>JAABUK010004080.1_pt1 | contig 24100 bp, 25 predicted proteins | sample 5559141 | NCBI WGS metagenome assembly JAABUK01 (sample SAMN10711869, study PRJNA513367) | rock metagenome | isolation source: Antarctica rocks | place: Antarctica: Victoria Land, Pudding Butte nord | collected 2016-01-03
GTTCAAGCTGCTGCCATTCATGGTCGGATAAGTCGCCTCGGGCCATAAAGAATATGCTCGCTTGTCAGAAAATGAGTTCTACAAGTCTTTTACCCAAAATACAGGCATCTTTGGAAAACACACTCTAGCGCACGGCCTGTTTGTTTAAAACGACCTCGCAGGGTGCGCGGTCCAGGACGGTGCGCGAGACGCGGGACATGAATGTGTCTGACGGGTCATCGGAGGGCAGGTAGGCCAGCACAATCAGGGAGGCGCTCAGCACTTCGGCCTGATGGACGATTTCTTCCCCGGCATCGCGGGCGCGGGTGACCATCTGCTCGGCGATGATGCCCTCGCCCTGCGCGGCGGCGGCGGCGGCGCTCAGGGTCCGCGCCGCTTCGGCTTCTTCTTCGGGCAGCGGGGCCGTCAGCGGCAGATGCCGGGGGACTTCCAGCACATACGCGAGGTGCAGGCGAGACTTCTGGCCCGGCTCGGCCTTTGCCAGACGCGAGGCCAGCGCCCCCACTGCCTCGGGCCGGTCCGTGCGAAGCAGCGGCACAAGGACAGCGCGAGGCTGCGCCCCCGCCGTTGCCCGCGCCCCGCCCGGCCCGCACAGACGCAGGGACGCACGGGCGTCATCGAGCGTGTCCGCAATCGGCAGCCGCGAACGCACCCCCGGCACGGCTCGCAGGACTTCCAATATATCCTGGGGCAGCGCGGAGACCACAATCCGGGCGCGGTAGCGCTCGATATAGTCCATCGCATCCCGGAACGTCTTAGCCCCTTCAGGCGTGCAGCGGTTGATCCCCGCCGCATCCACGATAATGCCCTGCGGGTGATGCCGCAGAAGCAGGTTCGCCGCCGCCTGAATCGTCGGCCACAGGTTCTTGTCCAGCCCACCTTCGAGGCGAACCACATCTTCACGCGCTTCAATAATCATAAGTTTTGACTGACTAAGTTGACACCGGCTCCCGTGTCGCTGATTGAAGCCGGGTCAGGTGTTCCTGAGCCGCATTCAGCCATTCATCATCTTCCACATCCCAGACCGCCGAGCTGACAGGACCTTTCGCGGCCAGTGAGATGTTAGCGACAAGCTGCCCGAAGCGCCAGGATGGGTGTGCTTTATGCAGTTGCTCCAATGTTTCTAACAATTGCTGTGTATTGTCCATTTGTTTTCTCGCTTTGGTGTTGACGTTTCTCAAAAGTCAGAGGATAACGTGTCAAGAATTGTCGGCAAGTGGCTCAGGTTCCATGCTGGCCTTACATCAATGACTTCAACGGAAACCGGCTGTTCCGAGTTGATCATACAGCAGCGGGTGGCTCGTGTCATGCCATTGTTAATCATCATCTCGCCATTGCTGCCCAGGGTTACTTCAATAAAAGGTATATCATCCTTGGAAAAACCAAACTCATTGAACTGATCTTGCAGCTTCGTTGGGTCTGCGCCTTCCGGCCTCATAGGTGACACCCGAAGCAGGCCGGGCTGAACGGAGCGAATATCGCGCATCGTTTCAGCTACTCTCCCCGTGCCACGCGGCGGACGGCGGCGGCGAGGTCGGTGACGCTTTCCACGGTGGCATCGGCGGTCTGCGCGGGGTCGTCAGGATTGTAGTAGACGTACTGAATGCCGCGCTTGAAGCGGACGGTTTTCATGCCCATCGCTTTGGCGGGGCCGACATCGTTGTCGGGGCGGTCGCCGACGAAAATGGCTTCCTCGGGCGTAATGCCCGCTTTGTCAAAGGCATAGTGGAAGATGGCCGGGTCGGGCTTGTAGAGATGCACAATCTCGCTGATGACGATGACTTCAAATAGGTCGGCAATGCCGTAGTCGGCCAAAGCCTGCGCGACAGGCGGGTGCTGATTGGCGAGGACGCCGAGCTTGAAATCCTGCTTCAAGTCGCGCAGCACGGGCGTGATGCCGTCGAGGAGCTGCCCGTAGGGGCGCGGCTTTCGCATGAGCTGATACTGCTCCCGCGCCTCGTGCCACAGCACCTCGGTTTCGGAAGAGTTAGCACAATAGAACGCCAAAGTCCCTTTGATGGCCGCCTCGGGGTTCGGGCCGAGCGCGGCCAGCTCTTTGCGCTTGGCGTTGAAATCGTCCCAGAAGACGTTCTTGCCGTGCGTCCGCAGGGTCAGCAAAAGCTGATGGAACAGCCAAAGGTGCTGCGCGTTCTCGTCAAACAGCACATCGCCGACATCAAAGAAGACCGTGGAAATAGCCATAGTAGGCTTAGTATACCCCGCCGGGACACCGCATTGGAAACGGGGTATACTAAGCGCACGAAAGTATCAAGGAGACACACACACATGGCGACACAATCCCCCGAGCGCCCCGGCGCAATCACCTTTAAAGGCGAGCCGATGACCCTTGTTGGCGAGCCGCTCAAAGTCGGCGACAAAGTTCCCGGCTTCGAAGTGCAGACCGCCAGCACACTGGAGCCTGCGGGCTGGAATGCGCTCAGCGAAAACGGGACCAAAGCGGTTCTGATGATTTTGGTGCCAAGCATTGATACGAGCGTGTGTTCGCTCGAAACCAGCAAGTTCAACCGTCACGTCGCGGGCCTGCCGACCGATAAGATCAAGACAGTTACCATCAGCGCGGACACCCCGTTTGCTCAGGCCCGGTGGGCCAAAGCCGAGGGCATCGACAACATTGAAATGCTGTCCGACCACAAAGACCGCACCTTCGGGGAGGCGTTCGGCGTCCAGATCAAGGAACTCGGAATGCTGGCCCGCGCCATCTATCTGGTGGACAAAAACGGTGTTGTGCAGTATATCCAGACCGTCGGCGAAGTCGCCAGCGAGCCGGATTACGACGAAGTCCTAGCCGCCGCGCACAAGCTGGTAGATTAGTCCCTGTCGGGGCAGGGCTTGCCCCTGCCCTTCTGTTCTTCTTTCCTGCCCTTCTATTTTTGTTACACCGTCGGCGCGGGCGGCCAGGTGCTGCCGTCGGGCAGGGCGACGGCCTGACCGGCACGCGGCGTCTGCTTTTCGCCCAGCGCAATGCGGGCAAAATAGTAGACATTCTGGCAGAAATATACCGGCGTCAGCACAAGGCCGATAATCCCCCACCAGCCGCAAACCAGCATGACGCCGTTGTACGCGGCACTGACTTTCAGGGCGCACGGCACGCAGAAATTGCCTTCTTTTTTCGCCGTGAACCGCAGGTACAGCAGGCTGATATTGCGGCGAAAATCGCCGTAGCCCGTCGGGACCTGCGCCGAGCCGCACCCGGCACAGGGGGCGCGGTCCGGCTCAGTGACCGTGTCTAAATCAAACGCCCCGCAGTAGACTCCCGCCCCGGACAGCCAGCGGGCGGCGGCCTGTCCCGCCGCTGTGCGTATCGCCTCGCGGGCGTGCGGGGCCTGCTCCGGCGGCAGGTTCATCGCCGCCACGGCTTTGAGCGCCTGCTCCTGCACATTAGCCCGCAGGAAGTATTCAGCGACCTGCCCGAGCGGCGCGTCTGGCGGGAGGCCCGCTCGGCCCGACGCCGCCAGCAGGGCCGCGCACAAGCGGGCCGGGTCCTGCACCTGCACCCCCGCCCGGCCCGCCAGCCGCGTGTAGGTCAGGCCATAGGCCGCGCTTTTGGACAGCAGTGCCAGCCCTTCCCAGGCCAAAGTGACCGGCAGGGTCATTGCCACCAGAAACACCGTGGCAGGCAGCGGCAGCGACGGGTCCGCGCCCGCCTTCGGCCTGATTTTCTGAAGCAGCAGCGGCAGCGTGGCCGCATCCAGCGTGTATTCGCCGGGCGGCAGCACGTCGTAAGTGCGGCTGCCGGAGACGACCACCCCCGCGCATCCCTCGGGGATAGTCAGCCGGGAGCCGGGAAAAAGCCCGTTAAGAGTGGCGTCGTGACGCTGAAGCAGTTCATTCATGGCGATATTATAAATCAAAGCGGCGGCGGCGTCAAGACTCAGCCGCCGAAGCCAGCAGACAAAAAAGAGTCTCCGAGTCACCTTGCCCCGGCGGGGCGATATGCGGTATACTAAGCGGCGTTGAGGCGGCGATTTCAGCACTGAAATAGCCGCCTCCTTGTATTGTCAGCCCGGAACACAAGCGTTGCCTTGTCCAATGCTGCCTTGCCGTCAGGAAACCCGTGTCCAGCCACCCGAACCCAAGCGATGACGCCCGCGACCAACAATTGGAGCTGGGCGAGGAGGAAAGCCGCACCGCCCTGCGCCGAGCCTGGGAGCGGACTTTGCGGGCGCTGGCCGGGTCGCTGAACAAGCAGACCATCGACAACTGGCTGCGCCCCCTGCGCCCTTTGTCCCTCAGCGGCTCTATTGTGGTGCTGGGCGCTCCGTCGTCATTTGCCCGCGAGTTCGCCGAAAAGAAATACGCCCGCACGCTGGCCCAGCATCTCGCGCAGTATTTAGACCTGCCTGAAGTACAGGTGCGGTTCGTCATCTCCACGCCCGAAGTGCAGCCGCTCCTCGGCGAAGCGCCGCTCCCCTTGCAGCAGGCCGCCGCCGCTCCCTCGAATTCGCTGGTTCCATCGGCCCCGGCCCTCCCCGCCGAAACAGAGGGCGGCGGCGGCGACGCATTGGTCAGCACCGGGCCGGGCCGGGGCACGCGCAACCCGTTCGCGCTGGAGCTTGCCGCGACGCCGCTCAATCCCCGCTACACGTTCGACGATTTCGTCGTCGGCAAATCCAACCGTCTGGCTCAGGCAGGCGCTCAGGCCGTCGCCAATGCCCCCGGCGCGATGTACAACCCGCTCTTTCTGTACGGCAATCCGGGCCTCGGGAAATGCGTCGCCGCTTCCGAGTTTCTGCACCTTGCGGGAGGCGGGCGCGTTCGTGCAGGCGAGCTGATTGGAACCGAGTTCTCTCTGCTGACGATGGTGGACGGACAAACACAGGCCGTTCCGGCGCGGGCGGCGTTCAATGCTGTGGAGCCGGTCTTTGCCATCACAAGCGAAAGCGGGCGGCGCATCGTTCGCAACGGTCAGCACCCGCTCTGGGCGGCGAAGGGTGTCCTCTCTGCTGGAAAGAACTACGGCAGGATCGCCGTCTGCGGCTGGACGGTGCTGGAAGAAATCACAGCGGGCGATCTGGTCGCCGTCCCCGAAAGCCTGCCCGCCTTCGGCATCCCGGTGGCCCTGCCGGAGCAGGAAATCGAGTGGATGGCCTCTTCCTGCCACAGCACGCGCATTCCGGCAGCCATTTTTCAGCTTCCTCGGGAGCAGCTTTGCCTGTTTCTGTCGCGCCTGTTTGCCACTGACGGCTGGGCCTGCTGCGGGCCGGAACGACTGGGAAACCGGATGCCGCGCACGGAAATTGGGTTTTGCTCGGCGTCGGAAGCGCTGGTTGGTGATATTCAGGAGCTGCTGCTGAAGCTGGGCATTCTCGTTCGTATTGCGCGTAAGGCAAAGGTCAATGCCTGGACACTCACGCTCCATGCCGCTTCGGAACAGATCAAATTCGCCGATATGGTAGGCATTTTTGGCAAAGAAGACGCCGTAGAGCAGGTGCGGCGAGTGGCGGAGCGTGTTCTCAGCTCACGGCCCAACCGGGGAGAATGGCGGCATCGGAACGCGCCGCCGGGGATGCGCTGGGAAAAAGTGGGGTCCGTGGAGCCTGCGGGGACGGAAGCGACGGTCGCTGTGGAAGTGCCGGGGCATCATACGTTCTTATCAACCTTCTGGGAACATAACACGCACCTGATGCACGCGATTGGTCACCAAATACGCTTAATGCTTCCACAGGCGCGTGTGGTATATGTCAATGGCGAGACGTTCACGAACCATTATGTGGCGGCGATCCGGGACAAAAAAACCGAAGACTTCCGGCGGGCGTACCGCAATGTAGATGTGTGGCTGGTGGACGACATCCAAATGCTGGCGTCCAAAGAGCAGACCAAAGAAGAGTTTTTTCACACGTTCAACGCCCTGCATCAGATGAACAAGCAGATTGTGCTGACCTCGGACCGTTCGCCGCGTGAGCTGAAGGCGATGGACGAGCGCCTGTGGTCCCGCTTTGAGTGCGGGTTGGTCGCCGACATCGCGCCGCCGGAGCTTGAAATGCGCGAGGCCATTCTGCAAAAGAAGGCCATTTTAGAGAACATGGCGATCCCCGATGAGGTGATTGCGTTCATGGCGAATTTGATCCAGAGCAACATCCGGGCTTTGGAAGGGGCCTTAATCAAGCTGATGGCCTATGCATCGCTTGCCCGCAGCCCGGTCACCAAGCAGCTTGCCTCGGACGTGCTGAGTTCGTACTTTGTCGAGCGCCTGCCGCCCCGCGACGCCCCGGTGCGGGAGATTGTGTCGGCGCACCCAAGCGATTACGCACTAGCTGCCCTGCCCACCCCCGCCGCTGCTGGTTCGGAGATGAGCGCAGGCGGACCGACGGTGGACCGCATTATTGACGCCGTGGCGTCGCAGATGGGCGTGGAGCGGGAGCAGATTTTGACGGGTGGGGGCCGCTCCAACCGGGCGACACGCCTGCACGGCGACGCGGGCTTTGCGCGGCAGGTAGCGATGTATTTCGCCAAAGAGCAGGGCGGCGTCCCACTGTCGATGCTGGCGCAGACGTTTGGATTAAAGAGTCACACGGCGATTGTCCATGCCCACGCCCGGCTCGCCAAAGAGCTGGAAACCGAGCCGCAGCTATTGTCACTGGTTGGCAAGGTGCGTCAAGAACTGGAACTCGGCAGCTAGTGTCACCCGTTGAGTCACAGTGTCACATAAAAGTGTGACTCAAGGCCAAAAAATGTGACACAACGGCACCTGATTGTGACTCAAGCGAAAAAGAGAGTCACAGTGTCACACGTTGTGTCACATTTTTTGGCCTTGAGTCACACTTGAGTCACATAAAGTGTGACTCAGTGAAACCGCTGTTTTTGCCATGTTTGGAAGCCACTGCTACTGGCGAGAACGCCAAAACAGACGTAAAATGCCTAACTTTAGACGTTTCGGGTTTCTTGAGTCACGCTGAGTCACAGTTGAGTCACACACCTACTACTATTACTATTAAGAATTAGACTCTTATATATCTATTAAAGAGTCACACAAGCCATGCAAAAAATGAAAGCAGAAAATGCACGTCAAGTCGCTGAAGCTGGAAAACTTTCGGAATTACGAGACTCTGCACATTGAACCGGGAGACGGTCTGAATATCTTTGTTGGCCGCAATGCCCAGGGCAAAAGCAACCTGCTGGAAAGTCTTTATATTTTAGCAACAAGCAAATCGTCCCGCGCCGGCAAGGACACCGAGCTGATCCGCTTCGGCGCGGGCCGGGCGACAATCAGCGCCGACGTGCGCCGCGACAAGAACAGCGATATTGACTTGGACCTATCCCTGTCGCTTACCGAAAAGAAAGCGGCCCGCATCAACGGCGTCAAACACACGCGGCTGTCGGAGGTCATCGGACAGCTCAACGCCGTTTTGTTTGACAGCGGTGATTTAGAGATTATTCGCGGCGAACCCGCCATTCGCCGCCGCTTCTTAGATTTAGAGATCGCGCAGACCTCCCCGCGCTACGTTCTAGCGCTTGGGTCCTACCGCAAGACTTTGGAACAGCGGAACCGCCTCCTGCGGGACCTGCGCGACGGGCGTGTGCCCGGCTCGGCGCGTGCGAGCCTTCCGGCCTGGGATCAGGGCCTGGCCCATCACGGGGCGCGGCTTTTGGAGCGCCGCCGCCTGTTTCTGGACCGTCTGGCGGCGCTTGCCCGCGAGACGCACCGGGTCCTCAGCGACGAGCGGGACGCTTTGGAGGTGACTTACCTGCCGTCGTTTGCACTGGGGGACCTGACCGACGCCGAAGCAATTGAGGCCCGCTTCTTAGAAGAGCTGGGCCGGGTCGCGGGCGAGGAGGCGGCGCGGGGCAGCACGGCGCTGGGGCCGCAGCGCGACGACATTGCTTTTTTAGTCAACGGCCAGGATTGCCGCCTGTTCGGCTCTCAGGGGCAGCAGCGGACGGTGGCGCTGTCCTTGAAGCTGGCCGAGCGGCAATTAATCGAAGAGCTGGTCGGCGAGCCGCCGCTTCTGCTTTTGGATGATGTGCTGTCTGATCTCGACGACGCCCGCCGCCGCCTGCTGTTTGATTTGACCGCACAGGCCGGGTCGCAGACGTTTCTGAGCTGCACCAACCTTCGCGCCTTCTCGCCGGACGTCCTGGCGCGGGCGACGGTCTACGCCGTCAGCGGCGGCGAGCTAACGAAAGAGTAAACTATGCGTAGAACTCGGGGCATGGCAAACGCCTTCGGCGCGGTCAACGCGCTGCTGCGAAGCGAAGACCTGGCCCAAGTCTTGCAGCCGCACATGGCAAAGGTTCACTGGGCCGAAATTGTCGGCCCGCAGGTGTCCGGGGTAACGCAGGTGGAGGCGGTGCGCGGCGGCGTGCTGTTTGTGCGCGTCAAAAACAGCGTTTGGGCCAATGAGCTAACCCTGCTCAAAGAAGATATGCTGCGCCGCCTGAACGCAAGGCTCGGCGGGCGTGTGCTGACCGACATCCACTTCAAGGCAAGCGGCCTGTCCCGTGCCAAAAAGGGCAGCGATAAAAAAACAGGTGCTTTTAGTACAAAAATACCAGCAGACACAGAGTTGGCACGGATTGTGCTCTCAGAAGACTCGCAGGCCCGCGTGGAAGCAGCACTCACTGGCATCACGGAAGAAGCACTGCGCGGACGGATTCGCCAGGTGATGCTCCACGCGGCGCGTGCCGAGGAATGGAAGCGGCAGCAGGGCTGGCTTCCCTGCGCCCGCTGCGGCTCGCTCGCAGCGCCAAGCCTCGACGCCCCCGAGGCGGCACCCCTTTGTTCTCTTTGCCGCGTCGGGGGCTGATTTAGGGTATTGTTGACTTATGAGCAAGAACTTTTCGGAAGAACCTCGACCCGCATCGGTCCGGGAGGAATGGACGCACGCTCTTCAAGACCTGCAAACCAATTTAACACAGTGGTCTCAAGACGAAGGGTGGCAAATCTGATCCCACGAAAAAGTCCTGACCGAAGAGTCAACGGGTCAGTACACCGCACCTGATTTGATTATAGAAACCCCGCAAAAAGAACGGCTGACGGTGGAAGTCAAAGGCCGGGGGCCGTCGCAGACATCAGGCCGCGTTCAGCTTTCTGCATGGCCCACACTTTTTCGTGTGATGCTTCTGCATAAGCCCGGAGAAGCCGAATGGACCATCCGCACTGACTCCGGCATCCCCCTTCGGCAGCCCTGGCGTCGGGAAACTTTTGTTTCGCTGGCAAAAGACCTGCTAAACGCAGACAATGAGTAATTTGTGAGTGACTTGTATGTGCGGCGGTCTGCATTGGTATCGGTCAAATCTCTTCAACTTTCCTGCTCTGGAAACTGTGGGAGCGGAAGACATACGCCGTGCGTCAGAGGAAATGGAAACAACCTACTTTATCTGGCTTTTTTCGGCATTTGAAGGCATTCTCAAAGAACATTTGGCCGCAAACCATGCCGGTCTGCGCGTGGCCGAAGATGTTTCAGTGGTATGGCTGATTGACCGGGTCGCAAAACTGCAAAAGCCGCCTGTCAGCGACACGTTTCGGGCGCGAGTGCATGAAGTACGAAAATACCGAAACTTTTTGGTGCATTCCGGCGGCGCATTGCCTGCCTTTATTCAATTTGCCGAGGCTCTGGCCCGCCTGACACGGTTTGTGGATAAGCTTCCCGATCCTTTGCACTGACTTGACTCTGCCACGGAGGGCGTATGCGGCATCGACCGCTTTTGTATCGACCGCTTTTAGTGTGGACGGCGGCGTTTGCGGCGGGGATTGGACTGGGCGCTCTGTGCTCCCTGCCGCCGCTGCTGTTATTGCTGATTTTTGCCGTTGGCGCAGGGTTGCTGCTTATGGGCGGGCGCGTCCCGGCGCTGCTGGTCCTCAGTCTGCTTCCGCTGGGGCTATGCGCGGGGGCGGTGCGCCTCGCTGCGTTTCAGCGCGTTCCCCCCACCGACACTTCCCATCTCGCTGACCGGCCTGCGCCGGTGACACTTCTTGGAACCGTGCAAAGCGACCCGGAGCCGCGCCGGGGCGGGCGGGAAACGTTTTATTTCCGTGCCGAGTTGGCCCATCAGCGCGGGCGGGATGCGGTTGTGACGGGCGATGTGTATGTCACGCTGGGGCCGGAGGCGGTCCGAACGTGCCGCCCCGAGGGCGGCGACCGGCTGCGGCTGACGGGGATGCTGCAAACGCCGGAAGCGGCGACAAACCCCGGCGCGTTTTCATGGCATGACTATCTGGCGCGGCGGGCGGTGTACGCCGAAATGCGCGTTACCCGTCCTGGTGCGGTGCAGCGGCTAGACGGGGGCGGGGGCGGGCCGTTTTTGAAGCTGGCGTGGCGCGTCAAAGCGTCTGTCGTGGCGGCGCTGGCCCGCGCCCTGCCGGGGCCGGTTGGGGCGGTGCTGGGCGGCATCCTGATTGGCCGCCGCTCGGAGCTGGCCCCGGACCTGATGGCCGATTTTGTCCGCACCGGCACGGTGCATATCCTGGCGTCGGCGGGGCTGCACGTCGGCATTCTGGCATTCTGGCTGGAGCGCCTCCTGCGCCGCCTGGCCTTGCCGCGCTGGGGGCGGGCGCTGATTTTAATGGCAGTGCTTGGGCTGTACGCGCTGGTCTGCGGGGGCCGCCCGGCGGTGGTGCGGGCAGTGATTGTGGCTGCCGTCTGGTTCGGCGGCGTGCTGTGGGAGCGGACGCCGGACCCGCCGACTTCGGTGGCCGCCGCCGCGCTGCTGATTTTGATGCTTCAGCCGACCGCGCTTTTAGAGGCTGGCTTCCAGATGTCGTTCCTGACTGTGCTGACGCTGGCCGTGACAATGCCCGTGTGGGACGCTTTTTGGCGGCCCCGTGTGCTGGCCCGCGTTTCGCCCCCGCGCCTCGCACGGGCGACGCTGTGGGCCGTGGAGGGCATTGGGCTGTCGCTGCTGGCGCAGGTAGGCAGCCTGCCGGTCGTGGCGGCCTCGTACAACGAGTTTTCGCTGTCGGGCTGGCTGGCGAACTGCCTTGTCGTGCCGCTCTTGTTTATTCTAATCCCCCTCGGCTGGCTGGGCATCGGCGCGGCCTGTCTGTGGCACGCGGGTGGGGCCATGATTTTAGGTGCGGCCGGGTGGGGGATTGCGCTGATTGTGCGGATTGTGCGCGTGTTCGGCGAAGCGTCGTGGGCATCGCTTGCCGTGCCGACCCCGCCCCCGGCTCTGATGCTGGCCTTTTACGCCGCCGTCTTTGCCGCCTGCGCCCGCCTCGCGGAGTGCCTGCCGCCTGCCCCCTTGCTCACGGAGGAGTTTCCATGTCCGACAACCGCTCAAGGCCCGCTGACCCATCCCGACGACGACTGCTGAAATACGCCCCGCTTCTGCCCCTGCCGCCGCTCCTGTGGTGGGCGGCGACCCGCCGCCCGGACCCGGACGCGGGCAAGCTCCGAGTGACGGCCATTGATGTCGGGCAGGGCGACTCGACCCTGATTCAAACGCCGTCGGGCCGCACGATCTTGATGGACGGCGGTGGCTCGTCGGATGAAACGTCCGCCGATGCCAGCGATGTCGGCATCAAAATTGTCGTTCCGTTCCTTCAATTCCTGGGCCTGAGCCACTTGGATGTGCTGATTTTGACCCACCCGCACGGCGACCATGTCGGCGGCCTCGCCGCCGTCCTGCGGGCGCTGTCCGTCGGCACGATTTTAGACGGAACCACCCTGCCGTACCCGTCCCCCGCCTACTTGGGCTTCCGCGCCCTCGCCGCCGCCCGGCATATCCCCTGCACCCGCGCCGTGCGCGGGCAGACGTTAGACATGGGCGACGGCGTTATTTTAACCGTCCTGAACCCGCCCCCGGACCCCGTCTTCGGCCAATCTGCCGCCTACGGCGCGGACACCGACGATGCCACCATCAACAACTACTCGCTGTCGGTGCGCCTCGCCTATGGCCGCACCCAGTTTGTGCTGACCGGCGACGCCGAAACCGACGCCGAGGGCTATATGCTCTCCTCCGGCCTCGATTTATCCTGCGACGTCCTCCACGCGGGCCACCACGGCGCAAAAAACGCCACCGGCGATGACTGGCTTTCCCGCCTGTCCCCGCCAATGGCCGTCATCTCCTGCGGCAGGCATAACCACTTCGGCCACCCCGCCCCCTCCACGCTGACTCGCTTAGAGTCCCACGGCGTCCAGACCTTTCGCACCGACCATCAGGGAGCCATCACCTTCGTCAGTGACGGCAAAACCGTCACTGCCCGGCCCTTTCTGAAGTAACTGCCGTGTGGTATGATAGGGGAAATGTCTGAACCGTCTGCCATCCATTCCCCCATGCCGGAAACCCACAAAAGCGCCCTTGTGGTGGCCTATTTCCTGTCCCGGTGCGACAAAAAAGGTGTGCAGGCCCTCGGCTACCAGACATGGGGGGAGGCTTATGCTCAAATTGGGCACAAGTTGAATGTCCTGCCCACGACGATCAAGCAGATGCGCGACTCGTTTGACCCATATTGTTCGCCCGTGCGTAAGGGCTGGCATCAGCGTTCCCCCCTGCGCTCCCGCGTTCTGGTCATGGAAGCCTATTCCGAGGTGAGCAGCGACGCTTTGTTTCAGATTGCCCAGGAGATTATTGCGGGCACAGGCAGTGCCGCCGCTGTCTATGTCGCTCCCCTTGCCGCTATCGGCCCGATTGACAAAAGTGCAGACCTTCTCGCCGACAACCTGGCCTTTGCCGCCCGCCTCCGCACCGGGGAAGCCGCCGAAGAGTACTTCAAATTGCAGTACTCGACCCTGCCGCAGTTCGCGGGATTGGAACTCGAAGACACGCGCAAGCTCGGCACAGGCTTTGATTTTCGCGTGCGCGGCCCTGGCATCCTCCGGGCTGTGGAAGTGAAGGGCGTCATCGGCCACACCGGCTCCATCGCATTCACCGACAAAGAGTGGTCGGTCGCAAACTATCTAAAACACGACTACATTCTCGCGCTTGTCCGCTCCCTGCAAACCACGCCGACACTGGAACTGATGGCTGACCCGGCGGCCAGCCTTCCCATCATCAAGCGGAGTATTGAAACCGTCTCCGTCTATTGGAGTGCAAAAGTATGAGCATGACATTCGGCCCTCAACCTGAAGAAAACGAATATGGCGAAGAACTAGGCTATTCTGGCGACATCGTCTTGAACTGGGAATACTGGGACTGTTTATGTGAGAACTACTACATATTTCCCAGGTCAATTCCAGGGTGCTGGCGATGCGGCGTGCAGGCTGAAGACAGACTGTGTGCCCGCGAACCGGATGTTCAGGAACTGCGTGCGGCTACGGAAGACTGGGAGGCTTACCTTGCGGAACAGCAACTCCGTTACGCGCAAACTCTCGGTAAATCAGAGATTAACAGAAATATTTGACGTCAGCGGCTTTGAAAGCCCACAAAATCTAATTTGCCACACACGTCAAAACCCTGCCCGGCAAGCCTGATATTGTGTTTCGGCGCAAAAAAGTCGTGGTCTTCATTGACAGCGACTTTTGGCATGGGCATCCCGAGCGCTTCATTGCGCCCAAATCTAATATAGACTATTGGCAGGCTAAAATTGCCCGCAATCGCGCCCGCGACCTGCAAGTCACCACCGAACTATCTGGCAAAGGCTGGACGGTTCTGCGGCTGTGGGAGTTAGACATTCGGCACGACTTTGACGCCCAATTCGCCCGCGTTCTGTTGGCGATTGATCGCGGGGCGCAGGAGCCAATAGAGTAACTACGATGAGCAAACTGATTGCCTTTGGCTGGTACGGAGGAAAATATAGTCACCTGGACTGGCTGCTGCCGCTGCTGCCCCCGGCGACGCACTTCTGCGATGTCTTTGGCGGCTCGGCGGCTGTTCTGCTGAACCGCGCCCCGTCTCCCGTCGAGACTTACAACGATCTGGACAGCGAAGTAGTCAACTTCTTTCGGGTTCTGCGCGGTGACAAAGAGCGTCTGGCGGAAGCCATTGGCCTGACCCCGTTCTCCCGCGAGGAGCTGGCGCTGGCAAGCCGCCGGGAAGATGGCTTAACCGAGATGGAACGCGCCCGCCGCTTCTTTGTCTGCGCCCGGCAGGTCCGAACCGGACTGGCCCAGAAAGCAAGCGCGGGCCGCTGGGCGCATTGCCTATTGACCAGCCGGGCGGGCATGGCAGGGGCGGTTTCGCGCTGGCTTGGCAGTGTAGAAGACCTCTCCGAAATTGCCCAGCGGCTTTTGCGCGTCCAGATTGAAAACGCGCCCGCGCTGGAAGTTTTGCGCCGCTACGACTCCGACGACACGCTCTTTTACTGCGACCCACCATACATCCACGGCTCACGCGGCGACCGTCAAGCCTACCGTTATGAGATGTCCGACGACGATCACCGACGTCTTGCGGAGACTTTGCGCGGCGTCAAAGCAAAAGTGGCCCTGTCTGGCTACCATAACCCGCTGATGCAGGAATTGTACTCTGGCTGGCAGTGCGTGGAAGCCCCCGAAAAGCTCTGCCATTCTGTCAAGACCCTCAGAACCGAAGTCCTCTGGGTCAACTACGAACTCCCGAAAGAAACCCTATGGCCGCGCCCGAAGAAATCCTCGCCGCTGCTTTTCGACGTGCCGGCGCAAGTCTAGCACAGACATTCATTCCTGAACAGTCTTTGCGGCTACGTGTTGAGCGCATCGGCCAGAATGAGAGCAACGGAGCGATTGTACGTCTTATTCTTGCCGCGACACTGGCGAAAGAACATCGACCGGATTTGGACATCCGCAAGCCGTACACAGAAATTGGCGGGGCTGACTGCTATTCGGGACGTACCTATGATGAGCAGTATGTGACGGCCTTTATCTTTGAGCATTCGCTGCCCTGCAATCCCACGACGGCTTTTCTGACACCTGCCCTGCGTAACCGCAATACGACGCTTTTGCCTGACACAAACCTGGTCGGACGCCCTGCCGCTCTTTATCAGGACGCTTTGCAGCTTTTGACGGATGTTCAAGAAGGAGCCGTCTCTGCCGCCGACGTTCTGGCGGAGACCGTGCGAATTTTACTGATCAAAAAGAACCGCCGCCAGGAACAGCTTGACGCCCTTTTGGAAGGGCTGAAAGTATCCAGCGAAGCCTTGCCGCTCTCGGCGGAAGGTATTGTACGGCTCGTTTCACAGCACCTTGCCTCTCCTAATTCTAGCCGCCTGCCGGTGCTAGTTGTCGCGGCGGCTTACCAAGCAGCGTCCAGCTTTTTGGGCGAAAGCACCAAGCCGTTGCAAGGCCACAATGCGGCAGATAGTCAAACCGGGGCCATTGGTGATGTGGAAATCGTTCTTGTGGGCGAAGACAGAGTTATGACAGGCTACGAAATGAAGACGCGGCGTGTCACACGCGATGACATTGACCTTGCCTTGCAAAAAATCGCCGACAAAGGCATACACAACTACATTTTTATTACCACGGACGTCATTGAGCCGACGGTTCAAGAATACGCCGTCAGCCTGTACGAGCAGACCGGCGGCATTGAAATTGTCTTGCTGGACTGTCTAGGATTTCTGCGTCACTTTCTGCACCTATTTCATCGCTCGCGGGGCCGTTTTTTAGATGCTTACCAGACGCTCGTTCTCGCCGAGCCGGAAAGCGCTGTTCGTTTGCCCTTGAAGACTGCCTGGCTTGCGCTCCGACAGGCGGCGGAAAGTGCCTTGCTAAACCCCGCTGATTAACTCCCTTCCTCCCATCTTCGCAATCCTCGTATTCTTCCCGTGAGACCTCTTGAAGCCGATGCCGACAATCTGTGTATCACCGATTGCTGATACCCGATTGCCCGCTGCCGCTGACGGCGTTATTATACGAAGAGACACCCCCCATGAAGAATGCGTATTTAGAGAGCCTGCTGTCCCGCATTGCCGATGTGCCGACGCTGCCGACGAGCGTTCTGCGCGTCATGCAGATGATTGAAGACCCGTTTTGCTCGTCGTCGGACCTTGCCAAAGTCATTCAGGCGGACCCCGCAATGGCCGCGAAAGTCCTGAAGCTCGCCAACTCCTCCTACTACGGCTTCCGGCAGAAGATCGGCAATATCCCGCAGGCGGTCACGCTGCTGGGCTTTGCGACCCTCAAAAACACCCTGCTGGCCGCCGTCGTCTTTGATATGTTCCGGATCGCCGGCACGGGCTTTGACCTCAATGCCCTGTGGAAGCATTCGGTGACGACCGCCACGGCGGCAAAGCTGATTGCAAAGCGCGTGCGCTACCCGCAGAGCGAGAAAGCGTTCACGGCGGCCCTGCTGCATGATGTCGGCAAAATTATTCTGGCCCGGTTTTTGCCGCAGGCGCTGTCCGAGATTGTGGACACGGTGCTGGGCGAGCAGATGGCGATGTACGACGCGGAAAAGAAGGTGCTGGGCCTGTCGCACCCGGCCCTCGGCGCGTGGATTTTGGGCCGCTGGGGCCTGCCGTCGCCGATTGTGGAAGCGGTTGAGTTCCACCACCACCCGACCCGCGCTCAAACGTCATTTGACCTGGCCGCGATTGTCTACCTCGCCAACATTCTGGCCCATCGCTCCGGCATCGGCAGCGGCGGGGACACAATGATGCGCGAGATGGACCCGATGATTTTAGAGTATTTTAGCCTCACTGAAGCCGATATGCGCGACCTGGGCGAAGGGCTGCTATTCAAGCGTCTGGAAATCGAATCGTATGCCGCCTCGGCGGCGTGAGCTGAGGCCCCCCCGCCCCAATTCTGGGGAGCCGGATAGGAACCGGAGCCGGACCCCCTAGCCCCCAATAATGGGGGAACCCAATTAAGAGCAGGAAGCCCTTCCTTACTCTGGCTCCCCAGAATTGGGGCGGGGGGGCCTCCCTCTGAAAATTCCTCACCTATGCAAGACCTCACTCTCACCACACCTGAGCCGACCCTGTACAGACTGGGCAGGAAAAGTGCCTTCTGGGCGGCGCTGACACCCACGCAGGGCGGCCTGCGGCCAGGCTGGTGGCTTGGTATCGCCGCACGCGGGCGCGGTGGTAAACTGGTGGTCCCGCTTGTGGACACCGGCGGCCAGCGGGTGCTGGCGAGCGTTACTGTCCGAGGCGAAGTTTACCCCCTGCCGATAGACCGGCACGCGGCGCGGCGCGGCGGCGGGCTGACCCTGGGCGGGACACGCAAGCTGGGCACGGACGGGACCACCGTAGACTGGGAAATGCGCTGGATGCCGCTGCCGGGCGAAGACGGGGCGTTCACGGTGGAGATGCGCCTGCGGGCAACGCCGAAGCGCACCGGGACGCTGCACCTTCAACTGCGGACGCCGCTGTTTCAGCCGGAAGGCTGGCAGAGCGGGGCCGCGCAAATCAGCGGGCAGGGGGCGGCGTGCCTGTGGTCGGCGCACCACGGACATTTTCTAAGCGCGGCGGCGGAAGTGCCGGTCGAAGAGATGGAAACGGGCGGCCTGGCGCTGGACTGGCCCGCGTTTGCCTTTGGCGGCGGCAAGCTGGTTCGCTTTTCCGTGCGCTTCGGCGCGGCCAAGTCTCTTGCCGAAGCCTGTGCCGGGGCGGTGACGCAGCACGCGGCTCTTCTGGCCGAGACGCAGCATCCGCTGAACACCGTGACCCGGCTTGACCCCACCGAAACCGTGGCCCGGCTGACCGCGCCCAATGCCTACGCGGTGCAGGGGGCCGAGCGGCTGTATTTGAAGCCGCCAGTAGACGGTGAAGACGGCAGCTTTTATGCGGGCCTGCCGCACGACCCCGCCGGGGCGCTAGCGGCGTTTGGTCAGCGGAACCGAATCCACCCCGCCGAGGGTCGGGACACGCTGGTGCGCTACGGCACACGCGGCCTGTGCGCGGACTTTCAGGTCATGGGCCGGGACTCTGGCCCAGAGCCAAACAAAGGGGCGTTCTGGGACAAGATGACGTTCGGCGTGGGGACCGATGCCCAAGACGGCCCGACGCATGGCCTGGCGTCCAATGCCTGCCTGGCCCGGCATCTGTTCATGCTGGCCGAGGCGACCGGCGACCCGCTGGCCCGGCAGTCCGGCCTGAATATCGGGCAGTGGCTTTTATTGAAGCAGAACGAGGCAGGCTTCTACGACGGCGCACGGGTTCATGCCACACGCGGCCTGCCTTCCGATGGCCGGGTCATCCCGCAGCCCTGCGCGTTAGATGGGGCCGAGGCCGTCCGTGCCTTTGTGTCCGCCTATCACGCCACGCAAAGCGAAGTCTGGATACGGGCCGCGAACCGCGTTGCCCACGCGCTCCTAGAAAACCGGGGCCGCGACTTTGACTGCCTCGCGCCTGCGTCGGTTGCTTCGGTCATCCTATCTTTGATCGCGCTCGATGCCGAGTCCCCGCAGCCGCGCCTGCGGACGGCCCTGCACGAATGGGGAAGCTGGCTCCGCGCCCTGCCCCTGCCTGCCGCCCTGCCCTCCCTGAACGCCGATGGCCTCCACGCGGGCCTGTACGAGTGCGCCGATGCGGGCCTGCACCTCTGGACTCTAACCCGCGACTTTGCGTACCTGCGCTGTGCGTTTGCCGCGCTGGCCCTCGTGCCGGAAGCCTCCCGCGAGCGTTCCTGGCGGGCCATTGCGCTCCACCAATCCGCGCTCCTGTCCCTGGCCGCCTTGCTTCCCGACGCCAAAGTGAACTTCGCCGCCCCGTCGGTCACGCTGGACTGGCGCGTCTTCGCCCCTGACCCCGCCGCCGCGCCGTCGCTGACGGTCGTGCCCACCGGCGATACCGCCTGGGCCGACTGGCTGCCGCTCGTCTGCCGCGCCACCGACCAGCTTCTCCTGCTCGTCCTCGCTCCGCCCGGCGTCGAGAGCGTCACCATCACCAAAAGCGGGCGGCAGCCGCTCCTGCGCGACCTCCGCACGGGCCGTTTAGAGGCCGCCGCGCCGCTTGGTTTTATTGGCAAAGAGAAATGGGGCCGTGCGGGCCTGTTTGTCGTAGACCCGTGAGGGTTATTGGAAGGCAGAACGTTCGAGGGATTGAAAATCCCTCGCTGGGAAAAGCACCCTTCGGGTGGAAGAGAAGAGCCGTTCGTCCATATCTCCTCCGTCCGAAGGACGCCTAACCTAGCGAGGGATTTTCAATCCCTCGAATCCATTCCTATCCCCTTGACAAACCTGTTCCCCACAAGCAATAATCGTTATATGCGCTACACCCGTGATGCCGCTGAGATACTCGATATGGAGTTTGGCGGTGATCCCGCTTACCAGGAACTGCGCGTTCAGGAACGGGCGAACTCTCAGGCCGCCCGCGCCATTTATGATGCCCGCCAGCTCGCTGGCCTGACCCAGAGCCAGCTTGCGCGTCTTGCAGGAACCACGCAATCGGTTGTTTCGCGTCTGGAAGACGGCGACTATGACCGCCACGGTGCAAGTGGTTCCGGTGCGGCGGTTTGTTGTATTCGGCTGTAGGAAATGGGGCGTATGCACAAACTTGGTGTCAATCGTGGGAGCGGTCTTATCCTTGCCCTTGCCCCGGGGGGCCTGATGGTGCCGTCTGGCTTGGCCGCCTATGCCGTCTGGTCGTTTGGTAGTGGGGCGGATTCCGAGGCGGATGGCTGGTATATTCTTTATGCCGCTCTCGTGGTTATTGCAATCGAAGGGGCTATTCTGCCAAAAGCGTGGAAGCTCCGCCAGGAAACAGCCGGTGTGGTCGCCGTGTGGCTGTCTGGAGTATCCATCATTTTGGTAATTGCGGCGATCTTCTGGACTCTTCGTATATAGTTCGTATATGAGCAGTTGGGATTCGCTGAATATCACAGTGGACCGGTGTGGGTGATTGCGGCGGCTGGATGGTCCGTGTTGGCGGGCGCAGCGTGGCGGCAGGTCCTCACGTTCAGTTGCCTCATCAGCCTTTGTCTCGTGCGGTTTAAAACAGTATCCCAGTTTTCGGCTGGTCTTTTTTACCTAGTCACTGTCACTCTGAGGTGCGTTTGAACATTCCAAGTATGCCGTGGAAGAAGATATTGATTTGGGCGTGTCTGGTACTGTTCCTGGCTGCGGTCGCTCTTGTCTGCTTCTTCAAGCTCATAATGGCTGACATCTGCTCCTATAATGGCAGCCCCTTTTGTGACTAAGGTGTTGCTGTGCCCACAACCAAAGTTCTTGCAGAAGTAACCGCTGCAATCATATCCTCCCGGCAGGACATCAGTATGTATAGACGCAGCAAAACGCGGCGGATTGTTCGCTGTGGACCCGTGAGGATATGCGTTCCCTCAAACACTGCCCCCATCCCCTTGACAAACCCGATGCCCACAAGCGATAATCCGTCCACAGGAGAAATGCACGATGTCTGATGTCACTTTAATTCTGCATGGGTGGGGCGGCAACAAGCCGGAACACTGGCAGGAGCATTTGTTTGGCAAACTGACCGAAGCGGGCGCGGATGTCCGCTACCCCAAAATGCCCACGCCCATGGCCCCGCGCCCCGATGCCTGGATGTTCGCATTGCATCAGGCTCTCAGCGAAATTCCTGCCGACGCCACGCTGACCGTGCTGGCGCACTCGCTGGGCGCGATCAACTGGATGCACCATGCGGCGATGTTCAAGGGGGTAGGGTCCACGCCTCCCGGCCCCCGCGCCGACCGGGTGCTGCTGGTGGCCCCGCCCTATGTGATCCGCGAAATCCCGCCCCTCGATGCGCCGCCCGGAGCCGCCGACTTTTTCCCGCCGCCCCTGTCTCCGGCGGGCATCATGGCGCTGTCTGAGCAAACGATTTTAGTCGCTACGGACACCGACGACTACGCGACGTTCGACCAGTCTTCGGCCTATGCCGCCGGTCTGGGCGTAGACATTCACAAGCTGCCCGGCGGCGGGCATATCTCGCCGTACTACGGCTACGGCGAATGGCCCTGGGTCTTAGAATGGACCCTGCGCCGCGCTGCCCTGCCGCCGCTGCCGAATAAGTAGAGCCTGATTGCCGAGCCTGGTTGCCGGGGCTGTGGAAACCCCCGGCAGGGAAATGTCCTTCGGACACGGAACAGGGCAAGAAAAGCAGGGCAGGGGCAAGCCCTGCCCCTACACGGTATTGCTCTTCACCCGAAGGGTGCTACCCTTGCCGGGGGTTTCCACACCCCCGGCGTCCTGCCCCGAAAAATTACTGGGAAACTTTAGCCTCCGTGTGGAACAATGCCTGCGACTGGAAACGCGCCCCGCGCCGTTCCGGTACAGCACTATTCACCCGGAGGCTCCTTCTTTGCACCCTCGTTTTACTCGCACTTTAGCACCCCTGCTGGCCGCTTCTTCGCTGCTGGCCGGGTGCAGCGGCGTCGTCAAAAACCTCAACTCCGCCCAGGTCAAAGCCCCCGCTATTACCGTGGACAACGCGCTCGGCCTCAGCGGGCAGACCGTCACCCGCGTCCCTGCCACGGGCACCACGCCCGCCGTGCAGACCTACACGTTCCCGAACCAATCTCCTATCAATCAGGCCGACGTGCAAAGCGCGACGCTGGCGCTCACGCTGAACCCGGCAGTCGCCGTTGCCGCGCCCGCCAGCACGACACTTCCCGCCACGTTTACGCTCAACACTCTGTCGGTGACGCCGCAGGCCAGTAAGCTCGGCACGGGTGGCGCGGCCACCAGCACGGTCACGCTGTCGCCGCTGACGCTCGCCGCCCCGGTCACGTTCACGCAGACAGCGGCGGGGACGTACACCGCGTCCGCGCCCCTGACGCTGTCGCAGGCCACGCCAACAGCGGGGGCGGACGTGCAGACTTTGGTGGGTCTCATCACGTCCGGCACGGACAGCAACCAGGCGGTGCTGACCATCAGCGCCGCGAGTGCGGGCCTGCCCGCTGGCAGCACGCTGGATTTCACCGTCGGCAGCAGCCAGATTGTCGTCCGCACGGGCAGCTAATGGCCTCCTCTTTTCCAAGAAAGCACTGTATTTCCCATGCCTCACCGCTCTCTTTTTTCGCTGGGCCTGGCCGCCCTTGCCGCTGCCGCGCTGATGCCCGCCGCACGGGCGCAGACGCCGGTTCCCGCTCCGATTGCGCCGTCGTCACTCGACCGCACGCAGTTCCGCGCCAATGCGCGGGCGCTTGGCATGGGCGGCACGGATTTGATCATGTTCGACGACGCCTCTGGGGCCGCGTTCAACCCGGCGTCGCTGGCCTATTCGGGTAAATTCAGCGAGGCCAACACCGCCGTTGGACGCACCAACAATGTCCATGTCAGCAAAATCAATGACCTGTCACGCGGCCTCAAAGATTTGGGCAACCAGTTCAACAACAGCAGCAGCTCGCTGGCGGGCGTTCGGGATGCCTTCCAGAAAATCTACAGCTTCGCCACCGATGCCGGAGCCAATGGAAGCGGCTCCCCGGCATCGCTGAACGCCAATTTGGCCCCGCTCGTCGGTCTCGGGTTCGCCGTTGGTGGGGATAAAAAGAACCGGCCTGATGTCCATATCGGCGTCGTCGGCTTCGGCAGCCTGACCGCCAAAGCGGAACTCAGAGCCTACAGTCAGGCGACGCTTGGGACCAGCTTTCCCGGTCTTGGCAGCCCTTCGGGAGCGGAAACGGCGGCCTACGGCGTTCTGGGGCTGACCAGCATCGCCGTTCCCATCGCCATTCGCACCCCGGTTGGCGCGTTCGGGATTGCGCCGCGCTACGTGCAGGCGTCCTACGCCGGGGCGGGCTTCATGGCCGATGAAACGTCCACCCGGAACGGCTTTGAGAGCGCGGGCGTCCCGAACGGCGACATTTCCGGGGCGACCTACCGCGAAGTCCATCAGTCCAAGTTTGACGTCGACGCCGGGTACATCTCGCCGGTGGACCCCATCACGCACATTCGCGGCGCAATCGCCGTGCATAACTTATTGTCGCCGACGTTCCGCCTGCCCCGGCGCATCAACAGCAGCCTCGGCGCTTTGCCGCCCGGCGGCGACTTTTCGTTCACGATGAAGCCGCAGATTGACCTCGGAGGCCGCAAAGACGACGGGCAGGTGACCTACGCCGCCGAGCTGCACAACCTCGGCAACGTCAACGGCGGCAAGCGCACCGTGCATCTGGGCGTCAATTACGCCGTCTCCCGTGCCTTCAGCGTGCGCGGCGGCTACGACCGCTCCCGCTTCGTGGCCGGGTTAGGCTTCGCCTTCGGCACGACCCGGCTGGATTTGGCAACCGGGGCCAACCCGCAGGAAGAAGTGGCCCTCAGCCTGACCTTCGGCGGGCGCTGACGGCTTCCACTCACTTGCCATACCAAATTGAAAGGGGTCGCCAAAATTATTTTGGCGGCCCCTCATTTCGTCTTGACATCTTGCCCGTTTGCTTGTATAGTGATGGTGTTCCTCCGCGCATCCTGTCGTTCCCGCTGCGCGTCCTATTGGTTTCTACTGTGCCTGTTGGCCGCCGTCGCCATACTACCTTGAAGCGAAGCAACGGATTGCCGCCCAATCCCCCGCCTCCCTTCCCACCTTCATCTTTGTTGTCTTCTTGGCCTGGGAAAGATCGCTATGTCCTCAACAACTATTGCCTCGTTCAGATTGCTATTATTTCTTGGGGCGTTCTTGCTCCTCTTTGGAGCAAAGTCTTCCGCCCAAGTTTATGTGGATTACACGTCCGCGAACGGCTACAAAGTCCTGCAACCGACCTTTGGGAACGCTATCCACAGTCCCGACAAGACGGTGGAAGACGTTACCATCACGAATGGGCAGAACGCCTACTACTACGTTCATCTCGTCCCGCAGGGGTCTGGCCCGAACTCTTCCGGCCTCCCAGATTATTTCATCCTGACGCCCAATGAGGTTCGCACTTTCCCCGCCGTCACGTTTTACGGCGGCGACAGCCTGGCTTTCCAGGCTGACGGCACATTCAATCATCCTGAAGTCGCCTTCTATGAAGCGGGCGAAGTCATGTTTCAGGTTTTGTTCCAGGAGCACCTGCCCACCGACATTGGCGACGTTTTTACGCTTCTGCTTAAACAGTCGGCTTCCGGCAAACTTCAATCGGACGCCGCCCAGCTAGGAACAGCCTTTGCAAACGGAGACCCAAGCGGCGCTGCCGACAAGCTTTTAGACATCGCAAACTCTGCTGAGGTGCGGGCGTTCCTCAAAAACAATGAGAAAGTGCAAGCCTTCCTGACGAGCCACAACAAGCAGCTAGTAGAAGAACCAGGTAGAATGGATAAGACTGAGGAGGCTTATCCATGTCTACGAAAAAATATCATGTTTCTTTGACCGAAGCCGAGCGCGAAGAGATGCTGCGCCTGAGCAAGTCTCAGCGCC
>JAABUK010004081.1_pt1 | contig 24100 bp, 20 predicted proteins | sample 5559141 | NCBI WGS metagenome assembly JAABUK01 (sample SAMN10711869, study PRJNA513367) | rock metagenome | isolation source: Antarctica rocks | place: Antarctica: Victoria Land, Pudding Butte nord | collected 2016-01-03
GCTGGTCTATTTCTCGAGCAACCGCTGGCTGTTCGAGCAGCCGCACGAGTACATTCCGTTGATCGCGCTCGCCTTCGTCCCCGCCGGCCGCGTCTGGGGTCTGGACGCGCGGCTCGTGCGGGCGTTGCCTCGTCTGCGGCGCTGGCCGTTCTAGAGCGAGCACGCGAGCGCCGTGGGTTCATCCAGAAAGGGAACGGACATGAACAGGAAACAGGCGATCGTCGCGCTGCTCATGGCCGCTTGGTTGCTGCTGATCGGCGGCCTGAGCCTCGGGTCGGCGGCGCCCGGCACGCCCGCCGCGGGCACGCCGGCCGCCGGGACCGGGGCCATCGTTGGGCTCGTGACCATCGCGGGCACGCAGCGCCCGGTCGCGGGCGTCTACATCACGATCGGATACAAAGGGATCAAGCTCGCCGCGATCACCGGACCGGATGGCCGCTACCGGGTCGAGCGCGTGCCGGTCGGCGAGCCCGCCGATGTCTTCGGATTCCATGGCGGCGGGTATCGCTACCACAACAGCATCTATGACGACCATCTCAAGATCGTGCTCACGGCGGGTCAGACCTACACCTACGACTTCACGGTCAAGCCGCTCAACGACCCGGCCGGTGAGCCGGCCGTGAGCGATCCCGCCGTGTCGCCCGCCCGCGTCCGGCCGGGCGACACGGTCACCTTCGAACTCACGGCCAAGGGCGGCAAGGGCGGGCTCTCGGACGAGGTGTTCGCCGCCAGTCCCGCCCTGGGTCGGTTGGCGCTCCTGACGCCGCTTGGCGGCGACCGCTTTCGCGGCGCGCTGACCATTCCGCTCGGAACGAAGGCGGGCGACTATCCGTTCGCCTTCTTCGCGGCCAGCAACGACTGCTACGACAACCATGTCTTTCCCATGCTGACGCTGCATGTGGACGCCGCCTGATCAGTCGAGAGATCGGCCGCGCAGCGGATCAGCGCGCCGGCGAAGCTGTCGGGCTGGCGGTGGAGGCGGCGGAGTGCTTGCGGACGATGCCCTCGTTGGTCTCGGGGCTGGCTTCCTGGGCGGCGATCGGGATGGCGAGGGCGAGCGCTCCACGCCGGGACAGGGCATGGGAATCGGCGGAAACACGACGCAAGGAATTCACGCTATTCATCATCGTTTCTTCCTGGGCCACCGTACCTGAACCACGGCGGCCTGGCGCCGTTACGGTGGTCTCGATCTTATCTCACGCGGCAATCGCTCCTGTGCACTATCCCAGAAACGGCCATTTGTGCGACAGGGCATGCAAACGACAGCCGCGCTGCGACGACGCTTCTCGCCCCCTCAGTGAGCCTAAGGGCTTATCCGGAAACCGAGAGGTTCGAGAAGATGAGTTGGGCGCAGGCGAGGTGGACAAAAGCAAGGTAGTTCTCCGCCTGCTTCTCCCACCGCACCAGCAACCGCCGCGAGCGGTTCAGCCACGAGTGCGTGCGCTCCACGACCCAGCGGCGCGCGCGCCAGCCAGGATTCCGTTCCTTCTCCATGCGCTCGTCGCCCCGACCGCGCATGTGGGCGTCATAGCCCCGCGCCGCCACGTCGTCCCGCACCGCGTCATAGGCGCACCCCGCATCCAGGCAGAGGCGCTGCGGCTCCGGCCGCGTCACGACGATGCCGTCGAGCGTGGCGGCCAGGAGCTTCAGGTCATGGCGGTTCGCCCCGTCGATCGCCACCGCCAGCGGAATCCCCGCGCCGTCCGTCAAGAGGCTGCGTTTGCCGCCCAATTTGGCGCGATCCGTCGGATTCGGCCCGGACGCGGCCCCGCCGAAAGGCGCTTTCGTCATCGCCCCATCGAGCGCTTGCCACTTCCAGTCGATCCCGATCAACTCGTCGAAATCCGCCAGCGCTTCCCCCAGCGCCGTGAAGAACCCGGCCCCGACCCATTCCTGGAAGCGGTCGTGTATGGTCGAACTCGCGCCCAGCTCGCGGCAGGGCGTTCCCCTGAATCCCGGTCCGCAAGACGTGGACGATGGCGGCGAAGGCCCGCCGCTCGGGCAAACGCGGGCGCCCACCTTTGGCATGCGAGGGGGCGGGCGGAACCAGCGGTTCCACCCGCGCCCACAAAGCGTCGCTGACGTCCCACGGATGGCTGCGGGCCATGGCACACTCCTTCTTCCTTCCCGCCCTCCATTCTCCTGGTTTCCGGATAAGCTCTAAATAGTGAGTAGTGGAAAATTCAGATATGGAGCGGTCATGACTGTATGACTGGCCGAGGGTTAATGGGCCGGGCAGGGAACGGCCAGGCGAATGCCGGCTGCACCGGTGGATCTAGTGCGTTCCTGGATTCAATCGCCAGCGATGCCGACTCCAACGCGCGTACGCCGGCCGTTCTCCTGAGGACGCGATGGCTTGACTACGTTCGCCGACAAGATGGCCAAACTGGACATCAGCGCCTCAACGACGAAGAGCCGCGCTGAACGGATGCCCTCGGCCATGACGTTTTCCGCCCGCCCTCCGTCTCCGGCGACCAGCGCCTCGACCAATTCATGATGTTCGTGGTAGGCGGCGTCATTGCGATCATGCAGCACATGACTGAGATGGTTGAACCGTTCTTCGCGATCGAGCAGATTGGCGATCACTTCCGCCATCAATTCATTGCCTGACGCGCGCGCGACGGTTACGTGGAATTCGGTGTTGGCGCGGAGAAACGCCTCGGCGCTCTCGCGGTCCCCGAGCTCATACTGCGCCCGACAGAGCTGGTCCAGACGTCCAAGCTGAGCCGCGTCGACCCGGCCAGCTGCGCGCTTCGCGGCGGCCGGTTCAATCAGCAGCCGCAACTCAAACAGATCCTGCGCATCCTTAAGGGTGATCGGCGGAATAATGTACCTCTGCCGTGAGATGGTCTGCACCAGCTGTTCCTGAAAGAGTCGCTTGATCGCGGGTCGAACCGCAGCGCGGCTTATCTCGAACCGCTCAGCCAGCTGCTCTTCAGTCACCTGACGACCCGGTTCAAGATCGCACCGGATGATCGCCCGCTTGATGCGTGCGTACGCCACCTCCGTCAAGGGCAGACTCGGAGATGCCTCCGCTTCGTCCAGATTTCGATTTTGACCCTTCAACGCGCCCTCCAATTAGACAAAGGCCGTGCGATGTTGCGCAATTCGGCTACGCGTCCTTTGCCTTACGGTATATGCCCGATCGGACCACCCGCCCCAATTTGCTGTCAGAAAATAGACGACATGCACCTTTTTCAGGAGCCTGAAAGCGTTGACTTAGGCGCTTCTCAATGATACGATAACGTCCTGATCAATTGTCACAACTTATAGACATCTTTTTCCAAGCGCCGAAAGTCTGGTCCACCAGACCGTTTGGCTCGATGGAGAGGTCGATGCAACAGTACATCCTCAAACGCCTTCTCCTCACCGTCCCCACGATTCTCGGCGCCATCACCCTGGTCTTTTTTGCCATTCACCTGGCTCCTGGCGACCCTGTCTCCCTTTTCATTCCGCCCGATCTGCCGCCGGCCCAAACCGAGGACCTCGTTAAGCAGATCAACGCGAAGTACGGCTTCGACAAGCCGATCTTTGTGCAGTATGTCGACTATGTTGGTCAGCTGGCACGTCTTGACTTCGGAAATTCGCTTCGTGAGGGCACGCCGGTGCGAAGCAGTCTTGAGGAGCGAATCCCCTTTACGCTTCGGTTGGGTCTGGTTTCGCTGATCATCTCGACGATTCTTGGCATCGCCATTGGCGTCGTTTCGGCGATTTATCGCGGCACGCTGATCGATAACTTCGCGATGTTCTTCGCCCTGATCGGCGTCTCCGTGCCAAGTTTCTGGCTCGGGCTTACGCTGATTCTGCTCTTCGCCGTCCGTATACCGTGGTTGCCGCCCTCAGGTTTGGGGGGGGCGGCCTTCAGCATGGACGGCATTCGCCACCTCGTGCTGCCGGTGACAGTGCTCACTTTGGGAAGCACCGGCGCTCTGGCACGGTACACCCGCTCGTGCATGCTCGAAGTCATTAATAACGACTATGTGCGGACCGCACGGGCCAAAGGACTCAGCAGCACCGCCGTCATCGTCAGGCACGCCTTGCGCAACGCCATGATCCCCATCGTCACCATTCTTGGACTCAACTTTGGCTTCATTCTCAGCGGCGCTGTCATCGTTGAGACAGTGTTTGCTTGGCCAGGCGTGGGCCGGTATCTCATCGACGGGATCAACGGGCGCGACTTCCCCGTGGTGCAGGCGACTGTGCTTTTGATTGCAATCGGGTTCGTCTTTGGCAATCTCATCACCGACCTGCTGCTCGTCTATGTCGATCCCCGCGTTCGTCTCGAGTAGCCGCAACCCTGATATCGAAACTGTATCAATCAGTGAGTCTGTTTACCCCCGGAGAAGTGCGTTGGCAGCCGAATTTACATCAAAATTCCAGGATGAAGGATCGACGAACTCAACGCTGGGAGCGACGCTAGCCGCCGAAACGAAGCGGAGCGGCAGCGCCCATCGCGTCCGGCGTGAACTGGTCAAGAATCGGTTCGCTCTGGGAGGAACGATCTTTCTGTTGCTGATCGTCCTGATCGGCGTCTTCGCCCCGGTTCTCGCGCCGCATAACCCGACCGATCAGAAGCTGTTGTTGCGTCTTAAGGGTCCGACGGCAACGAACTGGCTTGGCACCGATGAGCTTGGCCGCGATGAGCTTTCACGCTTGATCTATGGAGCGCGAACCTCGTTGTTCATTGGTTTCGTGGGCACTGCGGGCGGGGTTTTGGCCGGCTTGATCATCGGACTGGTCTCCGGCTTCTTCGGCGGCTGGATTGACACGCTGACGATGCGCCTGATCGACATCATGTACGCCTTCCCCGGGATCCTATTGGCGATTTTGATCGTTGCGGTGATGGGGCCGGGACTCTTCAACCTCGTGGTGGCGCTCACGCTCTGGGGGGTGCCGACCCTTTCGCGGATTGTCCGCGCAAGCGTGCTTTCAATGAAGACTGAGCAGTTCATCGAAGCGTCGCGATCGATCGGCGCCGGCCAAGCCAGGATCATGTTTCGCCACCTTCTGCCGAATTGCATGGCTCCGATCATCGTCTATGCGACCCTCGGCGTGGCCGGTTCGCTGTTGACCACCGCCGGTCTCGGCTTCCTGGGCATCGGCGTGCAGCCGCCTTCCGCCGAATGGGGCGAGATGCTCAGCGTTGGCCGCTCCTACCTGCGCGAGGCTCCGCTGCTGCTGATTGTGCCCGGCGCCGCCATCTTTCTGGCCGTGATGTCGCTCAATCTCATTGGGGACGCCTTGCGGGACGCGCTCGATCCAAGGATTAAATCATGACGAGCGCCTCTAGAAGCCCCATCTTCCCCAGACCCCTTCTCAGTTCTGCAAGGGGCGTCCGACAATCGAAACCTTGGAGGTGGCCGGCTGCCGGGTTCATGTTTGGGCTCGCCGGCGACGCATCTGCAGACCCGGAAGGAGGGACGTTGCGGGCAGATAAATGGTAGTGAAATCGCACGCCGCCTTTGGGTGTCTGAAAAAGAGGAGAGATCATGACTGACTTCAAATCGTCCAAAAGCGGGCTCGCCGCGCGCCTGAATCGGCGGAACCTGATCAGACGCGCCGCCGCTGCCGGGGCGCTGCTGCCTGCCCTCGGCTTGCCGCTGAATGCACTGGCAGACGGCACACCAGTCTCGAGTCCGGCCGCAAGCCCAGTTGGAAGCCCAATCGCTGTCCCGCTCCTTGCTCCATCCGCCACGCCAAACGCGGACGCAAAAAACGGCCAAAGCAGTAGTCTGGTTGTCGCGGCGAACCCCGACAGTTGGGATTTAACGAAGTCGACCTGGGTCACCTGGCAGGCCGTCTGCTTCATGTACGACCGTCTTCTGACCTTCGACGACAAGGAAAACCTTCAGCCGGGCCTGGCGCTGTCCGTCGACATCTCGCCGAATGGACTCGAGTACACGCTGAAGCTTCGGGACGGCGTGCTTTTCCACGACGGCACGCCGTTCAATGCAGATGCGGTCAAGTTCAACATCCAGCGCCACATCGACGTGCCGGATTCCGCCTTCAACTCGGTCTATGCGCCGGTTGACCATGTTGAAGTGGTCGATCCCCTGACCGCAAAAATCGTGCTCAAGGTGGTCCAACCAAATTTCAAATATGAGGGTTTGTCGGAATGGGGCGCGCTTCAGGTGAGCCCGACTGCCTTCGCTAAGCTCGGCGCCACGGGATTCGCATCGGCTCCGGTCGGGACAGGGCCCTTCAAGTTCAGTTCCTATGTGCCGGGCAGCAAGATCAAGTTCGTGCGCAATGACAGCTACTGGGGTGGAGCTCCTTACCTCGACAGCGTCGAAGTTTTAGTCGTCCCGGAGCCGAGCGTGCAGTTAACTGAGCTTGAAGCGAACGCCGCAGACACGACGCAGATCTCGCCAAAAGACTTCGAAGCGGTCAAGGGTGAAGGCTATACCATCGCCGAAGAGGTCTCGCCCGGCGTCTCGTTTGTCAGTTTGAATGCTTCACGCGGGGCGACGACTGAATTGGCCGTTCGCAAGGCGATCGCCCGCGCGATCGATCGCGACTCGATGATTACGGCGATTCTTTATGGACACGGTCAAAAATCGACCGCGGGCGTGACCCAGGACTCGCCGTTTTATAGTCCGGATATCTCCGGAATTGAGTTCGACCCAACGGCGGCCGGCAAATTGCTCGACGACGCCGGCTGGGCGGCGGGCAGCGCCGGCATGCGCTCACGCAACGGGACTCCCCTAAGCGTAAACATCCTTTCAACGAATTTCACCGACTGGGCGCTTTACGACCAGGCGATCCAGGAGCAGCTCAAAGCCGTCGGCATCGCCTCCACCATCAAGTCTCTGGAATGGAATGCCTATCTCGACGAGTGGCGCACGAACGCCGGCGATTGGGACGTCACCTACCACCAGCAGGGCTCGCTGCTCGCCTCGGTTAGCCCGATCCAAGCGTCGTGGTATCCCAAAGCGTATTGGTCCATCACCCAGATTATTCACGCCACCGATCCAGCCATGGTCGCCATCAGCGACCAGCTGCAAAAGCTTCAAGACGAGTTCACCGTTACCTTGGACGACGCCCGCCGGAAGGCGATCGCCAAAGAAGCGCAGCAAATCTTTATGGACAACCAACTTAGCGTCTGGCTGTGGCACTCGGCCACGCTGACCGCGTTCAACACTCGACTGCAGGACTATCGCCTCACCCACTCCGGCCGAATCGTGGAACTCGACAAGGCCTGGATCAAATCGTAGAACGCTCGTGCGTGCCTCGGTCGTCCTGGGGCACGCCGCCCACGTCTTATCGATGAAAAATGGGCGCGCGGCGGGCGCTCCGCCCACGTGTTCCTTGGCATTCCGGTCGTTGAGGGCGGAGGATCTCGGTGACGATCGTTGATGAACATTCGCTAGCTCGTTTCGACGCTTCCAAGAACGTATGGAACGCCTACGTTCGCGCCGAGCGATTCCTTCCGTGGCACGCCGGACGCCTCGTCTTTGGTCTTGACGTCGATCCGCATTGGATCGGGAAAAGCGATTCGTTTTGGTACCGAGCAGCGAGACGAGATGGCGTCGAGTTCGTCCTCGTAGACCCTGAAAAGGGAACGCGCCGCCCGGCGTTCGACCACGCTCGAATCGCCTCATCGCTCTCCACCGTCTCAGGCATTCCGGTTGATCCGGCCAGCCTGCCTTTTCTTGAAGTCAGTTTCGACGAATCGCATTCCTCGGTTCGATTCTCGATCGAACAGCAGCAATGGCAATGCGATCTAACCAGCTATCGTTGCTTTCCGGCACCGGACGACGCTCCCTCGCCTGCGAGCGATGTGGTCCGCTCCCCGGATGGACGTTGGGACGCATTCGTACGCAACGACAATCTTTGGCTGCGCTCTGTCGAGACCCGTAATGAGCGCGCGCTCACCCATGACGGCGAACCGCAATACGGCTATGGAATGCCGCTGCCTTCTCCGCTGGCCTCCGCTGGTCTGGCCGAGGCGGATCGCCCTGCGGTGATCTGGTCTCCGGACGGCTCCAGATTGCTCACGAGCCGCATCGATGCGCGCCGGGTGCTCTTCTTTCATCTCGTCCAATCTTTACCCAAAGACGGCTCCATCCGGCCGCAACTTCACAGCTATGCCTACCCGTTGCCGGGCGACGAGATGACTCCGGAGACCGAGTTTTGGACGTTCGACGTGGCGAGCGGAATAGGCGTCAAAGCAGATCTCGCCCCATTGCCGATGCTTTATTACGGCTCACCGCTCAATCCGAATCTCGTTTGGTGGAGCAACGAATCTGACCGAGCGTTCATCTTGATTCGCGACCGAGGCTGTCTGAGCTATCGGTTAGCGGCGATCGACCCAACAACCGGTGACTCGCGGATCGTGGTGACCGAAACGAGCAAACGCGGCATCGATCCCTTTCTTTATTGGGCGGCGGTCGGAATCCGAATTGTCAGCGACGGCGAGCAGGTTGTTTGGTACTCGCAGCGCGATGGCTGGGCGCATCTCTATCTCTATGACGGCAAAACAGGCGAGCTCGTTCATCAGATTACGCAAGGCGCATACAACGTCAGCGAAGTTCTTCATGTTGACGAGACGAGTCGAATGATCTATTTCACGGCGGTTGGACGTGAAGCGGGCCGAGATCCCTATTACACGCATCTTTATCGGGTATCTCTTGACGGCGGTGAACCGGAGCTGCTCACGCCGGAAGACGCCGAGCACTCGATCGTGTTTTCGCCGTCCGGTCAGTTCTTCATTGATACGCTCTCCCGGCTTGACCTCTCCCCGATCAGCGTGCTTCGCCATGTCTCCGGCGAGCGAATCTTGGAGCTTGAGCACGCGGATATTGAGGCGCTCGCGGCAACCGGATGGTCATCTCCAGAGCGATTTACGGCGAAGGCCCGTGATGGCGTAACGGATATCTACGGCGTGATCTTCCGGCCGTCGAATTTCGATCCCAGCAGCGCGTATCCGGTGATCGACAGCATTTACGCGGGCCCTCAGCGCAATCAGGCGCCCACGGCATTCGCCGGGGCGGCCCGCGCGGAGGGCGGCAAAAACGGAGTCGGCGGGCGATGGTTCTGGCACGCCCAGGCGCTCGCCGAATTGGGATTCGTGGTCGTTATGATCGATGGCCTGGGAATGCCAGGCCGCTCCAAGGCGTTCCATGACGTAACCTACCGCAATCTTGGCGATGGCGGGATCGAAGATCACATTGTGGCTCTGCGCCAACTCGCGGATCGTTATCCCTACCTCGATTTGAACCGAGTCGGCATCTACGGTCACTCCGCGGGTGGCTATGCGTCAGCCCATGCGATCCTCGCTTTTCCGGAGTTCTACAAGGTTTGCGTGTCGACCGCCGGGAATCACGACCACCGACTCGACAAGGCGTCATGGGTTGAGCGGTATATGGGACTTCCCGTCGAGGATCACTACCGGCAGCAAGCGAATCAGACGCTGGCCGCGAAACTCCAAGGCAAATTGCTCCTGATGCACGGCGAAATGGACGAGAACGTGCACCCTGCGTCCACGTTGGTCCTGGTCGATGCGTTGATCAAGGAGAACAAGGACTTCGACTTGCTCATCATCCCGAATACACCGCATGCAAGCGACGGCGATCCCTATTTCGTGCGTAGAAGGTGGGACTATTTTGTGCGACACCTGCTCGGGGAGGAGCCTCCCTCCGGGTATCGGATCTCGGTCTGATCCGGTGCGTCTTCTCGAGTCGCATCCATCTTGAGACAAGGATATACAGGAGGCAACCCACCGGCAATGAGCACTGCACGAGCAAGTGAATCCAGCGATTGTGACACCGTTCTCGACTCGTTGCATTGGCGACTGATCGGGCCGCATCGAGGAGGTCGCGTCGTTGCGGTCGCCGGCGATGTCGCAAATCGTCAAACGTTCTATTTCGGCGCGTGCGCCGGCGGCGTCTGGAAGACCGTCGACGGTGGTCTGACGTGGCGCAACGTCTCCGACGGATTCTTTAAGACATCCGCGATCGGCGCGCTCGCCGTTAGCTCATCCGATCCCAACGTCATCTACGCAGGCACCGGTGAAGCGAGCATTCGCGGCAACGTATCGCACGGCGACGGCGTCTACAAATCGACGGATGCCGGCCGCACCTGGCGAAACGTCGGCTTGCGAGACACGCGCCACATCGGCAAGATTCAGATTCATCCGCACAACCCCGACATCGTCTATGTCGCCGCGCTTGGACACGCCTTTGGGCCGAACGAGGAACGGGGTGTTTTTCGGTCGACCGACGGCGGCGAGACCTGGACCAAGATCCTCTACCGCGGCGAGCGCGCTGGATCTCACGATATCTCCATGGATCCCACGAATCCGCGCATCTTGTATGCGGCAATCTGGCAAGTCCAGCGATATCCCCATGCGCTGATATCCGGTGGAGAGCAAAGCGGGTTCTTCCGCAGCACTGACGGCGGCGACAACTGGGAAGAGATCACTCGAAAACCTGGTCTTCCCACCAGCGTGCTTGGCAAGATAGGCGTTGTCGCATCACCGGCGCGCCCAGGCCGCGTCTGGGCGAACATCGAGGCCACGGACGGCGCAGTGTTTCGTTCCGACGATGGCGGCGAGCACTGGATTCGGCTCAGCGAACAGCCATTGTTGCGGACGCGGCCCTGGTACTACATGCATGTAACTGCGGACACGCAGGATCCGGACACTGTTTACATTCAGAACTACAGTCTCTGGAAGTCTACCGACGCGGGCTCGACGTTCAATCGCATTCCCACGCCGCACGGCGACGAGCACGCGATCTGGATCGACCCGCACGACAACCAGCGCATGATCGACGGAAACGACGGCGGAGCCTGCGTTTCCTTCAACGGCGGCGTGACCTGGTCGTCGATTCTTAACCAGCCGACCGCCCAGCTCTATCACGTTACGACTGACGACCAGTATCCCTACCGCGTCTATGGCTCGCAGCAGGACAACACCGCGATCGCCATCCCGAGCCAAACCATCGATGGTGCGATTCACGAGCGGACCTGGTATGCGCCGGGCGGCGGTGAAAGCGGCTACATCGCGATTAAGCCCGACGAACCCTGGCATGTCGTAGCCTCCGGCCCGGCGGGTCCCAAGGCGTACAACGACATCATGACCCATTACGACGATCGCACTGGACAAATTCGAAACATCACGGTCTGGCCAGAGCTCTACGGCTGGGGCGCCGAAGCCGAGAGTTTGAAATACCGGCTTCAATGGACCTTCCCGATTCACTTCTCTCAACACGCGCCCCATCGGCTCTACGTTGCGGGCAATCGACTCTTTCGCTCGAGCGATCTCGGCTCGAGCTTCGAGGTGATCAGTCCAGATCTCACCCGAGACGATCCGAGTAAACTCGTGCCGTCCGGTGGTCCGATCACACTCGACAATACTGGGGCTGAGGTCTATTGCACGATCTTCGCTTTCGCGGAATCGCCCCGTCGGCCTGACATCCTCTGGGTCGGCAGCGACGACGGCCTCGTCCACCGGTCGGATGATGGCGGCAAGACCTGGAAAGACGTGACGCCGCCTGACTTGCCGGAGTGGGCGCTGATCAGCATCATCGAAATCTCTCCGCATGAGGAGGGGTGCGTCTACATCGCTGCGACGCGCTACAAGCTCGATGATCCCGCGCCGTATCTCTACAAGACCGTCGATGACGGGCAATCCTGGACGCTGATCACGAACGGCTTCCCCGGCAACGAATTCACCAGGGTCGTCCGTGAAGATCCGAACCGCCGTGGGCTGCTCTACGCCGGCACCGAAACCGGTCTCTTCATGTCGTTTGATGACGGCGGGCAGTGGCGGCGCATCGGCGGAAATCTGCCGGTAACGCCGATTCACGATCTGGCGATCAAAGGCTTCGAGATGATCGTCGCGACGCATGGCCGCTCGTTCTGGATCCTGGACGATCTCTCTGTCATCCACCAGCTCTTCGACGACCAGACCGCGGAGCCGTTTCGGCTTTTTGCGCCGCGCCCGACTGTCCGTTTGCGGCGCAGAGACGGATTCGGCGGCGTTAGCGCGCCCGGCATGGTCAATTACGGTCATGCGGGCACAAGCATCACCATGTATGACCTGGTCAGACAGATCGATGGATCGGATGTTCCGGCCCTCCTCACCGCCGGAGCGAACCCGCCGGAGGGCATCGTCATTCACTATGTGCTGCCCGCCGCGCCCGCAACGAGCATCTCGCTATCAATTCTCGACGAGCAGGGAGCCGAAGTTCGCGCCTACGTGAATTCCGAAGCTAACGCGCCGATTCCCTCGAACGCTGGTCTGAATCGATTTGTCTGGAATTTTCGATATCCAGGCGCCGTCAATCCTGTCTCTGAGGATTTGCAACCCTGGCGCAGAGACGATGGTCCAATGGCCGTTCCGGGACGCTATCAGGTCCGGCTGGAGGTCGACGGAACGAGCCAGACCCAGGCATTCGAGATGTTGCCCGATCCACGCCTCTTCACGTCGCAAGATGATCTGTGCACTCAGCGAGACCTGCTGCTCGAGATTCGAGACACGCTGTCGCGCACGAACGAGACGCTCAATGCCGTGGATGCGGTGCTCGCGCAGATTGCGCTCTGGACGAGCCGCACCAACGATCCCGCAGTAGGTGAGGCGGCAGGCGCGGCTACCGAGGAACTGAAGGCGATTCGCGCTGCACTCATTGACGTCGGAATGAAGGAATCCCAACTCTATCCCAGTGGCCTCCATGAGAAATTCAACGCGCTGCTCGACTCGGTCGATGGAGCGGACTATGCCCCGCCGCAGCAAGCGCGCGAAGTCTTCGCGTCGCTAGGCATGCAGCTCGAATACGAAATCGCTCGGTTAGCCAATCTTGATCAAGAAGAGCTTCGCGTGCTCGAACGCGCGCTTCAGGCTACTGGGTTGCCGAGAGTTGGGCTCGCCTCATAGCGTCCCGGAGGCGGCTTTGGGAGGAATAATGGCAAGAATGCGTGGAGCCTTCACGAACGAACCTTCGCTTGACTTCTCCGTCGAGGAGAATCGCGCGGCTATGCAATTGGCCTTGCGCAACGTCGAAGCGCAGTTGGGCCGGCGATACCCGCTGATCATCGGAGGAGCGCGTCGGGAGACCGGCGAGTGGATTCGCTCGGTCAATCCCGGGAAACCGGATCAATGCGTTGGTGAAGTTGCCAAGGCGCGCCCGGCAGACGTCGAGGATGCGATCGCCGCTGCTGGGCGTGCGTTCCAGACCTGGCGCCGATTTCCCGTTGAGGGGCGAGCGAGCCTGCTCTTCCGGATGGCGGCCATTGTCCGTCGACGGCGATTGGAGCTGGCGGCGTGGATGGTTTACGAACTCGACAAGCCCTGGGATGAGGCTGAAGGCGAGGTCGCCGAGGCTGTTGATTTCTTGGAATGGTATGGCCGCCATGCGCTCAAATTGACTGAGCCAGCCGACCTCGGACATCTTACGGGCGAAGCGAACGACTACCGGTATCAGGCGATCGGAATCGGAGTCGTCATTCCACCCTGGAATTTCCCCTGCGCGATCCTCACTGGCATGACCATGGCCCCGGTCTCGGTCGGCAATGTCGTGATCCTCAAACCCGCGAGCAACACCCCTGTGATCGGCTACAAGATGGTCGAAATCATGGAGGAAGCAGGCGTCCCGGCCGGGGTGGTCAACTTCCTGCCGGGAAGTGGCTCAGAGATCGGCGACGCGCTCGTCGATCATCCCCAAACCCGGTTTGTGGCCTTCACCGGCTCCAAGGATGTCGGCGTTCGCGTCTTCGAGCGTGCGGCGAAGGTTCACCCCGGTCAGCGTTGGCTCAAGCGCGTCACCGCCGAGATGGGTGGCAAAGACGCGATCATCGTCGATGCTAGCGCGGATACAAATGAAGCAATCGAAGGGATTGTGACCGCCGCATTTGGCTTTTCCGGTCAAAAGTGCTCCGCGTGCTCCATCGCGATCGTTCACGAGGCGGTCTATGATGCGGTGGTCGCGGGCGTGGTCGAGCGAACGCGGCGCACTGTCTCAGTTGGCTCGGCGGTGTTGGGCGAAGCGACGATGGGCGCGGTCGTTGACCGTAACCAGTTCGATTCCATCACGAACTACATCGAGATTGGACTCCGCGAAGGCCGCGAGGCATACCGCGGCGACATCCCCGATCGCGGCGGCTATTACGTCCCACCTACGATCTTCGCGGATGCGGGTCCGGAATCAAGAATCGCCTGCGAGGAGATCTTCGGGCCGGTGCTCACGATCGTGAAAGCCGGGAGTTTCGAAGAAGCGCTGCGAATCGCCAACAAATCGGAATACGGTTTGACCGGGTCCGTCTACGCACGAGATCGGACGGTGCTCGAGCGCGCTCGCGAAGAGTTCGAGGTCGGGAATCTCTATCTCAACCGCAAGTGCACCGGCGCGATGATGGGAATCCACCCGTTCGCCGGCGTCAAGTTGAGCGGCACCAACTCCAAAGCGGGTGGTCCGGATTATTTACTGAATTTTGTCGAAACGAAAGCAATCGGCGAACGCTTGTAGCTCAAGGTTGGACAACACTCGTCCAGCTAAATCGAGAGGACTGCGAGATGGCGGCGATTGAAGCTACGAGAAAACCGGCGATTTCCTCCAGGGCAGCGGTTGCGCTGAATCCGGTTTTTCGTAAGGGCATCCTCCTTGCGACCCACAACGAGATGGTCGCACGGGGGGTTCGGCGTCGCGGCATGTCCCTCGGCGCGGCGCGCTTCGTCGCCGGCGAGACGTTGGACGAATGCGTCGTCTCGCTGCGGAAGCTGAATGCCGACGGCCTGCGCACAAACACGACGATTCTCGGCGAAGGCGTTCGGGACGAGGCGACTGCCGTCCTCGTCGCCGACTCCTACGCCACGGTGCTAGATCGCATCGCGGCAGAGGGCCTGATTACCAACATCGCCCTTAAGCTCACGCATCTTGGCCTCGACCTTAGCGAAGAGATCGCATATCAAAATGTTTCGCGTCTTGTCAGTCACGCAGCGAGGTACAACAACTTCATCCGTCTCGATATGGAGGAATCTGCCCGCGTCGATATCACACTGCGGATCTACCGGCGATTACGGAACGACGGTCATGACAATGTGGGGACGGTGCTGCAATCTTATCTCTATCGAACGGAACAAGATCTCGCCGACCTTCTGCCGCTCAAGCCGAATCTCCGGTTGGTCAAGGGCGCTTATCTCGAGTCTCCGAGCGTCGCGTATCCACGAAAATCAGATGTTGACGCCAACTACTTGACGCTTGCTGAACGCATGTTAACCGGCGCCGGCTTCACGGCGATCGCCACGCATGATGAACGCATCATCCAGCATGTTATTGACTTCACTCAGCGAAACGCGATCCCCTCCGACCGGTTCGAGTTCCAGATGCTGTATGGCATTCGCCCTCAGCTCCAGCTGGACCTCGTCCGAAAGGGCTATCGTGTGCTGATCGCGACGCCATACGGGCCCGATTGGTATTTCTACTTGATGCGCCGCCTCGCAGAGCGGCCGGCGAACATCCTCTTTTTTGCCCAAAACCTCCTCCGACGTTAGTGGGAGAGCGTCAATGATGAACCATACGGTTGACGCGAGGAATGAACCAGTGGTCGGAACACCAGGTCGCGCGCACAATCATCGTCTTGCGGTCTCATTAACGTTTGATTTCGATGCCGACTCCGCCTGGCGTCGAGATGACCCCGGCCACTCGCCAGCGTCCGCCTCCCGCTGGCTTTACGGCGTTTTCGAGGGCATGCCGAGGATTCTCGCGCTGCTTGATCGACTTGATCTGCCGGCGACGTTTTTCGTGCCGGGAGCCACCTGCGACTGTCACGCCGATGTCGTGAAGCGGATCGTCGATGCAGGCCATGAAATCGGCCACCATGGCTATTTTCACGAAGCTCCAAATCGGCTCAATCCCGAGCAGGAGCGCGCCGTGATCGAACGCGGGCTCGAAGCGTTGCATCGAGCGGTCGGAGCCGCGCCTCTTGGGTATCGATCGCCTTCCTGGGAACTCTCGAACTCCTCGCTGCCGCTGCTCGTCGAGTACGGTTTCGCTTATGACGCAAGCCAACTTGCGAAAGACCGGCCATATCGCGTCGAGATAGACGGACGGCCGACGAGTCTGATCGAAGTGCCATCGGCGTGGGAACTGTGCGACGCCGCTCATTTCCTGTTCGCGTACAGCCCCACCTATCTCGCGGGCATGAGCGCCCCCTCGAAAGTAGAGGAGATTTGGCGCGGCGATTTCGATGGACTCTACGCCGAGGCTGGCGACGCCTGTCTTGTGCTGACCTTGCATCCTGAGATCATCGGCCGGCCGCATCGCATGCAGCTCTTGGAAAGAATGCTCCGTCATATTTTGGAGCATGACGATGTCTGGTTTGCTCAGATGCACGCGATTGCGGACGATTTTCAACGTCGTGAAGTCGCTCGATCCGGTCTCCTCAACAAGGACATTGTGGTCTCTCCGTGACGAAAGTCGACGAGGCCCACAAAACGAAAAGGTCGAATGCTAGTGAGACGGTCGCTGGAAGCAGACTGCGGTAGACAAGGCGGCGATGACCGGGTTGATTTGCTCGATCATCAATCTCGGCGGTAGAGCAGCCATCTCTGGGAAGATCTGGTCTTGACTGCAGCGACGCTTTGCAACACAGGTTTGAGAACCAAGATCAACGCCATGCTCGCCGAACTACGACTTTAGAATTCGGAGGTTGTAAACCGTGGAGTTGCAACACACGATCGCGGCGTGGCCCATGGCTTGCCAGCGTTGGACCTTGGACTTCGCGCGCTTTATGACGATGACGAAATGTGAAAAGCCAAGGAGGGCTGAATGCCGCATGGGTTCTATCGATGTTGGCAAAATCTCGGCGACTCCGCTGCTCCCATGCAGGCGTCCGCTCGATTCACCGCCGGACTTATCGATAGGTTAATGGAGGGAGGTGATGCAGCGACGTGGCGCGGTTTCCCCTTATAGGTCTGTTCGCTTTTGATTACGCCTAACCGGAATGGAGGCAAAATGGACGCAAATGATCGTCTCAAACGTCGAGCAAAGGTCGAAGGTGGCATCGCTGTACTGACTGCGGCACTCTTCTTCTTGACGTTGATTTCGCGGGAGTGGATCGAGGCGCTGACCGGATGGGATCCCGATCATGGCAACGGTTCGCTCGAATGGGTCATTGTGACGGCGCTGCTTGTGGTCACCGTAGCGTTCTCCCTGCGAGCTCGATCGGATTGGACCAAGGTTCAGGTCTCGCCGATGTAGAGTGAGCGTCACAAAATGTGATCGCTACGCTTTGGCTCGCTTTGTAGAGGAGAAGACGATCGCCTCCTCTACGAAGCGATTAGTCCCCAAACGTTTGATGCAACTGGGCTTGAGCGACACACCCCATCAATAAGAGCTTATCCGGAAACCCGGAATGGACGGAAAAATCTGCCGCTTTTATGCGGGATTTGAAATCCGGAAAGGGGTTTCCGGATAAGCTCTAAGTGGGTGTCACCGAGCAACAGCACCGCTGGCCCTTGAGGCTGGTTTGAGGGACACGGGCAGCGGGCGGGCGTTGTCCCGCCGTCGTTGCCGTCGATGCGCAGACCATCACTGGTCGTAGCTCTCTGCTGATCCGAATCCTTGCAGCTGCGGATGATTTGCACGGAACGGGCAACGGGCCGATCAGGCTCTGCTTGGTGGCGAGTGGCTGCCAGCCATTCCGGATATCGCTGCCCGCCTGCGCGCGGTCCCCACGCTTTTTGACAGCTCATCAAACGGTGGATGATCCATGCGTTTTCTCCACAACATGACCGGCGCTCTCACGATACCTGACCGAGGCAAGGGGTCCGAAAGAAAAGACATCGATCTCAAAAACGGCCGAGCCTGTTGAAAAGGCGAGCGCGTCGAGGAGGCACCGGATAGACTGGTGATCTCGTGTTGCCCGTCCCCGACACGGAGCCACTCATGCTTGGACCGCCGAAATCCCGCCGGCTCGACGAGCCAATCGCCGTCTCGTTAGGCGACCTCGTGCCTGTCGGGCACTTCTCTCGCCACCTGGAGCCGTCGCTGGATCTCGCGTTCGTCCGGGATCTGGTGAGCGGCGCCTACGCGGACAACGGTCGGCCCTCGATCGACCCGGTCGTCGTCTTCAAGCTGCACCTGGTCCGCTTCTTCGAAGGGCTGCGCTCGGAACGCCAGCTCATGCGGGTGGTGGCCGATCGCCTCAGTCTGCGCTGGTAGGTGGGGTATCGCCTCACCGAGGTCCTTTCCGACCATTCGACGTATCCGGGAGCGGTACGGGGTTGCGCTCTTCCGAACGTTCTTCGAGGCGATCGTCGAACAGTGCGTCACGGCGAGACTCGTTTGGGACAACGAACGCTTCATCGACTCGACCGATGTCCAGGCCAACACATCGATCGATTCGCTGCAACCGCGGTTTGTCGTCGAGGCGCACCTTGCTCGGCTCTTCGACGAACGCAACGATGGCGACAACGATGACACCCGTATTGGCGAGGAACCGGGATGACGGGCGGTGACGCCGTTTTCCCCCAGTTTCGCTGGTCGAGAGCCGCCCCGTTCCCCGTGCCGTCTCCGGGGCCGCCTCGCGTCGTTGCCATGGCAACGAGAATCGGATTGTAGCGTCCCGGATCCGACACCCTCGGCGCGACTGGGTTTCCACGCGAGCCGTCGCGCGAGCGCGCCGACAAGAGCACTTGCCCGCACCAGAGAGGCCGAAGCGGACATTGCGGAATGTGTGCGATTACGGCGGCCGTTCGCTTGAAGGATCCCCTCGTAGCGGTGTGCATTCGGCCTTTCGCCATCGACCGGCTAGCGCTGCCACAGCTTCTCGCAGACGCCATCACTTCACGAGCAGCAGGCCGATTCGAATGGCTACCGCTCGGCCCGATCCCGTTCAGTCGCCGGCGACGAGCTCACGCGCTGTGGGCGTCACCGAAAACGGATCGGGGGAAAATGGACTTGAATCGCGTGGCAACGGAGCGACGTGGCTCTGATAGTAGAGCTTCTTCTCGGTGAGGATGCCGTAAAGTTCTGGCCGCCGATCCTCCAGAAGATTCAGCCCAGCCCAATCGCGCGTCCGCATGAGCTCGATACCTTCGCGAAGGTCGACCGTCGCGGTCACGAGCCCCTCTTCGTGGCCGATCTCGGCCACGATCTTGCCGGTCGGCGCAATGATCCGGCTATGCCCGTAGTAATCCGAGCAGCCAGCCGTCGGCGGGCGATGAACCTGATTCGCGCAAACCATCCAGAACTGGTTGGCGAATGCCATCGCTCGGCTCATCAGGTCGTAGGTGTAGCCGTTGTAGTCCACCTCGGGGTCGTCGCCGAACATCGGCCAAGCCGTTGTCAGTGAGGCAATCGTCGCCCCTTGCAGGGCAAACGCGCGGCTGATTTCGGGGAACGCGAGGTCGTAGCAGATAAATATGCCGATTTTGCCGAGTGGGGTTTCAAAGACCGACAGATGGTCACCGGAGGAGAACACCGGCCATTCGAACGGATTGTGGACTTTGCGGAAGACCCCGATGATGCCCTGCGGTCCAATCAGGACGGCGCTGTTGTGGATGATATTGCCGTCCATCGCCAGTTCGGCCATCCCTGCCTGGATCATCATGTCGTGCCTGACGGCAAGCGCGGTGAGCTTGTCGGTCGTCGGTCCCGGGATGGTCTCGGCCGTGCGCCGGAAATACCGCAGTTGCTCGGTCATTTCCGGCGTATTGAGCGCGCGCGCGCCCATCAAATAACCCTGCAGCGACACTTCGGGAAAGACAATATAGTCGGTCCCGCGCAGTGCCGCCTCGGCGATGAACTCCTCGTATTTCTTCCAGTTCGCCTCCGGATTGTGCGAGCAGTGCATATTCACCGCGCTGATCGTCGTTGTGCCCGAGTGCCCTACCCGACCGTTTGCATGCATCACCTTCCGACTCCTTCACTCACGCCGACAACTCCTGTTCGCTGTCTTCGACACTCCCCGGCAGGAGGGAGCGAACAACGCCCGGTCAAGCCGTCTCGACAATCAGATCACTGGCACGCCCCACTGTCCCAAGCGGGCCATTAGTTTGCGGGGTGTTTATCGGACCCAAAGACATTGACTTCCTGAATGCTTTTGCTTGAGATCATCGCCTCGATCACGAACGATCGCGCCGCCACAATCTGCACGGTCATCACTGTTTCCGCGCGTTCGCCGTCCCCGGAAATGAGTGCCTCGACGAGTTCGTGATGTTCGTGGCTGGCTTCGGTGTTCCGGTCGCGCAGCATATGACTAAGGTGATTTAGTCGTTCGTAGCGGTCGAGGAGGGTCGCGATCATTTCAACGAGGAGATCATTGCCTGACGCGCGCGCGACGGTTACGTGGAATTCGGTGTTCGCTGCCAGAAATGCCTCGGCGCTCGTGCGATCCCCCGCCCGGTAATTGGTTCCGCACAGCTCATTGAGCCGGCGGAGGTGATCACCGTCGACTTTCCCGGCAGCCAGCTTTGCTGCCGCCGGCTCCAAGAGTTGCCGCGTTGCGAAGAGATCCTGAGCATCTTTCAAGGTGATCGGCGCGATCACATGCCGCCGGAGCGACATGGCATGAATCAATCGCTCCTGAAACAGGCGCTTGAGCGCGGGTCGCACGGTTGCCCGACCGATGTTGAAGCGCTCAGCCAAGTCCTCTTCGGTCACCGGACTCCCCGGTTCAAGCTCGCACCGAATAATCGCGCGCTTGATCTGCGCATAGGCGAACTCGGCCTGCGAGGGTTTCTGTAGCGGGTCGAGTTCGGGTTCTGTCAACAACTCAAGACTCATCGTTCACCCATGCAGGAATTCGCCGATGGACGCGTGGTCTCCGGTACTGGTGACACATCCGTATCAATCGTCCAAAGAGCCACAAGCGATTGACATAGGCTCCATTAACTGATAGCTTTTCAGCCACAGAATAGACGAAACGGATGTAATCAGCAAGAGATGGGGTGCGGATCCGCGCATACTGAACTGACCAATGACGCCATCGAAAGAGGGAATTTCCGTGGGCGAAACGCAGTTCACCAACGCGGAAGGTCAGCGCCGGCATCAAGCGATTCGTGATCGCATGAAAACCGGCGGTATGCGGGCGTATATCGTGTTCGATGCCCTCAACTTTGTGTACACGACGAACTTTCTGCTCGACGTGGAGCCCTGGGAACGCCCGGTCGCCGCCATCGTTCCTTCCGACGGAGAGCCATCGCTCATCCTGCACGAGCTCTCGACCAACCACTACGCGGTCGCGCTCGAGCGCGGCTCCTGCTGGGTGACCGACGCCGAGATCTACGTCGAACATCCGACGTTGATCAACCGCAAATACAGTCGCCCGGAGTGCGATCGCCTCCTGGTGGACCGGCTCATCCAGCAGGGCATCACCCGCGGCCGAGTCGGGGTCGACAGCATGGGGAGGATTTCAGCCGCCGTCCGCGCGATGCTGCCGGATGTCGAGTTTTTCCTCCACCCCGAGCTTCTTCGCGATCTTCGGCTGGTTAAGTCCGACTCCGAACTCGATCTCTTGCGCGTCGGCGGTGTGCTGACGACGTGGGCGATCGGCGAGTTCAAGTCGCTGCTCGCCCCAGGCGAGCGAATCTACGAGTTGTCGCTGGAGATCGCCAAGGGGTTTGGCCATCGCGTGGCGGATCAGTTGCCTGATGATGCGATCCAAATCATGGTGCTGGCCGACACAGGCATCGATACCGCTTGCCCCCACAGTCCGGGTGGGAATGCCGGCCGCCGGATATCGCGCGGTGATAGTGTGATCGCTAACGTTCTCTTGCGGATCAATGGGTACTGGACGGAAGACGAACGAACCTTCCTAATCGGCCCACCCACTGACGAGCAACGTCATTACCTGACCGCGATGACCAGTGCCCAGGTTGCCGCGATCGACGCGATGGTCGAGGGCAATCGCCTGGTCGACATCGATGCGGCTGCTTTTAACGTCCACCAGGCGGCGGGTACGCTCGAATACCTCTTCGCGCGGACTGGACACGGAATCGGGTTGGCCGGGCACGAATATCCCGATGATATGGCGTACAGCTATCGTCCCCTTGCGGAAGGGATGGTCTTCTCGTCCGAACCGGCCCTCTTCGTGAAGGGCTTGGGCGGCTTCCGCCATTCCGATACCGTGATCGTCGGCTCCGAGAAGCCGGAATCGGTCACGGCCTTTCCCAAGTACATCGACGATCTGATCGTGGACGGATAACTTACCCGTTAGTGCTCCCGAGCCAGGGAGCGTGAGAACGACATGCTGTTACCTGCTATCGAGCTTTCGGAAGAGGAACGCGGCCTGTTTGCCGGCGAAGGCGGCGAAGCCGCCCGTTTGGCGATGCAGATTCTCGTGCGCATGGCACCGATCTACGGCGCGAAATCGCTGCTGCCGGTGACCAGGGCGCATATCGACGGATGCATCTACGAGGGAGATGCCGGCTTGGAATTCGCCGAGCGGCTGGCTGCCCATGGCGGCCGAGTGGCGGTGCCAACCTCCCTCAACGTGATCTCGCTCGACCACACGCGGTGGCAAGAGCACGGCCTTTCGCCGGACTACGCGGACAAGGCGCGCCGGCTCGGTCAAGCCTATGTCGATATGGGCGCGGTTCCCACCTTCACCTGCGCCCCGTATCAGATCGGGCATCAACCAGCCTTCGGTGAGCAGATCGCTTGGTCGGAATCGAATGCGGTGACCTACGCCAATTCCATCATTGGCGCGCGTACCAATCGCTATGGCGACTATTTGGATGTCTCCTGCGCGCTCGTTGGGCGCGTGCCCGCCTCGGGCCTACATCTGACCGAGAACCGGCTGGGACAGGTGCTTGTCACCCTGCGGGGAATCCCACCCGAGCTTTTTGGGGAGGACGACTTCTACCCGGTGATGGGATACCTACTCGGCACGATCGTCGACGAAGAAATTCCCGTGGTGGCCGGCATCGAGGCCGCGCCGACCGACGATCAGCTCAAGGCTATGTCCGCAGCGACCTCGACCTCCGGCTCGATCGCGCTCTTCCATCTCATCGGGATCACCCCGGAAGCGCCGACTCAAGCGGACGTGTTTGGTGGTCGTCCGCCGCAGCGCGAGGTCGTCGTCACCATGAACGAGCTCCGCGCAGCGCGCGCGGGGCTGACCACGTCGGCCGGCGACGAGTTGGATGTCGTCGCCTTCGGAAGTCCGCACTGCAGCCTAGCAGAGTGCCGGACGCTGGCCGATCTGATGGTCGGCCAACGCGCGGCGCCCAGTGTCGAGGTCTGGGTCACGACGAGCCGCGCCGTGCGTGAACTGGCCGGGCGGGCGGGTTTCCTTGCGCAGTTGGAGGAATTTGGCGCACGCGTCACCGCCGATACCTGCATCGCGGTGTCACCGTTGGTGAAGCGTGGCTCACGCGCGATGATGACGAATTCCGCCAAGTACGCGCACTACGCGCCTGGCCTAATCGGCGTTCAATCCATCTTCGGCTCCACCAACGACTGCGTCGCCTCGGCTATTGCCGGGCGCGTCGTCCTCCGTCCGTCGCGAGCGTGGTCGGCATGAAGACCATTATCGGAGAGCCGATCGTGCCTGGGCAGGCCGCCGGGCAATGCCTGATCTCGGGCGATGCGCTCAGCTTTTGGGGCGGCGTCGATCCGGAAACGGGCGAGATTATCGATCGCCATCATTCACTCTCCGGGCGGACCGTGACCCAGCGGGTGCTAGTAGTGCCACACGGCCGGGGCTCCTGCTCAGGCAGTGGCGTCTTCTTGGAGGCGATCCGCAATCAGACCGCGCCAGCCGCGATTCTGGTGCTTCGCTCCGATCCCATTTTTGCGCTGGGCTCCATTTTGGGAGAGCTGCTCTACGCCCGGCCAGTGCCGGTCATACGGCTCGACGCGGACGATCACCAGGCGTTGTCGGACGGTGATCAGGTCGAGATCACGGCTGATGGAACGGTCACGATTAGGGAGCCGCGGCTGGCTTAGAAATCGCTAGCTCCAATGCACACCTCGTCACGAAGTGGTCGCCGACGGCCTCTGCGTCGCGTAGCGCCCGTGCCCTGACCAAGCGTCAGCGCGCCAGCCGATTTGGCTCAGTTGCGCGGGGCGGTGGATGGTGAGAGCCGCACCCATGCCCCTATTTTGGGCGGATTGTGTGTCGCTGAGAACGCTGATCGACGCTCAATGTGCCTCGA
>JAABUK010004082.1_pt1 | contig 24098 bp, 22 predicted proteins | sample 5559141 | NCBI WGS metagenome assembly JAABUK01 (sample SAMN10711869, study PRJNA513367) | rock metagenome | isolation source: Antarctica rocks | place: Antarctica: Victoria Land, Pudding Butte nord | collected 2016-01-03
GTAGTATAAGGGGGTTTGGCATCTATGTAGCATCTCGGAATAAATATATTGGGTAACGTCACCATTTGGATTGATGCTAGTACGTCGGTTTCAGACGAATGAGAGCTTTGTATCAGTATTACAGTATAGCTCACATCTTCTATATCTTATGCGTACGGGAAATCTAAGAGGCATGTGTGAATGATGTGGACAACTCATGTTCGGAATTGCATTATTGGGTTTGCCTCGTGTTGTCACAACAGGGGGCGGTCTGCGAGTTTACCCAATCCCCAATCTCTCATCTCAAACTACATACTCAACCCAACTCCCCTGGAATCCGTAATATACGCCCCAACCCATCCCCCTCCTACATATTCCCCTCCCAATTTCCCCAAATCATATTGCATCCACAGCCAACATCTCAGCAGTCGGCGGTATATACTTCGGCCCAATATAATCCCGCTGCCTCCAGAACCAGAACGCAGCCACAAACAAGGAGAGACCTCCGGTGATAAGGCTACAATAATTCATCGTTTGTGCGGAAACCGGTAATGAAAAGGGGAAGAGGAAAATCACTGTGAAGACGATGATGTACGCGCATGCAACAGCGTTGACGATGAATCCTGTAGGGCCTTTCATCCAGAACCAACCAGGTTCGATCGTAGATCTGCCGTGCAGGAGATGAGGTAGGATAGCTGCTAGGTAGGAGAGACAGGTAAGCACGACGAAAGCGCCTACGAAAGCGTTGAAGCCCGCGGCTGTGCCGAGGTAGATGCTGCCGAGGAGGGTATTGACAACGGCGCAGAGGACGATGGCGTTGAAGGGGTTCCTGTGTCTGGTGTGGACACGGGCGAAGAAAGAGGCAAAAGGAGTGGCGTTGTCGCGCGCTAGTGTCCAGAACATGCGGCTGACGGTGAGGTAGCAGCCTAGAGTTCCGATGAAGAAGGGGAGGAAGGCGCAGAGGAGGAGGCCGAGTGTGCCGGCGGCTGAGTTGGTCGCTTGGCGGTATATGGAGGCGAGAGGGAATAGGTAAGCGCTGTCGAGGACGCTTGGGAGGTCGGAGATGCTGTAGAGGATGGCGATGAGGTAGAAGAAGGCTGAGACGAAGCCGAAGGCGAATTGGACGAACATTGCTATGGGGATGTTCTTGCTCGGACTGCAGGCTTGTCAGTAGATGTTTATTGGGTCTGAGGAACAAAGTAGTGGATGTATGGCTACCCACTGTCGAACCTCTTCTGCCAGGTGGCTGACTACGTCTGGCGTACCAACCGCGAAGGCCCCATTGAGCATCCCCAGAAGAAACACAAATCCATTGCTTTCATAGCCTGTGGTATTCTGCCATTCGCGCCACACAAACTCACTGGTAGCATAGCTCCCACCAAAATGTGGCATCACTGCACAGACAATGATGGTGATGAGAACCCCAACGATGACCAGAACACCGTCCATAGTTGCAAACATGGGGAGCGTCCTGTTCAGATAGAGAACCACGAAGCAGCAGACCCAGGTGCAAACGAGATACGCCAAGAAGACATGCCACCTCTGCGTTGTGAACTCTGGATGAAAGGCCTTGTACATGGAGACGGTCTGTTCCGCGATGATTTGGGCTGAACCAGCCAAACCTGAATGTTCAGGGGTCAGCACTTTACTATGGCCAAGTGAATGGCTTCGAGACATGTCTGAGGATCATTGAAAACACAGCGAGCCCCTCAAGACCTTGAAATAGCAGCTGCATCCCAATGAAGTGCCCCTGGCGCAGGTTCAGCCCCTCCGGAGGCGCTTGAGGCGAAGCTCCGGTAGGCGGAATGACGGCTCAAAACCATAGCATAATGGGCTCCATTTGAGAGAGCAATGGAGCAGGAGACATGATTACCGAATATCCAAGCCCAGAAATTCCACCAACCAGCGAACCATCCACAGACTCGTCCATATCTCCCTCCCGTGATACTAGCCCAATGGTAAACACCACCGGAAGAAGGCATTGCAGACGCAAGCTCGGCGAGCGAGGCTGCTATCAGCCAGTAGAAGACAGTCGCGGCGATGAACTCGTAAATGACACCGGGAGGACCACCGTTGTATATTGCCACGGTCACACTGCCTCCCAGCGCGATCCAGTCATTGCCAGATGAGATTGCAAGGCCGCAAAGACTGAGCAAGGTGAAATTTCGATCGAGCTCTTGACGATGACCTGACGCATTAATGGGAGCTTCTTCAACGGTGACCGTTGCAACCTCCGAGTCCTTCTCTTTGTCCATCTTGAGAGGAATGAGCCGTGTAGGCGGAGAGCACGTTCCTTGTTCAAGGTACAGTTAGATGATCGAGAGGTAAGATGTTGCTCTGTGCCAATTCCATATCTTCACACATATCGAGAGCGGTGAGGAGCAGCAGGGACGAGGTCTGCCCATTGGCGGGCGCTCAAAGATACATCTTGCAGTGTGGCGTCTTCAGAAGAAGAAAGGGAGCTTGTTCATTGGCGCACAGAGTGGACTGGGATGTAGCTTGCATCGTGGCGTAATCGGCGACGTTGACAGCTGCCTCATCGGGGTGTAGCAGTTCATGCAGCTGCTATCACGATGCAGCTGAAAGCGTCGGCCCTAGGCCTACTACAACATTATTGTAGGGCCGAGGGTCGGTGTCAAAAGTCGTTGCCAACTTTCTCGGCCTAATTCCAGGAGAGAGTCGGCAACGACTTTTGACACCGACCCTCGGGCTTGCACAATCGAAGCGGTCCGTGCCAACTGCCAAGCCACCCTTTACTTTATGGCCTGGGGATTGGCATAGCAAATCACAGCGACTCAACAAGGAAGGCAAGTTGGGGGGGGTGACGATTCAATCATCCGAGTCAGATTCTTCTTCTACATCATCATGGTCGTCATCAGTGTCTTCGTCGTCTCGTACCCCCTGTCCTGTGCCAGAATCAGCAGTACCGGTCTCGTCTCGGGCATCATCATTGTCCTCTTCATCCACAATCTCGAATTCTCCCACAAGGTCCCATCGATCACCTTTAGCCATTCGGCTGACATACTTGACGAATCGCATTGTGCTCTTGTCTCTCAGAACAATGCCCAAACGGTTCCAACCAGCTGGCATGCTGAACAGCACTCCATCATCTTCGTCGGTAGATTGGTAAATAGCCGGATCTTGTTTGGCCTTTTTGGGGTTGGCAGCCCTTGAAGATCGGGCTCCAGTTGTCAGATCGATAGGTACTTCGATGCCGTGATCACTTCCGGCCTCATCTTCACGCCCGTCGTTATCTTCATCGCCAGCCATATAAGCAAGGTATCCGCCCACGTTAGAGTCGTTATCCTCACCCTGGTTCCGTTCAGGCGCGTACGTTGGTGGGGTACCATTCCCGTCCTTTGATCCCTCAGGCTGGTCATCGCCCCAACCTGGACTAGGTGTCAAGCTTAAGCATAGTTCGATCCGAGGGCTGTCTTCCTCATAGCCAGTCCCGAGCGTGTAATCCTTCCCCCGCCTGAAGCGGCGAACTAACAAATCTTGCGACGTTATCTCATATCCGGTAGCTAGTGAAAGCCATTTTTGGAAAGCTTTCGAAGGCACGAGAGTATGGAGCAGATCAAGCAGCGGATTATCCTCGAGTGGTGAAGTAGCATTCCCTTGAAATAGAAAGCGGTGTTTGTGAGGTGGCCGGGCAACACTCCAGGGTGTTGTCATTTCAATTTCCGTGGAAGATGTTGGCATTATTTGGGATTCCTCCGACTGGATGTAATCTTTAATTGAAGTAGCGAATGTGCGTGATAAGAAAGTCGTGAGGCACATAGAACATTCCTCGGCAAAGATACTAGAGACAGATTCGAGCGTATCTGATGATGTTCTGTACGTCAGCATTGCCCTTTTTTCGGCCTAAATCAGGAGACTTGACATGTATCCCAAAGCGTCTCTTGCGACTCAAAATGTGCAGCGCAAAGCAAATTTTGAGTGAACACTTACCAGGGGTGAGATACGTTGGAGCGATGTACTTCAGCAGGAAATCACAATCATCTTCTGTGAGAACCGCGTCCTCCTGGGAAGACGGCGTGGGCATCCCGCCATCCCCAAGCGTCGGTCGGTAGGGTTGGACATTAGACCGTGGCATATCGTACTTATCAGCCTTGCCTTGTAGCTGCATGAGGCTGCTCTTCTCTGCAAGTCGCTCTTCCAAGCCCTCTTCGTAGCCCTCTTCCCCTTCCTGAGGTATATGGTACCAGCCGCTGATTGCCATCCTGACCCTCGCATCATCTTTTTCGTCGTCACCGGCTCCCGCCTGACTATATACCTCCTCCACATCATGAAAGCTCTCACCCGGCTGCACGGCGAAGAAGCTTAATTGATTGAAAGCTGGCGGTATACTTGTGCTATAATCTGGGCTAGGGACTTTAGTGACCGCACCATCTTTCTCCGTATATCCCTGCGTGGGATATAGCCGCAATGCTCCACCCCACTCCTCCTTCCAAGGGCGATCCGGATCTGTCAAGTAGAGAATGTAGCTGACCCTCCTGCTTCCGATTACGTCATCGTGGCAGAGAAGGTGGCATCCCGGGGTGTAGACGTTGACTGCCATGTCCGTCTTCTTGCCCGAGAGCAGACCGGAGCCAGTGATATGGGAGAGGTATACCCGGAAGTCTGAAGAATACAGTGCATCGCGGAGAGTAAGGAGCGACGGAAGGAGTTCGAGCGAAGAGTCTTCCAGGCCATCTAAGTTTGCGAGATCTCCAGATTGGTGTATCTTATAGATGTCGGTCTCTTTGGGAGTGAAGGACAGCTTTTGAATCTCGGATCGCACATTGCGTAGGAGGGTAGGAGAGATGAGATCCTGAATCACACCATGGCGGTATCTGCAAGTGGTCAGAGATAGGCCTGGTAGTTTGGTTTGGATCTCTCAAATCCTCACGGCACGGAAGTTGTGTAGCTCTTGGTATAGCCATCCAACGCACTTTGGTCGAAGAGGCCTCTACGAAAATGACCATGCTGGCCGACAGCCCGTCGCTTGGCATCTACGTCGGGGCTAGTTCCCTCCAATGACTTTGCTTTACGTTTCATTGTACGCTGCAATGGTCATTTCCAGACAAACGCGGATATTTTGTGTGCAAGTGAGAATGCGCGATGGGCTTGACGCCGCTTTAAGAGGTATTCTCACTGTTTATTTCTAGCGCCTGAAATGCAACAGCAATCTAACGGTATTGATCGGTAATTTTCTGAACGATTCGATGGCTGCCTTACCTTGTACACGCACCTGCTGCATCCCCAATTCCTACGTACCATAATATCTGAATTTCACTAATGCGTTACACGTGTGAAGATGCGAACGTGTTCAAATACGCAAAGTTCGGTATCTGGCAGTACATTATTGATGCAATGTTGCCAGCCTGAGGGAAAAGACCAGCTCGTGAACTCGTCCCATTTGATGACACTCCGGTCTTCGAGCCCCACCTTGCAGACTGTTTTTGACGTATCGAGAGTGGGAAGTCGGCTGGCTTGACCGACTAACTACTTCTCGTATAGTCGTCCTCGTATAGATGTCCTCTACACTCTCTTTGCATTCCCTTTGGGATTCTCGCTTTGAGGATTGCAACATTTCGGAGGAAGCCTTCATTTCGGCACACGAGGCACAACCTGACGTTGTGAAAATCAGTTCCATATTAGCCGCTGCAGGGAGAAGCCTGCCGCTCATACACTCCCATGAATTAAAATTCTATAGTCACCTTGGAGCTGGAGCTAATTTCAAGGTCAACTGTGAGGTCTATACAAAAGGGGATGAGACTTCCGCGCCGGAGCTGGTCGCCGTGAAATATTTGCGGCTACCCAGTGTTCCAGGTCCAGAGACAGCCAAATTCTATGATGGGATAATGAGAGAACTTCGTGTCCTGACCCATCCACCATTCAGATATCACGAGTGCTTATTAGAGCCACTGGCTTACGGTTGGTCTACAAGCCCAGAAACAGGGGTTCACCCGTATCTCGTGGTAGATTACTCCGATCATGGCACCCTCGCCCAGTACCTGCAAAGGATCACGCCACCTGTCGATGAATGCCGGCAATTCGCTCTGGATGTTGCTGTGGGACTACAGGCCCTCCATCATACTAGGATTGTTCATGGAGATCTTAAGCCCGACAACGTATTGATATATAATTGCGCTGGCGAGCGACCACAGGTTGCTAAGCTTGCAGACTTCGGAGCCTCTATATTCGAGGATGATTTGGAGGAGGGCCCTGTTTCATACAAAGGCACCTCCAGATATAAGGCTCCTGAACACGCAGGTCGCCTAGGTATCCCAGTTTATAAGGCAGCTCAGACAATGAAGGGGTATTACAAGGCCGACATTTACTCAATTGGCCTTTCGATCTGGGAGGTCATGAACAACGGAGACGACTATTGTGAATCTGAATGGCTGCTGGAGGGTGAATCCGAGTTGCGATTCTTAGATCGTATCTGCGAGATCGAGAAAGATGGCCTCTTAAATAGGGCTAGGCTGTTTTGCGAGAATCGCTTCCGAGATCTTGGACAGCCAGTTGTGCAAAAGACAGTCATGGAAACATTCGAAGTAACTCTAAGGGATCAAGCAGCTTTGCGGGCAGATATTGATACGCTTGTAGAAAAGTTGGCCAATGGGATCAGGTACGTTACCAACCCTTCTTGTTACTGGCACACATTTTCAACTCTGTTATGCAGTAAGACTAGACCAAAACCTGCTTATCCTCGGATACGCAGCCTCCCACTTTCCAAAGACGATGGACCTGACCCCAGGGGCTGGAAGCTCCCTATTATCAGAACAACGGCGCCTATGGACCGGAGAGCTCGTAAACAACAAAGATCAAGCGGCGCTTCTCTATCAGCCTCAAAATCAGACCATACTATCAATGTATTCGAGGAGTCCGAAAGAATAGTAAGGGCAAGGCAGAAGCCAACTTTCAAGCTTACAACGGCAAAGCCATCTGGCTTGACAGAATCCCCTAGCGAAGTCAAGGGCCTATCTTCACTACTTCAAAGGGAGCCAGCTCCAACGGCAACAGCATTCGGCCGACAAAGCTTCAACGTCTTCCAGGTACGCCATATAAGAGTGTAGAGATTTTCGCGAAGCTAACGATTAGGTGTTTGCGACTGCCGCCTTCCCGCCATGGAGCGTTCAATCTGCCATTTTCCAGGATTTGATGACGCAGACAAAGAAGGATTACGCGGATGTCGAGTCTGCTGACGCTCACTTCCAATTGAGCTTGTGTTACCAGACTGGCTTTGGAGTTGAGCCAGACACGAGTGAGGTACTGTGTCATCTGCGGAAGGCTGCAATTGTAAACCCAATAGCCGCATCCGTGCGGCGGCGATTAGAAATTGCATGTAACGATCAGTCATTGATGAAGCTCGAGTTTGCTACCGAGATTGATTACGAGATTGAAGCATTGATGTCGAGCCCGCTCTACTTCTCGACTCGCCTTCGCTTACATCAAAAGAGCTTGGCCAAGATTACCGAACAACGGACATGGAAATGCGATACTGTACAGTTCACATTATTGGATCTTGATCTTCTGGACTGCCTGTCCCATCGATCTGACTGTCACCGGCCGTGTGTCATTTCGGACGCCCATGGTGTGATTTTGAGACGAGAAAATCTCCTAGATTTGGCTGCAGAAGTTGGGAACCCTGCGCTGATCCGTACACTCATCTCCAATGAGAGGTGGGGTGAAGCAGAACTTAGGTCTGCTCTACTCAAAGCTTGCGAATATGGAAACTTTGTCGCTGCAGAGCTTCTATCCGTCCACTGTCCGCAGCTATCATATACAAGTGACAAGATCTCGCCTCTACACTGGTTGATAATGTTCGACCAAGACGAAGCCCGACGATTGGCCGTTTTGTTGGTCCTTGGATCCGGTGGTGATATAGAGAACGCAAATGGTATTTGCAAAGATTTGGTCAACGTTATGCCACCGCCTGGCAGTGATCCTATTATATTTCCAGAGCACTGCCTTCAACTCGCTGGATCGCCACTCCACTGGGCCGTTGGCGCACGGAATCTCGCTCTAGTCACAATACTCGTCGAGCTTGGTGCGAATCCACACCAGCGCTGGTCTCCCAACCGAGCACCAGAAAATGATTATCCAAGTCACCACCATCCTGGCTTTACACCTCTTGAGCTAGCTGTTGCCTGGCATATGCCTGAGATTGTTGATGCCTTCTGGAAACGTACGCCAAGTTCTCTCCAGATGGACCTCTTAAAATCATCAGGTGTGCCCCACTATTTAGGTCAGCTCTCTCTACCATTCCTCCGGTACATCATCCACGGTGCAAACCACGTTCACGCATTAAATGATACAATCCATACTCTTCAAGCTTTCGCTTTTGACCTCTGCCGTCAAAATAAACAGGGACATTCGGTTTTTTTGGCTGCTTTGGCAGATCCAGATCAAGATATATACGTGCTTCGGGAAATTCTAGCAGCAAGTGGTAGTGCTGTGAGGGTCACTTCTGATGGCAAGAATGCGGTGACCTTGGTTGCCGCCACAAGCTTAACGCGACGGAATAATCCTCAGAGAATGGAACTTGCAATGGAAATGACTACCGATATCAATGATACAGATGACTCGGGTTGGAACGCATTACACTACCTAGCAGTTGAGGACAACACTACATTGTGCAAAATGATACTGCGACATGGGAATCTTGACATTAACAGACAGAACGCCAAGGGAGCCTCCGCTGTCCATCTGGCGGCAACGTTCAATGCAGCTACAGTCTTGGTGCTCTTGCTTCACAGCGGCGCTGATATTGAGACTTGGGACCAGGATGGATATACCCCTTTGGCTCTGGCTATACTGAATCGTCGGAGGTCTGCCATAAAAGTCCTTGTTGAAGCGGGCGCAAATACATTTCTACGAAATTGCGAAGGCGCTTCTAAGATCGGCGCACTCCACATTGCAGTCTCTGGACCCAGTTCATTGGACAGTATTGCCGCTCATCTTCTGGAAACGTATCCGGTTTTCAGGAGCTCATCTCACTTGAATCTAGTGGACGGATTTGGGTGGACGCCCCTTCATCGAGCCGCGTATTTTGGTGATTACGAGGGTGTTGCCGCTTTGTTGAGCTATGGTGCTGATAGCGAGGCTCAATGTTGTCGTCGCTTTCCCATTGCTCCAGGGCGAACGGCATTAGATGTGGCCTCCAATTTACTCCAAAAGATCAGCACTGATGCCGGTCTCGGCTCCGATCACGCTTCAATTATAAAAAGAGGTGCGGTAGCCATTGCTGCTTTCAAACTACGTCTTGAAGAGGTCAAGCTGATTTTGACGCAAAAGCGTGGGAATGATGTGGACGAAGATTCCGTGCCCTTGACCTAGGAAGCCCATGTTCTTCCGATGAAGGTTAATCAAAATCAATCAGAGCCCATTTTATTGCTGCCCGCTTGTCCATGGGATATTTCCAATGAAAACCACCATTACCGCACAAAAACTGTTTCAATATTAGTCGCTTATCACAAATGGGTGGTGTGGAGAACATCACTCTTACGTTGCTGTACCAGTGAATATCTCATAATTACGGGACTTGGTGAACAAGGCAAGAACCGATGAAAAGCCAGCAGTACATAAGGTGAGAACCCAAAGTCTCGAAGGCATTGACTTGGTGTTGTAGAGAACGATGATAGGAATTGAAAGTAAGGCAACCGCTAATATTATTGTGAGAAATCGTGAAAGTCGCACAACCCGAGACGCGGTAAACATGATCACATGGTGGTCTGTTGTTTTGTTCGCATCGTCCTAGATGAGCTAAGGTATTAATGAGTGACGTGGATCCCAGTACGCATGGGTAGCTGACCGCATTGGTGAGTAACTTTGAGCATCGTTACTTGGTCATACTCAGACTTATCTCAAGGAAGGATTCGTACCATGGGTAGGCCCCAGCGATGGAGAAGAGCACCAATTTCCGCCACAACTACGTCAAGTCCTCCATGATCATTCTGGTCGCTGGGCGCTATAAGATCGTCCCAATCATTCAGGAAGGAGGACTCTGGCATCGTCAAAGGCTTATTGCCTTCTAGCCATTTGGCGACACTTTCGATGTTGCGCTGTTTCGGTCTTACACGCTCGAATTGCCGGCAGTATATCTCCAGGGTTTCATCTGTTGATCTTTCCGTCAACATCAGGCTTCTTCCTTGGGTCCAGAACCTATCCCTATACCGTAAGCGGGCAATTTAGCCTCGACCTCTGCTAGTAAGGCTTTTCGGGCTAGATTCTTGTCCTCTCTCCTTGAGTTCAAATTATATGGCGTTTTCTCCTCTGCATCCAGGTCTTGAAGCCTCTGTTCCATCGCGATAAGCTCATCCTGCTTGTGCAGAAGAATACGTGCATGTAATTCTCCAAAGCGCCTAAAAAGGGCAAAGTTCTTATCACTAGCAATGAATGCCGAAAGTCGTGGGTAACCGGATCGACGGCTCTCGACAGCAAAGATATAAGTCATCGCTACAACCAAAGTCACATAGGCTACTAACTCTTGCTTGGATGATGTATGAAACAGCGCCTCGATCTACGAATGGCTGGTATAGGATCTTACTTGCACCAAACGAATCAGCTGCAAAGGATCGCTTTGACATTGAAGCAGCGTGAAGACGAATGCACCTGATTGCAAAATAATACTCACGAGCCTGCCGCTGAATAAATCTCATTGGGTGTGGGGCATTCGTTCCATCTGGTGGGGCTATATTCGAGCCATTGTCAGTCATTTTGGTGATGATTGGAGCCAGTTTGGTAATCAAGGCCACCTTGCTCAATGCTAAAGCGAAGGGGGGATGCGATTCTTCAATCATGCCAGAGCACTTTCATATATCTCGACTAAGTTCGCCTCACGATCAGGTAGTTGGCACAGCTATCGACGTCAAGTTGGGCGCAGAGGACATAAGACGTGCATACGTGCAGTTGGTGGGGCAAGACAAGGCGCAGTTTAGTGCCGATCTCTCACCCATCGCTTCATTAGGTTATCCAGGATCGCATTACTGCGCGGAGGTTGTGAATGTGTGAGGGTGCTTGCCGGCGTTTACTCTCCAGACTTATGTCTGTACTTGGCTGAGCGAGCGACCCTTCAGGATAGCCTGGTTACAGAAGGACCCCTCGTAAGACGACGCAGCCTTAGCAACCATCCAGGGATGAACCCGTGGATAATAGACATGGCTGGGCATACAATTTAGACAGAATGCGAAGCGAGAGAGAAGATGATGGTAAAGATTACACCCTACGTTATTGACTACCCTGGAGTTGGCACTGTCTTTCTGACTTTTAAGGCAGCGCTGCGTAGAATATGTACCCGTAAGGTAATCCCTCACGTGGCGCGCACTACCAATCTATCCTCAGCCACAGTAGTCGGGTGCTGCTGCCCATTATCCACTCGCTTGATCTTGTATTGTCTACTGCCCATAATCGCCGCTACCGTGTACGGTCCAGCCGGCTGGCTTTGCCCAGGAATGACCAGATACACCACTTCATTGACAGCATAGAGAGATGGTAAGGGAAACTGTGCCTGGCGTAAGTCTTGCACGAGGCTTACGCTATAAATTCTTTTGAGTTTTCATACCGTGACATTGCTGTTCTGATATGCATTAACCCTTGAGCGGTACTTGAACGATCCAGGTACAGCATTAGAGAAGCGTTGTTCGGCCTGGATTCCTGTGCGTCAGTACGGCCTGCTCATGACGCTATCTGAGGAGCTGGGTAGCTGCTTACCGAGTCAGACCCCTCGCTATCGCTATCAGGCGCTTGATTTGTAGATTTTGTCCGCCCGCGGCCTGTGCTTGACTTTGAAGCAGACATGCTGGGAATAGAACTGTTTCTGCCAACGGGTCCTGGGGGGTGGCAGATGAAGAAGAGCTCATTAGTCACTGTTGGGACGGAGTTCCAAAACAAGTGAGGGAAGTAGCGAAAGGGGAAGATGCCTTGCGACACCTTAGGGTCACCGGAAGCCTGCAAGGCTGCCTTGTGAGGCAAGATGCATGAGGCAAAAGCAGGCGATATCAGGCACTACCCCGCAGCTTTTGTACCGATACCATGATGAACGCTTCTTCTTAGACGTTTACTTCCTCAAGGCTGATCATTTGAGATGTCTGCAGAAGCAGATTTTTCCAGGCAATTTTACGACAACAGCCAGAAATTCTTTTCCGAACGAGTGGAATATGCAAGCGTCACGGCTTTGCTTCTCTACTGGGAGGAAAATGACATCAGCCCTGAACAGGAAGTCAATACATTTCGCGAGCTTCTAGAACACGAATTTGGATACGCTTCCTTAACATTCCGCATCCCATCCCATCGCGCTCAACAAGAATTGAACAGGCAGGTATCTGCGTTCATTGCCGACTACTCCAGTCAAGTTGACAGCTTGGTTCTTGTCTACTATGCAGGACATGGTGATGTCGACGACAAGGGAAAAAGTATATGGGCGGCGTAGGTGCCTTGAAGCCAATGATTTTCACAGTCTTGAGGAAGATAATTGACTCACTAATACCAGCAACATAGAAGGTGGTCCCACAATATCGTGGTGGAAAGCCCAGCAGCTGCTGTACGATGCCGTCGGGGATGTTCTAACAATATTGGATTGCTGTAGCGCTGCGCTTGCTTCGAAAGGAGATAAAGAAGGCGGTAAATTTGAGATACTTGGTGCCTCTGCAAAGGGCCTTCGAACGCCAGAACCTGGGCATAGTTCTTTCACAACCATTCTTATTAAGCACATTCGTAAGTCGCTCAAGAGGAACCACCAGATCAATGCCCGTAGTCTTCATGGAGAGCTCCTGGAAAGCTCCCAACTTACAGGTACAGCTTATTCGGTTTCGAAGATTATGACTACTGATGAGTGTTGTAGAAACTCCGCAATATGCAGATCTTGCCCGCAGCAATCCCAGGAGCATCGTCCTTCAGCCATTGAAGCCTCTACAACACGAGGGTTTCGTCAAAAAGCCATCGTCTTTCCTGATGCTGAAAGTCTCCCTAGCAGAAGATCCCACAGGCATGAGAATCGCAGAGTGGTTGAAGACGCACCCACCCGAGGGGGTCACTGCAGTGAGTGTTGAAGCCTTGGTCCTCAAGGCTAGGAAGCTCCAGGGATTGGTAGACCATACAGCCTTCCCACCCGGATCTACGTTTGGCAGATTGTCAGAGAGCGCGCAAAGGGAACTCCTTGATCGACTGCAGTCCTTAGATACAGTGATTCACTCGGCTGATCATTCAGCCCAAGGATCTCCTTTTATCGCAGGAAACGCTGCTGTAAGTGAGTCACTCAAGGCTATCGACCAATCGGTAAATGCAGTTTGCAAAGCTGTCGAGACGCCTATCCTCCTTGATCCTTACTTCTCGGATCGTGCGGGACTACAGCAGGCACGCGATGAGATAGCAAAGACTGCAGGCACTGAAGAAGCGATCTCTCTTCGAGAGCGTCTCTTGAGCATCTCAGCAACCCCAGATCATCTGGAAATCCAACGAAATGCTTTGTATTTCAATTCGCACACAGGCGAATCTGCAGCAAGTTGTCGTTTTCGGACCGGCAGATTGGGAGACCATACGGTGCTGATGGAGTGGTTTCCTTACCAGGATTGGGACGGTGACGTCGACTCCGACAACTTATCACCACCTGAATGGGAGATTGAACGAGTCGAGAGAACGACTGCCCTTCTGTGCCAGCCAAAGAATGACAGCTTCCATATACTGCCGTGCATGGGCTATCTCAGCGAACCCCTGAATCGGGGTTTCAATCTTGTGTTTGGACGACCAGGAAAGGGCAAGGAGGATGTAGAGCCCATTGCACTTGGACAGATGTACAAAATGGCAAGAATAGTTCCTCTCGGTCACCGCATCCAGCTGGCTTACGAGCTCATCTCTACATTGGAGAATTTCCATCGCGTTGGCTGGGTTCATAAGAACATCTCAAGCCATAACATCATGTTTCTTCCGCAAGACCCACATTCCTTACCAATCCCCACCTCTGTGAGAATTGAAAAGCTTGAAGACGCCGCACGGACAGATCCCGACAGAGTAGATCTCGCATCACCATGGCTATTTGGGTACGAGGCTTCACGACCAGACAACAGCGACAGCAGTTTGCAGGAGGATTACTCCCTTGGTAATAACATCTATCACCACCCCGCCCGTTGGGGGAAGCCGAGCATGAGCTTCACCAAAGCGCATGATGTGTATACTCTCGTAAGTCAACAAGCCATCTTCGATCAACCCTACCACGAATTAATTCACCGAAGGGTATCGTTCTCTTAGAGATTGCGTTCTGGAAAGACATCTTGTCAATAGCCGAGATTCCAAGACCGGATGCGTCCTACAGGACATATCCAGTCGTCCCTGAGAAGATACAAGCTCGGCTTGTCGCCAAGTGCAGTCGCACGTTACCACATCAGGTTGGGCAGGTGTTCACGGATACTATAGTCGCATGCCTCAATTTTGAACGGGAGACCAAGGAGATGACGGCTTATGATCAACATCGGTACTATGAAACGAATGTAGTGGATGGGATGGTGAAGATTGTTGGTAGAATCTGAAGGTTAAGTGTATGGTCTTGGGTTCGGTAATGTGATTCCTTATGTTCGCCGAGAAGGGAAGTCGGGGCCTTGATTGGAGCACGGTATGCTCAAGGGGATTTCGTTTAGCTGGCTAGGTAGATGATGCTGTGTGGCCTGGTTTGTCATCTGTTGATACGCATGAGGCGACTTCTTTCTGACCAGCTATAGACACTTCGTATTCGCCGTCTATTTGCGTCTGAGGATACATCATTCTCCCACCCACGCGTGCCCGTATTGAGATGCTTATGTGTGAGAAATTCGCCTCCATAACTGTATCGCCTAGATGTCGTGGCATCCTTTTCCCCCTTGACGCTAGGGCTATGCAGTCAGATAATTGTCTATTGAGCTATTGATTAGTTGACGATTCAGATCATTGGCTGCTGCGCTGGTTGATGCATCATGTCCCCACGGTTGTCATGGCGACTATCCAGTGACGCCTAGGGGGGCCGCCGTTGTTGAAGGGTTCAATGCTGGGTGGGATGTCGAGGGGTGTGGAGTTGGTGGTTGTGGAGAATGTGTTGGCCTCGAGGCAGGTTTAGCATGGGGGTGTAAGAAGGTAGCGTGTGCAGTTTCAATACGATTAGCCTGCTGTAAGACCTACCTTAGCGGCCGGAAGTAGGATGTTTGTACCGTAATAATACGGTAGCATTACGGTTTCATCTTAGTTATATACTCCTAAACATATATCACCTTAACATAGTCCCCTAGAGAATACGTATTCTATATTAACGGTTTCATATTAAGGGTATATAAAAGATCCTTAACAGGTATAACTAAACCTTGAATCTTAGCGCGGTATTTAAAATCCCGCTTTATAACTAAAGGTCTTCTAACCTTTAATTACCCTACGTCGTCTACGCCTACGCCCTATATCACCTAGACCCTCCGCCCCCCGTATAAGACTCAGCTGAATCGCCTAAATTTAAGGTTAGATTTCGCTGAATATTAAAGAGATACGTAGCCTTATACTCCTAAGTTATAGGCTTAGTAGCCTTGATAGCTATTATAATATAAGACTAAGGATATTAGCTAACTAGATATAGAGTATAATAGAGACCGTACTTATATAACTAGTATATAATACCTTTAAGATCTAAAACGCTTATAGTTTATAATATTATTTAGTTAAATTACTATACTAGAACTATTAACTATCTACTATATCTATAAAAATATTTAACTTATTTAAAGTACTTATACTTAGTTTTAATAGGTTTAGTAGAAATATCCTATATTATTACTCTTAAGGGATTATAATATAGAATAAGTACGTTTTAAGAGGCTAAATACTTAGAAGTTAGTAGCTAACTAGACTAACTTAGAGGTTTTCAGACTTTAATAAATTCTAATAAATTTATCTACCCTTAGTAGAAGGGGGGGAGGAGGCCTATAAATATATTATATTAGTATATTTTTAGCGTAGATTCTAAATATAGAGCCTATTTTTAGATTCATTGATTAATAAGTAAGCTAGAGAGGTTTCTAGCTCCTTCCTTTAGAAACGGCTTAGCCTAAGCCTAAATTCTAAAAAACCATAAATTAAAAACTATTAATTTAATATCCCCGCGTAAATTTATTTTTTTATTTTTTTAATTTATTAATACTTACTCGTGATAGCTAATATAACTTATATAACTTATAACTTTCTCTCTCGCTTTAAGTAGGTTTAAGGTTTACTAATACTATATAAAAGTATTACGGTACGACTCTAGTCACGTGATAAGTCTTAGTATAGATTACTTAGTACGTATATACCTTGCCTGTAATTATATAGATAGACATTAATAATAATAATATTATCTACTATATAATATATCTATATCATTGTTCCTAACAAAAAGTATAAGTAAAGTTTAAATAATAGTGAAAATATTTTGAAGATAATAAAAAGAGTAGAATATATAGATATATTTATCTTAAAGGAAAGGAACTATTTAAGAATTATAATAATAGCTAAAACGCCAGGGAAGGGTAGTAGGTAGTGGAGGGCGGCGAGGGGTAGGCTAGCTAGATGCGGCTTGACCGGAGGCAGTAAGTCACCTGCACACATACTACGCGGGGTAGGGTAGGCAAGCTGGCGGTCAGAAATGGTGGCAGTGATGCAGGGTACCCCTGGAATTGCGCGGTCTCCTTTGGCCAAAATAAAGTATCCCTTCTAGATGTGGCATACTCCTGGGAACCCTAATAGTACACATATAGCGGCCACTCACAAAAAGTAGCCGACTGGCGTGGAACACATTGTCATCGAAGCACTCCATCTCACGGCCTCTGAAGGCAATACGATTGCGTTATATCTTCGTGGATTGAACCCTTGCGTACTAAGTGATCGATAAGGTATGCAGGAGATCTCTATTCCACTGATCCACTGATCAACAGCTAGAATACCTAGTTTCGTCAACAGCAGGCTGTGATGGTGCCAAGACTTGCTGGGTATCAGACGATGCCGTTGACAGGGAGGACCCCTATCTGATGTTGATCGTCCAGCTGAATTGGTTTGTTCAAGAATACCTCTGACTCATGATTGCTGTATTTTGTCTTTGATGATCCGCGAAATGCCGACAATCTATAGATAAGATAACACGTTACGTTCGGCATACTGACGGCTAGATATACTGCACTTCACTATCAAATCCTCTACCTTGAGTATATGTAGAGGATTTTGCGAGCAGGTGGTTTTTCATAATCGAAGTTGAAATCCCACTCGTCGCATGAGCGCTTTGAAAGCTGCGCTCGTAAGGGAGTAGGCAATGTCTTGGGAATCGGGTAGCGTGGAGGTATGCATCCCATGTATCGCATCCAAAGCTAGCTGTACAGGCTCCCATCATGCGACGATCAGAAGATGAGACTATGAGCAATGGCCGAGTCAGCTGTCAGTCCGATGTGAGACCGTGCGAGGTTGCAAGAGCCTGGTTCTTGGATGCGTGTTTGTCCCCGCATGTAGTCCTCAGAGATTTCTAGGACATCCAACTCTGACACTGACATTCGCTGCTCCGCTTGCGCACTTACAGCTTATGATGTCGCAAGGGGCCGCTGAATTCTGGGTAGTTCACAAGATCGGCCTGCCGACGCGTGAACATTCACTTTCATACTTTGTAGTTGCCTCCAAATTTGGCTTTCGAAACAGATACAAAGGACTGTCGGATATCAATCAAATAATCAGAAGACATGGAGGCTCACCAAGCTATGCTGTCTCGCCCCCAATTACTATCGATATCAATGGGGTTGTCGATGTGTGATACGTAGTAACTTACGTAGCATGTTGCATGGTGATAAGGCCGGTTGTCACAGAAAAAAGCAGCCGGCCTGTGATTGGTATATCGTGAACCCAAACGCTCCAGGGGGAAGGAAAACCGGGTTGACAACACACACACACCTGGATACTGCAATGCAGCTTTCCATGAGTCATGCAAGTCCGTTCAAGGTGGGAGGCGGAAGGATCATCTGGCATGTCTTGGTGAATGTCGATGACCGAGGCCAGCTCGAATGCCAACATCTACCCGAACGATCATTGGCCTGTGCCTTTGAATTAGCGTTGATTGCAAGGGTCGCATCCCACGGGCCGCTCCTCAGCGATCTGCCGTCCGAGAAGCATCGGAGTCCAACTGGCAAGGATTGATTTTCAACAACGCCAGGCAGTTCTAATCGCAACTCGTATTCGAGATCTGGGTGGAAGTCATGCGAGAGCGTTGACATCGCTGGGTATCTCATGCCAGGCAGATGAGACATGTGCGGAAGAACCTGGACGGCGGGTCGCATGACGGACGGAATTCCGCCAACCGTTGTCGCTTCTTAGAAAGGGCATTGAACGGAGCGCATATCAGCAAGAGGCCCATGATTAAGTAGAATACTATCATGAACGAGAGAGAAGGATCACGAGTCGGGAGGATGGACAGGGACCAAGCTCCTGCCTTGTGTGCAGGCCGGGAATCCTTCCATCTCCGCTCCCAGCAGTGTGGGCAAAAGCGGAGAGCTTCGGCGCATCAGCCATCAAGCACCGAAGAGCACTAGGCGCGACCAGCCACAAGTGGACTAGCCTGCAGATTGACAGGATGCAGCTTCTTCGATGCACGGTCAGCGTCTCTTGTGATGGCTCTGTTATCAGCCAATGAATCCACCGGTCCGTCCTGCTTGCTCGGACAATCTGGGGTCGCCAACGACGAGCCCACCCACAGCCTGGAGACTGCGTCGCTGGACCGAATGGGAGGAGCGATCGGTTAGGGGAAGGAGGGAGCAGGGGGGCCACGTTGTTGCGGCCACGAGGTGTTCCTTAAGCTTGATGCAAGGCGCGAAGGGGGCTAGGGGTCGCTTCGAATCAGATGCTCGGATCACAACGCCGTATGGGCCACTCAACTGCGCTATAGCGGTGCCTAGCGGGTCCTAGACCCTAATCAATTCCTTCTTCTGCCTATGAATGGCGCAGGGGGGGGGATCGTGAGTTTCAGGTGTCACTCTCAACAGCCTTCTTTCCCTTTCAAGATTCCGACTGCAGCACAGCGTGGAGTGCATAGTAGAAGACTGATCAGTGAGGGAATGGAGTAACACAGTAGTCAAGGCAAGCGTCGGATCGGCACAGAGCAAGATCTGACGAAGTGGGTGTACATTTAGAGTTGAGCTGGTTGCGTTGATCCTTTCCTGACTCGAGGGGCAACTACCGGGGGTGTCGCCCACCGTGAACCATGCAAGGGAGCACTAACCTACTTTTGCAGCTTGAACGGCCCTATGACTGACCACACTCCCTCCCCAGACACACACACACACCCACACACTTCCATTGTCTTTCTTTGCGACCGTTACAATTCTAATCTCACCTCACTTCTTTCCACTTTCCTTCATCTTCCATCGCATGCGACCCTTTCAATTCTCTCCATCCACCCAGTTCAATCTCCGCTGCCGTGCTTCAGGAGACGGACAATGTCTTTGTGAGGCGGATCTCGACAACCCGACCGTCGCAGGCAACGTGGTGGACGGGTACCCGCTGGCAAGGAAGACTTGCTTGCACTCGACGCAAGGACTCGATGAACCGAAGCTTGGGCGAAGGAGCACTGAAGCCTGCGTTTGCTGGAACCACCGGAATCAAGACTCCACATACACTCTCGCTTCCTCAGCCACCACCTTATCGGCCATGACTCGATATCATTGAGCTTCACAAAGTCAATCTGCGCCTCAAACTCACAGCTCAGTGAGACTGCATGTCCACAATTGATGCCACTCTGCCACCCATCAACTTCTACACTGTCCGGCGACATTACATTCCCCAACTGCTTGCGAGCAATCGCAGCCCACTTCCCTCAGCCCCGTACGCCTCGAACTTGGAGTCGGTGTCCACCAAACTGTTGATATCTCCCTCAATCCTCCGTGGAGCTCGTGGAACCACACTATTCGCACACATCCCAACAGTTTCCCCTCACGATATACATCAACGTGCGCCCGCGTGTCCGACACTCTTCACACGGAGACTTTGCTTCCATATACTCTGCTGAGGGGTATCAAGAGGTACACACAGCTTCACTATGAATTGGGTGCTATAGCTTACGGATACCTGCAGGTCCCAATAAGACCGAGATGGCTACCCAACAGTCGACTCGGATCTGGGAGAACGACTCTTCTGCTCCTGCGCCAAATAGAACCTCACAACCTCATGCCGCAACGTTGCCTTCTATTGCAACATTGACAAACGAGCTGCCGCCCGGAGCCAATGGACAACCATCCCCGATATATTCCAACAACCGCTCTTCCGATCAATGGGCCACTCCACCACAAAGTACCCGTAAGCTACACAGACTCCATTCCTCCACCCATTCAAGCCTCCAATGAGTGCTTGCATTACCTGGTCGTTCTCTCGCATCCGGCTCGCCTGTTACAATGATCGTTGCAAGATCACTGCTGATGCATTTTACCAGGATCGTCGGCGTATTCGTCTGGACCCAGTAGCTACTACTACAATTCTTCGATGACCTCTCCTCACCGCGCCTCCAATTCCAGCCAGCTCGGCGCTACTTCTCATCCAGCAGACTACCAAAAGGCTCCGAGTTCTGCTACCTCAATACCTTCTCCAGGGTTTGCACCCTCTCACAATAGCCTCGGTCTTCCAACCCTGAACCAGCAATATCAAGATCAGAGCCACTGCCGCAGCAGTCACGAGTTTCCGGCACAAGAGTCTCGGCGAAGCAGTCTCGGCAGTCAAGTCAATGGCTTCAACAATCTGCACATCAACAATGTCGCCTCTCCATACAATGGCCACAGCGCCAACCCTTCTCAGTCGTCCATTGCGGCCAGTCTACAACGAGAGCGTGGCATACCGCACACCAATGGCGTGCGAAATTCGGGGACATCTTCCATCCAGCAGCCAATCTCCCCCTTAGCTCCGTATCCTGGCGAGTCAGAGCGGGCGTACTCATCGCGGACGGGTCCCAAAGCAGCTCCTATAATCAGTGCCAATCCTATGAAAGAGGTTTACAACGCCGACAAGCCAACAGCTGGACAACCTTATGCTTTTCCGGATCCTGATATGTCCAATCGATCTAGCGGTAGCGGTGAAGGAAATGGCTCTTCCATGCTGTCTCGTCCAAATAGCGACCACGCGTCTGTCACAAGCAGCGTCATCACCAATGATTCACGATTACCCTCAGGACAGCATCATCTGGATGAGAGTAAGTGAATCCTATCCCCTATGTCTCTAGCGGATTACCCATTTGAAAGCCCAACCGTGTACCTCACCATCACACCCCAAATGTGATGACTACTTCTTTCCCGCAAACATTGCATTACAGGAGAATTCTGATCAATGACTATTCGATCTTTTCCACTACCAACGGTGTTCGAAAACGAAACTTCCGTTCTGACTCCAACTATATTCGTTCTTTTGCAGCCATCAACCACCCTGGCAATTTCCTGTCCAATGACTTACTATTACCAGATGTTCCTGACATGCCTGGCACACACCATCACTCTCTACAGCACAAGCAGGTCAGCTCACTTGCCAGCGAAGCCGACTCCCCGGAGGCAACATCGCCCTATAGCAGAACACCAGCCCTGCGTAACAGTCACAAGATAGCGGAACGAAAGAGGCGGACGGAGATGAAATCTCTCTTCGATACACTGCGGGGGCAGATTCCGGCCAGCCATGGAAGCAAATCAAGCAAGTGGGAGATTCTTTCAAAAGGTTTGGATCTCCGTTATGCCTTAAATTTTTGATGCAAGGACCCTGATCTGACTCCAAGAAGCTTCCGAGCATATTAGAAATCTCGAAGGCGGATGCAAATTGGCCCGCGAAGCCCAAATTCAATTACAACATACAGGTCAAGAGCTTGAAGCCACTCGACGAGAAAACGAAACACTTCGCAATGAGAACCACCACTTGTTCCAGGAAATGCAGCACTATCGAGAGCAAGCGCGACCGAACACTGCTACTGCAATGCATCCGCAGCAACCAATATATGGGCAACCCGCGCCAATGGGAGACCCTTCGCGATCTCTTCCACCACTATCGAATGGCATTCCTGCGGTCAACAGCAGCATGCAAGGTGTTCAGTACTCGGACGAGCGCCGCTGAAAGCCGTCTACTTGATCGACTGCCCCATTTCAACCTCACCAGAATTATCAATATGCTGGGAGCCAGGGTCATCGCTCAATCCATTTAGATACACATACAATATCAGGGGGCATGGACCCCCGACGATTACTCGACTTATGTTCTCATGGCATGTATCAAAAAGTTGTTGTCCTTGGCCGCCATCCCACTGCTGTGCTGATCCCGGGCCAACCGGATTCTTTTCATCATCAATCTACGGAGTTCAAACAGGGTCTGGAATATGAGACCCATCGGTGGTTAACGTCTTAATCGCGTCGTGTCGACAAACTTCATGCAACTCTTCCTTCGCTATTCGGGATACTTTTTTATGCCTGGCTTGCGGATACTTTGGCTTTCGTAGGTCGTGTTCTTAATATTATTTATCATGGATTATATGCGAAAAACGTCGAGCACTGAGAATGAGGATCCCATTCCGAGATGGGCGGGAGTCGGGTGGCGAAGATTCTCTTCAAATGGCTTTGAGGCAGGGATATGAAGGATGTATCATGGCAATAAGGAAAAAAGGAAATCACCGAGTCTCTGGCATGAGCTCTCCCTCGCAGCATTCACTTTTTTGCTTGAGCATTATTGTTTTCGCGCTGTATGTAGATGGTATTGGGACTATAGACCTGCTTAACAGCTTCACAACGATACAACCAGATTTGCACTTCATCGGAGGTCTCCACCGCATTCTTCGGTCACTTGTGAGGCTTGATCGCGCGATTCATGTTGGTAGGGACTTCACAATGAGTCGTGGCAAATCCTCGGCACTTGGATTCATCATCACCTTCCTATTCAGGTACCATTTCGTAAAGTTGACGACCTCGATCTACAATGGAGCCGACAGTGACAATGGCCACTCTCAGTTCGAAGTTTCGATATCAGCTTAGGCACCAGAAGTCGCTATTCAAGAGTTGCCATTCGCCTTATACGTATAGAATTGTACCACTCAGCCCCCTCCAACCCGCTCCGTCATTCTCGAACATGATGCTCCTTTGAGACCATGGCAGATCAAATAGAAAACCAGACCAAATCGAATGGCATTAATGGCCACATCTCCAATGGCGGCACCAAATCCCCCTCCGCCCAAATAAACGCCTGGCAAGCTCCTGGCCCCGCGGCCTTTGATTTCAGGAGTACTTCTCCCTTCTCCTCCACCTCCATGTTTGTAAATTTTCAATTCCATGCTACAAATTCTTCAACCTGATTCCTTGTCCACCAATGTCTCTGCGGACACTCTCACCTTCTCGCTCGCTGACACATCCTCAGGCGACACTGTAACGTCCCCTACCACCTCCATGCTTGCTGCCACCTCCTCCTGCACCCTCCTCGACGATGTCTTCGCCGAAGACCCCACCACCAATAGCCTGGAAGCCTACATGGCAGAGATGACAGGCAAGGAGGCTGCATTATTCGTAATAAGCGGAACAATGGGAAATCAATTATCAATAAGGACAGCATTGGGCGGCCCCCCGCACAGCGTCATAGCAGACAGCAGATCACACATCATAGGCTGGTGAGCGCACACGACCCTCCCACCAGCATCCACAGCAACCCCACGCCCTACCGTCCTTGAGCCAAAGTAACAAAACCCAACGCAGGGAAGCCGGCGGCATAGCTTCAATATCAGGCGCCATGCCCATCCCCGTCCTCCCCTCAAACACCCACCACCTAAACCTCCCCGACATAAAAGCCCACGCCACAACCTCCCTCGACGTCCACCACGCCCCCACCCGCCTCATCGCCCTCGAAAACACCCTCAACGGCACCATCCTCCCCCTCTCCACCTGCCGCTCCATCGCCCACTGGGCCCGCGCCCAAACCCCCCCAATATGGCTCCACCTCGACGGCGCACGCCTCTGGGAAGCCGTCGCCGCGGGCGCCGGCTCGCTCAGGGAATACTCAGACTGCTTCGATAGCGTGACGATGTGTTTTAGCAAAGGCCTCGGCGCGCCGGTGGGGAGTGTGGTTGTGGGCGAGGGGGGGTTTGTAAGCAGGGCGAGGCGGTTGAGGAAGAT
>JAABUK010004084.1_pt1 | contig 24092 bp, 19 predicted proteins | sample 5559141 | NCBI WGS metagenome assembly JAABUK01 (sample SAMN10711869, study PRJNA513367) | rock metagenome | isolation source: Antarctica rocks | place: Antarctica: Victoria Land, Pudding Butte nord | collected 2016-01-03
GGTCGCAATCTTCCGCAAGGGTATCTACAGTAAAACCACCGGCATCTTCAATAGCCTGTTTACGAAATGCTCCGATGGCTCCGGGAACAACAATAATGGCATTCAATGCGGCAAACGCTTTACGATCAAAGTTCTGGCTGCTGATGTATTCTATCGATTGCCATTTGGTTAGCAGGTTTACTTCATTACCCACCCTAACATTTCCGGCGACAGCACCCACTCTTAACCTGTCAGGGGAACCGCCAATAAAATGCCTCATAAGAAGCGACACCGCATCCGGTAATAATTTTGTATCGGCATCTATACAAACTACAAACGCTGCTTTTGATTGAAGGATGCCGTAGTTAAGAGCGGAAGCTTTTCCTCCATTAGGCTTGGTGAGTATTTTCAGCTTAGGATGATTTTTAAAAGCAGCGCTGACTTTTTCGTAAGTGCTGTCTTTGCTCCCATCATCAACAAAAATAATCTCAAAATTCGGGTAATCTGTTTTTAGCAAATTCTCTAAAGAGTTTACCGCATTTAGTTCCTCGTTATAAGCCGGAACTATGATGCTTACCAGGGGAACATTAGTTTGTAACGGAAGAGACGGGTAAATCATTTTCTTTTCCTTTCCTTCCTGTTTAACGGCAAAAAATGCCAGCAAAAGAATCCTGCTTACCGATAAAATAATGAAAACAATAAATACGGAAAACAATATGTGACCTCCCCAGTAGCCAAACTCTGCAAGCAGGTAATTAAACTGTATCAGGTAGTAACCACTGCCTCTGGGTACTGCAGGCATCAGGTCATCACGTTTCTTATTCAGGATAGTAGCTACTGTAGTAAATGTATAGCCTCTTTTTTTAAAATACTCAATGATCTTTGGCAGGGCATCAACCGTAGGCTGACGCCCTTTTCCACCGGCATCATGAAGCAAAATAATATTACCGCTTTGGCCGGCAGCAGTAAGCTCTTCTTTACGCTTAATAACTCTCTGAACAATGGTGTCTGCTTCAACGCCCTCTTCCCAATCTTCCGGATCAATAGATTCACCAATATCAAGATAATTATGGGTACGGGCAAGTGATATGGGTATCAGCTCTTCCATTTTCTCAGGCTCCGAATCTGCATTAAAGGGAGCTCTGAACATAATGGTTGAATGCCCGGTAATACATTCAAGCAGCAGGCGGGTGGATTCCATTTCGAGTATGGCCCTCCGGATACTGATTTTCGAAACATCCGGATGAGTAAAAGTATGGTTGCCTATTTCATGTCCTTCTTTATAAATACGTTTAACCAGCGGAATATTATTTTCCGCATTGATGCCCACCATAAAGAAAGTAGCGGGTACATGCTCCCTGCTAAGAATATCCAGTATTTGCGGCGTATAGTTCGGATCAGGACCGTCATCAAAAGTGAGCACTAATTTTTTTTCATCTGCCTGTCCGTACTTTTGCACAATAAATGTTGAAGGCAGGGTGTCGTATCTTTCTTCACTGATAAGCATTTCAGCTGTATCAATCTCAGGGGTAATTACACCATTTTTTGGTGTGGAAAGAATATCAAGCACTTCACCTTCTCCTTTGTAGTCAACATCATCAGAAGATTCAACGCTGGTAAAATCTTTAAAGTTAAATGATAACAGATCTTCTTTGAGCATGCTTTTATCATAGAAATCCCAGATACGGCTATCTTCAGCACCCAGCCGCCAGAGCGATACCCCGCTTAATCCGGATTGTGTTGCAAAACGCATGGTATTAAAAGTAGTGGCCGCGTCCGTAAAGTACACTATGTGAGGCACGTTATTCTCATCATCGTATGTAAAGCTCAGGTTGTATGTATCGTTGTTGAATACTATAGTGCCTTCTTCATCCCGTGCCAGCGTGAGTACCTGCTGGTAAGTAACACTTTCACCCTGGTCTCCTTTGGGCCAGTCGTAGCCACCATAGCCTCCCAGGGCAAGAATCATTTTTGAAGCAGGAATTTTTTTGGCTGCATCATCAATAACCGCTTCAATCCATTTCTGATCGCATATCGGTCCCGGAACCCCATCACCTGAAAATTCATCATAAGCCATAATAAATAAATAATCATTGTAATTAGCCAGCTTCTTATAATCATAATCGGTATTAAAAGGAATTACATCCTGAGTGACCAGTAATCCTTTGGCATGCAACTTTTGATACAGCTCTTTCTGAAATGCAACAAACGCGGCATCATCATTTTGTTCCAATTCTTCAAAATCAACATTCACACCCACAAAATTATTTTTCACTAATTCATTTATAACATCATTGATCAGTTTCTCTCTTTTTGCTTTGTTGGTAATAATTCGTTTTACAGCGTCTCCATGAAATATTTCATTTTCATTGTTAGAAAGGATCGGCATAATTTTAACACCTGCATTTTTCATCACATCAAATGCGCGCTGGTCTTTTTTTATTATCAAGGTGTCTGCCTTAGCATCGATAAACATCCACTCTGGTATCACCAGGTTAAGTTTCGAGATATTTCTTTGCAGCGAATAAAATGATTGAGGGTCCCAGGTTACATAAAAGGCAGAACGGATGCCACATGGAAACTTGGTAAATGCGTTAAAGTCTTCATCACTATCTAGATGCTGGGTAAATGTGTTGTTATGCAGGTCACCAGGCTGCATTTTTTTTGGTTTGAATTCGCCCTGCAGGTAAGGTTTTTGCTCGTTGATATATTTTCTAAAACCTCCATACTGACGGGCAATTAAACTGTTTTTATACACAAAGGACTGTGTGGAGTCGAGTACCTTTTTGTATTGCTGGCTTTTTAGTTTCGGAAGAGAAGGAGTGTAGCCTCTTTGCAAAGTAATTACCAAAACAATAATACCAATGATAGCAAGAATTCCTGCTATTCTTGATGCCCATTGAAAACGCAGCCAGCGATTGGAAGAATTTGTTTGAAATATTTGATTTGATGAAACAGGATTCATGAGGTTTTTTGGAAACAAGTTAATCAGGATGCAAAGTAAAAACTTCTGCCTGTTAATTAACTGCTAATAGTCAAGTTCAAGCCTTAGTCTGTCTTTTAATTCTTTTACTAAAGGATATTGGTCAGCGAGTTTTTGAAATTGCTCGCGGGAGTTCAAAGGCATATCAAATTTTTCTGTTATTGCTGCCTTTTCTTTTATCAGCAACGAATAGCTTAGTGTTTTATTATTAAAACATGCCTGTAAATGTTCGCATAATCGTATCCGTTGCTGATCAATAAATTTTAATTCCAGGTTATTGTTTGTAATAACCTCGAACAAATTGTTGTTAATAATATTAAATGATGCCCTGTCAAAACTTTGAGCCGCAGGGTTTTTAGCTTCTCTTAACAACTCTGTGTATATATTCCATGCGTTTTGTAGCACTTCTGCCACCAGGGGTTTTATAACAATGGTTGTTTCTGCTTCATTTGCTTTGATATACTGTTGCCTGATTTTACTTAGGGCTCCTAATTTAGTGGAGGATATTTTTGTTTTTAAATCAGCCGGTTCTTCCAGGGTTTTGTGTTCGCCGGTTTTTGCTACGGAAGCATTTGTTTCTTGTTTATCTACCTCAATTATCAGCATTGCTTCAGAAGAATGATCCTGCTTAATATTATTGTCAGGCTGCAAAGGTTCCTGAGTATCGCTTTTTTCAACCTCTTTCTTTTTGAATTCAATTACAGGCAGGTATTTAAATGCCAGCGGAGCAGCCTTACTGCTCCCTTTTTTTTTTACGCTATTGTTATCAGTAGCTGTTAATTCTAAAGCCTGCTGCAGGTAACAAAGTTTTATTAATGCCAGTTCAATATGAAGTCTTTTGTTTCTGGCTGCCTTGTAATTAATTTCTGTTTCATTTAAAACATTTAACGAGCTGATAATATAAGCAGGTGAAATCTTTTTAGCAGTTTCCAGGTACCTGTCTTTAAAGCTTTCTACCACCTCCAGTAAACCGGCAACTTTTTCGTCAAGGCATACCAGCAGGTTTCTCAAAAATTCCATAAAGCCATTTAATACCATGTCACCTTCAAAGCCTTTTTGGTTAATATCATCATATAATAACAGAATGGAGGCAAGGTCCTGGTTAAGCATGCCATTGATTAGTTTGAAATAATATTCGGCGTCTAAAATATTCAAGTGCTCCAGGGTGTTTGCATAAGAAAGTTCGCCATTGCTAAAGCTAACGATCTTGTCCAGAATGCTTAGAGCATCCCTCAGGCAGCCTTCGCTTTTTTGTGCAATTACCTGTAATGCGGGTTTTTCTGCTTTTACTTCTTCCTTGTCACAAATTTCCATCAGGTGCTTCACTGTATCATTGAGGGTGATACGTTTGAAATCAAATATCTGGCACCGTGACAGGATGGTCGGCAGGATCTTGTGTTTTTCAGTAGTTGCCAATATAAAGATGGCATAAGGCGGGGGCTCTTCCAGCGTTTTCAGAAATGCGTTAAAAGCTGATGTGCTCAACATGTGTACTTCATCAATAATATACACTTTGTATTTTCCAGCCTGAGGTGCGAAGCGAACCTGTTCTACAAGTGAGCGGATATCATCCACTGAATTATTACTGGCTGCATCCAGCTCATGAATGTTCATGGAGGCCCCTTCATTAAAAGACACGCAGCTGCCACACTTATTACAGGCTTCTCCGCTTTTATCGAGGTTCTCACAATTAATAGTTTTAGCCAGTATTCTTGCACAGGTAGTTTTTCCAACACCTCTTGGCCCGCAAAATAAAAAAGCATGGGCCAGCTGGTTATTTTTTATAGCGTTTTTTAACGTAGTGGTGATATGTTCCTGGCCCACTACTGTCGAAAAGTTCTGGGGTCTGTATTTACGGGCAGATACAATAAATTTATCCATAGCTGACAGTAAAGTTAAAAAAAGGTTTTCAATTATTAACTATCAGCTTTCAGCTATGAGGTATAAGGTGTGAGGTAATAACCATGTTATTTAGACCGATAGCTCATACCTGATACCTCATACCCGCACATCTTAACTAAGCATAGGATGACGCCTGAATTCCTTTGTACGGTCGAAAAGGTAACGATAAGTTATTAATTTCCTGCTTCTGTAAGTATCCAGGCTTTCACCAATATTGATCATCTTAGGATTGAAATCGCCGATCCATTGCATTTCATAGTCATCATAATCCAATTGATGCTGAATGATTTTTGCTCCTTCAACAATCATAAATGCATCCACCCCGGTACCCTGGTATTCAGGGATAATGCCAAATACTACCCCGGTAAACCTGGAGCATTTTTTAGTGGCTTTTACCCATAAAAATTTCAGTTTGGAATATATATTGAATTTGCCATCCAAATATTTAAACCACTGGTTAAGATCAGGAATGTTAATCCACATGGCTATAGGCTCATCTTTGTAATATGTAAACCAAATGATTTTTTCATCCATTATCGGTTTCATATTTTCGAACATTTTTACTACTACTCCAATGTTCATTTCTTTTAAACCACCATGTCCTGACCATGCTTTATTATAAACAATCGTAAAATCAGAAGCATATTTTTTCAGGTTCTTTTTATCTATATAAGTGGCACGATAGCCGGGATCTTGTTCCAATTTAGCGTGCCGTTCATAAAATTTATCCTTCATGACTCCTTTTACTGACCGGGCAAAACATACCTGGTTATAAAAGATTTTGAAGCCATACTGTTCAAATAGATTTTTATAATAAGGGGGATTATAATTCATGCAATAGCCTGGAGGGTCAAACCCTTCTGCCAATACTCCCCACCAACGATCACGTTCACCAAAATTGATAGGTCCGTCCATCGCTTCAATGCCTTTCTGCATCAGCCAGTGCTTTGATACATCAAAGAGATTATCAGCAGCATCCTGATCATTAATGCATTCAAAAAAACCTATTCCGCCAACCGGCACATCGTCGCCTTTATTTTTGTACTTTTTATTAGTAAAAGCCGCGATGCGCCCGATGAGCTTATCATTTTCATCCTTTAATATCCACCTGATAATGTCACCAAAGCGAAATGTTTTGTTTTTTTTCCTATTAAACACTTCGTTGATATCTTTATCAAGAGGACGGATATACTTAGGATTACTTTGATTAATCTCAATATTAACCAGCAAAAATTGTTTGGCTGTAATGGCATCTGTAACTTCCACCAACTGCATATTCTGTTTTATTTCCCCAAAAATGGGGAAATAAAATGAACCGGGATTAAAATTTTCACATTTTTACTTGTGTAATTTTATTTGTAAGCCTTAACTAATCCTATCTTTGATTGAGACAATTCATGATAAGCATTTGTCTGAATTGGGATTTGTAGGATTTTGGGATGATAGGATTAAAATCCACTAATCCCAATTCATACAACATTGGCATCTAATATGTACTAACCTTTTAAAATTTACTATTATGAAAGACAATTCAAAACTATTAGTCGGATTACTGATCGGTGCTATTGCAGGTGCAGTATTGGCTGTATTTATATCAAGCGAAGAGGGCCAGGAAATTATGGATGAACTTAAAGAGGCTTCAGGTAAAGCAGAAAAAGATTTTGAAGATAAAATAAGTAAAGGAAAAGAATTTGCCATGGGCCTGGAAAAGAAAGCAGGAAAATTTATTAAACAACATACAAGGTAATGCAACCGGAAAAACAGGGATTTTTTAAAGACACGCAGCAGCTGGTAGAAGAGTATATCAGGGAGCGCCTGTTATTGTTAAAACTGGAAGCTGCAGAAAGATCTGCACGCCTGGCATCGGTAGTTTTTACCGGTATTATACTAGGCATTTGTATAACTATTATTTTGTTTTTATTAAGTTCATTGGCATGTTATCTTCTTAAGCAAGTAACAGGAAGCTGGACATATGGTATCGGAATAGTTGTATTATTCTATATGCTATTGATGGCAGTATTTTTCTTTTTTAGAAAATCTCTTTTTTATAAGCATATTGCGAATTTTGTAATAAAGTTATTTTTTGAAAAAAATGAAAATGATGAGGTATAAAATTAATACAGATAATATAGCTTCAACAGAAGATCTTAAAAAGGAACTTCGTGCTACCCGTTTAAGGATCCAGGTAAAAGAAAATGAACTAAGAGACCGGGTTAAACAAGTTCCGGGCGAACTGTTTTATTCAGGTGTGGATAGCTTTATTCCATCTGTGCTCAGCGGGAAAGTAAGTTCGTTTGCATTAAATGCAGGTAAAGGACTTATTAACAATTTTTTTGTAAGAAAAGCAATTACTGCTGGTAGCTATCATGTTATTAATACTTTAAAACCGTCCGGGGTAGTTCGAAAAGTTACCTCCGGAATCGGATCACTTTTTAAAAAAAGGAAAAAATAATATATATCCTATCAAATCCCTTCTTAAATGAAGGGATTTTAGTTTTATAGATGCTATCAGCTATCAGATATCAGCCAACTATTACTGGTTTTCTTCTAACAGATGATCGCTTACAGCTGACAGCAATTTCTTAATCAGTTTATGATTAATACCACACAAGCTTCGAAAGCACCTAAATTTTATTACCGTATTCGGATTTTTAATAGTGTTCCCTTACCTTTGCGCCAAATTTTATAACCCCCCTTTTAAAATACTTGCTATTATGTCCAGTACAGGTAAGGTCAAACAAATCATTGGTGCGGTAGTTGACGTGCACTTTGAGGGCACACTACCGGAGATTTACAATTCACTGGAATTAAAACGTGACAATGGTGATATACTGGTGCTGGAGGTTCAGCAACACCTTGGTGAAGACAGTGTTCGGTGTATTGCAATGGATGGAACAGAAGGTCTTATCCGTGGAACTGCTGTAAGAGATACCGGTAAAGCTATAGCAATGCCAATTGGTGACGGCATTAAAGGAAGGTTGTTCAATGTAACCGGTGATCCGATCGATGGTTTGCCTGCCATTGATAAGTCAAATGGCCGTCCTATTCATAATAAACCTCCTTTATTTGAAAATTTAAGTACTGCTTCGGAAATACTTTTTACAGGTATTAAAGTAATAGATCTTATCGAGCCTTATGCAAAAGGAGGTAAAATCGGACTTTTTGGTGGAGCAGGTGTGGGTAAAACCGTTTTGATCCAGGAGCTTATTAATAATATTGCGAAGGGTTACGGAGGTGTTTCTGTGTTTGCAGGAGTAGGTGAGCGTACCCGTGAAGGAAATGACCTGATGCGTGAAATGATAGAAGCAGGCATCATGAAATATGGGGATGCTTTTAAACATAGTATGGAAGAAGGTGGCTGGGATCTGGAAAAGGTGGATATGAATGAGTTAAAAGATTCTAAAGCAACGTTTGTTTTCGGCCAGATGAATGAGCCACCCGGAGCCCGTGCAAGAGTTGCCCTTAGTGGTTTAACAGTTGCGGAGTACTATCGCGACGGTGACGGACAAGGCCAGGGAAGAGACATCCTGTTTTTTGTTGATAATATCTTCCGCTTTACCCAGGCTGGTTCTGAAGTATCAGCCTTGCTGGGACGTATGCCATCGGCAGTAGGGTACCAGCCAACGCTTGCTACTGAAATGGGACTCATGCAGGAAAGGATCACCTCTACCAGAAACGGATCTATTACCTCCGTTCAGGCGGTATATGTACCTGCGGATGACCTTACTGATCCGGCTCCGGCAACTACTTTTGCCCATTTGGATGCAACAACCGTTCTTAGCCGTAAAATTGCGGATCTGGGTATTTATCCGGCTGTAGATCCCCTTGATTCTACTTCCCGAATTTTAACTCCTTTAATAGTCGGTGATCAGCATTATGACTGTGCCAATAGGGTAAAACTTATTTTGCAGCGTTATAAGGAACTACAGGACATTATTGCCATTCTTGGATTGGATGAATTAAGTGATGAAGATAAACTGACTGTAGGCCGAGCAAGAAAAGTACAACGTTTCTTATCTCAGCCCTTCTTCGTTGCTGAACAGTTTACCGGACTTAAAGGCGTATTTGTTAGCATTGAGGATACTATTCGTGCATTTAACGCAATCATGGACGGAGAAGTGGATGATTATCCTGAAGCTGCTTTTAACCTGGTAGGAACATTGGAAGATGCTATGGAAAAAGGCAAAAAGCTGATTGCCCAGGCACAGGCATAGAAGCTTTCAGCAGTTAACTATCAGCTTGCTGCAGTTTATATAAAGATGCCTTAGATGTAAGCTATCTCTTGTGATAGTGCAAATACACAACTGAATAAACTTTAATGCTAATATGAACTTAGAGATTTTAACACCCGAACGAAAGCTGTACAGCGGTGATGTTTATGGCGTTCAATTGCCCGGAACTGACGGCCTGTTCGAAGTGTTAGAAAAGCATGCCCCCCTGGTAGCTGCTTTAAAATCAGGTAATCTTAAAATTCTGAAAGATAAATCAGTTGGTAATAACGCTAATTTTTCAATTCAGGGTGGCTTCGTTGAAGTTTTGAATAATAAGGTTACGGTTCTGGTTGAAGGTGCTATGCCTGTTGAAACTTCTTTAAAATAATTAATTGCGGCGCTACCAGAGTTTTTAGTAACTATTCCAAAGAAACATCATGTAACCTGCACTTACATTTATAATCCATCATCCGGGAAAAATTGTGACCCATCTCGTAGGAGGTGGGTTTTTTATTTTAGTGTTAGGATTATTAAAAAACTGACGCTTTTGCTATCAGCCGTCAGCTATCAGCTTTCAGGAGGAACATATTATATGTTGATCTACTGAAAGCTGAAGCAACTCACTATGTGATTCATGCTACATGCATTTGTTAAAAAATTTTAAAGGATTTGTTAGAATAGGGTTAATGCTTTATCCTTTATTAAACGCATGAATAAAGCACCTATCTATGGATTACTAAAATTTAATAACATGAAAAGAAAGGTTTTATTATGGTGTTTGGCTGTGTCTGCCATTGCAATCATTTTTAGTAGCTGCCGTAAAGATTCGCTTAGTAATCTGACAGCTGAGGAATCAAGGATTTACATAACTCATCAGGATTCAGCCGCAAGATTCACTGGTTTTAAAACTTACAGTATTGTAGATTCAGTTGCGGTGATAAGCAATAACAAGGTCGAAGGAAAGATGCTGACTAATTATGATGCACAGGTAATCGCAGCAATAAAAGCAGCAATGTCTCAAAGAGGTTTTACCCTTGTTGACAAAAAATCACAACCTGATCTTGGGATCAACATTTCAAGGATAACAAATTCTTATACAGGAATAATGAGCTATCCTGATTACTGGAGTTATTATGGAAATTATTATGATCCTTATTATTGGGGTTATGGTGGTTATGGATACTATCCTCCAATATATTCCTATGGAATTTACCAGATAAAAGAAGGTGGATTATCAGTTGAAATGCTGGATCTTAAAGATGCAACCAGTAACAACAATACCATTAAGACAGTATGGACAGCGCTGGCAAGGGGAACAGGAGTTTTTAATACAAATAATGCCAGTAATGAGGTTACCGCATTCTTTACTCAATCACCTTATTTAAAAACAAGTAATTAATATAAAAATTCAGGAGGCAATATGAAAAAGTTTTGTAAATATTCAACATTATCCGTTTTGATAATGATGGCATTTTTGACAGGACAGGCCCAGCAAAAACCGGTGGTAAAACTTGGTTATAGTATTAATACGCCGGTTGGTACATCCTTTAAAAATGTAATCAGTAATACATCTTTCAGAGGATTTAATGGCGAACTGGCTTACCCGGTGAATAGCCAGGTGCTAGTTGGCCTGGGAGTTTCTTATAATGATTTTTATCAGAAGTATCCTCGCCAGGTTAATGCTACAAAATATGGTGATATATCAGCGGTTATATCAAATTCAATTCAAACAACACCCGTAATGGCAAAAGTAACTTATAGTTTTTTAAAACAAGGGTTACTGCGCCCTTATGCAGGACTTGGTGCCGGAGTGAATTTTATTCGGTACAATCAGTACCTGGGTGAGTTTCCGGATGCTACATCATCTGTTAAACCAGCAATGCAGGCTGATGCCGGAGTAAATATTACCTTAAGCAAACTAAGAGGTACTGGAATTAATATAGGAGCCAATTTTAATTACTTGCCATTTAATAATGACGATGTAAAGAATCTGAATAATTGGGGTATTCATGCGGGTATTTTCTTTCCGTTGAAGTAAATAGGTATGAGGTATCAGGTATGAGGTATGAGATAGCCAAGTATTGATCGTTGCCGGATAAATAATATTCAGTATTGAATGTTTGCTTTCGTCAACATTGCAGAGAAAATGAATGTTGAATATTGAACATTTTTATTAACCATCAACGTTGGAGTTTTGTTACTTCATACCTCATACCTGAACTAATTCAGCCTGGGATCTGTAGGATAATTAGCCATCATCTCATAATCACCGCCAAGATGGTGGAGGGCATCTTTCCATATCTGGTCTATTTCTTTATGAAAAATAAGGTTCCGTGTTGCCTGAACAGTAAGCCACGATTTTTCTTTGAATTCATCATTTAGTTGTCCGCGGCTCCAGCCGGAATAGCCAATATAAAACCTTATATTATTAATGTCTACATCGCCCGAACGTATCAATGAGATAGCTGTTTCAAAATCACCACCCCAGTAAATACCATCTACTACTTTGAATCCACCTGGTATACTTGTGGGGTATTGATGAAGAAAGTGAATAGTGTCCATCTGAACAGGGCCACCAAAATAAACAGGCACTTTAATATCTTCCACTCCTGTAATCAATTCATCAAGGGTATAATCGTAAGGTCTGTTCAGCACAAATCCAAAGCTGCCTTCATCCTGATGCTCACAAAGAAATACTACAGCTCTTTTAAAGTTTGGGTCTTTTAAAAAAGGATCTGCAATAAGTAATATGCCAGGTGCAGGAGTTGTCATTCCTATAAAGGTATTAGTGTCATGTCAACCTTAAATTGTTGCTTTTGCTAACAGCCCTCAGCTTTCACCAATTAGGAGGAAACACATTACATTAGCGTCCTGATAGCTGATGGCTGATAGCAAAATTTACAGACATTTTAAGGTTGACATGGTATTAGTTTACTTGTTAAGCGTTTAAAAGTTCATTAATTCAAAAGTTCAATAGGTTAGAGCCTTCGGCTATATAAGCACCATTAATAACACTGATGCTGTTTATATGTAAAATAAGTCAGTATTTGAAATTACCAAACTTCCGGACAACCTGATCCTGAACTTTCAAATAATACTATTTCTAAATTACTATTTAAATTGAACACACAAAATCTTTATTTCACTACCTTAGGAATTTAAATAAGCATTGTTCTACAAAAGGATAAAATAATTTGTTTGTATGCAAAACCTTCGTTAAAATATTCAAACCTCCAGGAGTAGTATTAGCAAACCTGCTTTAGAAATGTATTTTTGTAAAGAGCAGAAAGTAATGGGAGTACTTCCTTGCTGAGATTGTTTACGATTAAATCAGCAGTTGTTAAAAAATCATTTAAGTGAAAAAAATTTTCCCCATTATTATTTTATTGATCAGTTTATCTCTTGTTGGAATTATCCTTATACAGGTATCCTGGTTTAAATCTATGCTGGAGACTAAACAGGAGGAATTGAGAATGCATGCTGTTATATCTGTTAGCGAAGTTGCCGAACAAATAATTTCAGAAATCAATATTGCACTCCCTAATTTAAAGAACTCTCCATTAAAACCTTCCTTTTCGTGGCCCTCCGACCAATTACTGAATGAATTCATGAAGGCTTCTACTATATCTTCCAGGTATACCGAATATGAAATAAATGAAAGGCTCAGAAAATCGTTCAACTTTCATGGAATGAAAGATACCAAATTTGAATTCGCCATTTTTAATGATGGTGATGTTTTGAAGTATGAAATGAAATCTAAAGGATTTTTAAAGGTTGTGGAAGATACTTTAAGGCATATTCAACTTTATTATCCCCTTCAGGCTCCAAGTGGAAGTAACCGGGAAGGTTTAGAACCGGAAGAATCAATGTTGGTGATAGTGCCTAATTCAAAAAATATCGTCATTGGTCAGTTGAGATGGATGATTGCCGGAGCTATCTTATTTACTCTGATTTTACTGGCTGCATTTTATGTAACATTAAATGCGCTCATCCGCCAGAAAAAGTTAAGTGAAATAAAAAACGATTTCATCAACAACATGACTCATGAATTCAAGACTCCACTTGCTACTATTTCATTAGCTGTAGATGCCTTGCGAAATGAAAAAGTTTTACAGAACCGGCAGAAAATGGATTATTTCAGCGGCATTATAAAAGAAGAAAATAAACGCATGAATAAGCAGGTGGAAACTATTCTGCAGGCTGCATTGACCGACAGGCAAGAGCTTCAGCTTAACCTTAAACCTATTCATGTTCATAATATTATTAACCAGGCTCTTTCTAATTTTAATCTTCAGCTTCAGGAGAAAAATGGTAAAGCCGAGCTTCAGTTAAATGCTAAAAACGATTTGATCAATGCAGACGAAGTTCATTTTACAAATCTGATCAGTAACCTGATAGATAATGCCGTTAAATATTCAAATGATCAACTGCAAATAAAGATTGCAACCTCCAACACCAATAAATCTCTTATCATAAAAATTGAAGACAGTGGGATTGGAATGAGCAAAGAAACGGTAAAGCGCATATTTGAAAAATTTTACCGTGCTCATACCGGTAACCTTCATAACGTAAAAGGATTCGGGCTTGGACTCAGTTATGTAAAAACTGTTATTGATGCGCATCATGGTAAAATAAAAGTAGAAAGTGTGCTGGGCCGGGGAACAAGTTTTATTATTGAGATGCCTGTAATGGAGGAGAAGCAGGTATGAGGTATGAGGTATGAGGTATGAGGTATGAGGTATGAGGTATGAGGTATGAGGTATGAGGTATGAGGTATGAGGTATGAGGTATGAGGTATGAGGTATGAGGTATATAAACTGGATGCCTAAGTTATAGATTTAAATTAATTCCTGCAAACAAACATCTGGATTTAATAGGCAATACATCAAGTTTTTACCTCATACCTCATACCTCATGCCTGATACCCCATACCTAAACATACAGCAGGCACCCATCACCGTAACTTAAAAATCTAAAATCGTTCTGTAGCGCATAATCGTACACTTTAGTCCATTCGTTACCGATCAATGCTGCTACCAGCAACAACAGCGTTGAATTTGGCTGGTGAAAATTAGTAATAAGTCCCCGGACTAATTGCGCATGATAGGGAGGAGCTATTAGTATGCTGGTTTTTACACTGAGAACCTGTATTTTATTTTTATCCATCCAGATTAATAAAGCCTTTATGGCAGTTTCCGCAGGTATTGATTTTTCTTTTAATTCCTCATAAACTTCCCATTGTTTTATTTCAATGTTATTGTTATCGATGTAAGGGTCTGAATAACATTTAACCCCCATCCAATATAAACTTTCCAGGCTGCGTAAGGAAGTAGTTCCTACCGCGAAAATATTTTGTTGGTGATCTGACAATTTTTGAATAAAAGTTCTTTCAACCTGCATCCACTCTGCATGCATGTTATGACCACTTATAGTTTCACTTTTAACCGGCATAAATGTTCCGGCACCTACATGAAGTGTGATAAAATTTGATTGTATATTTTTTATTTTAAGCGAATGAAAAATATTTGCCGTAAAATGCAAGCCCGCAGTAGGTGCTGCTACGGACCCTTCAGATTGTGCATATATAGTTTGATAACGCTCATGATCCGATAGTTCTGCCTCTCTTTTAAGATAAGGTGGGATAGGTATCATTCCGAACAAGCGCAGGATCTCTGAAAAAGTTAATTGAACCGGTTCCCAGGAAAATTCTATTGTAAAACTATCGGCTGATCGTTCCACTATTCGTGCCTGCAACCAAATGGAAACACCATTTTCAGATGCCTGTTTCTTCATTACCTGTCCATGTTTCCATTTACCAGCCCCGCCGATCAGGCATTTCCACCTGACTATGCCTTTAGACTGCATAGCAGTTGTTATATCAGGATATTGCTCATGAGGCTCAAGAGCAAAGATTTCAATGATTCCTCCTGTTGGTTTTTGAAACATGATTCTTGCTTCAACCACACGGGTGTTATTAAAAACAAGCATAGCATTTTCCGGAAGGTGGTAGGCAATGTTACTGTATACATCTTCAGTTATCGTATAGTTACAATACACCAACAATTTAGATTGATCCCTTTCAATTAAAGGAAACGCAGCAATTTTCTCTTCAGGTAAATGATAGCTGAAATCTTTAATTGTCAAATCGCGTGGATTCATAAAAAGTTAATACATGTTTACTTGTATAGTGCAAAGTAGCAATAAGCAACCGTCTGTATGTAACAGTTGAGTTCAAAAATATTAATGAGTCTGTTATATTACGAGTATAACTACGCATCTATGCATACTCGTTAGAAAAATCATTAACAACTTATCCACAGGTTATGCACAGTAATTCACATATAATTATTGATTCTAAGTATAAATATTTGATAAGAATTAGTCTGGATATGTATTTCAGGTTAATATTTATAAGTGGAAAAATATAAAGGAGATAATTTTCGCTGGCAAGTGGGAAAAAGTGTTATTTTGTGGTAATAAATGTTTTGTGATGTTTAACCCTATATAGATGGTTAGTTTTTTAGGTGAATACGAAGCTACATTAGATGGGAAAGGAAGGTTTCTATTACCAGGAGGTTTTAAAAAACAATTACCGGAAGATAGTAGCGCCAGGTTTGTAATCAATAGGGGATTTGAAAAATGCTTGAGTTTATATCCTATAAAAAGTTGGGAACCCATTTTTGCTGAAATTAGTAAGCTGAATGATTTTGAACCTAAAGTAAGGGAATTCAGGCGGTATTTTTTAAATGGAGCAACCATACTGGAATTGGATTCAGCAGGCCGGTTACTATTGCCTCAAAATCTGAAGGACTATGCAGGACTGGAGAAAGATATAATACTTGTTGCTGCTGTTAATAAAATTGAAATATGGGATAAAATAAAATACCAACAGTTCTTTGAATCTTTTTCACCGGAATCCTTCAGCGATCTTGCACAACAGGTAATGGCAGGAATAAAAAAAGAGGTATGAGAATATTACCTTATAGCCTAAAAATTTTGGTGCCATTATTATATGTTATAAATGTCAAACTATCATACTCCTATATTACTTGCTGAAGTAATTGAGACACTGCAAATATACCCGGGAGGAGTGTATGTTGACTGCACCTTCGGTGGAGGCGGGCATTCAAAAGAAGTGTTGAAACATTTGGATAAAGAAGGAAAGCTGATAGTATTTGATCAGGATGAAGATGCGAGGCGTAATTTGCCGGAAGATGATAGAGTGATTTTTGTGCCACATAATTTCAGGTACCTGCAACGATTTTTAAAATTATATAAAGTATTGCAAGTTGATGGAATAATGGCTGACCTGGGCGTATCAAGTTACCAGTTCGATGAAGCAGCAAGAGGGTTCTCTACCAGGTTCGAAGCAGATCTTGATATGCGGATGAATAACCGCCAATCATTTAAGGCTTATGATGTGGTGAACAACTATTCGGAAGAACGCCTGCATAAATTATTTAAGCAGTATGGGGAGGTTACAAATGCAAAAACGCTGGCAAGAACAATTGTTGAAATGCGTAGATCAGTATCGCTTAAGACAACAAATAATTTTAAAACGGCTTTAGGAGCTATAGTAAAAGGAAATCCTAATAAATATTTTGCACAGGTTTTTCAGGCCTTACGGATAGAAGTAAACGATGAATTAAATGCGTTGAAAGAAATGCTGCAACAAACCCCGGCAGTAGTGAAACCAGGTGGACGTATTGCTATACTAACATTTCATTCATTAGAAGACAGGATCGTAAAGAATTTTTTTAAGAAAGGAAGTTTCGATGAGGATAGTAGTAATCCTTTTGAGCAGCATGAAGAAAAACAACATCCTTTCAAAGTTATAACGAAGAAACCAATTATTCCATCAGAAGAAGAACAAAAAATAAATCCAAGATCAAGAAGTGCCAAACTGAGAGTAGCAGAGAAGAATTAGTTTAAAGCTTAAGGTTTAAAGTTCGTTGCAAGACTTCCTGAAGATTTTAGTTTATAAGGTTGACAATTTATATAAATATTAATCCCAATGCCCTGGATTAAAAGAAAGAAGGAAAACAAATTTAGGTGGAAGCGCATGTTCAATTATCAATGGATAGTTAAGAATATTCCATTTTTTCTCTTCCTGGCTGTATTAGCAATACTCTACATATACAACGGTCATTTTTCTGATAATACTATAAAGGATATTAATAAAACAAGCAAAGAGCTAAAAGAGCTGCAGTACGAATATAAAACGATCAAAAGCGAAGTGATGTTACGCAGCAAGCAAAGTGAACTCGCCAAAGCAGTAGAACCATTAGGCCTGAAAGAATTGACTCAACCGCCTTACATTTTGAATGATTCAGCACACAGCGCAAAATAATAACAGGAATTTTAACGGTAAAAATATTCACCAATTAAATTGGAGGCATACTAACGGTAATCAGTTTTGGAAGTAAAACGTGACATATTATGGCGAGTGTCTTTAAGCTTTATGGGAATAGTGTTTATCAGCATTATGATCCTTGGCAAGGCAATATATATTCAGCAGTTTGAAGGAAACTACTGGAAAAGTAAAAGCGATAGCCTGCACCAGAAATTTATTGAAATGGCCGCTGACAGGGGAACGATTTATAGTGAAGATGGAAGCATGCTGAGCACTTCAATACCTTATTTTGATGTATACATTGATTTTGATGCAGAAGGATTGCTGGAAAAAAAAGGACACAGGTTTAAAGAAAATGTAGATTCTTTATCAATTTCATTGTCAGAATATTTTAAAGACCAATCAGCCAGTGTATATAAGAAACAGCTGCAGCAAGGATTTCGGAATAAAGACAGGTTCTTCGTGTTAAAGAAAAATTTGTCATTCGATCAATATAAAACATTAAGAACATTTCCATTGGTAAACCTGGGAAGAAATAAGAGTGGTTTCATTGCAGAAGTTAAAAGCAAGCGTTTAAATCCGTTTGGTTTATTAGCTAACAGAACTATCGGCCTTGCCCGGAAAAATTCTCAAAATGTTGGTCTTGAAAGAACTTATGATTCTTTGTTAAAAGGAGAAAGTGGCAGTAAGCTGGTTCGATTCATTGCGGGTGGTGTAGCCGTTCCTATTGAAGGCTACGAAATTGATCCTGAAAATGGGAAAGACATTATTACAACACTGGACGTAAATATTCAGGACATAGCACAAAATGCTTTATTGAAAATGATGATAGAGAATGAATGTGATCATGGCACCTGCATTGTGATGGAAGTTGCAACCGGCAAGGTAAAAGCCATTGCAAACCTGGGTAAAAGATCAGCCGGTGTTTATTGGGAAGACCTTAATTATGCAATCCGCGCATCTGAACCTGGCTCTACTTTTAAACTTGCAACGTTACTATCTGTACTGGAAGATAAATATGTAACCCTCGATAATATTGTAAACCTTGAAGGTGGAAAATGGCATGTAAACAAAAGAACTGTTTTCGATAGTGAAACTCATGGTCTATATGATGTAACAGTTCAAAAAGCATTCGAGCATAGTTCTAATGTTGGAATGGCTAAACTGGCTATGACCTATTATGCTAATAATCCTAACCAGTTTATAGATCATTTAAAAAAGCTTCACCTCGATCAGCACTCCGGTGTTGGACTTGTTGGAGAAACGAACCCGGTTATAAAAACACCTAAATCGAAAACTTGGAGTGCTACCACGTTACCGTGGATGGCTTTTGGATATGAAGTGCTGGTTAGTCCTATGCAAACACTGATGTTATACAATGCCGTGGCTAACAACGGTAAGATGATGAAGCCATACCTTGTTAATTCGATTCAGCAGAATGGTCTAACGGTTAAGACCAACCAACCTCAGGTGCTGGAGGAATCTATATGTAGTGACGAAACATTAAAACAATTGAAAATTTGTCTGGAAGGTGTGGTTACCGAAGGAACAGGTAAGACTTTGCAAAGTCCATATTATAAGTTTGCGGGTAAAACAGGAACAGCCCTGGTAGCGAATGGAAAGTATGGCTATGCCGATCATATTTATCAATCTTCTTTTGCCGGTTACTTTCCGGCTGACCGTCCCCGTTATTCCTGTATTGTTGTAATCAAAAATAAAGCACATGCAAGCAAGTTTTATGGTGCAGCAGTTGCCGGACCGGTTTTTAAAGAGATCGCCGATAAATTAAATGCTGTGAATGCAGGTAAAAGCGGAACAGAGATGTTTAATACTATCAAAAAAGACAGCAGCGGATTTTATTATACTGCAGATACAAAAGACATGAAGTATGTACTGCAAACAATGCAAATAAATTTTCTTGATTCAACATCGAACAGCAGTTTCAGCAGTATGTATTCAACAAATTATATGCCTGTAGTAAATGCAAGGCCCATGAATAAGAGAACAATTCCTAATGTTACAGGAATGGGCCTGAAGGATGCTTTGTATCTTTTGGAGAATATGGAGGTGAAGGTAAACACGAAAGGAAAAGGAAAAGTGGTAGCACAATCTATTGCTCCTGGAACAACAGTTGTAAAAAACCAGAACATATCTATTGATCTTAATTAAAGTAAGTTCCTTAACAGAGCTAGTAAATAATGATGATGGTGTTGCTCGACATATTATATAAGGTTAGCATTCGCTCGGTGCATGGTGATACAAGTACACTAATTGCCGGATTGCAGATTGATTCACGTAAAGTGGGTCAGGGTTCTGCATTTATTGCAATAAAAGGCGTTTTAACTGATGGGCACCAGTTCATTCCTGCAGCACTTGAAAGGGGCGCGAAAGCCATAATTTGCGAAGCGCTTCCTGATACTTTAAACGATGGCGTAACATATATAGAAGTAGAAAACAGTGCTACTGCAGCCGGTTACATGGCCAGTAATTTTTATGGTCAGCCCTCACAGAAGCTGCAGCTGGTAGGTGTTACAGGAACAAATGGCAAAACTACCATTGCTACCCTTCTTTACAAACTCTTTACTGAATTAGGATATAAGTGTGGTTTATTAAGCACAGTTCAAAATCAGATTGGTGATCTTGTTTTATCTGCAACTCATACAACACCTGATGCCATAAGTTTGAATGCATTGCTGAAACAAATGTCAGATGAAGACTGCACTCATGTATTTATGGAAGTAAGTTCTCATGCATTACATCAGGGGCGTGTAGCGGGTTTGCAATTCGCTGGCGGTCTGTTCAGCAATATTACCCACGATCATCTTGATTACCACAAAACATTTGATGAATACATCAGGGTCAAAAAATCATTTTTTGATTCACTGGGTCCATCTGCATTTGCCATCTCTAATCTTGATGACAAAAGAGGAACAGTAATGTTGCAGAATACCGCAGCTAAAAAATATTATTACAGTCTGCGTACTATAGCTGATTTCAAGGGCAAAATTCTGGAAAATTTATTAACAGGCCTGGTGATGACCGTAAATGATCTTGAGGTTCATTTCAGGATGATCGGTGAGTTTAATGCTTATAATATTCTGGCTGTATATGGGGCGGCTATTTGTATGGGTCAGGAAAAGATGGAAATATTAAGATGCCTGAGTATTTTAACCGGTGCTGAAGGCAGGTTTGATTATTTGGTGTCTGCAAAAGAAAGAGTAATTGGTATTGTAGATTATGCACATACCCCGGATGCATTGTTCAATGTACTGGGTACCATAAAAAAATTACGAAAGGGTGATGAACGGATTATTACAGTTGTTGGATGCGGTGGTGACCGGGATAAAGAAAAAAGGCCCCTGATGGCTGATGTTACCTGCGAGCATAGTGATACGGTGATCTTCACTTCTGATAACCCAAGGAATGAAGATCCTATGCAAATTTTACAGGATATGCAGTCAGGACTGAAGACATCTTATAAAAGAAAGTTTATAGCGATGCCTGATCGCAGGGAAGCGATTAAAACTGCTATCACCCTGGCAAAGCTTTCAGACATAGTATTGTTAGCTGGAAAAGGGCATGAAAAATACCAGGAAATAAAAGGTGTTAAAGAGCATTTTGATGATAAGGAAGTTTTGATGGAGATGTTTGTGTTGCTGGATAAGTGATAATGATTAATGATTAATTATTAATTGAACAGGCATGAAAGTTAGGTTCTTGAAAGAATGGTCGATATGAAAGAATATGGTGAAGGCTGACAGCTGATAGCTAACAGCTGATCGCTAACTTTAATCAGTAACCGAATATGTTGTATCATTTATTTGAATGGTTTAAAAGTATTGGAGTGAAGATTCCGGGTGGAGCATTTTTTCAATTTATAACTTCCCGGGTGCTTTTGGCAGTGTTGTTAAGCCTTCTTATTACAACAGTTTATGGCAAGCGTCTAATAAATGTTTTAAGAGGCAGGCTTATCGGAGAGACAGTTCGTGAATTAGGATTGGCAGGAGAATCAATGAAGAAGGGAACTCCCACTATGGGGGGCATCATCATAATTCTGGCCATCATTATACCAACTTTGTTACTAGCAAATCTTAACAAGGCTTATATAAGATTAATGATCTTTAGTACTATCTGGCTGGGCATGATTGGTTTTATTGATGATTATTTAAAGCTTAGGGCTAAACGAATTGCTCAGGAACAGGGTATTGCTTATAAGAAAGGAGACAAAGACGGTTTGGCAGCATGGTTTAAAATTTTGGGTCAGGTAGTGCTGGGATTGTGTGTGGGGACTACTTTATATTTCAATAGCAACACAAAAGCCTGGAGGGAATACACTGGAATAACAAAACCGTTGGATACAACCGGTCTTAAAGTTGTGAAACTTGATGGAAAAGAAAGGTGGTTTGTTGAAGCCAACAAGCCTGTCACAACCATCCCGTTTGTTAAAACCCATGAATTCAATTACGCTACTTTACTACCAGTTAGTTTAAGAGAATATACTTGGGTGTTATACATAGCTGTTGTAATTTTTATAGTAACGGCTGTTTCAAACGGTGCTAATATCACTGATGGACTAGATGGATTAGCTACCGGAGTAAGCGCTATAATCGGTGCATGTCTGGGCATCTTCGCTTATGCCAGTGGCAATATACGGTTTGCTGATTATCTTAATATCATGTACATACCTAACCTGGGCGAGTTGTCCATTTATATCGGAGCATTGATAGGAGCATGTGTAGGTTTTCTTTGGTATAATTCTTTTCCGGCGCAGGTTTTCATGGGTGATACAGGTAGCCTGATGTTGGGAGGTGTTATAGCTTCATTAGCAATTATTGTAAGAAAAGAATTGTTGATACCTATATTCTGCGGGGTGTTTCTGGTAGAGTTGGTTAGTGTAATGATGCAGGTTAGTTATTTTAAGTACACAAAAAGAAAGTACGGTGAAGGCAGGCGTATATTTTTAATGAGCCCGCTGCATCATCACTATCAGAAATTAGGTTATCATGAAAGTAAGATAGCAGTCAGGTTTTGGATCGCAACGATTTTGTGTGTGGTGTTTTCAATAGTGACGATGAAAATAAGATAACACCAATGATGCTTTGAAAAACCAGATTGTTATTCAGATAAAATTGTAAGACAGCAGGCACTGAATGCAGAAAAGCAACATTTGCTGCTGAAGTAATTATGGGTAAGCGATTGGTTATATTAGGTGCGGGAGAAAGCGGGGTAGGGGCAGCCATTCTTGGCAGGCTACAAGGATATGAGGTATTTGTATCAGACAGTAGTTTAATAAAGGATAATTATAAGCAGGAACTTATTTCACTGGAAATCGAGTTTGAAGAAGCAAAGCATAACGAAGAACGAATCCTGCAGGCAGATGAAGTAATGAAGAGCCCTGGTATTCCGGAAAAAAATGAGCTTGTAAAAAAAATAAGATCAAAAGGTATTAATATCATCAGTGAAATTGAATGGGCGTTCCGGTTTAAAGGAGAAAGTAAGATAGTAGGTATAACAGGCAGTAATGGAAAAACAACTACAACATCACTACTATATCATATATGCAAACATGCAGGTTTGGAATGTGCAATGGTAGGAAACATAGGTTATTCTTTTGCAAGGCAGGTGGCACAGGGCCCAAAAGCTTTGTACATAGTAGAGATCAGTAGTTTTCAATTAGATGACATCAAAACTTTTCGTGCAAATACAGCGATACTGACCAATATCACTGAAGACCATTTAGACAGGTATGAATACAATTTTGAGAATTATATAAACAGCAAGTTTCGTATCACATTAAATCAAACTGCAGCAGATGATTTTATATATTCTGCTGACGATCCGGTTACCATGAAATTTTTAGACAGGCATTCTTTTAAATCTAACCTATTACCATTTACCATGAAAGAAGAATTAAACTTAGGGTCATTTATCAAAGATGAAAAAATGACAATTACGGTGGATGAAGAAACATTTACCATGAGCGTTTATGATTTTGCATTAAGGGGTAAACACAACCAGTATAACACCATGGCAGCAGGCATTGCCTCCTCCAGACTGGGCATACGTAAAGATATAATACGTGAGGCCATACAGTCGTTCGAGTCTTTGGAACACCGTATGGAATTTGTAGCTACGGTGAAAGGAGTGGAATTTATTAATGATAGCAAGGCCACTAATGTAAATTCAACCTGGTATGCACTGGAAAATATGGAAAAACCTACCATTCTCATCATGGGTGGTATTGACAAGGGAAATGATTATACCCAAATCCAGGAACTCGTAAAAGAAAAAGTGAAAGCAATTGTTTGCATGGGATTAGACAACAGGCATATCCATGAATTTTTTGGTAAAGATGTGGAGCATATTGCTGACACAAAAAGTGCTGAAGTAGCCGTACAGACAGCTTTTAACTTTGCAGAAAAGGATGACATAGTATTGCTTAGCCCTGCATGCGCAAGTTTCGATTTATTCAAAAACTATGAAGACAGGGGCAAACAGTTTAAGGAAGCAGTAATGAAATTATAAATGTTATTAGCTATCACCTTACGGCGACCACGAGAAGAATGCCCAATAAGTTTCCTCTAGGTGATAGCTGAACGCTGATAGCAAATTCATAGCATGATTTAAAAAATGGATAGACTCTTACATAGAACTAAAGGCGACA
>JAABUK010004085.1_pt1 | contig 24090 bp, 16 predicted proteins | sample 5559141 | NCBI WGS metagenome assembly JAABUK01 (sample SAMN10711869, study PRJNA513367) | rock metagenome | isolation source: Antarctica rocks | place: Antarctica: Victoria Land, Pudding Butte nord | collected 2016-01-03
GTAACAAGGATGGTACTGCAAAGTAAGGATGCAGTAGCGACACTGCAACAAGTCATTATTCTTTCTAAGCACCACCATCCCTATCACGCTGTACCACTCTTGCTATGTGCGCTGTCAACACGCTTATGACGCCGCATAATTACCTAGAAAGACTGCATCAAACCATCATGCAGCATATGGTCTTGCATGGAGTTGACATACCGCAGAACATATCTCAGCAAAAGTGGTTGCAATTGCTGTTTGATGTGTGCTGAGGCTTGAGTCAGTACTCAGCCAGGTCAAGCCACCAATGTACTCATGTAAGAATGCTGACTGCACTTTTTGGCCCTGTTGACATGTGGACCAGAAAGCAATGTCACTGTATCCCTCAGACTTGTCCAGTGCAGAGCGATCCAGTTGGTCTTTGCTTTCTGGCCTGCAGTCAACTATATGTGTGCACGATACTATGCATGTCCTCAGCTGAGCCACAAACGCCATGGCCAGTATGATGATTCTGTATCCAAGGTGTATGTACCCTAGACCTTGTTGTATGCGTCAGCATACAAAGTTGTCTGTCCATTGCTGCCTGGCTACCCCTGAGTACTGATTCAATGTCAGCCTCAAAGTACATGGATATGCTGCTGAGCTAGATCTAGACCAAAGAGCTGACACTGGGTCCGTCAGGAAGGAAGCTGACTCAGGGTCCGAAGCCTTTTGCTGACTCAGGGTCCGAAGCCTTGTGCTGACTAGGGCCTTGGGCCTGTCTACGGTTGCAATGTTGTGACTTGCTTTTGCACACAGCATCATACGCAACAGACTTGCACACCCTTGGGGAAGTCTAATGCCCCAACGTCGAGCAGTTAATCTTGAGTAAGAGCATCAAAACCCTAGGCCTAAACACGGTCAACTGCCAGAAGGTTTTTTGTGCTCCCACTTAGGGTTTTGGCTGCTGCAACCATGGCAGCTGGGATCTTGAGTGAGAGCACCAAAAACCCACAGGACCTTTTTCTTACCAGGTTTCACATTGTTGGAGGGAGCGTCATGCGCGTGCTGGTGGTGGTAGCCTTTCCTGCATTGACACGCCAAGTCAGCGCGGGCAAGACTATTGTCTTCAGCATGCGCTACGGGGCCGCCATTGGTACACTTGCTTTGTCAGCACCCAGTCCGCAGTCCTGTCACCTCATCAAAACAGGGGGATGTGTCCTCTGAAGACCCGCTGGAACTCCTCTGATAGTCTATATAGTCTCTGTCACACAATTTTGCAAAAGCTTTGTTGCAAGCCCGATGATACAATTATCTTTGCCATGCAAATGCACTAGCAAATGGGATCACGAAAGTGTTGAGCAGTGCAATGCAACATTTTAATGCACCCAATGGCAACACAAATGCAAGCCATACCAGTGAAAAGTGGGCAGGAAATTGCATGTCATAAACAAACATGTGTAGCTGCCAACAATGGCCATATGCAGTGAATTTCCAAGATTGAAACTAGCCCTCGGGTATTTGTGCATGAGTTATCTGCCAGTGCTGCCACATAAATCATGCTCAAAATCCCAGGGTTAATTGCAAAGCTAGTGCTAGGGTTGCATGGCTGCAGTACAGGGGTTGCATGGCAGTAGTACTAGTGGCAGAGAAGGCCTTGCCAAGCACACTCTGCAGGTCTAAGCTTAAGCATCATGGCAATTTGTTGCTTCAGCAATTTTGACTCTGCCTGCTGGATCCAGATTCCGGAAGGCATCAGTCACCAGCAGACCTGTCACCTTCCAACCAGTGCACATGACTGTGCTACTACTGCTGGTACTGCTTCTGCAGCATCCTGAAACACCTCAAGGCTTCATGACCTCAAACTTGCTCACCTTGTTCTGTACAGGCTTAAACTTGCATAGTGCATTGCTGTCGAACATGTCAGTACTGCTTTTGTTGCAGCAGCACCCAATCCTCTGCACCTAGTAAACGGTCCCTCACTGTTGCTCATGTGTTGTGTAGGCACACTCACGCAAGGAAGCAAGTCAAGTGCATTGGTTGCATGGATGGGCGTTTGCCCAAGAGGCATCAAGCTGAGCTGCACTCGTTTGCCCAAGAGGCGTTAATGAGAGCCTGCCCGTCTGGTGAGAAGATGGCAGAGTGTCCTTGGCCTGGCCGTGGTGGTGGAGAGCCAAAGCATCTACACAGGTTGAGCTTGCTCCTGTTGCAACACATTAATTCTACAGAAACTGTACAGTAGTCACACATGTAGCTTATTGAACACTTTTTGGACAAATCTGCAATCATCAGCATGGTGTTGGCTGCTACAGCAAGGCTGTACATGTAAGAAATGTAAGGCTCATCTTGACGGGCTTTGGGATGGTCTCTTTGTGTCTCTTTGCCGGAGCGTCAGCTGCGCTGGAGGGTTTGAGCATTAGTACAAGCAATGCACCTTTGATGATGGCATACCAGTCTGTAGGTAAGATTGAAGCCCTCTGACCTGCTTGCAGAAGAGGGCTTCAATGTTACCTACTGGTATGCCATCATTACACGCATGCCTCAAGACTGGCTGTCTTCATGCCCTTGCATGGCATTGTGTGCCAGCTAGATCTGTGGCAACATGCACAGGCTGATGACTTTGCATCAGAACCCAACAGGCAAAACAATCATGCATGGCTTAATGTTGCTGTACACTGCAGTGCAAAGCAGCATCTTGTACATACCTCATGAGAACTGTAAATGAAAGTGACGTAGCTTGCAACCAAAGCTGCCAAGGCACTCATTGACTGCCCAGCCTGGTAGATCTGAAACAAGCACGCATGCAGGTTTGCTGTTGCAGGCCCCGAGGCACATGTCTGCCTTGGGCCTCGCTGATGCATTCGGTTGGAGCACTACCAGTGCTCCAACAGAATGCGTCACTAAGGCCCAAGACTACAGTGGCCAGTTGTTTCAGCTTAGACCTGACCACCTTGCCTCATGCACAGCCATTGTGCAACTCAACACATGTGTACATTGAAGGACCAAATCAAGCTGATGGAAGAGCCTAATGCACACTGTGATCATGATGTGATCACCAAAGCCAGACCCATTTTGATCCCATGTGAGCACAAGTCTGTCCTAGTCATACATGTCTTTGTCTGGAGCACCATATTGTCTATAGTCATGTGACAACGTTGACGTTAGTCACCACTAGAGCCACAGACCCCAAAGCGTCGGCAGCTGCACATGCTGCCGACGCTGCGGGGGCCATGTGAAGTGGATTTCAGAGCAAGCTTGCATCTGCAGAGTGAGTTTGCTTGCAATCGGTCCTGTGAGTCTGAGCATGGCTGATCTAGCATCTTTCACTGCAATTCAGGGTTGCATGGCACTGATAGCAGGCACAGGAGGTGCCAAGCACACTCAGAGGGGTGACACTGGCAACTCCTTTCCCTGCCATCAGTGCCAGGCTCAACAGTGCTAGACTACTGCCAAGCACACTCTGCAAGGACATGAGGCTTTAGCAAGCAACTGTTTGATGGCTCATGTGGGCTCTGCATGCCAGAGCAAGCCATGCAATGCAATCATACCAAGTCTTGCAAACAGATAAGCAGCTGAGGCCTTGTCTACATATATGTAACATACAGACAAGCAAGCTGTTGCGCTGATTTGAATTCTGACCTTATGTGCAGGGACATCATGCAAAGCCTCAGTACTGATCGGTCATGACTGGAGTCTAAGCATGATGCCATTCCAATTGGTTCAGCAGTTTGGACTCTGCCTGCTGTGAAGAATCTTTCACCAGCAGACAGGTCACCTTCCTACCAGTGCACATGAGAGTGCTACTGCTGCCTGTTTGCTTCTACAGCATCCTGGATCACCTCACAGCTTCTTGACCTCAAACCTTCTCACCTTGTTTACTCACAGGCTTTGACATTGAACAACACATTGCTGCTGTGCATGTCAGTGCTTGCTTGGCGTACATGACAGTGCTTGCTTTGTTGTAGCAACACCCAATCCTCTGCACCTAGCAAACAGTCCCTGACTGTTGAACATCCAGGCAAGCAAGCAAGTACGGCGCATTGTTTGCATGGATGGGCATCTGCTCAGAAGGCATCAAGCTGAGCTCCACTTGTCAGCCCTAAAGGCGTCAACTAGAGTGCGCCTGTCTGTTGAGAAAGAAGGTGGCAGAGTTTCCATGGCTGATGACGGCTAACTGGGCATCGCGCTTGCTCCTCTTAGGGTGCTGCTTTGTGTTGTATCATGGTGTCTCGGGCACCACTTCATTGTTGCTGCGCTTGAGCATGGCCACAGGTTGTGAATTAAACAGTGAGTCGTCAACCAGATTCCACCTAAGCCCATGTCTTGCTTGAAGGTCGGGTGCACACAGCCATGCGTAGCTGCTGATACCAAGGTCTTGTTCTGGCCTGTGAGCCTGAGTGAGGTCAAAAGGACCTATCACAGTGGTATCAGGCAAGACCAGGCAGCAGATTGTCTAGGCCATGCAGCTGACACACTGCAATCATGATCATGTAAATGACCACATGTCACGTTGATTACTCACCTTGCAGATCAGTAAGGACTAACGACTGCATGATTCTGCACAGCCTTAGCTGGCTCATAGCCGCAGCGACAACACTTGTCGCAGTTCCACATGAGCAAAGCAAAGAGATCTATGTGGATCGCGCCGAACCTGTTTCTGCGCCAGACCCCCAGTCCTCTAAGATATGCAGACATGCGTACTAGCCGATCACCACGCACTCGAACAGCGCGTGTCGATGTATACACGGATCTGCTCCATGAACTTTTGTGTGGACTTGCTGCTCTGCAGATGCGCGACTGCGCAGATCCGGGACTGTGCAGATTTGCGAAACGTGCAGATCTGGGAGGTGATCCGCAGGCTAAGTCCTCAGGCCTGCAGAGTTCCATAGCTACACGCAGGGCGACTTCTTCTGTACCCTGAACTCCACTTCAGGGTACGCAGGTCTCAGGCCATAGCAGTTTTGAACTATCCAAACTTCAGGGACGCGTTTGTGGAGTGTCCTCAGGTGGGTTTGTGTCAGAACTGAGCTCTGTAAACATTATGCCCATGAGTTTTGTCAGGGTGTTACAGGTTTAGTTGTGCACTTGGCTACACTGTGCACTCAGCAAAACATGCTTAAGGCTTGTGCCAGAGCAGGCGTTTGGCACCCTTGTCTCATTTTGTTCGAATGGTCCAACGCTTATCAAGTGATCTGTCAAGCCAGTGCTGCACATCATTTGAAGGGGCCTTGAGCAGGGTCACCTCACTGCCCATGGTAGAGTGTAGCATTTGTACCTGGCATTCCTGGCGCTGTGATCGATGTCACAAGGTCCTGTTGCCTGGTATAGGTGATTGACCATGTGCAGCAGCAAGCAATGCCCACCCAGTGCATGTTCTGACACATCAACACGGCTTACGAAAGGAGGTCACTGCAGCTCAGCAGCAGTATTAGGAGCAGAGCAGCCTTGCACATGATGGTGTGCTCAGCCTCAAAAAGTTAACTTGCTCAATGTGTTTGTTCCCTGTTTGAGCGGGGCTGTGATGCATGCAGGATATCACACCTGTGGATGACATCACGATCAGGATGAATACAAAGGGAAGCTAAGGTAGATCCTCTGAGATTGCACTTCTGAGTGTTTGGGCGGTTTCTGGACCAGGCAGCCAGAAACAGCCCACATACTTCCAAGTGCAGTCTGTGAGGATCTACCTTAGCTTCTCTTCCTATGGCCCCACATGCGACGACCCATCGGATGTTGCGGTGTATGGCTACTCAGAGGGACCAAGCTTAAGGGCAATGCCCGAGTCCACATTGCGGGCGTCGGGGATGCAACAGTGAGTTAGCTCTGGGTTGCCGCCCAACAGGTCTCCCATCAGGATTGCTGAAAAGCGGGAAGTTTCATGATTATCATTATTATTGTGTGTTATGCTATCTGCCATAGAATACCATTGTGAATTGCTTGCTCAGAAGCCCTCCTGAGGGGTAGTATCCGGCCATACATTGTATAGCCCAATGCTGATGAGACTGTGACTAAGAAAGAGCTGTTGTGATGATCAAGGTGAACATCAAATTGGCTATGATGGGCATACATCCTGAGAGCCTGCTGCGCACTAGCTGTATTGAGTAATTCTGCTGTTGTGCAAACGATGAAACACCTGAGTGAACTCTTATGTAATAATTGCCCTGCAGGCTGTCTCTTGGCCACACAAAGCAGGCTCCTGCTCTGTGTTTGGTCAGTCTCAACGATCTGTTTATTAGTGTGTAATGTCAATCAGCATGCAAGGTCAGAGGACGAGCGCACGGCATGCAATTTCAGCATGCAAGTTTCGTGCTTTCGTCTCTTCTGCCCATGCTTGTTCAGAATGCAGGCTAACAAACAGATCATTGAGATCTCAGAATGGCCACCCGCTGCTGTGTTTGGTCTGTCTTGACAATGTCTAGACGACGACGATGTCTACACCATGTTGGCATTGCAGGTGGAGGGGGTGAACGCACTCGCGGACCCATGCCCCCTGCCCAGCACCGTGAAGAAGAGGGGCCTCAATGAACGGGAGCGGCTGCTGTATGCGCCAATGGCTGACGTGGGCGGATTACTATATGACAAGGACGCTGTCTACATTGACATTGGAAGGTAAACTCTCTCTGCCTGTGTGTTTGGCCTGCCATTGCAAAAGCAGTACAATTTTGCTGGAGATACCCAAGAAAGTCCTCCAGGATCCTTCATGTTGAAGATTCTCGGACCATAGTTGGGAGTGCCTCGTGGGTGCTGCATTTGTGCGTTACTTGGGTTGTGCTGACAAATGACCTCACACCCAACTTTGATGGCCTTAAATGAGTCAGATCTGTATCAAGACACCTACTGCAACTGTTGGATCTATGTGGACATGGGTAGCACGGCAGGCATGTCAGCCCCTGGTTCATCTTGCAAGATGATCAGTTGATGCTTCAGCAGTGTCACAGAATAGCAGCCAAATTGTCAGTAAGCCCATTTGAATGGCTTGCCGGTCCTAGGCACGACTCTTCATCTTGTTTTTGTAGCAACATGGGTGTGTAGCGTAGAGACAGACAGAATGCTGCAGCTGGATGATCCTTTTTCTAGTACACTCCTGAATTCAGCATTTGCTGGGTCTTCACGGCCAACTTTGCTGACAGCCATCATCACGCTACACCGTGTGACCTAGTAAGAGCAAAGCAGTCGGTCAGGGTTCTAGGACCATTGTGTATAGCGTTGCTGATGTAGGGACTTAGAGATTCAGAGTAGGAAAGTGCATAGAGCATTGCATGTGAGCTCTGAGCTCTGAGCTGGCAAAGCCATCATCAACATGCCTCAAAGCCTTACCAGAAGACTGGCATGTCCTGTGCTTCAGAGTCTCACTGTGTTACACCCCACTGTGCAGCAATCCTGATTGTGCACAGGAAGCCAGTTTCTTAGTATATCATCAGTATCAATAATTGATAATGATGAAGATGTTAGTAACAACAATAATAACGCTTTCCAGCTCATGATGAGCTGAGAACGTGCAGGACAAGTCTTGACTTAGTAGACTTAGTAGAGTGAGACGGTGCAATGGTGTGCCGCTTGTGCATTCTGTACTGAAGGTGGCTCTGCTACAGTACAAAGCGTGCAGAGGGGCCCACTGATGCATCATATACACATATGTATTGTATCACTCCCCTTTCTACATGGGTCTTCCTACATTGCTATGGCAGCTCTGGAATGCAATGATTGCTGGCAACTTCTTGCAATGTCTTCTTCATTTCTTTAGCCATTGTGCTATACATGAAGCCAGGTGGCAGAGATACACCATGCATGTGCCCTGTTGTTGCGTCAAACATGGTGATGCTGGTTGCTAACTCTGCGTCCAAGCAGGATGGCAAAGACCGCTGTGGCACCTCAAAATTGTCTTCTGTGCTGTCAGATTGATGGGTTTCTGGGCACAAGCCCAGACATTGTGTGCACAGACTTGCAAGACACCACGTTGTTACATCTCATGCCAGTTTTGATAGTCCAGATCTTGACAGAAATTCAAAGTCTCAGCTTCAGTATCAAACCCCCTGAACTTCATATATGTATGCCCCGATGCTGCTTGGTCAGCTACTGCTTTGTCAGCTGCTGCATACTCATACAGCCAGCCCCTTGTTTGACAGCTGCTGCCCAGCTACTCTCAGGTCAGACACTGTTTGGTCAGCTACTTGAGCATAGTGTAACAATCAGCAGATTGTTACACATAGCTTTCAGATCAGCATGCTGGCTGATGTATGCGCACTCTTGACTCGATCAAGTAGTGCTCATGTATCATGTTGCATGGGGTCCTCAAGCATGCATGGGGACAGCTTATCAGCAGGCCTAGCCCTGAGCCCCCAGATCTTGCAGACACAGCTGCAACACTTTGTTGAAAATATTTTCTCATTAATGCTTAGCTTCCTTTGCAGGATCCCAGTGCTGTTGTCTTGGGTGCAACAGACGCCAATGCCATAGCCCTACCCGGCCCCCCCTCAGTGTCAGCACCACCCCCTGGGGTCGCTTTCACCCCTGCAGCAGCCTTCAGCGGTGTCAAATACTGTTGTCCCTAACGTGTGATGATCTCTGTTATAATGGTAATTGTGCACATGTACATGTGCGCAAGCTGAACGTGTGTATTGATTGCTCTGCAGGGGCAATACAAGCAGGACAAGCTAGGAAGGGCTGGGCCGGCATGCGCACAGTGGCTCAGCTCAGACGGGAGCTGGGGGTGGGACCCCCCAGGGATTCAGATTCCCTCTACAAACCCATAGAGAAGGTGCCCAGGAAGTTTAACCCTCTCAAGATTCCCAAAACCCTACAGGCCCAGTTGCCCTTCAAGAGCAAGGTCATCAACTTCCCCTCAAGGAAGCGGGAAACCCTAGAGCAGAAACGGGCGATCAAAGTACGGGAGCCTGGCGAGAAGCGGCTGACACTTTGGTGCATGCTTTGAGTGCCATTCGAAATGCCAAGACTCAGAAACGGCGGGAACAGCAGACTCGGCGCAGAGAGGTGATGCACTGTCATGGGTCATGTTGAGGTCAAAAAGCCTCAGCCATAAGACGTGTTTCACCATGCAAACTCTTTACCATGTTGAACCCTAAATCCTAAATACAGCCATGGTTATGTTACACCCTGAAGGAGGGCGTCCTATCAATATAACATAATGCTTGGGTTGTGCTCTTTTCTCTGTTCTTGACTCGGCAGCCTGGTTGAGATAGCCTTGCTAGAATTGCGTGCGGGCAATCTGTGTTCATGAAGTGAGAGCAAGGCACTGTTGCATAGCCAATGAGTAGTGGCTGTGCAGCACTGCCTTGCTCTCGCTTCTAGTAGCATGTCTTCACAGCAATTGGATTTAAGGTTCACGCTGGAACTCTAAATCTTGCCAAATGCAGTCCAGCTGACAGTCTCAATGCAAGTCTCTAAGCTGCCAGTTCTTCAGCTGAACTCTGAGTGATAATCGTTACATAGACATCAGGATCAGTGGATACTGCAGTATGCTTACAGTATAGCAAGCTGTTACTGCTGGTGTGTGTCTTTGCCAGTACACACTGCAACACAGACAAGTTTGCATTTGCCATTGTCAAGCAACTGGCTACCCAAGCTTATCTTGCCTATACACTCTGTGAGCCACATACCAACTAAAGATGATGTATATATTGCTCAAATACATGTGTCTCCTTCATCTGGAATGTGGCTCACAGACATATACATATACCAGATGTGCACATATACGAGTCTATCAACATAATTTGTTTTCTTGTAAAATTTGAGATGTTGTAGTGACGCCTGAAGCAGCCAGTCAACCAGAATGCAGATTTGGTTTTTTTGGCGTGCAGGAGCGGAAGAAGAAGTTGGCGGTGGAGGAGGCCTGGAAGATGCAGCACAATAAGGAGGAGAGGAAGAAGAGGTACAGGGATCAGGGCAAGGCAGAGGCCCTGGCTGAGAAGCGCCAGAAGCGAGACTGATTTTGCAGCATCACCAACAGCTTGATTCATTCAATCTTGCACCTGTACATGTTACTAGAACAGCCAGCATTTCTGCATTCACATGGCTTTTCTCCCTGTCAACATTGTTTGTATTGGTGTTAGTACTGGTTAGTACTCACAAACTGTTGATTTGTTGAGCCAAAGCTTATGGACTGAACGAATCCTGATGATGTCACTGATGAAGAGTTCTAAGAAGTCTAGGATCATGTATAAAGTGAATCATGACTCGTTATGTTTATGAACTTTGATCAAAAATGTTGTCATAAGGTTGAGTTGTGTAAGGATGACTCATGCCTGGCGACATTGGCTTTCAGACTGCATTGTATTGCTGACCATTGATGCCTGCCCCTGCCCCTGCCCCTGCCCCTGCCCCTGCCCCTGCCCCTCGCAAGCTCATTGGCCATTAATGCTGGCAAGGCAGCCGTAGCAACATGACCCAGTTGTGCAGATTACAAAACACAAGACAGGCAAGGTGGAGCGATACATGGCTTTGGTGTTGGCCAAATGCGATGGCTCACTCTTCTCAGGTCAGCTTCCTTAAGCAAGACCATCCGGCCGGTTTGATGCACTGCTTTGCACAAAGCAGTGCATCAAACCAGAATGATGTGGCACAATTGACATGTCATTTTGGGTTGACGCATTGCTTTGTGCAAAGCATGCTGGACAGCGTGTGCTTTGGAGATTGCACTACTTTTGTGCGCTGTTTGCCTGCTTTGTTGCTGAGTCTCAATTAGTGTGTACATGTGTGGTACGCCTGGAATCTTGATGCTGTACTGCCATGCCCCAGTACAGTATCAGGTCTCACGGTGAACCAAACAATGTCATGTACACAGTACTAATTGTGAAGTCAACTTGTAAGCTGGCTGCCTGGTCTCAGGGTTTATGAATAAGTAATTACCTAAACCCTAGCTCTGAGCTGCAGCTAGAACACATGTGTCCTTGTGCTGCACAGGTCGGCTGACAAAATGAACTCACACACACTCACACACACTCACACAACCCTGTCCTGCCAACCTGAAGAAGAGTGGACTTGATGCATGCATCCATATGGTGGCAGCAGCTTTTGCTTTTGCTCAGGAGGGGCGCTTCTTGGCCAAGTGGCATTGGGATGCAGCATTTGCGCTCATCAATCTGGCTGTCAGGTAAGACCTGTTTGCTTTGCCCGGCCCATTGACATTCCATGAGTCAAAACTTTGAAATATGCATTTTCATTGCTCTTGTTGTTGGTGCGAGCAGCATGACACTGTCTGATCCTGGACAGGAGACAGTGCACCAACACACCTGCACAAATCACCAACATGGTGCCTTTTGCTCTCTTCTCGAAGTCAGTCTTCTAAAGGGTTTCAGGTGGCTTGTTGCCTTGCAACAAGCCACCTAAGACACATTGGTCAGCTCAACCTAGCTTCATCTCTGGTCAGAAATTTTGTCACAATATGGCACAGCGTGACGTTGACTCTAAAGAGCTTGTGAGTCTCACAGTGGCGAACCCAAGTTGTGTGTGAAGGGTCCTGATTTTGCATGGCTTCGTTCAAGCCACGAAAGATCAACATGTTCACACAATGTGGGTCACACTCTGCTGGTGTGAAAGTCACTACTAGTGGGCTGCTCCAGCACTGTACAGGACATGTCAGTGATGTAGCCCGGGTAGTACTAGTAGTGAGAGTGCTGGAGACAAGTTGCAACATACTGTGACTGGCAGCAGAAGAGCGTATGCGACAATCAGTCAGCATGTCAGATTTGTTGTTGCTCTGGCTCCTGTTTTGCCCGCTCTGTTGCCGCAACAGACGGCGTCGGGCTTGACATGCACATGTGTACACTGCAAGCCTGCTTGTACTTCCAAAGCGTTACGTGACCCTAGACATGTGTCCCTAGCCTGCCTGGAGCTCTGCTGCTGTGCTTGCCCAAGCTTTGAGGCACAGGTCCAACGCAAGGCCTTGCCTATTTTGAGTTGGTCTCCGGGCAGCCCGGTATAATACTTGGCTTCTCATTAAATTGACGACGAAAGGCGTAGTCCTTTCTTTTCTTTTCTTTTGACTTGGTCTCATCTTTGCTGTAGAGCAAAGACGAGACCGACTCAGAGCAGAAAAGAAACCTGCGTCACTTTTGTGAGAGACCCGGGCTCAGCAGGACTTGCACACTGTAAATCAGCAACATGCAAAGCTTGGATGGCTGCTCCTATGTCAAGCATGCACAGTGTGACTTGGCAACAGGGGTTGCTGTAGTGCTTCATGCTGAACTATCAAGAGCAAACATCAATCACTGAGTCATGCAGCTTGAACAAGGCATGGGGGTGTTGCCTTGTTCAAGCATCTGGCCTTTGCCAGCGATCAGCCATGCGCATGCAGGCAACACTTTGACAGCAGGAGTATGCGTTAATCAACACAGCCAGAGCCTTGTTGGGTTGCCTCACGCATCCTTAAGCTTATTATAGTAAAGTATCGTGGTCTTGCGCAACGGTTCAGGGAAGTGAGGATGGTGCAGCGTGATTACGTGGGTATGCTGTATCATTGTCTCTGCGCTGTACTACTACGCAAGACAATGAAAGAAAGCAAGCAAGTCTGATGCAATGTTACAGCATAGCAAAAGTAACATGTGTACACTCATATGATTTTACTGTGATGAGCATGGTACACTGCGAAGTAAGGATGCAGTAGCGACTCTGCAATTTATGATCATGCATGTCATCATTCTTTCTTAGCACCACCATCCCCATTACGCTGTACCACTCTTGCTATGTCATATCATTATCATTGCGCTGTCAGCACCCTTGTTACGCCGCACCATTACCCACAAAGACTGCATCATACCATCATGCAGCACGGTCTCACATGGAGTTATCACCAAGCAGGACACATGCCTCTGTGAAGCTGATGCTGTTTGATGTGTGGCTGACCAGGTCAAGCCAAACATGTACAGATATCTGAATGCTGAATTCAATTTGGGCTCTGATTAAATGTGGGCCAGAAAGCAATGTCACTGCGTCTCTCAGACTTGTCCAGTGCAGAGTGATCCAGTCGGTCTTTGCTTTCTGGCCTACAGTCAACTACATGAGTGCACCATAACATGCAGGTCCTCAATGCAGGTCCTGAATGCTATTTTGTTTCAGAAAGAAACTTCATAGGGAAGTCAATGTAACCAAATCAGATTGTGCAGTTTTGTAAAACGGGTGGTACTGCACTGTAAGCAACAGTTCAGATCCCCAAAGATTTGGGGCTTGGAAACGATCCCCACCTGGTTTGGGGCTTAGAAATGCACATTCATGACTGAACTCAACATGAAAACGATGGCCAGGTAGTGTGCTGGCCATACACATGAAAATCGACTCATTGATAAAGCATGCTTCAAGTTCCAACATCAAGACCAAATCTCAAGTCACAACTTGGCTTGTTGTGTCACAAACTGACCAATTTGATGGTTATGACGCAACAAGCCAAGCTGTGACTTGAGATTTGGTCATGAAGCATGCTTTATCAGTGAGTCAGTGGCCAATGGCCTGTGCAAGCCAGCCAAATGGAACTGCCACACGAGATTTGGTGCTCTCATTCAAGACGCTAGATGCTGTGGGTCCTTTGTTCAAACACAAGAAGGCATATGCATGACAGGAGTGAATGAACAAGAGGAGGCATCTGGGCCTTATGACTCCCTGATAGAGTAAGGACGCCCTGGTGTCAAAGGTCCAAATGCCTCCCCTTGTTCATTCACTCCTGTTAGTGAATTCATTCATGCTAGCCTAGTCTGCAATGGATGTTGCTGCACTACACTTGCAGGGGCTCTCCAGGCTGTCGCATGTCTCATTTTCTGAAGCACTGGTGTGGTACCATAGAATGTTATATGGCTACTCTGCATAGACATGTCTGCATGTGCTCTGAATCTACAACAACAAGAGACATAGTATGTTCGAGGTGACAGGCTTGCACTGCAGGTGCGCTTGCTTGTGCATGGCAGTGCATGCATGTGCAGGTGCTGTGGTAAACAGTCACAATGTGTTGCCATGTACGACTTTCTGGACAATCCTAGCATCAAATTGTGCTGCCACCAATGTTGTGCACTTCTCCAAACCTTGTCCAACTGCTAGCATCTCTTGGCCTTTGGACCTGTGGCTATCTTGCGCAACAGCGCTGTTGTGCAAGATAGCCACAGGTCCAAAGGCCAAGAGATGCTAGTAGAGACCGTGAAGCAACTGACCGTGTTTACATTCTTAGTCTACACTCCTTGATGTTTCCATTTTTTCTACTAACATCTCTCGGCTCTTGATTATTGGACTTACAGAAGGCAATTGCATCCAATTGGCCAATGCTGAAAACAGAAAAACATAATTTCTTTTGCTGGGCATGTGGAACTGCAAGCTGAGTTAAAGCACATGCATATGCTGCTGACGATACCGCTATATGTGGTCTCTGGACCCCGCACAGCCTTGACATCCAAGTCATGAGACGGTCAAGCTGTCAAATCAGCGCCTACCTCACCGAGGATGGATGTCATGGTAGTGTGGGTGCAAAGACCGTGTGAGCTAGGTGCTTAGTACACGACAACTTAGAGTCAGTGCTGCAGCTGCTCAAGCTGTTGGGGTAAATGCAGCCCCCATGTGTGCACAGCAGCAAGCTCTGATCAGTGAATACACAGCTCACAAGGTGATCAGACTATTGTCAGCCTGCATGTGGACCAACCACTACACCGGTTGGGTGTTTACAGAGTCCATCCTAATTGGCATGTGCAGCAACAGAAGTTGTTAACACTGAATGTTCAGTGTGCAACTTCTGAAGCAAAAGTCACGGATCTCAAATGCAAATGACAGGAGTGCTGCCTGGAGCATCATGCATGAGCCAGAGTTGTGCCTGCTGCACAACCCGTGTATGCCACAGCAGTCAGACACAAATTGCAATGTTTACCTCAGCGGCAACAAGAAAGCAAGAAAAGTAAAAGATAAAGAGAATCTTAGGCTTTTCAGCAATCACAACAGGAGCCACCCAAGGCGGCAGCCCAGAGCTGAACAGCAAAGCAGGTGTGGAGAGACCAGCCTGACTCATTTGATTAGTGATTAATGACTACAGCAGAGCTGCTCGAGTAAGACTGAGTTTTTCATGAATTCCTGGTGTTGATAACCCTCCCAGAGCATTACTGCTGGGCAGTTGTGAAAACTAGTCAGGAGTTGAGTCATGGCTTTGTCCACATATACACTGCGCAGCATGCTTGTTCATCAACCTTCTGCTGGTTCAACTCACTTCCCATATGGCTGGTTCAGTCATTGCATGCTGTACCTAACTGTATCTCATGTCAATCTAGGAAACAACATGTGAGGCATGGCGCTGTGTAGCGTTCAAACTAGTACTGTGTTGACATGGCAGACCCAGGCAGTGGGATCTGCTAATGGGGAACGTTTGCAAGCTCTCAGAGTCTGTTACATACTGTAATGTCTTCCCCTGCAATTGCAAATTGTTTCCCCCAACATCAGCCCCAGCATATTCTGCGCCTCAGGTCGTGACAACCAGCAACTTGAAAAGCAACACAACATGCAACGCACTTACCTGTAATCAATCTTACTTTTGCACTCCCGGGCACATGTGCGTTTGTCTTGGCATGCAGCGAGAGCAGCCCGTGTTACATATGTTGAAAAACATAATCACTCCAAAACTGATCGCTGCATGTTCTCTGGCTAAACCTTCAGGTCATGTTCTTCCTCTCCTTGAAGAAAAGTGTTAAATGTCAGCACGAAAATCATTTATATCTACGGAAATCATGAAAACTGAAACCCAGCGGGTATGGGTCGATCGAAACCCTCAGATGCCAGGCGTCGAGCAAAGCACCCGAAGGCCCAACACTGCTGGCCGACGCTAGAAAGCGTCACTAGTCGTGTGCGGCGTGGATTGCGTCTTGATTTGTTTAGGCAGGTGCGGGACCAGCCAATCTAGGCTCTACATCGGTTGCACAGCACGAAACGGTTCCGAAGCACGCAGCACAGGTGAACATAGACACAGATTGTGACAGTGCCGTGGAGGCTGCGCTGGCCACAATCAAGCAAATACAGCTTCAACAAGTTTTCAGTTTATTGTGTCACAACCGCTCAAATCGCATACACAGAGTGTGCTGAAGAGATTGTTCAAGTCTCGTTCGCAGCAGACTTACAGTGTCTTATCTGCACTGTGTGTGTTTGATGGCTGTCGCAGTCATGTCTGATATAGATGTTGTTTTTCGCTTCTGTTTTGTGCATGCTGACCCCACAAGTGTACATCAGAAAGTGACGCGTGGACAAGCTCTAGACAACTGCCATGGCATGGTCCTGTGGTGAGCACATCTGAATGAGCTAGCCGGTGAACAGCAAGGAGCCTTCAAAAGGTTGTGAGGTGCAGCCTGCAAGAGCTAATTGCCTGCCTGCATGGGCGATCACCCATGAGTGACCTAGGTTTCTGCTCTGACTTGGTCTGCAGTGGGGCCGCACAAGCAGGCCGCAGTGTACCTCTGTGCCTATGGCTCCACATGGCAGCAGTGGCTGTGCAATATAGTGTACAACTGCATGTATGTTTGCTTGACATTGGTCTGGATTCAAGCAAAGCCTGAAAGGCTCAGCAGCATTGCTGGATGCAACATCAAGCAATACCGCTCGGGCTATGTTTGCCACAGCAGCCTAATCAAAAGTGGTATCTGTGTGAACATTGCTCATGGATCCCTACTCTAGGACTGTGAGCAACAACAACAAATCCAAGTACAAGTGCTGCTCAAGCTGGTGGGGTGAATTCGAAGGCAGCCCCCACAGCAGCAGCAAGCCCAGCGAAATCACAACTCATTAGGGTTTCAGATTGTTGTCAGCCTGCATGTGGACCAACCACTACACCGATTGAGCGTTCCAAATGTCTATCCCATTTGGCATTTGCGACGACAGAAGCTGTTTGTTGTGCAACTTCTGAAGCAAAAACCGTACATCAGAACTCCACCTAACAAGAGTACTGCCTGCACCCATCTGTGCCTTTGCAGTCACCCAAAAGCTCATATGTTTACCTCAATGGCAAGCACAAGGCAGGAGTGGAGAAACCAGTCTGACTACACCAGAGCCGCTGAAGTTACACTGATTCAGAATTGAGAATCTCCCCAAGTGCCTGGCAGTGGATACCCTGTGAGGGCAATCACTGCCAGGCAGTTGTGGAAAAAACCAGTCAGGAGTTCAATCATGGCATTGTCCACATGTACGTTCTGCCGGTTCAACATTCTATTGGTTTGAGTTGAGGCATGCAAGTCACTTCCCATGGCTGGTCCAGTCATCACATGCTGTATCTCAGGTCAATCTAGGCAGCAGGTGATGCATGGCACTATACAGCGTTCAAACTAGTACTGTATTGACATGGCAGACCCAGCCAATGGGCCTGGGATCTGCTCATGAGCTCATTGGGGAACACGTGCAAACTCGCATAGTCTGATAAGTAAGTTAATGTCTTCCATACCCCTGCATTTGCACACTGCTTTCCCCCACATCAGCTCCAGCATACTCTGCGCCTCAGGTCGTGACAACCTGCAACTTGAAAAGCAACACAAATTGTAGTTTTGAAGACGCAGCGCACTTACCTATAATCAATCTTACCTTTGAACTCCCGGGCACATGTGCGTTTGTCTTGGCATGCAGCGAGTCAGTATGGGAACAAAATGTTGAAAAACATACCACCCGATGACTGGTCGCTGCATGATCTCTGGCTAAACCTTCGCGTCATGTTCTTCCTCTCCTTGAAGAAAAGTGTTAAATGTCAGCACGAAAATCATTTATATCTACGGAAGTCATGAAAACTGAAACCCAGCGGGTATGGAACCCTCAGATGCCAGGCGTCGAGCAGAGCACCCGAAGGCTGGCCGACGCTAGAATGCGTCACTAGTTGGGTGTGGCGATGGCAAGCATGACAATGGTCGCGTCTTGATTTGACCAGGCAGGGTGGAACCAGCCGTTACGGGCTCTACATGGGTTGTACAGCCTGAAACTGTGTCGAAGCACGCAGCACAGGCAAACAATGGTTTTACTGATTTGCAACATACGTTACGCAGGTGCCGTGCAGGCTGCGCTGGCCACGCTCAAGCAAAGACAAGCTTCCGAAGACAAGCTTTCACAAACAGTGCTGGATCGTGCAGTTCAATTCTCCATTGTAAGTGTCCTGTCTTTCTGGTCATCTTCACCTGCTGTTCTTGGAGCTTGGCTGCTGATGTGCCTTTACCCTTATTTGTGCCTGGCCTACGTGTGTCTGACAATTACATATGACTTGGGTATGAGCTCATACACCTCGACACATGCTTTCACTACTTCACGCAAAATGCAAAATGTCACAAGCGCACTTACAGCCTTCCGCTGGTCCTGCCTCACGCACCGCTGCTACTGTACTCCCACTGGAAGTGTGCGCTGAGCTGAATAACACTTCCAGCAGTGAGAGGTTGGGCAGCGGACAGATGTCAGCTGGGTCTGGGAGCAAGTCATTCATGAAAAGACAAGTGCTGATGTGTGTCTCTTATTGCGTGACTATGCTGCTTATTCATCACTGGTATCATGCAGCCTTTGTCAATGTTGCGCATCTATGTCTGCAAGCAAGTTACTCTCTTGCATTTGGCAATGGCTGGTTTCATATATGCACATGAACACGCCTGGTTTGCTCATGAGTCAGCTACTGACGATGCTACGTGTGGGCTTGTGACGCAGTTCAGCCAGGCATGGCTCTTTGTTTTGACTTGCTAGAAATCTCCCTTGCTGCATAGCGCAAACTTTGACTCTTGAGGGCAAGGCAAGGTGCCAACAAAATTTGAGAGCATGTCAGTGCAGCCTGTCTTGTTCACATTCTTCTCTTGGAAACACTTGGCAGCGCCACACAGAGCAGGCCGCCAAGAGACAGGACGAGACACAGTAGTGCCAGTGTACCTGCTTGGCAGCACGCCTTCCTGTTGGGAGCCAAGGTTGCGCATGCCCTCATCACACACAATCTTGCCTCCTGGACAACACAGGTGTGTGCCTCACACTCCCCTATTTTGATTTATTACTGTTGGGCGCAGATATGCGATGCTGCGACACCCGAAATGGAGTTCAAATTCCATGTACATGCAGTCATGTGATGTCACTTTACCAGGTTGCTGCTCGCACGTTGCAGCAGTTCTCCTCAAATCTTTCAATACATCTGAGTGATGGCATACCTGCAGGTGTGCCATTGATATGCACCTGTCCCAGCCAGTCGGTGTGTCCCAGCCCAGCAGGGTATGCTGAAAGTATGGCCTGGCCTTCCTGATTGGTCCTCCGAACCCAACATGGTCTGCCTTCAAGCTGAAGCGAACAAGGAAGGGTCTTCAGCACTCAAGCAAGGACCACAAAGTGTGTTCCAGTCTGCTCAAAAATATGTATTCATCAAGGTGCATGCCCTGCAATGGCAAGCTGTGCTTGCATATGCATATGAAGCTTTGTCATCTGCATGGAGCACAGGGAATTCTGCTGTCATGTGGCATGCACAGACCACTAAAGTCAGCCATTGTGTTCTGAGGATGTCTGCCAGTTCTGCATATTGTCGATCATGTACAGCACATCAGAGACTACATGAGATGCTGAGAGCAATGCCCAGAGATCAGCTCAGATGTGAGTTGAGCTTGTTGCAAGGTATAGGGTTTAGGATGTCAGCTCTACGTTTCATAGGGTTTAGGATTTCAGGTCTACATTTCATATCATCATGTTAGTGCTTAATATTACAAACGTATTCAAAGCCTCAGCCCTACTGCACTTGCTGTGACAGGTACTGTCACAATAAATCACCCTGTATTTTGTCACGCAGCACTTTACCATTACTCTCCAGGCTATATCACGCCTTTCACCAACCACTAGTGTCATCTCGACGCTCTCTTACTACGAAGACACTCTTACAGGCTAGCCATCTGTTACACTTGTTGCAACGAGCCATGCTGTTTGGTATTGCAGATGTACTGTCCCCTTCTTGTGTTATCACACTCCAACCTCAATACAGACCCTGGTGGCACACACATGGGAGTTTGCTTTGCTGATATCAATGGCCATGTGCAGGTGCAGACGCTGCTGGCTGACAGCAACTTGACAACAGTTACTGTCTGCAGTTCTCCATCAAGCAGATGTATCAGCTGGCTTCTGGCGCTCTGGCGTGCCTTGGTCCATGATCTGTATCTGTACTCACTCACTGCCCAGTTGAGTACCTGAAGAGAGCTGTCTCAAACGCGCAAATTGTGGTGTGTTACCCATGACAGTTTTGGATGGTGGATTGCATGTGCTAGACATAGCTTGCCTCCAGCTCCTTGTGCAGCTTGTTTCTGTTTTGCACCGTTAGCTAGGAGTTCTTGTAAGACACCTGTCAAAACACCGGTTGGTGTCATGTGCCATACTGACTTTGGCGCCTTCCAGCTTATGCACCAACCAGCCTGCTTGCAAGCAATTTTTCTTTGAGGTTCAGCATGCAAAATAACGCCAGCTAGCGTGACGCCATGCATTTACATACAAATTGCTCTGAATATAGTAGTCCAGCCACAGAGAGATCTTTGCAGCTGTTGTGAACCGTTCTGTGCGGATTATATCTGGGACTGGCATTACAGGCGGCAACACAAAGAAGCACATTGAGAATTGGAAGGAGGCTGTGACATACCTTGTGCACATGCAAGTCGTACTGGCTAATAACACTGTTGTCTGCAAGCAACCATAGCCGTTCAGCATATGCAAGCCAATAGCAAATTATGGCTTCCAGACTCCTGAAAGCATGGCTGTCTGATACTATATGTTGGCGTAATTTAAAGATGTCATGCCTAGGTTTGCAGATTGTCGTCATATGTTCAGGCTGTGTCACCTATGACTAGCTGCTGCCTCAACATTTAGTGGCCATGTAGAACTCTCCAATGGTTTCAGAGCTCGTTTTGCTAGGTCTGGCACTACAGTAAGTGGTTGTCGTAATCGTCAAGCTTAGCAGGGTCATTCTTATACTTGCGCACTCGCGCGCTGACCAATCTTGTGATTGCATACACGTCCTTGCCTGCTGCTAGCCTGAAAGCAAACACACCGGATCATCAGATTGCAATCTACACCTTTGAGATGGGCAAAGCCGGTTTCATCTTGAAGCCTGTGAGTAAGTAGATGCAAAAAGCCTGCCTGCAGAAATGCAGACTGGGAAAATCATTGCATTCATGTGATCAACACATGCTGTGACAAGCTTGGACATTTCAAAACGCATTGACGCATTTGGCTTTGATGCAGCACCCAAATGCCGCCACGGACGTCAGGATATGCGCATGCAATTGCTGTTGCTCAACATGAGACTGAGACGTGTCCTACCCAATGAGTAGGCTTTCGCTGTGGGACGCAACCAAACTCCCGTCCTCTGTCTCCTCACTGTTGAATGAGCCATGGAAGATGGGCACGTAAGCCTTCTGAGACACAGCCTCCAGCACCGTCACCTCACGCGCTGCCAGCTGCCTCATAGCCTCACACTCCACACCAGTCATGTGCTTGATAACCAGGTCCAGCCTGGGGGTCAATGAGCCCACGTCAGGGGGTGGCTGCAGCCCGGCCAGGTCAGCCTCTGATCTCACCCTTGCCCTGCAGAGAAATAACCATTGTTGTCAATCAGGCTTGTCAGCATCTGAGCCTGACTTGAGGTTTGCTGCATCGAATGTCAAAGATTTTGAGCAGTATGGGAGTCAGTATGGCAGGGGGTGTTTCCCGCCTTTTTAAGAAGCAAACGGACAGGGTGTGTGTGTGTGTGTGAGGGGGGGGGGGTGGATGGGAGAGAATGGGCGGGCCCAGAGCATGTTGACTATCACAGACAGACCAGATGAAGCAACAGAGTCAGCATGCACAGATAACTGAACAGCTATCTCAACATGCTTGCTCTTATGAACATGCTCAGAGAGCAGTTATAGACCTTTTTAGCCTTATCTCATGTTTTGTGAGCACCATGTGAGTCAGCAGATGAGCGCAGTGCTGCAAGTGAGGCTCACCTGAGCACAACAGCTGTTCCACCAGTGGACGGCTGTCGCTCAACAGTGTTCTCAGGCCACTCCAGGCGATGGTCCCCAGGGTGCACAACCCACCTGGTGACCCCCTTCCAGAATTTGATGTAGTGTTGCTCTGATCAGCTGCTGCATGATCAGCTGATGCCACTGCGTTGCTTGCAGCTTCACCCACAGCAGGCTCTGCCTCTGCTGAGATGCCCTCTGACGCATCCACAGGCATTTCGCTGCTGACTGATTTGGTGGTGGTGGGCAGACTTGCCTGCACTGCAGTCTGCACAGGGCTGGATACACCAGCTGTTACATCAGTGCCTGTTGCTGTAGGCACTGCAAGCTTGGCGGCGGTAAACCAGCTGCAGACTTGGCTGTTACAGTAGCACTGTCTGGTATGTGGACTTCAGAGCCAGGGGGATGCACCATATCTAGCCTGGGGGTTGCAGACTTGAGCGCTGTCAGGTTGTCATCACCCCCTGAGATGAAGACTACTGAGCCAGACGTTGGCATGTCAGCATCTGCAGAGCCTGCTGTGGCTGCTGCTGTGGGTTTGAGGGTGGGAAATGACTTCACATCAGGCTTGAGGTCGCAGCTGCAGCTACTGAGGCAGCTGCCTGAGCAGCTGCCTTGTTCTCCGCTGCCTGCCCCTCTGAGTATGCCTGAGGAGAAGAGCTGCCAGACAAGTCCTCTGGCATTGTCAAAGCCGGCTCTGCAGCATGCTTTGCTGCAATCCTGTCAGCCTCAGACTCTGCTGCAGGGTCTCTTGATGTAGTCCTGATTTTGACCTTGGTCAGAGGAGTCGTAGCCCAGACGTCAGCTCCAGGGCTGTCTGCTGCAGCCCTTTCATCACTGAAGCCCTCGGCTGCATGTGTGCTATGCTCTGCAACTAACACACTGAGGTCTGAGGGGCTGTTTGGTGCAGCCTTGCCCTCTGTGCCTATCCTGGGTTTTGCGTTACTGATGTTGGCTGAGGCTGTAGCCTCACTGCCCTTGCCTGATGGAGTCCCGGCTGCAAGGGCTTCAGATGCACCGCCTGCCTCTTCTTCTTTGAGGTCCAGAGATGCATCAGTCATAGCAGGGGGCACACCAGAGACCGGTCTGCCAAGGCTTCCTGGACTGGATATATGGGACAGCCCACTTATATACCAAAACTTGAGGCCTACTCAACAGAAGCCAGCAAGTTCTGGAGGAAGAAATGGCTGGGACTATAGTTGGGATTTGCGGAAAATGGGATTGGGGTTGCGCGTACTGTAGCCATATGCTTGCAGCACAGAAATTCCCGTGCTACATGTACCAGGAGTGTAGGAGTGTTGCGCAGCTGCAGCGATGAAGATGTCAGCTCAGCTTTCAAGGAGGCTTTGCCTTCCACATATCAGAAAGCCTTCAACCTCCTTGCAGCAGAGTTTGGCAGTAAAAGCTATGTCTATGACAGATGCAGCTGCTGTTCCTTTGTGTACCATGGTGCCTTTCAGTACCTCGAGTGGCGTGGCAATTGCTGCAAGGAGCGATACCATCAGCACGGCACTCACAAGCTTGCCCTTGCCTCGGCGATGGCAACTATTTCGGTCGCGTGACAGACTCTGCAGGCTGCAGCATACTTGTGCTATGATGTCACTATCAGAATCATGCTGTGCTCCGAGACCAGGCGTCTCACCGACGTGAGTCCTCAACTTGAATAGCAGGATGCTTGTGTCACTTGTTGTGCGGCACTCATGATGCATACAGCAACCTTGTTGCTAGTATTTGTGAGTTGAATCCGATCAGAGGTAATTGAGGGGATCAAGTTAGTACTCTGAAGGCAAGATGCTGCTGCTGGATCTCTCTGGTGTTATGCTGATTCACCCCTGCGTGCCTCGTCGCCGACGAACAGCTTGTCCGTAACCTGCAGAACAGTCAGGGCATAGCTTCCGAGTTCGCCGCCACGCCGGTTTCTGTCAGTTGTGCGTCTGCTGCAGCACGCCGAGTTTGCCGCATTTTCGAACGTCCAGAAGCAGAAACAACATCGACGTGGCAAACTCCTACAGCCACGTCTGTGGGACAGCGGAGGTGGAACAAGCAGACCGTGAATATGTCTGAAATCGAAGGCGACAGAGTCTCAGAACTCAGGGCACATTGCTTCATTGAAGAACATGGACACAACAACCAGCCACTGCCAGGTCTGGACGCCATGCAAGGCAGGGATCTCGAGAGACTGAGGACG
>JAABUK010004086.1_pt1 | contig 24089 bp, 23 predicted proteins | sample 5559141 | NCBI WGS metagenome assembly JAABUK01 (sample SAMN10711869, study PRJNA513367) | rock metagenome | isolation source: Antarctica rocks | place: Antarctica: Victoria Land, Pudding Butte nord | collected 2016-01-03
GCTGGGTCACTGCACACCTGTATCAAGAGCAAATCTCCATAGGTGTAATTGCAGTGGCACAAGGCTGCTGTGAGCCTGTTTTGCAGAGCAGCACTGAACAGTGGGGAAGCTGTTTTGCCTTGACCAGCGTTGCAGTGCCTTGTTGTTGCATCACTGCACACCTGTATGAAGAGCAAATCTCCATAGGTGTAATTGCAGTGGCACAACGACTTGCATTGCTTTCAGCACATTGGGCAAATATGTCACTGATGGCACACTTAATGTCAATGTTCAGCATCACACCGTGAACAAGCATAAAAGGGGTGACAAATAAATGATGCCTGATGTTGTCATCAGGCGGAATGAGATTTTGACACATCCTGCCGACCTCTTCTTTTTTCTCAGCTGACCAATTTCTAAAGCTTTCTGCTTGTTGATACATGAACTGAGATAGCAGAAGGTTGCTGGCCTGAATCTTAATAGCAACATCCTTGATTGCACACACGACTGCAGCATCAAATTCAGCTGCGCCAGCCATAGTGTCGTACAGTGAGCTCAATAGCAGCTGCAACTGAAGTTCTGCCTCACGCCCTGCTGCCTTGGCTTCGACCCATGACCTCAGCCAGACAAAAAAATGAATGAACTGCTGGTAGTAGCTATCACAATGCTCTGGGTACCAGGCTTGGTACTGGGTCCAGAAGCTTGTCGCTTGCAGAGCAGTGTATAGATGACTACTGTCAAACTCGCTGGAGGCATACAGCTGCACCATTTGTACCCATCTCAACAGGATTTCAAAGACAAATTCAGTCTGAAGACCTGGTGGTAGCTCATTCACTGGCGACTCAGGGTCAGGTGCACTCAGAGAGCTGAATTCAGAGAAAATGGGTGACAGCTGCACATCCCGCAAGAGCTCGCCAGTCTTCGATGAAGCAGTCTGCACATTTTTTGCCACTTGTGTTTGTGTACCGTACTGAGTGTAAGCTTTGCCAGAAGATGAGACAATCTTGACACGATCTGTCTGTTTGTCACAACCCCTCTGCCAGTCAAGATTGCCGATGTACAAGCCGATGCATTTGCGACAACCCTTTTCTTTCGTCCAAAATTTCGTACGAAAGATTGCTGCGTGGTAATGGCCAAGCACGCCCAGCACTTCGTCAGGAGCTGATGAGTCGAACGTTCTGGGCTCAACTACGAAGGACTTGTCAGAGTCGGCCATCAGATATGCTGGAAACTAGCAGCTACCTATTTGTGCAATCAGCAGGGTGTGCACAGAACAGCTTCAAGCCTGAGATGCGACCAAGAGGCGAGGAGCAGTGTCAAGCATGACCTCAGGCAGCAGCCACACTTGGTGACTCATCATGGAGGGCTTCGCGATGTCCTGTCAGAGAGTAGCTACTATAGTCAATGCCAACTGAGTTGCATTGCAAGTGGCTCGCAGTCAGAAAATTGCTAGCATTGCTGCCTGGTGGTGGCAAATACCAGTTTGCAAATCAGCTTGGGCAACCATTGCAGACAGGTGCTAAGAACAATCATGTCAAAAATTGTGCGCACTGTATACTATATTAGGCACATGAGGGCAGGTGAGCCCACCCGCCTGATCAGAACAGCCTGATGAGACAATTTCATTGTTTTAGTTTCATGAGACAATCTTATCTGACAACTGAATATGCTCTTGTCAAGACTACTGCTGAGGGCATCTGTTGGGCATCTGTCAGCCATCTGCTGGAAGATTTCAGCTAGAATCTCTTTGTGCTGAGGTTGCTGACATGCCTTTCTGCCAAGACGGTCTCCTGAAAGCTTTTTTTGATCTTGTCAGCCTTCTTCTGAGCAGTCTTGGCTTCTGATTTGTTCCCAGCCTGTGCACAACAAAAGCATGATCAGACTTTTCCAACTGCAGCTCTCCAATCCAAGACGCCCAGATCGCAAGCAAATGTTTCTTCTTTATGGGCAGAACAACCGTTTGCAACCAACAAGCCTCGTGAATGAAGACCACTGACATATTGAAGCCTTTCACTAGACGTATGGCGCTATGCCACTGAGCCTACAATCTACAGCCGTGCATCTAAATGCTGAAGGACATAGCATGAACTCACCAAACAAACGGGTCAAAGCAAGTGATTGGCAACCCTGAATTTAAGCCTAGCGCCATTTGTACACTACATTTGCATCACAAACCGCATCAAAGAAATGACAGGCGAATGCAAGGCAGCAGGGGAAGGCACACCTTGGTGTGCAGGTCTGCAACAGCTTGCCAGAAGGATTCCAGAGTCTGTTGATCCTTGCCAAACACTTCCCCCAGCGTCCTGGCAGCCTGCTGTGCATGCTGCGCTGCTTCACCTGCACCACGTTTGGAATCCAACTTAAAGCTGCTGCCCTGGCGGCCTCCTGTGCATGCTGTGCCTTCACTTCTGTCATATATCAAACACACTTGAGATACAGCACCCTAGCAACCTGCTGTGCATGCTGTGCAATGTCGACCTTTATTACACCTGAAACTGCTGCCAACATACTGTTCCTGAAGCCTTTAAAAAAACAGCGCTGCTGACAAGCCACTATCCAAGACAATTTTGGAGCACCCACATGTTGCACAGATGATGCGTTTGCTACCGCATGGTGAAGCCATTGTTTCTGCATTTACTTGCCCACAAAGGTGAAACTGTCTCAACATGGGTTGGCAAGGTATCGAGATGTCTCACCGTATTGCTCAGTCGCTTCTAAGCTATCAGCCACTAGTCTTAATACCATGACATTCTGGTCGCTTGAAAAGCCATGCTCCCGTTCCACAATTGCTTGCAGCGCCTTGTACATGTCAACTGCCTTCAATTTGGACTCCTTGGTTGTGCCATTCCTGCAGGTGACACATCAAAACCAGGCTGGGCTGCTGCACAGCGAGCAGATTGACATGCAAAGGGAATGCAGAAGCAAGGGGAACATAAATCAACAAAGATAACCATGCAGCAAAATCACGTACAGAAGAAAACTATCAGCGCACACGAGTTTTTGACATGCATAGATGAGACAGCTTGGCTGCAACTGACAGCTGCAGATGCTCCTGCTTCAAAACAGGTTTGCCGCATAGCAAGGTCCAAGCTCATGTTACTGCTTCACTTGGTACCACATAGGAATGGTCATGTCTGCTGTTCAGCTTCTCAAGTTGCAGTCTTGCATCCTAGCCTGGCAGAGCAGATGTGCATGGGGTGTTGTGCATTTGAACAGCACATGTGCCTACACAAGCATGGCCCATATGACAATGCAATCAAGCCCAGAATGCAATGTAAGCAAGCTCAGGACACATTGCAAACAAGCCAAGTGTGCCCAGTGTGCGCGGTGAGGGAAGCACTGTGGCAGATTTGATCATGACAAGGGGGAGGGGGGTTGAACCTATTTGTAGAAGGCTCCATAGGCGCCAAGGACGAAAGCCGTCTCAAGATGGCCCTTGCCTGCAATGGCCTCTACAGTCTCCGAGGCTCTGTGGAAGCAGAGGCCTGCTTCCACAAAGCAGGAATTTTGAGCTCAAGACTCAGGGTTTATGTTGACTTTGGGGTAATGTTTGACTTACATTTTACAATGGAAATGCGCCCATGCTTGCGATTTATGCACGCCATGAGTTCAGTTGACCTTGGGCACACAGCCTCGCACATCAATCACATACCTTGCTACTGCTTGATGGCCCTGGAGCTGAGCAATGAGTGCAAAGAAGAGACGAGTCTACACCTGATCATGCTTGCTGCTGTCATGCTCTGCAGCACTCACTATGAAGCCCATGTTTATGCATCCACACTTCAGGCAGTCAGGTCATATGATTGCAGCGGCGGCTCTTGGCATGCAGGCAAACATGCAAGCAGGCCGGCTTGAAAGCACGCTGACTTTGTTTATACACACAGCACACATGCACCCTGTCATCACGGTCTGGGCTGACCTTGAGCTGCACAGATTTTGCCCAGTTCTGCCAGGGTTCTTGCCGCTGTGAGGCAAGCCTGATTAGACTTGTCCTTCAGGTCTGTCACTTCCTTGCTCTGCATAACCCAAAGCTCAGCTTAGCTCTGCTCAGCTCACGACATGTAACAAGCTGTTTTGGCAAGGTGATTGGCAAGTGCATCGAGTTGCTGCTGCCGTGCGCAAGGGCGGTCAGGCAGACATCCTATATCATATATCTTATCCTATATCCTATATCAGAAATGCAGGTTTCAACAGCCAACCTCATAGTATCTACTGCCCTTCAGTCCCAAGACACGTATCAGACATTTGGCATCAAGTGTCTGAAAAATTGAAATGAGACTGATGGGCAGCAGATGTTGCGGACAGCTGCTTTTGCTGCTGCCATTGTGAACTTGGCCTGGCGCCATTAATGGCATGACAGGCACTCATTTTGGTGCCATGGCAAGCACATATCACAACTGCAGGTCTAATGATAGTGCGTGAGCAAGACTTAGACCACATTCTACAGGTTGAAAGTACTGCGCATAGACAGTGACACTCCCCAACGCCACAGCATGCTAGGAACAGCCAGCGTGGCATGACAGATGGCAAAACAGACGCTGCAGAAACCTCTCAGGAGGATGTCTGGACTCCCTTAGAAGAGCCAGGGTAGCCAAACCGGATAGGCATTCCAGTACTTGGCCCATCGATGAGTGCAGTATATACAGCTTCAACCCTGTCCAGTTGGTCACAAATGCTTTGTAGCGCCTCAGCCATACTTTCTGGTAGGCCTGCACCAAAAGCACCCAAGGAAGCTAAGATGAGGGAGGGTGAACAGTTTGAGGCTTTGTTGTAATGCAAGTCTTCTACTCATGATGCCATGTGTCGCAAAACCTTATTGTCTGTTTTCATATTTTCTGAAGCATAATCATGACAGTACGGCTTGAGATGTGCAAATGACGCAAGCATGACTGTTGCCAAGAGTCAGTACTTTGCAAATGCAACTGATTGGTGACAAACTGATCTGAGTTGCAAAAGTGCTTGTTTTGCAAAATTGAGAACATGCTCTTCATGGAACCCAAACACGTCGATGTTTGCCAATTGAATCACATCTAGACTGCACCTGTGGCAACAGCAAGCACTGCTGACCTGGATTTTGCACTTTCAACAGCTTCTCCTGTTAGTGCAGCTTCATCATGTCTCTGCACTTTGACCTGGAGATACCAGAGTTCTATGCTGCAGCCAGCTCTGCTTCTGGTTTGATCGAAAATGAAATGGTTTTTGCTAAGTCTAGCTGCAAGGCAACAAAGTATTGATCATCATCCTGCAAGGGCAGTGCTGTTGTGCCTTCAGCTGCAACTCGGCTGACCGGTGTCGTTGGCATTTCTGACGGCTGAGTGCTCAACTGGTGAGACCACATTCATGGCGCAAAGATGCCAAGCCAGTGTGGCCTTGATCAACCAGGAAAGTCAAATGAATTCGAAGTTGGACTGAGTCAGGGACTGGCATGATCGAGTGTTTTGCTTCACTTGAAGTCATCCTGTTCTGCCATCAACCCATGCTCTATGCTTTACAGGAACTATCAGGAGATACATACAGCTGCCATTACCCATTCACAAGAAACGCTGAGGCAAAATCTCACATTTGACTTACGCAAAAATGGGACACTCAAGCTGGCACAACACATTTTGAGGTTTTGCCTGTGACGAAGCTGTGCGTACATGATGGAACACATACGCAGAAGACCTTTGGTACAAAGCTTGGTTGCAGTTGACTCTGCTGAGTTACTGTAGGCTGCGTCGGCCCCATGAGGGAATCGCTTGTATTTTCAGCGTTAGGTCACGCGTTGGACCTTTGGGAAGGGCACCTTGAACGGTGAACGAGCAAATCCAACGCACAGCAGTACTTCGCCGAATATGTCCGCGAGCAGAGCAGTCGCCAAGGGATCGTGTCCAAACACCACGCATCAGCAGCAGCGTTGTGCGAACTTTGCTCGTGGTCAAACCTGCAAACACTGTTCTGACTGACAGGCATGAACGTCTGCAAGCCGTGTCACAGAGAGACGTTGCGCTCGTGCAGTTGGGCCTACACCTCTTGGTAGCTTCAGCATCAGTGCAGAATGTCGCAAGCTGGTGGGCCATATCAGCTGTTCCAACATTATTCAACGGCATACAACTTCTGATCTGGGTTGATGACTCCGTCGGCGCACAAAGAGCTCTCAGCACATGCTGATGAAGACACTTCAGCTCTGTCCCGGGTTGAGACAACCTTGCAGCGGCTACGTACGGAAGAACATGAAGCTGCAGTACCCAGTACTAGCAGATCAGCTAGCTCAGAACCTAGCAGCTCAGCAGCTCCGGAGCCTGCAACCCCTCTCGAGATTCTGGAAAGGGTGGAACCTCAACTTGTTGCTGCCTTCAGATCACGTCTGTTGAGCCACCAGCAAACTGCTCAGGGAATCGCAGACATGCCTACAGTCGGCAGTTGGAACGTTGAAAGGACATCAACGAGTATTGAGCGTGGCAGGAAACGTTCAGCAGCAGGTGTGACACTTTGACACTCTGCACAGCGCTGACTTGTGTCATTGTTTGGTACTTTCTTCCTTCTTGCAAATTTCCAATGTGTGCAGCTTTTGACTCATTTACTGAATGCAGATCAGCTAAGGAGAAGGGAGAAAGTTTTGAATATTGTGCATGAAATTCATAGGCAGCGGGTGGGACCACGTCTGATGTCTTGTTTCTCTGATTTGCTACTGTGCGGCTTGTGGCAGCTGACACCTTCCTGTTGCAGATTGACTTGCTTGCAATGCAAGAGGTCAGTGGGTCTGCAACTGCAGAAGACTTGTGCACTTTGCTAAACGCTCTGCAAGGTCCAACATGGCTGTGGAGGTGCAAAATTTCCACTGCTCTTGATTGTGGCCGCATTGCTGAGTATGGCGTATACCTGTGGCGAACTCATCAACACCTAACTATTCTGAGAGGGTGGACAGATGGCAAGGTACTTTTCATTGATTGGGATGCTCAAGCACATGCTGCACATGCAATGGCAAAAGCTGTGCATCATGGCCAGCTCGTACTGTATTCAAAGTCTCAGTTTCTGTATCCTGCATTCTGCACTGCACGCCAACATCGTACGGTATGCTTGCAGGAGGACTTCTTTGAGGACGATGGAGGCCACGTGTTACGCCGCAAGTATTTCATTGGCAAGTTCACTGTGATGGACAGGCGTGTACTGCTTGTTAGTGTCCATTTGTACGCACAACAGACTGAAGACAAAGAGCCACAGTGGAGATGCTCAACGGAACTGCCAAGTTTTGTAGACGGCATGACATCTGTCGTGAATGAGTGGGCACGCAAAGCAGGCCAAAGCCTTCCAGTTGTTGTGCTTGGTGACCTGAACACTGACTCCTCACATTGGATGTTGCACAACAGCGTTTGGGGAACGAGTGGCTTTGAAGCTTTGTTTTACAGCACCAGTCAACCCCCACAATTCACCAACTTCCGTCAGGACAACCTGTATGACAATATGTATCTACACATCAGGAATGCCAGGGTCATCCAACCCCCACCTGGTGCCACAATGAGTATCTACAGCAATCATCTCCTCATTGCAGCCGACATGAACTTTGTAGCTATGCCATAGCCATCATCGACTGCCAAAACATGATGAGATGCCAGACTTCCAAGGTTTAGGCCAGTTTATACAATACATGAATGGCAACATTTGTGCTCTGCTGAAGGTTCGTGTAGTAGATACAGCTGCAGTATAGAGTTGCTACCAGACATTCATAAGTTTTGCTTGGTGTTTTGCCAGTGTGTGCGTGTCCTGGGAGTCCATACAATTTGCGCTGTTGTGGAACTCTAAATTTTCTATCTGCAACTTGTGAACAGTTACTGTTGAGCATGCATCACAATCTGCATGGACTCCCTAGTCTCGTGAGCAGATTATAGTTATACTGTTCGGCCTGATCAAACTCATTTGGCCAGCGATACGTGGTAGTGGAGACCAACCCAAATATGATACGTGCAGACCTTTACGCACATTTGCATCAGTCGGAAATTTTGCCGGCTGCAGTCAAAGCGCGTCCAGCAAAGTCTAGTATTTAGGTCTGCACGACAGCATCGTAGAAAAAAGCTGAGATAGAGATATATATGTATGCTGCAATAGTGCCTGCCTGCTGTTGCATGATATCATGCATGCGAGAGTAGTGGTAGAGTGTCCCGCTCTGGGGCGCAGATGTTATACACAGTCTTTGTAAAGTCCTTTTGTGGATAGTAGATGCGAATGCTGTATGGATGCAGTGTTAAAGTGATTTGTGGTGTTGTTTTGTGGTAATATTTGTGGTGATACTGTGGTAATTTGTGATGATGGTATGGGAGTACTGCGTGGTAGAATGTGGTGAGTGTTTTTTGAGGTCGTGTTGGTGTCAAGGGAGTTGAATTTGGGTGAATGTGTGACGGGGTTTATTGGGTGGTATCGAGAGCGTCTGTATAGCATGTTTGTGAAGTGTAAAAAGTGCAGCCAACAGTCCAATAAAAAAGTGGAGAAAAGTCCCCCCGATCTTCTTGCCTCTCACCTCCTGATACAGCATATGTGATGATTTGTCCACCATTGTCCACGCTCAAAGTGCAATTCTGCTTGGGGCGACTGCCCTGTGAGGTCATGTCCTGAATCAACGAGAGAGACGTGTTCCAAATGCAATTCGATTTAGAGGGCGAGTCGCTTTGGCGCCCCCAGGTCCCAAATGGGAACCTGCATCGGCAGCTCGAGCGCACAAGTCATAGGTGCTAGGCAGCAAGCTTTGTAAGGTGAGCCGGCGATGATCAATTTCTTTCTCTCCACGCGGACCAGGGTTGCCACTGAGTCGGCTCTTTTGTCAGGCGCGGAACATGTCGGAGTGTTCCCCGATCTATGTGCTTCCCTGTGATGAGGAGCCAGAATTCATGGAGATACCTCGCAAGGAGTGGCCCGCACGCTTTGGTTGGACTTTCAGCTGCAATCGCAAGATAGAGGTTCCTTACGTTACGGAAGATCGAGAGGTTCAGATGTTGACCGCGCTGTACGCTGAAGACCTCGAGTTCAGTAGTGGGTTGCCACCTGTCAACCCGGTCGTTCCGAGTCTTCGAGGCACTGTAGTCCTTAGTTCCTACCTGATCAGCCGCAGAAGTGGCAGAGACTTACAGTTGGACGTCAGGCAGCTCTATGGCAAGAAAGGCATCAAAGACATCTTGCGGAAGCCACGGTTGGATGTAAACCGAGACCCTGTGCCATGCAACATCAACTACCTCAGGAGCAAGATTCGCGAACTTGAGAGCATGCCGTCAGGAATCTGACCATAGGGGTGCCACGGGCTGTAGAGGGGTGTAAAGTGGCTACTGCTACAGTGATGTTCAAAGGCTGCTGCCAGGGCTCATGCATTTGCTTCTGCAAGTGCTCTGCCCATGCTCTTGCTATGCTCCTGCAATTGCACCGGGTGTGCATATGCAATGTGCTCATGCATCTGCTTTGACCATGCTCCTGCTGTGCTCCTGCTTGTAATGTCACAAGGCTGTTGCCTGGGTTCATGCCATTCCATCTGCTACAACTCTGCCCATGCTCTAGTCAGGCTCATGCAGCTCCCTCTTCAACCCGTTACACCTGTGTGGAGTCGAAGAGCGGTGTAACAGGGATGTATAGGGGCTCATACAATGTGCTCACGCAGCTACTTTCACTATGGTCCTGCTCATGATGTTAGAAGGCTGCTGCCAGAGGCTCATACAAGTGCTTCTGCAATTGCTCTGCCCATGCTCCTGCTATGCTCATGCTCTGCTTTTGCGCATGATGTTGGAAGGCTGCTGCAAGTACTCATGCAACTACTCCTGAAACTGCGTTTGCAATGCTGCTGAAATGCTCCTCAAACCCTGTTCAACCCATTACACCCCTGTGGGGTTGAAAAGGTGTGTCATCGGGATATAAAGTGGCTACTGTCCTTGAGACTGCTGCTGCAGTTGCTTTGCCCAAGCTCATGCTATGCTTTTGCAACAGCACTCGGGGCCTCATGCAATGTGCTCATGCAACTGCTCTAAACCCTAAACCCTAACAATGCTCCTTCAACCCCCTTCCTATAAGGGTGCGATGGATGGAAGAGGGGTGCAACAGGGTTGTAAAGTGGCAGTTTTACTCCTCCTGAAACTGCTTTGACTATGCTTCTGCAATTGCTGCTGCAATGCTCCTGAATCCTCCTCCAACCCGGTTCACGGCTATCAGGGTTGAAAGGGGTGTGAAGTGGCTACTGCTACTTCTCACGCAACTTCTCCTGCAATCTTATGGCCATGCAGTTGCCAATATAACTTTCACCGGACATGTTCACAGAGGCTGCCCAAGCCCCTCAAACTGACATTGGAAGTTTCACTGCAATTGACACTTGCTAGGTAGGCACTGTCGTCAAGATTGCTTTAAAACTACTTGTTGTCTAGGACTTTCTGTTGAGTTGCTAATTGTTAATGCAAATGCCAGTGGAAGTGGCTCTTCTAGGGTCTTCGATAGGGCTTTTGATGCGCATAACAGTGCTACTGACTGGTTTGTTTGCACATCAACATGCTCTCTACAGCTGCTTTGCAAAGTGATGAGAATATTGTATGCTTTGTGGATTTGTTGCTCAGCTTTTGATGTCTTCAACACGACGTTTCAGGGATGTGAGCATGATCATCATTGGGAGGCAGCCAGGCAGCATTGGGCCCCGGTCCCCTCTGCTCAATTGCTTCTGTTTTGAGAAAATGTTATTTTGGATTAGCAAAGTTTTTCGACATGCGTGGGATGCTGCCCTTCAAGCATGTACTGCCAGCAAGAGCTTGAGAGCATCAAGCTTTGTTTGGTGTCGATCTCGTTGTACGGGACAACTTGTGTCTGTTTTTGACTGTCCATATGTTTGAACAAGATTGCAACCAAAATTCACAGCTTATCTTGATGGCCCATACACAAGCATACACTACCAAAACACTGAGTGCACCTTGAACTGTGTCTGACACTGTGAGTCTTGAACTTAATGATACAATAGTGTTTCACTTACAAGTGTGTTACACTCGAGTGCAAAATTGGAGACAGGTAAGCTATGAACAAAATGCAACCAGCCTCAGTTGCAACTGCGCAAAAATCCCAGTAAGTGCACCACATAACGGCTTTTCCAGCATTGTGGCTCGGGGACGCCATTCAAGGCAGTCATGAAGGTCCAGGCCACACGAAATTGATGTCTGCTTGCTGTGCAGCCTTGATGCTGGCATGTCAACCTGAGACATTACTAATGCATGAAGCCCAAAAACCAAAACAGCAAGTAAAATCTTTTGTCTCTCTCTCCCTCAACCTCTCTCAGCTCACACACAGTCCTTTGCTGGCTTGCCTACTCGTGTGATAAAATCAATCGAAACTCGCTCAGCGTCTGTCACGCCGATTCGCAGGAGGGACGCAGCTCGGCTGCTGACTGCAGATGGCTTCCACAGATATAGTCAGGTGCCTAAGTGCGCTTTTAAAGTGGCATCACCCGGAGTGTCATAATGCGGGGTATCAGTAAACTGCTACGAACATGCAGACTGAATCCAGATAGAAATCTTCGGAAAGCAGAAGCCAAGGCGGCCAAAGAAGCAAAGTATCGGAAGAAACAAAATATGCTAGGTGATGTAAGCAAAGGTCAACTCGTGTTGTGCTGCAAACTGCTTAGATTTCTGCCTCTGCAGATCATGTCAATGGTAAATTGTGCTTTCAACGGCATCTGGACTCTTGCAACTGCATTTGCTGTGCTCTACAGACATTGCAGTGGAGTGTGAGCATGCTATCAAATCACTGATGCTGTATGTCTTGCTTGCCTGCAGGCACTCCCGTCAGGCAATGTCATGCGACAATTGCTTTCACATATAACACAAACTGGTCAAGCACTCCAAGGACGCTGCATTTGCGCAGCGACTGCAATGTTGGTCAGTTGGCGACACTCATTGGTTTTAGACCAGATGGTTTACGTCTTGATGGCACTTTGATGAGCTGTGGCCAAACGTTTTTGACTAACGATCAAAAGCAAGACGGGCAGCAAACACATTTGGTCTCTGGTATGCCCTGCATGTCAGTGCACTCTCAGTGCTGCCATCCTGTTTTCTTTGTACAGAAAATTAATGAATGCCCTTTGCAGGAACTTGGGCTGTACATGCCCTCCAAGCTGCAATGGAGACCAGCAGTTGCTTGAGAAACATAGTTCTAGACGGGTATGGCAGGGTCAATGCACATGATGAAGATGTGCGCTGCATCACATGGCCCAGCCATCGAGGTCTTGATGCTATTGCCAGCATTCTGGTGGGGCAGTACACATGTACAGCAGTCATGCAGGACCCAGACGCAGCTTCTGCCAGACTACTTTGTACCAGTAATCACGGCCAGCACAGCAGCTTCCAGTGTGACATGAGCATGTATGTCAGTTACTCAATGGGCCCTGCAGATGACAAGATGGTTTGCACACCATTGTGCAAATTGCGACTGTTTGACCCAAATGATCAGCATCAATCATTCACCCTTACAGAGCAGGCAAGCGCTCGCACGTATGTGAAACGAGCAGCAAATTGGCAGCTAGAAGGCCCAGCAAGTATTCGGATCCAATTTGCCGAGAGATGCCATCCAATGCTCCTTTCAGATGTCAGCTTCTCTGGGGAACTCAGTGAGCAGCTAGGCCTCACTCTTGCACGTGATGCTAGTCAGCGCAATACCCATCTGATTAGAGAACAGCATGCAGTTGATACAGACGGCTTGAAATTGCGGACGCGGATTCTCAGCACGCAGATGTGCAAAATAGCCGGCATAATCTCGTACAAAAACAGTCAGCTATGGCAGATCATACATGCAGATTGGGGCAGACTCTTAAAGAGCTGCATTGCCAACAGGATGGCGCAAACCTATGCTGGAAAGGGTCAGGCACCTGACAAGGCGTTTAGGGATCAAATGGCAAAGTTTTTTGGGCAGCTTTGGAAGCAGTACATGTCTCAACTCAAGCATGTCACTTCAGGTATTTGGCAGCCACATCAACTAAATACTGCACATCCATATTTCAGATTACAACTAGTGCTCATGACATGGCTTATTTTGCAGGTGGTCAACGATCTCTTGCTGAAACTTGGGTCTCAAAGCAGCAAGATTTCATGGGTGATGTTCACTCTGACTTATACAGTAGGTTGCCAATGCAGCTAAGGGGACAGAATGCAAGGCATATGTCCTGGGTCTGGGATGTGTTTCTGCAAATTCACGATATTGAGTTGTGGGTCTGGCTTGAAGTATTGGCAGAGTCTCCAATGGGCAAAGTCCTAGAGACGCATGTCCAAGCAGCTATCAGGAGAGTGCAATTGATACTTCAAGGGCTAGACAATGATGAAGCAGATGATTTCAGCATATTTGCTTTCCCTCCGGCTTGTGGCGTTGGAGTGCATGCTGAAATGCAACAGCTGTTTTATTTGCAGCAGAACCCTCCGTGCAGATTCCCATACATAGGCATCAGCTTTCCACCATGCCGACACTGTGCTCTCATGCTTGCTTGCATAGCAATCACTTATCGAGAGCAGCCTGTCCTGTGTCAGCACAGAGGATGCTCTGGCAGGATGTATGGCACTTGGAGCCTAGGCGCTTACATGAAAGATTCTGTCATCGCATGTATGCTTGGTCCTGAACTGTCGGAGCAATTTTTCCATATGCCATCATCACTACAGTGGACATCTTCTGGGCAGCTGTACACATCTGTTTTCGAATGCCCCGGAGGACCCAAGTCCGCAGTCCATGCTGTAGACGCTCTGTCTGAACTGACCATATGTCTGCTGACTCAAGAGCTCAAGTCGGTTCAGAAATGGCTTGTCCGAACTCAGGGCGCAAAACCAATGGTCGAGGGGTCTCTATGATGGTTGTTGCTGCTACACTGCAAGCGTGCTCTGTCTCTCAGAACACTTCTAAGCATAAGTCACGGCTGGGTTGAGTTGTAACTATGCATGTATGCATCCACAAATGCACATATGTACACAAGATGAACAGAATGACGGTTGACTTAGGCTTGCAACGCTATCTTCAAAGTAGAGCAAATTCTAGATCAGTTGGTATCTGAAGTCATTGATCCAGAGCTGCGATTTTGAGCATTTGTGCATCAAACTCATCTACCCAATTCGGTACAGCAAATTTGAAGCTGAATGATGTATACATGTCTGAAACCAATTGCAATGTGGCAGTTTGCCTCTGAGATGCTCAGGAGACTCTTGTTGTAATTGCTGTCCTAGGAGAGAACTGCTCTCCCAAGTGGAACTGCTTCCACCTCAAGTGAAATACTCAGCTACTCTGGATGAAATAGCTTGTGTCTAATTCCAACTGTGATTACGTCAAGCTTATTTACTCACTACGTCAGTTTCAACAACCGACCATAGTGAACTTTGAGAATGGTTCAGCTGTGAACCTCACTCATACTATATGTCACATAGACTATGATATGATTTTCTTGCTTGTGCGCCAGGGTCTTTCAACTCACTATTGCTTGTGAGAGTCCGAACAATTGAGTCTTATTCTGGGGTAAATGTCGTGTTGAGGCTCTGAGCACACATCAAGCTCTCAAAATATAGCTCTGGTTATCAAATTAGTGACTGCTTCTAGTTTGCTGTGTTCAACACAAAATCATTTATTGGGAAATCAGCGTTCAGTGTGATTCAGCTGTGAGCTCATCTCTGCAAGCTGTTCCTTGACGAGTCTGCAGAAGTCCTTCAATGGGCTGTACATCACGTTCATAGCACATAGCTTGGTGAAGCTGTTCGCTCATTTCTGCAGGCTGTTGCCTGTCTCAGTCCACACATGTAAGTCTCTGGACTCTACGTCCACTTCAAGCAGTGAACAAATGTCAACCTGTCAGTACATAAGTCACTGTGTCTCTTTCGTTGTAGTCAGTACAACCGCACTCCTTTGAAAATTACCGTTCACTTCTGAACTCATCTGTGCAAACTGTTGCTTGATACAGTTCGCAGACATCAGTTTTTGGGCTGTGTGTTGAGTTCCAGCATTAAGATGACTTCAGCTGTCAGCAAATCAAGTTCCACCATCAAGAATGTAGCTCATTCTGCGGTCTAGTGCTTGTCACAGTCCGCACAATTGAGTCGCTGGGCTGTACAGAATATGTCTGTATTTTGCCAGCGTCAACCCTACAGTATTCATAGGGACATCAGCCAAAGTCAGCACTACAGCATCTGTTAGCGTTGAGAATGGTCTAGCTGTGAAGCTCACCTCTGCAGAATGTTGCTTGACACAGTCCGCACAAATGGCTTTATCAGCTGTAAATCAAGTTCCAGCATGGAGAATGGTTTCAGCTGTCACAGTCCGCACAAGTAACTCTCTGGACTGGACATGCAATTCAAGGAATGATGAGCTGATATCCTCATGCCAATGGGAGTGCAAGCAAAGTCAGTACAAATGTTCTGTGCACCTTAAAATTCATGGTTACAATAACTACGACACTGCTGTCACATGCACAACAGTCCTCCAGCACCTGAGTTACTCAAGGCACAATCCCTTGAATCGCTTGCGACAAGTTTGTTCTTCAGACTCGTCCTCGGACACAGTGGACTCCGAGAATGAGTCTCCTGCGTCTTCTGCATTCTCACGGTCACCCATGAGCTCAGGTAGCAGCTTCCACTGTGGTACCAGCTCTAGTCGAAACTCTTGCGAAGTCCTGGCTGTCCTCGCGAAAACATGCCCGCTGAACTCCCTCAGTACCTGTCGTTGAAATTATCCCATCAGTCGTGGCACAAGACCAGCTTGCAGGTCTTGTGCATGACAGATCTTTACCTGCTGCACCTGGTTCCGGAGCTGTGTAAGTGGTTTCACGCCTTTCTTGACTGGCTCCCTGTCCTTTCTTGTCCTGTTGCCTATATTCTTCGGGCAGCCAAGTTCCTTTAGGCTTCGGAGGATGTCTTTGAGGGCCTCTTTGTGCTCCTCCAGGTCACTCTCGAACACGACTGTCGCGGTGTCGCGTGTGCTGGTCAGCTTCAACTCGGAGACGAGCCTCTTCACCTGATATACCTTGGCTGCCTCCCCGCCCAAGTATGCTCTCTCGGAAGGTAGCTCTGTGATTATCGCGTTTTTTTCGTTGTACACGTTCTCGAAGCGGCTGGCCAAGCCCTTAATGGTGACCAGCGCTTGAAACAACTTGGCTCGTACAGGTCCTGGCATCCCAGCAGGCAGCATTTCGTCCACACGGTACTTCTGCGCTGCCCAGTGCTCTTGGATTGTGTTTTTATAGATCTTGACCTCGATGTCATTGTAGTCGAGCACAGGCTCGCATAACCTGGTGTCATACAACAGTTTCAAGCCAAAGCTGTTCCGATGGTCTTCGACGCGATGCCCTACAAGCAGCTTCCGCGTCATGCTTAAACGTCGAGCTGCGCTATGCCAGCTTACTCGAAGGACACGAGGCATTTATAGCTGCTGCCTGCAGGTCTTTGTTCTTCTATCTTCGGTCTTTGATCCTTGTAACGAGCCTAGCGAAGCTTTGCTTTGAAGTCTGAATGTGAGCCAGAGCATCTCTAGAATGTTCAGGTGTGAGCTCTCATTCTGCAGACTGTTGTTCGACATAATCTCTGCACTGTACATCCCGTTCAAGCTGTGAGCACGTCACGCTTCCAGCATGTCAGCCACTCTGTCAGCTCCACCCTACGATCCTGTTTGACTTTTACAAGCTCAGCTGTGAGCTCATGTTTACACACTGTTGCATGACACAGCAATGATTCTTGGGCTAGACATCAAGCGGCACATGTCAAGCTCACAGCAACTCTAGGATGTTCACTTGTGAGCTCATTCTGCCTTCCAGCCGAGTGCAACACAATCACAAACACAGTGTGGTGCAGGGCTACACAGCCCGTGTTGCTGAGCTGGAAAGCAGCAACTACAAGACCCTTCAAGAGTTGGCTGACTTCAAGGCTGAGTCAAAAGGCCTCCGAAACCAGGAGCTGACCATCAAGCGTTTGGAGGCCCAAATGGGGCAGATAAAAGCCCAACTCCAAAACCAGGTCAAGTGCATTGAACTTCACTTGCATTATGAGACTCGGCTTTTGATTCCATTTAGTCAGTCAAAAAAGTGCAGGTACTCTCGGCAGCATTACCATCTTGTACATGTCCAACAATTTTCACTGTGTTCTCCTCTTTCATGCTGATCCTGGTTGCCTGATCCTGACAGCATCAACAGCTGGAGCAGGCGTTGAATTGTGCAGCAGCAGCAGCAGCAATGCCAAGCTATTCATTGTCATCAATAATAGCACCTCCAATCCAGAAACCTCTACGGCTAATATCGTCAAGCTGAGTTTATCTGGCTCCTTGACTGTCACAGGAGCAGCAGCTGAAGCAGGCTGTGACCAGTGCTGCAGCAGCAACCGATCCCAAGATAGTTGAGGAGATGCAGCAGCAGGAGGAGAGCCTGTCTGCAGCACTGCTGGAAGCCAGCGCCAGCCTCAGCATATTTGAAACTTTACACTGCATTTGAATGCTGACTTTAGCTGCTTGATGTAGACAGGATGAACAGCTGGAGCAGACTGTGGCCAGTGCAGCACCAGCAACAACAGACGCCAAGCTGGTCAAAGAGATGCAGCAGCGGGAGGAATCCTGTATGCTGGTCTTGCATCTCACTCTGACTTTAAGTATGACTCTGCCTGTCACTGTCACAAGAGGAGCAGCGATAACTAATGCAAAGCTAGTAGAGGAGATGCAGCAGCGGGAGAAGAGCCGGTCAGCTGCTCTTGAAGCCAATTCTGACTTGAACAGTGACTCTGACTGCTGACTGTCACAGGCTGTAGCATTTGCTGCTAAATTTGGTCACTGCAGTTGATAACTATCAAGGCAAAAGGTCTGGAAAGTCGTTTTTGATATTGCACTGCGCTGGCACTTTGACTAGACTGGCTTTGAATGCTACTAGGCTATTGCTCAAAGCGTCAGCGCAGAGCCATAGCAGCAGCACAACATGCTCTGCTGCTATACGAAGACCTCTTTCCAGCCCAAGTCACTGTGACAGTCTCAGCAGTGGAAAGGGCGCGGTCATGGCGAGACAAACGCTCGCAGCGGACCAATCCAGTGAGAAGCTGTGGGTGTTTTTGTGTGACTGTTGTGGTGATGGCGCTGGTCGTTCAAGAACAAGCCTGATAGCATGCCGCTACCAGCCTTGCTGCTGGGGACTGCAAGCTGCTTTAAATTTCCAGCATACTAGTTTAGCTTCCATCACATGTGAGAAACTGTGTGTACAAGGGCTTTAAATTTGTACCAATTGTTGCAACAGTACAGTCCAGTGTCCTGCCCAGCCACATCATAGGGAATATCGCCAATTTCAAACGGAGTCAGATGCACAGCGTCAAGGTTGAAGTGAAATCAAGGCATTGTGTTTAGCTTGCATGGGCAAAGCGTTGATGGTCTTTTAAAACTGTATTGTAACAACGGTATACTTCATTGACGCAGCGATACATAGTTGCATGCATGAACTTGCTGACGCTTATACACATTCAAGTCTTCTGTCATGCCATGTCATCACACCACATCTTTTGCCACAGACAGCAACAAGTCTGCAAATGCCTTGATTGTTGACACACCAGCAATTATTTACACCGCATGCGCTAGTTCGCATGCTGGTCAGCAAAGTGGTTTAAAAAAGTTATATTTCATTGTTCTGGAACTAGTGCATCCACATTACAACTGTTTCAACCCTGTTTCAAGGCTCAAAAGCTTTGCAAATGGCTAATCAATACAACATCATCTATGGCTAATCTATCTTTGATGATACAGTGGTACAATCCAATCCAGGTAAACATGCAAAAACCGTATACACATCGCCAACTTATAAGTGGTAATTACCATTTGTTGACCAACTTGTTGATGGCTTCCTTGACTAACACAGCAGCCCCCATGTAGTCTGAGGACCTCCATATTTGACACGTCACATACCACCAAGACAAGGCGTACCTAGCCAGGTTGGCACAGACGTACTTGTCAAACGCCATCTTCACACAAGGTTGCAAGTTCTCCACCTGGTGCATGTAGCCAGCTGGGACATGAACCATGTCTCCATGCCGTTGCTCAATGATAGGCATCAAGTCCCTGCCTGTGCTGTCATACAACAGACCTTTGTCATTCAAATAGTTGCGGAGGTCTTGCACCCGCTGTGCGTTCAGCCTGACCTTTCCCTTGAGCCCTTCAGTGCCTGTTGCTGCTGGAGTGGGATCGCCTGCAATGCGCTTCTTGCCTGTGGCGAGCTGCAACCCCTGAACCCACTCACTGGAAGGTGCAACTATGGCTGGGTCAAAGAATGTCCACACTGCCAACACAGTGTCCTTGGGCATCTGTGCATGCACATGTATGAGGAGTCAATGAGGCTGCCAAGAGAAGCAGGAGATGTTGCTGACTCAAAGGTTCTCGAGCTACCGCTTCTGGAAATGATATGATGCTAGCTCAACAACCTAGTGCATTACTACTGGGCCAAGCTACATCAACGCTAGAGCAATGAACACAATGTATTGATGACAAGAAAGATGCGAGCACATGTTTAATTTGTAAGCAACAATCACAACAATGATCTCACCTCATCGAAGGAGAAGGCAATGTTTTCAGCTTGGGACCAATCCACATGGCAACCTGAGCCTTTCCCCGCAATACCTATCAGTATCAAGGTCCCACGGCGGAAATCCTGGACATTGAAAGCGTCATCCCAACCCCACTCCTCGCTCTTGAGAGCTTGTCGCATCCGGTCCAATGCCATCAGCACGTGGTCAGGGGGGAGATCCACACCAGGGTCTATGTTGAGGTTGACCTCCAAGTATTTCCCGGTGCCGGTACGTATCTTGGCCACGGCAGCTGCTGCAATGTCCTTGTGCTCTCGGTCGATGTTTGCTGAGCTCCATTCAGCTCCCCCGGTCTTGCAAGCTTCTGCTTGGCTGCAGTGGCATCAACAAACATTTATGCAAGGGCAAGCCTCTTAAAGTGCAAGCGCTATTTAGCATACAACAAAGTCAGCCATCATTTGCTGTGACAACATGGCAACAGTGTGGCACAACATGTACATGGATGTACCTGCGGAGCTCGCCCACAAGAAATGGCAGCAAATCTTCAGGCGCCACAGCTTTGATGTTGCCAGAGTTTTGTGAAACAAAAGGCCGATTCTTGCGCAACTCAAGTACAGCCTGGACAACACATATGTGGGGTAAGTTGTGTTGGCTTTCATTGATGCAAGCGATTTTGAGTACAATGCGCTCAAGGCATGCAGAGCCTGTATTGTGGACATGAAGTTGAGTCAACATATTTAGCTGATATGGCATGAAGACATGCCACTTGCCTGATCAAAGTTTGCACAGAAGCCCAATATGGGTGTTCTTCTCAGAAATGCTTGGAGATTTTCAAGCTCTTCATCGCTCAACAACCTCACCACTCTCATGTCTGCTTGCCGGCATTTCAGGCAATACAGTCGCCGGCGCAACTCCACCTTTTCTTGTCCCTGCAACGGTGAGTTGTGCACGTGACTTTAGCAGTACACACAGTCAAGCAACCCAAACAATGCTTTTACCTCAAATGCTCGCCCCATGAAGGACTGGTCACACTCTGCACATCGTGCATTTCTGCCATCAACGCTTGCCAGAACCTCCATCGGAAAAAGCTGGTCAAGAATTTCGAGAGCTGCTTCCCTTGGGTCCCCTTCAGTCCCCTCTGGAACAAGATACTGGACCGCAGCCGTTGCTAGCTCCTGGTCTATCAATGCGGGTATGGACGTGCAAGCGGCAATGCTGTGCTTTTGTCTCTTCTTAGCATGAGCCTGATCGATGTCCCCATGGTCCTGAAGGCAGTACTGATGAGCAAGCTGCAAGACATCAGCAACCTCGATCAGCTGTCACTGCTTGCTTGAACACTGTCGCTGTCAGACGGTGTGGTGAGCTTGACCGAGCAGGTCTCGGGCTTGGAACAGTCCTACAGGATATGATGCCTATCAACCGGTGCCCTTTCCACAGGATGAAACACAGAAGGTTCTGTTACCTTTCGTTTGTCGAGACTCGCCTCGAACTCTTTGAGCTCTGAAAGACTGAGCTGTGTATGCTTGACATACTCTTCAGTATCCGTTACAGTGCACCAATAAGTGTGTACGCGCCTTGCTTCACTATTGTTTTTGCCAAGATCAACAAAGCTGGGGTCAGTATCGGCCAAGTTTTTGTTGTGTGTGTTCTTAACATGTTTTGTCAGCCCATTCCACCGCGCAAAATGGCCCTTGCATCCTGTCAGTGGACAAAACAAGGCTGGCTTCATGGCACTGCAACTGGGCTCGACCGGATCGCGATCCCCTGCGAGCCAGCTTTTAGTATTCAAATTGGCTCGATCGGATCGCGATCCCCTGCGAGCCAGCTTTTAGTATTCAAATTGGCTCGATCGGATCGCGATCCATTGCGAGCCAGCTTTAAGTATTCAAATTGGCTCGGTCGGATCGAAGGGGGGTTCGAGCTGGATCACCTCCTGCAGAGGCCAAAGCTCCTGAATCACACTCGACAGGTTTCACGCTTGTCTCGCATGCAAAGCGAAGTTGCTGCTGTCAATAGGCTTGTGTCCGAACTTTGTATAGAGCTAGAGAATCAACAGCGAGCTGGTAAGGTGTTGTGCAAGTGTGACGACTGTGAAAAGCCTGACGTACCAGTGTGGGAACGCTCGAACTTTACTGCAAGAGGCAACGCCGCCCTCCATCTCAAGAACCGAAGAATTCGCAAACGGCGGCCTCCAGTTGGAAGGGGTTCTCGCGCACAGCAGTCATTCTGGAAACTTGAGGACGTAGTTTGGTCTATTTAGACAAGAAGCGCTCATAGCTCTGCAAGACGATGGTGCTGCTGAATAATCGCACCACTCCTCAGGTAAGCAGCAACCATTTTGCACAACAGGGCTCGCCCCTCTTTGCCCTGTGTCAACCTCGGGGTGCCCATGCAGCTGGAGAGCATAACAATGTCACTGGTGATGACGATCAGCAGCCTGACACAGACATGGCAGATGCAGAGCAAGCTGACTTCGAGATGGAAGATGCACCCTTGCATGACCCACAGCAGCAGCAAGACTCAGTGCAGCTAGGCAGCCCTGTGCAACAACCATCACCGCAGCCAGCTTGGGTGCCTCCACGAGCAGCCCAGATCTGTGAAGATATTGGCTACCTTGGATTCTTTGCTGATGTTCAGCAGCAGGTCCAGCCGCTAAAAGAAGAGTTAGAAAAGCTGCTGCCTGGCCGTGATGGTTCTGTTCTGGTCATGGCATCATCCCCTTTGACTGGTGCAGAGGCACTAACAGGTATTTCTAGTTACATGTGCCAGCTAGTTCCCGCAAGCTCAACACTGCTTGATTCAGCTGACTGTGCTCTGAGAGCTCGTACAATTGTGTATACAAGTTGGCAATGTCAAGCTTTGGTACAGCAAGCATTGATGTACAGGGTGGAGTGTCAATTTAAGAAAAGGAGCTGTAGGAGAGCCACGGCATACAGTCTGTCAACACAGTCTTCAGCCGGACCTCCAAATGTTTGATCACCAGACCAATCAGCTCATCTTGCCAAGCTCCTTGCAAGCCAGCCAGGGTGTTTCCGTTGAGCTGACAGATTCTGCTGGCTCCCTCTCCTTTGGCTGGGGTCAGCATCCAGATCCCCACCATTGGCGAGCAGAGCTGCACCTGTACTACTTGCAATTTTCAGAGCTGTGCAAAGCTTGCACATGTTGCAAGCAATACGATGCTCTGTGGAACAGCTTTGTGCAAGCTTAAGTCACTGCCAATGTACCAAGCAGCGACTGCCTGGGCTACTAGCTGACTGGGGAAAGCGTCAGCCACAGTTCTGTCAGCATGCACAGCGGCTATGCTATGGCCCAAAGCTCTCAGCTGAGGTCTCTGACAGAGCCACTATCCAAGGAGTCACCTTTTCCACTCCAAGACCAAGGGCAAAAAGAAGTCTCTAGAGCGGAGATGGGGATACAAGGCTCGTGAGTCCTTGCGGTACAGACCTGTAAGAGCGCTTGAAACACCTAGTCCAGCATTTCTGTTCTCACAATATTAAAGTTTCTGGCAGTTACAAGTTGCGCTGCCCTTTTGGGAAGTGAACAAACGCGTGACAATCTTCAAGAGCAGAGAGCCTTGGCCAAGTTTGTTCCAGATTGCAAACCTCTGATTAAAAGCCGTATAGACACCATCAATCCAAGATGTAGAACATTTCATTTACTCACCTCATCTTCGAATCAAGAAACCCATCCCCAGTGCATTCTCACACCACCTCCACAATACTACCAATGACATCACCACACTCTTCAACCCCACTTCAAACACACGTCACAATTATCCCTCAATGCATTTCCACCAAATCACCACCCCACTGGTCAAAATGATACAAGGGTTGTGACGAAGTTTGTCACAACCTTAAAGCCCTCAAGAACTGGTCTTAATCAAATTTGAGGGCAGCAGACACTAGAGCATTTGGTGAGGTGCTGACAAACTGATAATCAGCTGCAGCTGCTGGATGACCCAGGTCATAGTCGTCTGAAAGCAGCAGCTTTGTGCAAGACACAGGTGCGCCAGGTGCATTGCGGTCTGCCACATAGAAGGCGCGCAGGTTTGCCGTCAGCTGTGAGCCTTCACTTTTTGCAGGTCACAGATGATAACCCATAGGTTATAACCGCGCTTGTCACAACCATACTGTTGGTACGGGGACACTGGTCAGCCAGGGCTCGACAGCCCGCGCAAGTCCCGCGCGGGCGGGTCCCGCGCCTTCGGCCGAACGGGGACTGCCCTCTCAAAACGGCCAAATCTCGAGTTTCGAAGGTGGCGTAGCCCCCTTCAAAAAAGGGCCCTAATGCGGGCAGCCCGCGCAGATTGCTCCAGCGGAGCAAAGCTTCGCGGGCAGGGACATGGACCGTGCTTATAAAACAGTGATGAGGAAGGCATACAGGACTTCAGTGTGGAAAATTACGGGGTCTGCTGGTCTAGCACAGCCACTAAAGGTCAACAAAGATGAGGAGGCACTTCAAGGTCATGATGATTTGGCCTGCCAGAACATGTACAACGGCATCGTTAGTAATGATGATGACAGTTTGCCCATGGAGGCTGCACTAGGGCTGTAAACAAGTCAGATAGCTTTAAAAGTAAATTACAAAGACACTGACTTGCTTCAGAGACAGATCTTGAGTGCATTT
>JAABUK010004087.1_pt1 | contig 24088 bp, 4 predicted proteins | sample 5559141 | NCBI WGS metagenome assembly JAABUK01 (sample SAMN10711869, study PRJNA513367) | rock metagenome | isolation source: Antarctica rocks | place: Antarctica: Victoria Land, Pudding Butte nord | collected 2016-01-03
TTTCTTATTAAGACATCTTCTAATTAATTCTCTATATATCTCTGCTAAGTCTTTTAATCTATCTTATCTTAATTATTCTCTCTAATTTACTTATCTTTCTTCTCTTTTCTTAATATTTTAGTAAACTTTAACTTCTCTTCTCTTACAAAATATCCTTTTATCTAATCATCTATAATTAAACTTTTAAACTTAATCTTATTAAACTTCTTAAATCTAAAGCTTCTCTTTATCTAATTTATATTCTTCACTTAAAAAGACTTATATTAACGTGTTAAAAACTTATTCTCTCTTATTATATCTATAATCTTATCTAACTTATATAATAGAATTAAGATCTCCGCTTTAATTAATTTCATTCTCATCTTATATCTAATATTAAAAATCTCTTTATTCTTCTTTCTCTTATATCACTATCTTAATCGAATCTTTTATAAATCTTTATCACATTTTTTAAATTATAATGTTAGAAACTGCTAAGTCTAGCTATAGCAAGATTCAGATATTAGAGAATTGTGAATAGAAATTTTTATGCTCATATAAAAGAATCAAAGATAGAGTGTAATTGATAATATAAGTTGATTATAAAAGAAGAGATTATAAATCTAAGAGATAAATATTTGTTTATATAATTATTAATTGTGACTTATATTCTATGCTTCTAAGTGCTTCTTTTAAGCATTCTTAAGCACTTACTTCTAAATGCTTTTATTAAATATTTTTAAGCACTTCTTTTAATACTTAATCTATAATTATTCTTATTAATCACAGTTATTAAGAACAAGTCTATTATAATCTTATAAGATAACGTGCGTAAATAAGATTCTATTTCTTAATCTACTGCTAAATCTCAGTAGTTAATATCAAGTCTATTAATTACTGATTCTATATTATAATACTATATTCTTTCAAGTTAGCTTGATCTCTCAAGCTACTTAAACTTTCTTCTGAGATTTCTAATTCTTCTACTTCTTTCTTCTTTTATCATGCTCTTATATTATATTAGTAAATCTTTCTCTTATAAATAATATCAGATTTAGATAGAGAGAATAATACTATTAAGAGTATTAGTTATAATTGCGTATTCTATCTATACTACACGGAATTGTTTATATATATTTTCTAAAAATGTCTTAAAGTATTTAAAATATACTTATTATAATATTTATTATAATAACAACTTCTCAAAAACTAATTTTCAGAGATTATAATAGAAGAAACTATAATTAGAAACTGCTCAAAAAACAACTCTTCTTTATTTTTAATAAGATGCTGCTGAGATAATAAGTCTTAATTCTCGTATAGAATCTTTTTAGATAACTCAGAATAAGATAATTACTTAAAAGATTAAGTTTCTAAAGAAGCTTAATTGGAAAGAGAGATATCTGAGAAAGAGAGAGTTGTTAATTAGTGCGAGATTGAATATTATCTTTAATAAGACGCAGCTAACTATTCTTTTTAATTCTTTTTATACTAGAGATTTTAGTGATGATAATTCTTCAGAATTATAAGATTAAGATTTATTTCTAATTCTTATATGTTTTCTAATATATTGTATTCTAATTATTTTATTAGATAATAAGTCTTATTCTTAATCTCTTAATTATCAAGTATTTGTTCTATCTTATACTTCTAATTCTATTTTTCTAGATAGATTAGAATCTATTTAGCATTCTTTAATATAGATTCTAGAAGAAAAATATTAAATACTAAGTGAATTCTTATTATATCTAGAAGCTTAAGTCTATAGATTAATTAATCTAGAACTTTCTTAATTAAATAGAGATTGAGCTTTGTGTGATTCAGTTTAATACTAAATCTTTTGATTTTGATATTTTGACAAAGTAGATATATTAAATCTTCTTTTTTGAGATTTGATCTATTAATTCTCTTTAAATTATAATATATATTAAATCTTTAACTAATAAATTTAAGATCTTTTGTTAACTCTTAATATAGACTGATTAATAGCTGCATACTAATAACTGATTTCTATGTAAGCTGTTTTATCTCTCTTAATTATCTATATAAGACTGACTTATAATTATAATTAATGTAAAATAGTAATATTCTAATTACTACTGAGACACTATTATATGCGAACTATGTCAGTAATAGAAGTACTATTTAATTATTCTGATAATAGTTGATGTAGTAGTGTAGATATTATTCTAGTATCTGATTAATTCTTTTAGTTTGTTTATTTATTTATAAGTGATATACTATTAACAGCTTATATCTAATCTCAAATTAATTTATTAGCAATTTTTAAAACTTGAAAATAAAAAGTTTATCTTAATCTAAGATAATCTCTACTAATATATTATAGTTTGCGAATATTATTTGTAAAAATATGTAGATCAGATCTTCTATATTAAATATCTTTAGATAATTAATAAAATAGATATACTTAGTCAATCTATTAGTAATAATCAGAATGCTATTATAGCTGATATTTGTTATTAAGTTTTTTAATAGAGATAGCTTGATAATAAAGTCTAATATTATAGATTTTCAAGCTTCTTTAAATATTTTTGAAGATTACATCTTCTTATATAATTTATATTAAAAGTACTTTGTTTTCTAATAGATGTCATAATTAACTATTTACTATCTAACTGCTTTATTTATTTTGGGAAAGTAGTAGAATCTGAAAATATATTTCAGAGTTTTCTCTATTTCTTAATATTTATAAGAAGTTTTCTTATGATATTATCAAAGAATTATTTTTTTCACCTAATTTATAATGTATATTAGTTCTTTATACAAGATCAGCCCGCTGTCTTATATTTAGAAGACTGAATATTTTTCAGAATTTTTCTAAATTTTATAAGATAAATGATTATTCAAATATAATCTTATAATTTGACTTTTCTAATTCTAATTAGAGATCTGAAATATTAAAATGATTATAATATGATTGTATATTATAATTCCATTTGTATTCTTATATAGAATTGATTGTGAAATAGATTTAATATCTCAAGCATAATCTGTTTAACAGCTTAAAGCATTAGCTTTAATATTATTATTTTCTTTTTAACAGAATATTTTAAAGTTGTATATTGATAATAGCTTAGATTATTGTATCTAACATCTATTTAATATCTTAATAATAATAAAATATAACAGATTTTTATAATCTATATAAACTTTCATAGAATACTTAAATTTCTCTAAATATACTTGTTATTTATTAAACACAATAATTATAACTAGAAGTTTCTTATTATAAATCTTATAATTGAGTTTTGCTAAAATTATCTTTCTAAAATAGAAGATAATAAGTCTCAATTATTCTTTATTATCAGATTGACTTATATATATATTAATAATATAATCTAATATATTTATCTTAAATATAATCTATTTCTCAGAATCAAATATTGTAAGAATAAAAGCTATTATAAATTTTTATTTCAGCTTCTAAAATAAAGACTCTACTTCTATTCTTCAGATAAAGAACACTTTCTTTCTAGTTATTTATATTAATAGAGCGATTATTCTCAAGTAATTTGTAATAAATCTTTAATAGAAGTTAGCAAATCTGAGAAATAATTATAATTTCTTTACTAATATAAATTGTGATTACTTAAATATAACTGTAATCTTAGATTTGTTTATCTAAATTCTTATAACTATTAGAATAAATTCTAGAAACTTAATACTTTGCTTATAAAACTTGCATTTTTCAATCTTTACTAGCAGATTTTTTATCTAAAGAGCGCAAAGCATCTTTCAAATATATTTAATATATTATTCTTTAATTTCAGAATATATAATAATATTGTCAAGATAAGTAATATAGAACTAATCTAAATATTCTCTAAAAATATTATTTATCAGAGATTAAAAGAAGATTAAAATATTTATTAATTTAAAAGATATAATCAGATACTCATAATAATTGTAATAAGTTTAGAATACTATTTTCTATTTCTCTTCTTTTTTCATTCTTATTAGATTATACACTCTTTGTAAATTGAGTATTATAAGTCACTTAGCTCTATAAATATAATTATATAACTTAGAGATGAGAAATAATGTATAATAATTCTTTATTATTATATTATTTAGTTGTTAATAGTTAATATATAGACGCATTTCTTTATTTAACTTTAAAATAAATAGAACTGAGTATTCTGCAGATAAAGTTAAGAATTAAATAAACTCTTTCTTCTAATTCTTATTAAGATATTCTTATAAAATCTTAAGTTTTTTCTCAGAAAAAGAATAGATAGATTTGTATATAAGTTTCTTATTAAGTTCTAATAGAATTTCGTGATCTTAGAATTGATATTTAGATAACACAGATGCGTTTTTATTCTTAATAAATAAATATTTAAATTTATTATACTTAAATAAATACTTAGAGAATTTCTCTATTATTTCTGTTAAGTATTTATTATCAGATTTTACTTATATTTATTTTGTGAATAATATTATAATCGCGATTATTTCACAAACACAATTAGAAAAGCTGATAATCTGCTATCTTTAGCTAATTACTAGATTATGAGCTTCTAGTTATGAAATATCTAGAATAATATTATATTTAATTTTCACAATATTCAACATCACTTTTTTGATATATTATTATATAAATAGATTGAGTGAATAAGTCTCTATCTTAATTCATTCTTGATTTTACTTTATAAGACTTTTATCTGCTAATATTAATTAGTAGAGTTTGTCTTTTTTCCAGATAAACACATGAGAGCGAGTTATATATGCTAGAAAGATGTAGTTTTCAATAATTCTAGAATCTATTATAATCTTGATTTTTTACTATTTAACATATTTTTGCAAGATCATATATTATATATAATTAGCATTAGTAGCAACTAGTTTTTAAGATTTGAGAAGAGATTCTTTATTAGATCTCTAATACAAAAAATCTTCTTATTTTTTAACTCTTTAGATTAATAGTTCTGGAAATAAATATGCTTCTTTCTTATAAAATAACATTCTAGTTTATTGCACAGAAAATATATGTACAATTTATAAGAAGTGCAATATTTCTTGTCACAAATCACTCTTATTATCTCTAATTTCTCAGATTCTTAAATTTATGTTATATTTACACTTTAAATCTTTTTGAGATAAGTAGAAGTATTAATCTTATATAAGTTAATCACTTCTCAAAGATTACTATTCTAATAATAATGAATTTGTTTCTAATTTTAATTTAGATAGCTCTTTATACAATATATTCTTAATCACAGTTTTATTTTAACTTTTTAAAACATTTTCTCAGATATATATATCTTATATTAATATTAAGATTTCAACTCGCAATCTATATCTATATATAATATTAATTCTCAAAATTTAGTAATTATTTTCATATAATTCTCATTATATTTAAGATTGTTTGATACTCGCTTCTAAGATATTTTAAAGATAATACTTAATAACTATTTTATTTTCTTTTATCTAAGTTTCTTGAAGTATTATTCTGAGTTATTCTTATCTAATTTATAGATAACGCACTAATTATTATAATAAACAGTTCAGAATAAACAGATGTAAGATGATTCTTAAGTTTTCTAATCGCGAATCTGTTTGAGCGATTTAATAATCATTTCTGACACTGATATTTCAATATTCGCGCAGCTGATATCTCACATATTATCTGATTTCTTTATTATTAATTCTTCAGAGATTGCATGCAACTATTATTTATTTAAATAATTATTAACTTAATATTTGGATTTTTTATAATAGAGATATAAGTTCTTTCTCATTCTCTCTTCTTGCTAAACTAAAGAGAGTTTGCCTTACTGAGATCTTTTTTCAAACTTCTTTTAATTTGTGATATTCAAGTTTATTTCTCAGAAATATCAAACTTGTTTAGACTAATATTCTATCTTTCAATATTTGCCAAAAATAAATATCTAAGATCTTTCTTATTCTTTTTTCATCTATTTCTTGTACAGATGATTATCTATCTTAATAATTATATTAACTAGACTTTTTAATTTATCTAATTTTTTAATTCGGGCTAGTTTGTTTTTAACTAAGTTCTTTAGTTCTAGATAATACTTTATTATAAATATCATATTATCTTATTTAATTCTAAATATAATTTATTAAAACTTGAAAATATATTTTATTACTAAATCTATTTATGAAAGTTTCTAAACTTCTTATTTAGCTGTTTATTCTTTATTCACTCTCTTATATACTTATTAGATATACTTCTTAAAATAAATATAACTGAAGAAGATTCTTTTAGTCTTGATCTTTTTATTTTTCACAAACCTCTTTAAGTAATCTATTAAATGAGATTTAAATCAATTAAAGACTTTATTTCTAAGATAAGTAATTATAAATATTATCTTAATTTTAATAATTCTCAGCTTCTAAATATTAAATTGAATATATATATCAATCTGAATTAAGAAAGCTCTAAGCTTTTTTCTATCTTTATAAAATGTGTTAGAGATATTAATCTTAAAAGAGATATAATCTATATTAGTAATATCTTTCTAAAATAATTTATATTTAGAATGTGATATATCTTATATTAGTAAGATCTATTATAATAGAGTGACTAATATCTAATAATAAATAGTCAAAATATTAGAAACTGTTAAGTCTAGCTATAGCAAGATTCAGATATTAGAAAGTTATAAATAGAAATTATTATACTTATATAGAAGGATTAAAAATAGAGTGCAATTAATAATATAAGTTGACTATAAAAGAAGAGATTATAAATCTAAGAGATAAATATTTGTTTATATAATTATTAGTTGTGACTTATGCTCTATACTTCTAAGTGTTTCTTTTAAATATTCTCAAGCATTTACTTCTAAGTGCTTTTATTAAACATTTTTAAACACTTTTCTTAATACTTAATCTATAATTATTCTTATTAATTATAGTTATCAAGAACAAGTCTATTATAGTCTTATAAGATAACATGCGTAAATAAGATCTTGTTTCTTGACTCACTATCAAATCTCAGCAATTAATGTCAAGTCTGCTAATTGCTGATTTCATACTATAATATATAATCCTCTTAATATTAATAGCTCTTCTTTCGTTCTTACATCTTTTTATATAAGAAATGATTATAAAGAAATCTCTTCTTTAATAAAGAGCATTAAATTATGTTTATATATTAGATAATAAGATGTAACTTCTATAAATAACTAAACTATTACTTAATTAATCTAAAGAATAGTAAATAGATTCTACACTTAATTATCATGTTTCTTAATTCTCAGTTTTAATAATACATTCTTAATAAATTAATAATCTCTCTCAATTCTCTTATTAGTCTGAGAGTGATATAATAATATAAGAATGTGCTTTAATCTATACTTCTCCGCCAACTTCTTCATCACTTCTTAAAACTCAGTCTTCTTATCAGAAAAAAGTCTTTCAAAATATTCAAATTAATAGATAATATTTTATTAAAGAAATTATATAACTGATTTAATAGATTTTATAATAAGAGCTTCTCTCTCTACTTACTCTAAAAGATTATATTAAGTCAAAACTAAATACTTATAATCTCTCACTTTCGACATTATTATTAAATCAATCTCTATCTTTTATTATAGCAAGCTGATTTATATAGAATATAAGATCTCATTCTCTTAATTCGAAGTTTAAAACTAGTAAACTATATATAAATAATAATAAGTAATAACTTTCTTAATCAAATTCTCTTATTAATATTTATCAGCTACTCTTCTATAAATTTCTTCTCTTTTTTAATATCTGCAATCTTTATATAAAGCTTTAAAAATCTTCATTCTCGCATTCTTATTATCTATCACTCTTTAAAGTGATATATTCTTATTAGCTCTTCTAAACAAATAACTTTTATAAATTATAAATCTTAATACATTTCTCTTAAATATCGCAAACTCTTTTCTTAACAACTTATCTAATCTTTAAAATATTATTAGTCATCTCGTAATATTAATTAACTTATTAGAGTATTTAGATTAAAGAAACTCATTCTTATTTTACTTCTTCTTCTCTTTCTTCTTCTTCACATTATATCTAAATATATTTAAATCTTTCTCATCTTCTCTAGCTTCATCTCTTTTATATAACTTCTTATTACTTATTTATATATTAATTAAATATAGTAGAGCAGTATAAGATTAAATAAATATAAGATAAGATAATATTATTTATATTATATTCAGCTCTTTATTAATAAACATGTTAATATTCTCTTTCTTAATCTCTTTCTTTAGTAATAATCTTCGTGATAACTTATCTATAATTATATACTTCTTTTCTAAAATATATTGAATATTAAAATTAAAGAGACTGATTTATATTATTTATCGCATTATTAAGACTTTTAAAAGATTTATTAAAGATTTGTTCAATTATATTATTAATATCTTTGTATTTATCTTAATCACAAATCTCACTTTATATAAATAATTTCGAAACTTCTTTAAGATCTTTAATAATCCTTTACACTCTCTCTTCTCTATATCATATTTCCGCTTATTATCACTTCACACTTCACTCTTATATCTTAAAGAATATCTTCTTTTTTCTTCATTCTCTTGTAATAAATATTCTCTTTATTTATAACAGCTTAAGCTAGATATATTTAATAGTCTATGAAAATAAATACTTAAGTTGTAGGAACTAATCTAGCTTATAAAGAAGCTGCAGAAGTATTAGATGTGTATTATAATTATTAATTTTAATACAGCTCTCAGCTCTAAGATCTAATTAAGAGACGTAATTCTAATACATTAAATTTATATATTAAATCTTAAACATTTCATCATATCGTATATATAATAAAATAGTTGGATTTTCATAATTCAGTCTACAATCGCCTCTTATATATAATCATTATTTATAATTATAGTAATTTATGATATTATCTCTCAGCTTATTAGATTAATTATTCTCAATTAATAGTTAGTAGTATTAAATCTCTCTTTTATTCTCAATCACTAATCTTATTATTATTGATTAAGCTCACTAATATCTCTTTCTCAGATAATTGTTACGGAATCTTCCGGAATAGAAAGATTAGTTGAGTCACATGACTCAAAACTTGGCGCCAAGTCAATGCTCACTCAGACTCACGAGTGAGCAGTTATGAGCATCAAGTCTAGTGCTCACTCAGACTCACAAGTGAGCAGTTATGAGCATCAAGTCTAGTGCTCATTCAGACTCACAAGTGAGCAGTTATGAGCAACAATTCTTCTTGAGTATATATATAACACTGCATCTTATAATTTCATAGTTCTATTCTTCTTTTATAATCAACTTATATTATTAATTGCATTCTATCTTTAACTCTTCTATATAAGTATAGTAATTTCTATTCATAACTTTCTAATATCTGAATCTTATTATAGCTAAACTTAACAGTTTTTAATACTTTGACTATTTATTATCAGATATCAGTCACTCTATTATAATAGATCTTATTAATAAGAACATATCACACTCTAAATATAAATCATTTTAGAGAGATATTGCTAATATAGATTATATCTTTCTTAAGATTAACACTTTTAATATATTTTATAAAAACAGAAAAAAGCTTAGAGCTTTCTTAATTCAGATTAATATATATATTTAATTTAATATTCAGAAGCTGATAATTATTAAAATTAAGATAATATTCACAGTTATTTATCTCAGAAATAAAGTCTTCAATTAATTTAAATCTCATCTAACAAATTACTTGAAGAAGTTTGTAAAGAATAAAAAGATTGAGATTAAAAGAATCTTCTCTAATTATACTTATTTCAAGAAGTATATTTAATAAGTATATAAGAGAGTGAATAAAGAATAAATAGCTGAATAAGAAGTTTAGAAACTTTAATAAATAGATTTAGCAATAGAATATATCTTCAAGTTTCAATAAATTATATTAAGAATTAAATAAGATAATATAATACTTATAATAAAATACTATCTAGAACTAAAGAACTCAGTCAAAAACAAATTAGCTTAAATTAAAAGATTTGATAAATTAGAAAGTCTAGTTAACATAATTATTAAAATAGATAATCATCTATACAAGAAATAAATGAAAAAAGAATAAGAATACTTTCAGATATTTATTTCTAATAAATATTAAAAGATAGAATATTAATTTAAACAAATTTGATATTTCTGAGAAATGAACTTGAATATTATAAATTAAAGAAAGTTTGAAAAGAAATCTTAGTGAGATAAACTCTCTCTAATTTAGTAAGAAAAGAGAATGAGAAAGAACTTATATCTATATTATGAAAAATTCAGATATTAAATTAATAGTTGTTTAAATAAATAATAGTTGCACGCAATCTTCAAAGAACTAGTGAGACTAATAATAGTGAAGTTAGATGATATATAGAATATCAGCTGCGTGAATATTAAAACACTAATATTAGAAATAATTATTAAATCATTTAGATAGATTCGCAATTAGAAAACTTAAGAATCATTTCACATCTACTTATTCTAGACTATCTATTATAATAATTAGTATATTATTTATAGATCAGACAAGAACAGCTTAGAATAATATTTTAAGAAACTTAGATAAAAGAAAATAAAATAATTATTAAGCGCTATCTTTAAAATATTCTAGAAGTAAGTATTAAGCAATCTTAAGTATAATAAGAATTATATAGAAATGATTACTAAGTTTTGAGAATTAGTGCTATATATAAATATAGATTGCGAGTTAAAATCTTAATATTAGCATAAGATATATGCACTTGAGAAAACATTTTAAAAAGTCAAGTTAAAACTATAATTAAGAATATATTATATAGAGAACTATCTAAATCAAAATTAGAAACAGATTTATTATTATTAGAATAGTAATCTTTAAAGAGTGATTAATTTAAATAAGATTAATATCTTTACTTATCTTAAAGAGATTTAAAGCACAAGTATAATACAAATTCAAGAATTTAAGAAGTTAGAAATAATAAGAGTGATTTGTGATAAAGAATATCACATCTCTTATAAGTTATATACACATTTTCTGTGCGATAAATTAGAATGTTACTTTATAAGAAAAGAATATATTTATTTTAGAAACTACTAATTTAAAGAGTTAAAAAACAAGAAGACTTTTTATATTAAAGATCTGACAAAGAATCTCTTCTCAGATCTCAAAAACTAGTCGCTACTAATACTAGCTATATATAATATGTGATCTTATAGAAATATATTAAACAGCAAAAAATCAAGATTATAATAGACTCTAAAGTCATCGAAAATTATATCTCTCTAATATATATAACTCACTCTTGTTTATCTACCCGAAAAAAAGATAAATTCTATTAATTAGCACTAGCAGATAAAAGCTCTATAAAGCAAAATCAAGAATAGATTAAGATAGAGACTTATTCGCTCAATCTATTTATATAACAACATACTGAAAAAGTGATATTGAATATTATGAAAATTAAATACAACATTATTCTGAACATTTTGTGACTAGAAACTTATAATCTGATAATTAGCTGAAGATAGCAAATTATCAGCTTTCTCAATTATATTTATGAGATAATTACAATTACAATATTATTCATAAAGATAGTATAAGTAAAATCTGATAATAAATACTTAGCAGAAATAACAAGAAAACTCTCTAAATATTTATCTAAGTATAATAAATTTAAATATTTGTTTATTAAGAATAAAAGCGCATCTATATTATCTAAATATCAATTCTAAGATCATGAAATTCTATTAGAATCTAATAAGAAGCTTATATATAAATCTATTTATTCTCTTTTTAAGAAAGAATTTAAGATTTTACAAGAATATCTTAACAAGAACTAGAAGAAAGAACTTATTTAATTCTTAACTTTATTTACAGAATATTCAGTTTTATTTATTTCAAAGTTAAATAGAGAAATATGTCTATATATCAACTATTAATAACTAAATAATATAACAATAAAAAATTGTTATATATTATCTCTTATCTCTGAGCTATATAATTATATTTGTGAAGCTAAGTGATTTATAATACTCAATCTACAAGAAATGTACAATCTGATAAGAATGAAAAAAGAAGAGAAATAGAAAATAGCATTTTAAACTTATTATAATTATTATAAGTATCTGATTATATCTTTTAAATTAACAAATATTCTAATCTTCTTTTAATCTCTGATAAATAATATTCTTAGAAAATATCTGAATTAGTTCTGTATCATCTATCTTAATAACATTCTCATATTTTCTGAAATTAAAGAATAATATATTAAATATATTCAAAAGATACTTCGCGTTTTTCAGACAAAAAATCTATTAGTGAAGATTGAGAAATATAAGTTTTATAAGCAAAATATCAAGTTTCTTGAATTTATTCTAATAGTTATAGAGATTTAGATAAACAAATTCAAGATTATAATTATACTTAAATAATCACAATCTATATTAGTAAAGAAATTACAATTATTTCTTAGATTCATCAATTTCTATCAAAGATTTATTATAAGTTACTCAAAAATAATTATCTTATTAATACAAATAACTAGAAAGAAAGTATTTTTTATCTGAAAAATAGAAGCAGAGTCTTTATTCTAGAAGCTGAAACAGAAATTTATAATAACTCTTATTCTCATAATATTTAATTCTAAAAAGCAAATTATGCTTAAAATAAATATATCAGACTATATTATTAATATGTGCATAAATCAATCTAATAATAAAGAATAATTAAGACTTATTATCTTCTATTTTAGAAAGATAATTTTAGCAGAACTCAATTATAAGATTTATAATAAGAAACTTCTAGTTATAATTATTATATTTAATAAATAACAAGTATACTTAAAGAGATTCAAGTATTCTATAAAAGTTTACATGAATTATAAAAATCTATTATACTTCATTATTATCAAGATATTAAATAGATGTCAGATATAATAATCTGAGCTATTATCAGCATATAACTTTAAGATATTCTATTAAAAAGAAAATAATAATATTAAAGTTGATACTTTAAGCTATTAAGCAGATTATGCTCAAGATATCAAATCCGCTTTATAATTGATTTTACGCGAGAATATAAACAGAATCATAATATATAATCATACTATAATTGCTTTGATATTTCAGATCTCTAATCAGAATTAGAAAAGCTGAATTATAAGATTATATTTAAACAATTATTTATTTCGCGAGATTTGAAAAAGTTCTAAAAAATATTCAGTCTTTTAAAAACAAGATAGCAGACTAATCTTATATAAAGAACTGATATATATCACAAATCAAGTGAAAAAAACAATTCTTTAATAATATCACAAGAAAACTTCTCATAAACATTAAAAAATAGAGAAAACTCTAAAACACATTTTTAGATTCTACTACTTTCTCAAAATAAATAAAGTAGTTAGATAGTAAATAGTCAACTGTAATATCTATTAAAAAACAAAACACTTCTAATATAAATTATATAAGAAGATGCAGTCTTTAAAAGTATCTAAAAAAGCTTGAAAATTTATAATATTAAACTTCATTATCAAGCTATCTCTATCTAAGAACTTAATAACAAATATCAGTTATAATAGCATTCTGATTATTACTAATAGATTGACTAAGTACGTCTACTTTATTAATTATCTAAAGATATCTAATATAGAAGATCTAATCTATATGTTTTTACAAATAATATTCGCAAATTATAATATATTAATAGAGATTATTTTAGATTAAAATAAACTTTTTATTTTCAAGTTTTGAAAATTACTAATAAATCAACTTAAAACTAAATATAAGCTGTTAATAATATATCACTTATAGATAAATAAACAAACTGAAAGAATTAATTAGATACTAGAACAATATCTATACTATTACATTAATTATTGTCAGAATAACTAAGTAATACTTCTATCACTAATATAGTTCGCGTATAACAGCGTCTCAGTAGCAATTAAAATATTACTATTTTATATTAATTATAATTATAAGTCAGTCTTATACAGATAATTAAGAGAGATAGAACAGCTTGCATAAAAATTAGTTATCAGCATGCAATTATTAATCAGTCTATATTAAGAGTTAATAAAAGATCTTGAATTTATCAGTCAGAAATTTAATATATATTACAACTTAAAGAGAATTAACAGATTAAATCTCAAAGAAGAAGACTTAATATATTTACTTCGCCGAAATATTAAAACTAAAAAACTTAGTATCAAACTAAATCATATAAAGCTTAATCTCTATTTAATTTAGAAAGTTCTAGATTAATCAATTTATAAACTCAAGCTTTTAAATATAATGAGAATTCACTTAGTATTTAATATTTCTCTTCTAGAATCTATATCAAAGAATATTAAACAGATTCCAATCTATCTGAAAAAATAGAATTAGAAGTATGAAATAGAATAAGTACTTAATAATCAAGAGATTAAGAATAAGACTTACTATCTAATAAAATAATCAGAATATAATATATTAGAAAACACATAAGAATTAGAAACAAATCTTAATCTTATAATTCTAAAGAATTATTATTATCAGAACTTTTAATATGAGAAGAATTAAAGAGAGTAGTTAGCTGCGTCTTATTAAAAATAATATTCAATTCTGCACTAACTAATAATTCTCTCTTCTCTAAATATTTCTCTTTCTAATTAAGCTTTTTTAGAGACTTAATCTCTTAAGCAATTATCTTATTCTAAGTCACTTAAAAAGACTCTATATAAGAATCAAGACTTACTATCTTAATAGTATTTTATTAAAAATGAAGAAAAGTTATCTTCTAAACAGTCTTTAATTACAGTTTCTTTTATTATAGTCTCTAAAAGTCAATTTTTAAGAAGTTACTATTGCAATAAATATTATAATAAGTATATTCTAAATACTTTAAGATATCTTTAAAAAATACATATAAACAATTCCATGTAATATAGATAGAATACGCAATTATAATCAATATTCTTAATAGTATTATTCTCTCTATCTAAATTCAATACTATTTATGAGAGAAAAATTTACTAATATAATATAAGAATATGATAAAAGAAGAAAGAAGTAGAAGAATTAGAAATCTTAGAAGAAGATTTAAGTAGCTTAAGAGATTAAGCTAACTTGAAAAAACATAGTATTATAATATAAAATTAATAATCAGCAGACTTGATATTAATTATTGAGACTTAACAGTAGATCAAGAAACAAGATCTCATCTACACACATTATCTTGTGAAGCTATAACAGACTTATTCTTAATAACTGTAATTAATAAAAATAATTATAGATTAAGTATTAAGAAAAGTACTTAAAAATACTTAATAGAAACACTTAGAAATAAGTATTTAAGAATATTTAAGAGAAACACGCAAGAGCATAGAATATAAGTCACAACTAATAACTATATAAACGAACATTTATCTCTTAGATTTGTAGTCTCTTCTTTTATAATCAACTTATATTATTAATTGCATTCTATCTTTAATTCTTCTATATAAGCACAGTAATTTCTATTCACAATTCTCTGATATCTGAATCTTGCTATAGCTAGACTTGACAGTTTCTAACATTTATCTCTAAATCAATTTATAACGCAGAATCTTTTTCTAGTCTTTCTTGATTAAATCGAGTTATATTAATATTTAATTAGCTCAGAAATTAGATTCTAGAATTCTATTTTTAATCACACTATTCTAAGTACTCTTAAGATTCTTCTCTTCGCGAAATCTAACTATTAATTAATAAATTCTAAATCTACTTATTCAATTCTTAGATAATCTTGCTTTTTTAAAGATATCTCTAATCTCTCTCTCTTCGAAGATAGATAATCGAACTCAATATATTAAGTTTGTTCACAAAATCTATCTTATTATCAAAGAGTCTGAAGATGATTTAAAGAAGATTTAATAAAAATAAGTTAATTTACTTGAAATTCAAATTATTTAAAGAGTGATTGTTTTATATTTATCTGAATAGTAAAGAAAGTGAACTTAAGTATATTATAATAGCTTAAGTTAAATATATTTAATAATCTATAAAAACGAATATTTAAGTTACAGAAATTAATCTAGCTTACAGAAAAGCTGCAGAAGTATTAAATATATACTACAATTATTAATCTTAATATAGCTCTCAGCTCTAAGATCTAATTAAAAGGCGTAGCTCTAATCTACTAAACTCGCGTGTTAAGTCTCAGACATTTCGTCATATTGTACGTACAACGAAATAGTTGGATTTTCACAATTCAGTCTGCAATCATCTCTTGCGTATAATCATCATTTATAACTATAGTAATTCATGACATTATCTAATCAGATTTATATTACTTTCACACAATATCTCTTCTACTCTCTCTAAATAATTAATTAATATTAATGTCAATATAATTATTAATATCGTTTTTAATATATCTATTACTTCTCGCTACTTTACTCTCTAATTAAACAACTTCTTCTTCTAAAATAACTTGAAAATAGATAACGCAATTTAAGAGAAATCTCAAATTCAAACTTAATAATAAACGCAAATATCGATAAACGTTTATGTCTTTATAATATTTTAATATTCTAACTATTCTAGAATAATTAGAATCTTCTTTTAATTAGAATGTCTCTTATTTATATTATAAATAAAGTTCATAATCCGAAGTTCGATTATATAGAACTTATTCTTTACTTCTATAATTATCACTTCTACTCTCTTTAAATTTATAAGTATAATATTAATATTTTACAAATATTTTAATATAAATTATTAAATCTTAAAAAGCTCAGATATCTTCTTATTATTATATTAAGTTCGCGGTTCTTTAATATTAATATTATCAAGAAAGAATCTAATATAGATTAAAATCAAATCTTTAAGAATTTGATTAATAACTTAAATAAACTGAGTTACTAAATTAATTACATCTTAAAGTAAAGTAATCTAATAAAGAAGTTTATAAGTTATTATAATAATAATTATATCTCTGCTTTTCTTTATTAATTCAATCTAATTATAATCTGAGAGAAAGTTCATATAACTATTTATTATCATTTCAGTAAACTTCTTTAAGAAGTCATCTATTAAAGATAATAAGTTAGTATTCTTAATAATAATCTTATTAATATATATCGCTATATTAATCAATTAATATTTAATATTATTCTTCTTTATCAGAAATCATAAATTTCTATATAGCTTATTATAATACTTCAAAATCTTTATCTTCATTCTATTTATAATCATCTTCATTATTATTAACTATAATATCTTAATAATTAGAAAGTTAACAATCTATTAAAGAACGTGATTTATTATAATAATCTTTTATAAAGAAGTAACTTTCAATTGAACTCTTTCTATCTTTAAAAACTCTTATGAAAGAGTTATCTTCTAATTCAACAGAATCTATATAAGAAGCTTGCGCTTCTATAATATCAGCTCTAATTCGTGTTATATATTTTATATTCGCTCTGATATAAATCTTAAATTAATTAAAGCTTATATAAATCAAGAAATGAATTATTTATTTAAGAATAAAGCAGATCTCTTCTTAAGCACTTCTATCTTCTTCTTTAGAATCTTCTCTTTCCACAATATTTTTTCTTTAGATCTCTTTTTACTAAACTTCTATACATTTTATAATAATACTTTCTTCTTCTTTCGCTTATATAATATATTCGCATAAATAGAATAATATAAATTCACAAAAGCTGAGTTAAAATAATAAGAAAGACAAGATATTAACTTTAAAATATCAGTCTAATTATATCGCGGTCGAAAATAAAAAGTAGAGAAAAAATAATAATTAAGCAAATTATTTCGCCGTATTATATGTATAATGAAATAGTTGGACTGATTTCCCGCATTCCGCATTATACTTATCATTTCAACTTTCTTCTTCTTCTTCTTCTCTTCTTTTATCTCTATCTTAATCATTTATATAATAGCTGTAGAATGTGTTCTTCTTATTAAATTCTTTTATCGTGACACTTCTCTCTTAACTTAAGACCAACTTATTTGTTTAAATACTTCTTCTTCTTTATATCTATAAATACTTAATATTTATGAATGTCTTCTTATTATTAATTTGCCGCAGTATCTATTTTAATAGTTTAAAACACTATCTTAATAAGATTATTTAAAGACTTTATCAATTCTTAATATATTTTATTCGCATAATCTTCGATACTCAGCTTTATAACGCGGGAATATATTCTTCTTAGAATCACATTCTACTCCAATCTCTCTATTACTTATACTGAGATCTTATATATTAATATCTCAATCTGAACTCTTATTATCTTTACAATATTAGTAAATCTTTAAAGATATCTATTTATCTCTAATATGTTTAATAATAAATTGTTAAATATGAGAAGATTTAGCTTATCTACTAATTTTAAGAATATTATTATAACTTCTACTTCATTATTTAATAAGCAATTTATCTTCTTCTCTTTAATTCTAACTCGAATTTAAGAATTAATAATAGTAAATAACACTTTCTTTAAATAATTAGTCAGCTGTATTATATAATTAAGAGCTTGCGATTTTAAGATCTTTACTTAAATAAGTATTATTAATAACTGAAAATGAGAATTAGAAATTCTTCTAAATCACATATATTATAAATTCTTTGAATTAATTAAAAGCTCTCTTAACTTAATCTTCACGTTAATATTTATAATTCTCTTTATTAAGCTTATCGGATTTATTATATTCTTAAGAAGCTTACTAAGCGAAATCTTTAATATCTTGAAGATCTTTATAATAGAAGAAGCAATATCTTTTAAAGACATTTCTTTATCTTAAATTATATCTTATATTAATTCGAAATATTAAGTCAATTTAACAGAATTAGTTATAATTATATTCCGTTTCTATTTATTAGACTTCATAACTCTTTTATAATTTTCATCTCTTAAAGTCTTTATAATAAAATAGCTCTTCTCTTTTCTAATTTACTATTTTATTATCTTTACTCTCTTATCTTAAACTTATTTAATAGACGAGTTCTCAGTTAATATTATCTATATTAACTCTTTAACTTATTATGTTACAAAGATCTTTATAAGAGTTTCCGACTTATTATCTCTTATATCACAAATCTCTTCTTTAAAATTAGAATTTCCATCACTAATCATTAAATATTAAATTTCTGAAGTCGAAGACTGAATTAATAGTGCTTTTAAGATTACTTAAGCTATAGAAATTTCTTGCGATTTATATATCTTTAAAGCATTCTCTTAAAAGATTTTTAAGATAATATGTTTTCTATTATTAATATATATCTGTTTACTAAAGATTTGATTACTCAGAAAAGTATAATTAGATTTGATATGATTAGAAGTATTATAATAGAAATAAATTACTTCTTCTATATTAATTCTTATATTAGAATTCATTTTAGATAGATACATATTATTTTCTTTAATAGAATTCTGATCTATTTATGCTTGCGACTGTTATATTCTAATAACTAACAAAGATGTCTTTAATTATATATTCTTGATTACTATATTAATATTTAATATTATAACTCGAATTCTCTTTATTAACTTCTCAAACTTTATCTCTAACTTACTCTTTATATCTATCGACTTTATTTTAAGATTATACTTATTTATATTATCTTGATCAGCTTTTATCTTCTTAATTAGACTTTATAAACTTATTTATTATTTAATTAAATTCTTAAAAATAGCTTTAATCTCCGCATTTAATATTATTTCTTAAGTAATCTTAAGCATCATTTTATATCTTATTATTTCTAATCTCTTTGAATTTACTTTAATAATTCTAAGTACTTAAGAGCGTATCTTCTTTAATAAAGCTTTTAGAAAGTATATTATTTATAAGAACTTATTCAGCTCTTTCTTTTTAATTAAAGTAATAGAAATGTAGATGAAATATCTATATAAATTCTTCAGATCATATTTCTCATCTCTCTTCTAATTTTTATAAGCTTTTAAAAATGCTTATATTTATATTTATTAATTCATATCTTCTCTTTTATACTCTCTTATTAATAACTTCTTTAATAGCTTTCAATCTCTTTTCTTAAAATCTTTTATAATCTTTATATATCTATTTATCTGCGACTTATAATATCTTAATAACTTCTTATATTATATAGCATTTAAAACAATATAATACTCTTTATATAAATTCTTTATAATATTTAGAAATTGAGTTATATTCTTTCCGCAGAAGTAGAAAGCTTCCGCTATTCCCGAAATAGATATAGATATAATATAAGAAAAAGATATATTAATAATAGTCGAAGAAGTGCTCGAAGAAGTCCGCTCTTTTAATCTTAATAATATAAGCTTATTAATACTTATAATCTCGATTTTTAGATGAATTTTTGATCAGTAGTTTAGCTTATTAATAAACTCTCTTATTAATAGAAATATAAGAAAACTTAATAATTTTTGTATCTTTTTTCTTTTCTTTTTCTTCTTTATTTAATTATATACAGCTTTTCTATTCTTTCTTTCTTATCACTTTTCTATTAAAGAGTAAGTCTCAGTTCTTTTATTTCTCTTTTCTATTTCTAAGTATTCTGTTTATATAATGCTTAAATCGTTTTCTATTATCTTTTAATTTAATTTAAAGTCTGATTTTAAATCTTTTATAAAAGCTTCTTCTTCTTCTTTACTATCTTCTAAGTAACTCAGACTCTGTGTTAAGTTAAGTCTTTTTCTAATCTTTTCTCGCTATTCTTAATCTGATTCTCACAATCTGCGCGTATCTAATCTATTAAGCTTCTCACATCTTTTAAAAGATCTGTCTTAATTTTATTTTAATTAATAAGAGATTCTAAATCTTTTAAAGACTTTTCCACGCGATTCTTTGATTAAAATAAGATATTTCTGCTCGAATTTATCTTTTAATGCTAGAATCCTATAATACTTAATATTCTTAGAATTCATTAAACTTCTTTCAAGCGCAGTCTTAATCTCTCTTCTTTCTCTTCTCTTCACTAAATAAAACTTTAAGATAATATATTCAAATATTCAAATATAATCTTTATTTATAAGAGTATTAAAGATGCGCCTTAATATAACTAATAATAAAGAAAGTTGAAAGAACAGATTTCGCCGTATTATATATACGATAAAATAGTTGAATTGATAATTATATTAAGTGAACATCAAAATAAATTTATAAAAATAGAGATAAAAAGAGTATAGAATTGAATTATTTATCTACATATTCCTCTCTACTTACTCTAAGTATGAGTCATATATATATATCTTTGTGTGAAGAGATATTATACTCGACTTACTATTTCTATTCTTCATCCTACTATTTCTATTCTAATCTCTTCTTATTTAAAGAAGATAATCTTTTATTTCACAACAATATAATAAAATGTTTAAAACTTAATAAATAAACTTAATATATTAGAATTATATTTTTTAAAGAGATCTTAGAGCTAGAAAGCTATATTAAAATTAATAACTATAATATATATTAAATACTTCTATAGCCTTTTTATAAGTTAGATTAGTTTTTATAATTTAAGTATCTATTTTTATAAACTATTAAATATATTTAGCTTAAGCTATTATAATATATTTAAGTTTACTTTCTTTATTATTTAGATGAATAAATAGATAATTTCTTGATTTTATAATCTAATCTATTTTACTAAATAATTAATATAGACTAATCATTTCTCTATATAAGTCTAAATAAAATCTCTTCAGAAAAATCTTAACTTATATAACTATTTTAGAACTATAATATTTGCGTTTTCTATATATTAGTAAAAACTTTTAATAAGAAAAAATCTAATAGAACTATTAATTTTAAGTCTCTTAATTATTAAGAAGACTTCGCGATATCTTCTTTATTATATTATCATCTAATCTTATTATTATCTCGCGTGTTTATTATATACATCTTTTATTCTTCTCGCTTAAACACTTCTTATAAATATTTATATTCTATTTTATATATCAGATCTTCTTTAATCTCTATAATATATTAATCTTATAATATTATAAAGAATGATTTCTACTTCTTTAAAGACTTAAGAGTTATTAATTACTTAACTTATAAAAGTATCTCATCTATATAACTCTAGTATTATATAAATAAATAATAGAAGAGATTAAAAATCTTAGCTATTAGAATTATAAGATTATTATTATAGAGTAATAAAATTCTAATCTACATTTTTCTATTAATATGTTTATAAATCTAATTCATCTAATTATATTTAGAAGCTTATATAATATAATCACGCGACTATACACTCTTAGTTTAGTAGATAAGTATATACTTAATCTTCTTTAATTATTAAGTAGATCTAAAGATATTAAACTATAGTAATACTATAAGAAAGATAATTCGCCTATATAATACTAATATTTTATAGAGTTTTTATTATCTATTATAATATCATAAATTCTATTTAATTTTCTCTTAAAAAGAATATTCACACTAAATATTATAAAAAGATAAGAATCTATTATTCTAATGATTATATAATAATAATAATAAATTCTTATTATCTGATATCATATTAAAGCTAGCTGATGCAGATCTACTTAATCTAGATACTATATTATTTCTCTGTCTTACATTCATCTTATTACTAGAGAATATTTCAGATAAAATCTTTTAATTCTTATACTTCTCATATATTTCGCGCCTGCGTTACATCTACTTCTTTTCTAATTACTACTGTGATCTTTTAAAACTGTCTAAGTAATCTTGTTTATAGAATAAGACAAATTGCAGCTGAAACATATTCTCTATTTATTAGTATATGTTTAAGATTAGTATTTCTTTCTTCTAACTTCTTTCTTCTCTTCTGATTTTATAACAGGCAGATTAGTAATATATAACGCACAGATATTACGCTCTAATTACATACACAGTACTCGCTAAGTATTTCTGAGACATATCTTCTTATGAAAAAGATGTTGAAGCTGATCTTATTTATTCTTAGTTAAAATAGTAGTAAGCTTGCTTCTTTCAGATATTTCTTATATAGCTTAGTGATCTTCTTTAATAAGCAGTCTTGAATTTTGCGTAGATAAACATCTTTTTCTCTTCTCTGTTAATATTAAACTTATTTCTTATTAGTAAGTTACTTAAGAGATATCTGCAACTATTTCTAATTTAGCTTCTTAAGTTAGCAACTCTTATATTCATCAAAATTTTTTCTCTATCTTGCTATTCTTTCTTAATATTCTCACATCTGAGTTATAAGAGTTGTTTTAGCTGTTACTTATGTGTGAGATATCTGCGTGACTTGAAGTCTATTAGAGATTAATGTTACTAGTTATTTAGTATACAGATTAAGTAAGAAGATATTTATTTCAATCTTCACTATCTCTGTAAAGATCGCACAATAAACATCTGCAATATATTAGAGATACTAATCTTATATATATTAAAGCTTTTTAGCTATTCTCTTTTTGTGATTCTTGATATTTGTCAGAATATATTAGATATTGCAGTTATATATTATAGCTGAATGAATAATAGTCTCATACACTCACTTATCTGTCTACTGTAATATGTCTTATGTAGAGTCAATTAGAGAGTTAAGAATAGAACGCATTTATATCGCGCGCGTTTTTATTATGTGAAGATGAGATTTTCACTACAGCTTTGAGTTAAGAATGACTTCTAGAACGCGAATATCTGTCTTAGATTGGATTAAGCATATATTTAACTTAATTATAACAGTCATATTAAATCTTCTAGAGAATCTTGAGAAGTGAATAAGATTGTATTTCTTAAATAAGAAGATAAAGTCGTGTTATCTCGCTCACAACTCGCATGTGAGATACATGCGTTCCAGATTCTAACAGTTTTCCTCAGTTGAGTATTCATGTGTGAGCATATTCACATCATCCACAAATCTCATTAAGCTGATGCGTAATTAAATGCTTTCGCAGTTTTCCAGCAGCTTCTAATGATTATATACTATTATAATATAGTTATTTAATATGAGCTTATTAAAAACTATTTATATAAATATAAAACAGTTATTCTTTAATAAATTTAAATTTTAAATAAATTAATTTATCTTTATTAAATCTTTTATAAATCAACTCTTATACTTTTTAATAATAAGATAAATTTTAAGAATAAGATTATTAAATTTAGTATAATTATCTATCTTTAAAGAGAGAGATTA
>JAABUK010004088.1_pt1 | contig 24087 bp, 26 predicted proteins | sample 5559141 | NCBI WGS metagenome assembly JAABUK01 (sample SAMN10711869, study PRJNA513367) | rock metagenome | isolation source: Antarctica rocks | place: Antarctica: Victoria Land, Pudding Butte nord | collected 2016-01-03
GCCCCTCGAGCTGCGGGCACTCCTCGCATTGCAGGTCCTCCGCGACCTGCCGGTGCTCCACGGCCAGCGACACCGCGTCCTCTCACAGGACCTCCGCGGACAGGACCGCCCCTGGGCGTGGGTGAATGTACTTGTTGCATTCTGCGGTAAAGATTGGAGGGACCTGAGACGGATTTGAATTATTGAGTCGCAAATTTGCGGGCGAGCAACGCGGCGGAGGGCCTGAAGTTTTGTTCGCGCAAGCGTCTAGAGCCTCGACCCAGCGACATTCTTTCTTCGGCCGTACGCCGTTGAAAAATGACAAGAACGATAAGTAATGCTTACATTCAGCCTCAGCCTTGCATGGATCGGAGGCCTGATTATGAAATCAAATGGGATGGAAAATGATACTCGTAGTTAGAAACCGTGCATGATGCATCGAGACCTTGCAACCGCCTCTGCTAGATATCTTTGGCTTGGTTATATGGTTCTTCTCTCTCATACCGTCATACCGTCATACCGTCATTGGAAATATCAGATCGGAAGATGAAGGACACAAATAACAATGAGCCCCACCAAACAGTGCGAACATCCAGGGTGATCGGAACAGGACCTTACTGGTGCCTGGATTTCAAGGTATCATGGTGTGTCTGGACATGATTGGTCTGGGTCTTGCGTCGAACGCCCCCATCAACGATACTGGCGTTGGCTATACTCTCTAATGCAGTCTGTTATCGTTGTGGCTAGAGAGTATCTGGGGAGATAACGTGACCCAGTCGCGACAAGAAGCTCTACACCTTTCGGCCCCTGATTACTGCAGGCTTGCTGCATTGCTCCATCCAGAATGTGCTACACGCATCAATTCAACCCCGCTTTGATCATGTTCGATTCTGCCGAGGAATCTACTTATCACTCGAGCTGGGGCCACAACTTTCTGCTTCCTGATGTCGAACAGAGGCCGCACAAGAGGCAGAAAGCAAAATGCGACGCGCACTCGAGCAATAAGCATTGTTCAGGTACATGCCATTGCGTATTCGATGTCTACATGGATATTGGCTGACAACGAACGAGGACTAGAATACAGAGACAGAACCTGAGCAAACATACCGCCCGCGCACAAGAGCTTGGGCAAGGCAGCAGGATAACGTCGAGAAGAACGCGAAGAATAGCACAGCTGGTGAACCTCACCGACCTCATCGTCCGCGCAAAAGAGCCTCGGAGAAGCAGCAGAAGAAGGTCCAGGAGAAGACATACGAGAACGTCAAGGGGAGGTCAAAGAAGACCGTCGAGCCCAGACTTGACCAACCTCACCGGCCGGGTACAAGGGCATGGACTAAGCAATACGGGGAGGGTAAACATCCATCGCCTAGTCCGAACAACCGTAAGCCACCCCCAGCCAAATTACAGCCACAACAAAGGCAATCGGATCGATCGCATCAGCACTCCGGGTCCAAAGCCACACAGCAAGTGCTGAAGAGTGCAAGGACTGGTAAAGAGACAAGGGATAGGGTCAATAGCAAAGCCTCTGCCAAAGAGCCGAGCCAGACCCAACAACAACCGTTCAACCGCCCACAGACAAGGTCTGTAGTCAATCAGAACCCAGTTCCGAGAACAAACTCTGGGAACCCTCCGGTGAGTAGTCAAATCTTCTTCGTACAGCTAGAACTTGGTTGACGATTACAGACCTCTGGGCTTGCTCGTTGGCTGAGCCGAATAGAATCAGTGTCGCCCGAACGCACCGCAAGAGCTCGCGCTCTATATACGGCACGGGTCCCCGGTGTTCTGCTTGAAGACGAGGGCGGTATGCAAGAAAGCTCAAGCTCCGTGACCACTGGAGAGAATGCGTCAACCGCAAAAGCAAAGGGCTCCAGAGCCACCAAAGTTTCAGCGAGTAAACTTAGATATCGCCGAATCTATCAAGACCCAACGGCCGACGGAAAACTTGAGTACCTCGCGTCTATTATCAAGACAACACTTCCTGAATTATCAAATAAGGAAATAGGAGACTTGCAATCCGCCGCACAGATATTCATTGATGAGACCAGAAGCCACCCCAGAGATAACTGCTATTCCTTTATTGACAACTTCTCCTTCAATTTCGACAAAGCCAAATCAAAGATCAATTATCCTTTCATCAATGAGAAATATTTCAATTCTGACTTGAAGCGATGCCTTGCCGGGAATGAGGCTGTTCTCCAGCGAACCGTTATGATACATATTATCAATCAGTACTGGTTAGGTGGATTTTTCGATTGGAATAGCGAGGGCTTATGGTCTCAGCCAGAAGACAGTCGCCTACCTTCAAGCAAGGCCGATATAATCTCGTCACCAAGGCCAGATCTGGCCATGTTTTTTACGTTGAAATCATTCACTGGGGAAGCCATTGACGATCCGATCCCCTCTGAACTCGAAAAGTGCATCTCCCCTGACGGAGGGGATCGTTGCTTCCCGTTTCTGTTCATGGAAGTCAAAAAAGCAGGTGCAGACCTTCAAGACGCTTACACGGCTAATTTACACAGCGCTAGCCAGGCTCTTTACAATATATATACCTGGATGGTGCGTTTGGGTCAAGAAGAAAGGTTTTACAACGATGTCCGTGTGTTCTCATTAGTATTCAATGCACAGGACTTGAGCGTTCGAGTGCATCGAGCTGAAATGCGAGAGAATGGAACAGTTTATTTCTTATTCGACGAACTCTTACCTTTGCAGCGATACACGAAGGATCAAGCATGTCTGCTCATCAAGACTACCGTGGCCGAATATGCGGCAAAAGAACTTCACCCTCTTCTCAAAACTGCGTTCAAAGAAGTTACAAAGCAAGAAAGTGAACAGGCCATGGCACTCTTGGCCAAGCGGAAGGCCAATACTCAAAGCAATCCCTCGACAAAGCGCGCCAGGCGTCACGACAGCGTACCGCATACTGGTCAATCATTTCCGATGAGTGCCTTGAGTACTAGCTAGTCGTCGTATGAGATATGTCACCTAGGCAGACCTGGATACACAAATTTCGAGATGTATCTGTAATGATTAATGAGGCATGGTACAAGGCATGAAGAATGGCGTAATACTTGGCTACCAGGGTCGCTTAGGAAAAGCATACATCTAGGCGTACCTAGGAGAGATGCTTACTAAGATATCAATTCCAATCAATATTATGGGATCTCGTGGTTATTCTGCCATTCTTTCCATTGTTCGCTGTCAATTTTGGTAGGCATAGCAGAGCATTACTGAAATCTCAACGCCACCAGTATTTGATTTCGGGATTCGACCAGGCAACAGTTGAGATAGGGGCAAAATAGGAGAGAAGGGCGACGGCTGATCATGCGGCATGCAGAAATGGAGCATTGCAGGGTAGAACTCATTGGCTTTTGGGCAGACTATCAGAATGTTATCCCTTGACTGAACTCGTACCATCTTACCATGCATCCTGAACCGGCTCATCACGTCCATGAATGTTTTTGAAAGACACGTCGACTAGTGCGCTAGCGTTGGAACAGTGTTCCTAGGGTAATCCACTTAGGGTACCACTATCTATGTGGCAGGAATAGTCGGTCATTGGGGCCATTTGGGGCTATTTGAGACCACTGTGGAGTGTTCTATTCCCCAAGCACTACGAAACTTGGCCATTAAAACGCAACAGCACCGGTGTCGACTGGGCCTTTGTGAAGAAGTCTTCTTCATCACTCAACTGGCCAATCCGTGAGTGTATTGCTTACACCATAATTACTGCTTCAAATACCGAAAGCCACAATCTTGTGTTCCCTGTCTACTGCTCGGAATATCGCACGGGTTGTTGCATCTCTCTCTCAAAGATTCTCTACCTACCGGATAGTTTATACGTTTCCGTAGTCTTGATGTTATCTGCTCCTCTACCCTCGTGAGTCCGACTCGACGGGCATGATAACAAGGCCCATATGAGTTTCTGGACGCAGTTGCACAATTCCACCATTACTTACCCAGCTTCTGTGCATTTCATTTGGCAACATGTCGTGCATAGCTCGGTCGATGGAGACAGCACAACTCGTTTATTAGGCATTGAACTTTTCCGTACCTGCAACTTTTTGCAGAGAATGTCAAATCAAGATGTTTTCTCTCTGGGTTAAAGTCTCTCGTCTCAGAAAACTCGTACACCTTTGTCTGCACACCCGAGCAGAAATGGCAACAATGGATCCGAATTCTCGCACCTACCGGATTGCTGCATCAACTATTGCACCAAAGAAGTGTGACAAGAAACTCATTAACCCCGCTTTCAGAAGGACCAACTCCTGAGAAGAGTCCACTATTAATTGTACCCAGGACCACAGACTCTACCATCTTCTAATTGAAACGGAGGGACGTCAAGATCACAAAGCGAGATGCGCGGCAGAAGAGGCCGATCGAAAGCATCGTCAAGGGGGGTAGGCAATTATTCAATGCCGAAATAGTTACTTACCTTTATTAACATTGGTTCTAGGAATCTACACGGCGAACTTGCTCATCTGACTACTATCACATAGAGGATCAATCTGACGGGAGGGTGAAGCCTAAGACGCTCAATGGCAGATGTTCCTCCAACGATGTACGAATCCCGAGTCAGAGAGCTAAGCGGGAAGGCTGGTTCTGGGATGAAAGAGAAGGAAGATACTTCTACGCTGACTTTGATCAGAAAACAAGTACGTAGCCCATTCGACTATTTGCATTCTCTAAGTCGCTACCGCATAGTAAGAATGCTGGAGACTAACTCAAGGTCGTTCTTAGTGACGTGGAATCATAAATGGGTCAACGATCAAGTCTACAGTCCGCCAGCACAACCACAATGGGATCATGAAAAGACTATCAGGAGAAAATGGTTCGAGGAACCAGCCATACCACAATCCAGGATGTCTACCACACGAGATCGAGCAAATTGTGGACCATCCCCAGCTCCAATACTTCCGCAACGCGAGAGCTTGCGTCGACGGAACGCCACACCCCCTAAATACACGTCGCGGGATCAGGGGTCTAGAAGTAAGATAAGATTTGTAGTGGACATTGACACCAAGACTTATCCCGAAGACCGTCGTCCCGCCTCTACCAGCAAACGCAACGCTTTGATCAAGTACCCTCTTATGGAGAGCAGGGATTTGAGCCCTAAGCTGGAATACTTTTCTGATGGAAATGATCGCTATATTCTCAGAGATCAGTACGAGCATACTGCATTTCGTGACAAGCGAGCTGTAAAAACGACAACGGAAACTTATTGGCGCAGAAGGCGACCATGAGCCAATCTCACCGAAGCTTGATTTCTTCATTCGCTGATGGTGGAGGCCACGAAATAGACAGCGGCGGGTTTAACGTGTCTAGGTCCAACATAGTCTGTCTTTTTGTCGATCCCCCGAGTTTTCATTGCTCCAATCGATTTTTCAAACATTGATTGCTACCAGCTATTCTGACAGTCGTTATTACTTCACCTAGCAGATAACCAGTAGCTAGTGGCATCAAAGAAGCGCAATTATAAAGCCGGGTACGCGAGACGCTGAAATAATGTGAATCAGACATAAGAAAAAAATCCTTTTCACACCGACTTGGTGAATTGAATTGTGAATCTTGCAGTTTAGAAGTGGTGGCCGAACGCCTACTTGAGTGCTACTTCAGACTTCAATGATCATTTCATTCTCCCTTTGAGACGTCCTCACCATTGAGCTTCTTAGTACATTGAAGTTCTTTCGTTCCTCCAGATCTTCCGTGAGTCGGATTCAAGTAGCGTGAGTCACATGCTGAGGAAGGGTTTTGAAGAATAGAGACCATACGTTTCGATATCGATCTTCTCGATCATTTGGACATCGAGGTGAGTAGGTAAATCTTAGAGACAAAACTCAAGGCTTGGCTGACTGTTTCTCGAATATGGCAACGGATGATTGGGGAACGCTTGACTTCCATAACGACGACCGTCAACAATTGATCGAAAACATCCACTTATGCGCCTATGTACAAGAACTTAAACAACCAAGGAGATGAGAACGGACGACCCCCGACCAATCACTGGGTAATATTCCTCCAACTTCGTGACAGCGTGGCAAAGTCGGTCAAGGTGGATATGATACCGGGAGATGGTGCCGATGGACTTGCTGGGACGGTCATCTTGGATTCGAAGGAATACGTTGTCACCAATGCATCCATCAAGACGCTCACATTCAAACCGACCGAACTGGTGACGCTCCAAGCTATCATGGATTTGATAGTCAAAAACAAGAGGGACAAGTACAAGTACAGGTTTACAGAGTATGAAGAGGGTTGTAGATATTGGATGTACACCTTGATCTCGGACTTGGAAGCTTAAGGGATTCTCGCTCAAGGCAGCGCAACAACGGCCTGGGCGAGCATTTCTCTCTACTGGCGCGATCCAAGCGGCAGTGAACCAAGGATTGTAGAGAGAGGAACCTTCTAACTGGGTTTCGTTCGATCTTCTGGACCGCCGCCATAAAGTGTGGAAGCACAGATGCGCCAAGGGGCAATATCGGCCATTTGCATGGCATTAGATAGACCATTATGTTGATGACTTACTACTATCTTGAGAGACATTGAGGGACTTATGCATACGGAAATGAAATCTCTCCGTGCGGTGTTCTGATTGTGTTCCTGATCCTTTCCACTCAGGGTGAAGTCATCCTACTGATAATGTTTTGATGTGTTTGACTGCGCTAGCATGACTATCACCCGCAAGTAGGGTCAGGATTGTATTATACATGTTTATTGCTTAACCAAATTAGGATAGTCAATAAACGTGTTTAATACACGTTTATTGAAGGAGGTATTATACACAGGGGTATATATAAATAGCATCAATTATTTGGGTGCTCCATTGTCACCTCACCGTCGACGATGCTATTCAAAAAATCCTTCAGCACAGTCTGTTGATGTAAATAGTACATTGATTCAGATGAGTCTGCTGACGAGTAGTTCCGGACGCCATTTGACGGTGACAGTGTAAGCACTCCACTGCAGGAAGGGCTCGATTTGGTAGGATTATGCTCTGAAAGGCATCAGCGACCGCCTGATTGCGAGGTTTGCCACCGCGTTGAGTCGGCATGGCTGATGGTAGGAAGGTCGATCTATTGCTGAAGCCAGGCGACAGCGAGGTCAAACCTCCTGAGCTAGACCAGGTGAGTTAGCTTGCTTATATAATATAAAACCAATAAACATACATGAATAAACCGCTAAGAGGTATTATACACGTTTATTGTAGAATAAACGGTTTTTTCCTGACCCTACCCGCAAGAACTCAATCTGTATTAGCTACGTACATTCCACGAACATGTACCACATGCAAAATCGCCATAGTCGCAGCATTCAACTTGACACAAGGAGAAGATCTTGGGCAGCAGAGTCGTTGCTCGATCGCCTCAATGTATCCATCATCATAGTGATTCCGCGGCTGTGGTGGTGTTGTTCGGGACTCAACGCAATTTGGTCGCTTTCTCCCTCTTACCTGTCGCCTACAGTACACCAAGATGGACTGCAGTTTCCAAGAACAATTTCTTGAAACCTATTCGAAATCTGATCTAGTGCGCTATATCCTTGAGTGTCCGACTCTATCTGCCTCAATCCGCAGAATCTTTCTGCTGTCTCCAAATCTTGTCGCCAAACAACTTATCGCCGCCAAAGCGCCCGATGAGATTGCGGCGATGAAGTTATCGAAGAAACTTCATATCCGTGTACCAGTTATCAAGCGAGTCGTTGAGGACGACCGCAATGTATATGTCGTAATGGACCGAATTCAAGGAACTACTTTGCAAGAAGCATGGGCTCAGATCGGTTGGCTTGGGACATTCCGATTGGGGTTTCAACTACGTCGATTCGTACATGTCATGAGGACTATGACTTCTCCTACTGCAGGATCACTAGTTAGCGGGAAATGCGATTCCATCTGGCTGGATGACTACTACAAACTCCCGTTACATGCAACGCCAGAAGCTCTAACGTCTTTCATCTGCTTCTGGCTGCAATACGTCTCCAAAAGAAGCCTCGGGCAAGAGGCCAGGAGGTCTCGCAGCGACAAGCAATTCGTGCCATCCACCCCCCGCCTCACTTGTCTTTACTCATCAGGATCTCGCGCCTCGTAACCTTATCGTCGACAATCAGGGTGATCTCTGGCTTGTGGACTGGGGTTCCTCAGGTTGGTATCCGAAATACTTTGAATACGTTTCTATGCAGAGCTTTGACGCCTCGAACTGGGGTCTAGCAGCTCGGTTGCGGTGGTTTCTATTCAATTGGGTTTCGGTTGGGGTCTTTAGGCGCGAGCAACGGGCTTTGGAGCTTGTGAGGTCGAAATTCATACGATACCCCATCGGAAGGAAGGATATTGTGTTACCAGCAGGTGCACATTTGAACGCGATCCATCTGAGGAAACCAGACGTGTAAACATATTCTCAGGCCGATATAGGCATACATGAGTGGCCGCCGTTGCTTTATAAGGGTTCTGGAAGGAGCATATCTACTCCTGAAATGTGTCAAACAGCGCCGCCGGATTTGGGCAAATGTCTGGATTCGAATTCAACGGACTATATCTTAAGTTAGTCGCAATAAATCTTCCGTACCCAAAGCTGCCTCTACAAAGAATTGAAATTATCGACATAGTCTCTCACGGTCACACGGGATGTTATGGGTCTAGGATACTGGTCCGCGGCAATACCCTTGACGGTAGGTCACTGAGCTGAAGACTGGAACGGCTGTCCTTTGACTGTAAGTGAGCAAGAGTTACTCGGCTGAATGGGAGACGAGATCGTCAAAACATCGATAAAGTAGGCGGTGACGCATATCTGCCGGTCTTTGAACGACTGAGGATCGACAAGTGATTGTATGAGGACAAGGACAGGTCAAAGTTCAACAGGTATTTGTTTGACGAGATGAATGTGTTTCGAAGGTCTTTTGCCCTGAGCAACTAGTGCTCTAGAAAACTCTAGCGAATACAGTACTTCTCCAATGGCCATTCTCATCCATCCATAGACGTCATGGCGGTACAGATCCAACCTAGAACACGTGAATATATGGTGCAGTCTTCGGGGAGAGTGAGCTCAATATCCAAATAGTATCACACACAGTGTACATTGGCAGCATGCGGGAGAATCTGTGGAAATAAACTCCCGCCCCAGGGGGGCTCACAACAGTGGAATAATCAGCCGGAAATAGAGACCCATCACAGGGCTTTGACCAATCAAAGCTTCCTCGGGAAAAATCTACAGCCTAGAATACAGACAGCTTGAAGAAATCAGCACAAAGGGCAGACATCAAAGAAGAGACATCTCAGTTCTAAAGGAAAGTATTCATAGCTGCTGTAGCGGCTCTGATATAGATATCGTAGATGTGCCTTCAGCTAACTCGACCTCCACCACCTCAATCGCGCATGGTTAGTATGATACTGCACATGCTCTATATTCCAACAAAAGGTTCTACTTGACAGAATGACCTTCTTTGTAGCTAGCATGGGTGCTGGAGGGAAGATAGGATACGGGTTATTCGCAACGATGCACTACCAGTCGTCAGAGAAGCGGAAGCTCCATGCTACGTATCGTCAAGTGGCGCATCGATGAGGTATCAATGCTCGATTGTGCATGGGCGGATCTAGATACTAAAATCTGATAAAGCTGTGAGCTCGTCTGGCAGCGAGTTGAATTGTGCTTGTAAGCTGATATTGAAAATGAGCGGCGGGGTATGAGGAACCACAGGAACGGTGTAAGGGATACTTGGGGATACCCTTATCAAGTCATTGGTGAATGGGTGCAAAAGTTTAGAAGACGATGCACCGGTCATTTGTAAAAGGTATCGAGTGGAGAATCGGAATTCTTGTGCAATTGAAGCATTGAAACTTGGCATACTGAACTCATCACTTAGTCACATAGATGATCCGATACCACTGATCATAGGTCATCTTTTACTGAGTCTCGAAACCCCTGGGTGCGTGATAGAGAGGAACGGGTAAGTACTTTTAGGTTGTTCACAGCTTCCTCCAAGCTTCACCTTACCCATCTGACTGTAAGAACGGACTCAGCTCATTCCCAATCACCAAATCGACCCATTACCTCAGCCCCTTAACCCCATTTCTCCCTTCTACTGGAGATCTTGCAGCACCGGCTCCGCCGTGATTTCTGCCGCGACATGACCATGAAGCTAAATTCCTAACCCTCTCATTCCCTGTAATAGCCCTCACCCTTCTCTTTGCACTATGCTGTGGAGGTGACTCTGTCGTATATGAAAGTGTAGCGACCATTGAAGAACATGAAGATGATGGGGGCGGTACGGGTGGTATTGAGGCACAGTGGCGGTTGAAGCAAAAAGCCGATGAGAATCGTGGCGATGATGATCTAAGAAACAATTGAAAGCGGAACAAGCCACCCCTTTATGCGTTCCAGCTTCCTCAGCCTATTGTAGAGTTCCGCAAGCGGTATGACCTAAGTGTTTTGATCGACAACTCGGCAAACCTGACATAGCTCATTTCCTTCTACGTATAACGAAGTGCTAATGAACGAAGTATCTCCAGCGACCTTTAATGGCATTACGCAAGCTGATGCGCTCTTTGAACATTAGTTCCATGAAAATATCTATCCGAGGATCAACAACCAACAAGCCTTGAGAGCGAAGCTTATGATATTCCCGGAACATAGTATAAGGCTGGTCGAGAATACTTTGGCCGTCACCCGATGGCCTATGCATGATTTCATGTCTGATAAAATACGTTTTCAGATATTCTCGTGAAGTTCCATCATCCAGAACGTAAAGCTGAAGATAATATTTGGTTTCGTGATATTCACAGTTGGCTGGTCGTCTGATGGTCCAGTAGTAAATTCCATTGTTGATGCCAGGTTGAGATCGAGAGATTCAGAAACGCTGGTCAGGAGGCCGATAGGTGAAGTGAATCGAAAGACTTCAAGCTTGTTTAACTCGTCTTTCAAAGTTGGCAGAAAAGTGTTAAGGAATAGAAAGTTGTTCTCGTGGAATAGAAGAAGCTCTTCTAATCATTGGCTTGTTTCTTTGCCTTGATCTAATGAGACATCATGGCTCGCAAGAACGTCTTGGGCACACACCATAGCATCAACTATCGACACAGGCTTAAGGATCACCTCTTGTACTTTTATAGGTGCTTCCATCTCTGGCGCTTTCCGGGATGAGAAAATGAGTTTGCAATGATAGTCTTCACCAGACTTTCCAAACTCTCTAAAAAATCAATAGAAGCTACGTTCTTGAGTAGAAGAAATGTCACCTGAAAAGCCTTTGTTATGCGCAAGCGGTGGCCCGACGTTGTCAAGGAGAACGATATATCGTGCTCTATGTATGGTTGTCTTTCGATCAATATCATCGCATGTCCCTATGAAAATCTCATTTGCAATCTTCTCATAGATCACCGAATCATACCATAGACCTGACTCTTTCTGGCAGCCAATGTAGATTTTTTTCTTCCACAAACCCTGATAAGGCCTACCAGTCCTGAAGGTACTTTAAAAACGTAGTCTCGCCGACACCTGGACCGCCGACCAGGTTTACGACATTGAATTTTTCGAGAATACTTTCTTAGAAGCATGTTCATGTCGTGACCCAGAATAGTCGGCACAGTGCTCGGAGTGTTCCGAGGTACATAACTCAGAAGCGTATGACATTGAACTAAGAGCGGAGAAGTCAATTATATCCGGATTAAGTGCGCCTTCACCAGTCAAGAACACTGTAGCTCTATGGGTTTTAGAGCCGGTACGAAACCATCTTCGACCTTACACTCGTAGTGTGACGAGCAAGTCGATTTGGATCTGTCCGCAGGCGTAGCTGGGCAGTAAAGACCGCACGTTGGAGATCGTAGCGCTTCAAAAGAAGGCAAGTGTAGAATTCGTTCGTGGAAATAGTAGCACTATGAGACATCAAACCATATGACATTGCAACGACATTATCAATCCCGTGGGGATTGAAAACCTTTGCCAGATTGCTTGATTCGGATGACGAGATCTTGGCCGAGTCACAAGCATTCAAGATCACAGAACCAACATCTCATTCAGCAAGCGCAGATGCAATCTGTGGTGTGTCTAAAAAGACTCTACGATGCTGATGAGTGCTCGACGGAGAAAAGCATAGCCCGGCCCTGCAGTGAAAATAAGTTGCGTAATCGAGTAAGAGAGAATTGTCGAGCGTGCCTTTCTTTATGAATCATACTATGTAAATCAAAATGAACTATAGAGAAATGGCCCGTCTCGTAACCTTTCAACATGACTCTGATCTTTTCCCATGTTCCTGATCTGACGAATTGCATCGACATTTGTCTTCTTAGGTCCTAATAGCTCTGAATAAGACTTCAAATAGATTGACTGTTGAGACGATATGATAGATCATCTCGTTGCGTTGATCTTGTAGAGACGGGTAAGATATTGTATATTGTTGAAATATGTTATGACATAATTAATCACACATCCAAAAACAAGCGTGGCAATCGGAAGAATATGGTATGCATAACATGAGAAAGTGTTGAAATATGCTATACATACCTGAATAGGATTGTTTCAAAGTGTGTTCACATTTTGACCGATTCGTCAACCAACATATATTTTGAAGGCGGCTCCATGGTTTCCAGAATTCTGCCGACAAGCCGAAATATCAATACCGGTTTTCCTAAGTGTTTGCCATGCACTTTCACGTTCCAGAAACTTTCGATGCAAATTCTGCAGAGCAGTACCAACAACAGTATCCTCGATACAAAGACGTACTGCTCGCAAAGAATCATTGACATCACATTCAGCTTTTGCTGTCGTGATAAGTGACTTCACAGGAGCCTGGCGACTTCTGCTGTAGCGATGTAAATGTTGGCTGACCTCTCTAGCTTTTTTCCTTGCGAAAGAATCACTCATCGTACCACGCCAGATGATCTCTCTTTCGCGACGCTGACAGAATTCTTTAAAGCAGCCACCCAATTGAGCCTTTTCGAGCCAGCACTTAGGCTCACGGTTCATTCTTGGAATTCTGAATCATATCGCTGAGCAGTTAGCGTGTAATGAAGATTCATCTGACCTACTGTAATGATGTTTGAAGGAGTGTGTGACTATTTCAGTACCACTAGGGGGTGCGAGAAGTCACGGTAGCATAAGCGGCCAAGCATAACCAAGGTATTCCTAACCCCCTCAATTTGACTACTTACATTGAACAATCACCATAATTTCGTCTTGATACCTTTACTACCCGTTTTAACTAGCTGTTTGCATCGCCAAGGCATTTTGCTGATTCTAGCTCGTATTTCGTCTATTGTAATTTGATTCTATTCAGTTCCTCGAGAATTATCTCTTTTAGCTTCTTCAGAGTGTGTCATTCGAATTCTTGCCTTCTAACACGTTGTTTTAGTATGTTTCATACTTCTTCAAGTGAATTCAAATCGAGTGACTGAGCTGAATGCTCATGCTTCAGAAGCTCGATATTGTTGTTTCGTTTGAAGCTTTTGACTGAATTGTCTTTTAGACCTTTGATTTCATGACTTGAATCGTTATTCTTCTGTAAAATAGCTCGTCTTTCAGCTGCTTTATGCTCGTTGATGACCTTCAGCAATTCAGGTAATATCTTTTTCATGTAGTTCTTGTTAATCATGAAATTTTCTTTTGACTTAACCTCTGAATCGTGAGGTTTTCGCGACTCTCAGTCGAGTATTCATTTCTGATACTTTTCTTTCGTTGAATATTTGCTTCGACGAGGCTTGAGCTTCTGTTTGACTGACTTCATAGTCGAAGAATCGTTCTTATCGTTGCAGAAAATCAGAGAATCTTTGACGTGTCATGACATGAAGTCAGTCATGTGCAGTTTGACTCTCTGCATGTCAGAAATTTCTTGCAGATTATCTGAGTGTACATCTTCGATGCACCTGATTCGAATCAACATGTGTCTCATTCGTAAAAGTCACATATTTTCAAAAGCTTTTCATCAATTCTGATTCATAGTCATTTTCATATTGAACATGAGTCTTCTTGTTTGCGAAGCTGATTAGCTTGACTGCAGATTTTCTTCTCATTAGAATTCTTGATTTATGTTTAACACAGTGCTCTCTGAGTGTACAAAGACTGAAAGATAACTGATGATGAGCTAATTGAGCTTCATCTAAAACTTGATTTCATACGTGATTTGTGACAGAATTGACTAAACGTTGTAAAAGCTCTTTAATGAGCTTGAAAGATCGATCAATACGATATTTTTCTATTCTTCTTTGAGCTGATAAGCTCATGTTTCTTTATTGAAGTAGCTAACGAAAGTCTGTGTTTTGAGATATTTTCTTCTCTTTGATCACTGTTATTAGTGACTTGTTCTGTCGTTTATCAACAGTGTGTCAGAAAAAGCAATGTCAGAGACTAGGCTGAACTAGAGGTTTTATCAATATAAAGAATTGATTATTATATTACTTGAACTAAGTACAGAACAATACATCAGATAATGTACAAGATGAAAGACAAAGAGCGAAAGAAAAGAACGAAAGTTCGACTTCTATATACATGAATCAAGCAGAATCAAGGCTAAACAGTAGTTTTATTAACTTAAGATTGCAGAAGTTCACGCACACAACTGAGATGATTGAAACAGAATTGCTGAAACTAGATTAAGATGATGATGACTAGATTAATGACTTGACATCATGACAGTAACTTCTCTCTTCAAGACTGAGCTTCTGCAAGATGACGAGAAGAAACAAGATGAAATGAGAAAGAATTGAAGATGAAGGCTGAAACGAGACAAGAAAGAATCAAAGATGAAGATTGAAACGAGACAAGAATTGATGTGAATGCATTTTAATGTGATGAAGCACAGATGAAACTAGAATAGATCTGAGTCACATCTGAGTCAGATCTGAGCAAGATGTCTGAAGAGCGAAGCGAGATGAGATGCATTTTAACATGATGATGCACAGACGAAACTGAAATAGATCTGAGTCACATTTGAGTCAGATTTAAACGAGATGTCTGAGACAGATCTAGACAAGATCTGAGTCAGATTTGAACTGAGTTGAGATGATGAAGATTGAACTTAAAGTTCTTGACATTGACATTGAGATATCACACACGACAGTACATGTGATTCTTCGACGACAGAGTTGACGAGGTGATATTCATCGAGCGCTTGCTCACAATTATTCAGAAGATTGAAAGACTTTCAAGTAGAAAAGTGATCTTCTCAATCGACGTAATACTTGAGCAGAGATGAATTATAGCATCTATCACGCTTGAAGTTTAGTATGCTGTTTACATATCAGAATCTTTCGTCATTTTCAATGACAATGAGTTCTCAAGATTTCTGACGTTGACTTGAAAGAAAGTTACTTGTGATATGATTCAGAAAAGTGACATGAAAGACTGAGTGAATCTTCATGAATACTGAAAGATTTAACTCGATGACTAGAAAGTTGTTCTTGAAGACACGCTTGATCTTGAAGAAATCAACGTTACAATCATCTAACTTGACAGCAAGGCGAGCGATGCTGAGATTGCAAGCATTCAGTCAGACTTCATCTTCAACGAAGTATCTAGAACAAGAATGACGAAAGAGATTGACATGAAATTCGTAGATGATCTGAGCTATAAGTATCTCATCATGTAGATGCTCAGTTAGTTTCTTCATCTTCTTGATGAACTCTTCAACATTGATTAACTTGTCTCAAGCTTGAGACGTAAAATTCTCAAGCAAAGACTCAAAGAGCTTGAAGTTTAGACGTGAGTTTTGACTTGAATTGATCAAGAAGAATGATGCTAAAGTGATTGATGATGATGCATTATTGACGATGAATTCAACTTCAGAAAGTCACTTAGCTCAGTCATTCTGCATGTAGTTGACGAAGACTTGAAGATAATGCTTCATGACAGCATTGACTTTCTCGATTTGATCATTGATTTCAGAGTGATACGTTGTTGATAACTTAGCATTTATCTTCAGCATTTTACACATATGCTTTCAGACATCAAAGATGAATTGTGTGTCTCAATCAGACACAAAGAACTCAAGTAAATCATGATGTTTTCAAACATAAGCATAGAAGCAGTTGATAACTTCTTTAACTTTCATAGAAGTGATGAGAACTAAATGTCTCATTTTAATAAGATGATCAATGAAGATTAGAACATATCTATATGTGATATTCATGAAGATATTGAGCGATAAAGAATTTACATAGTTCATGAAGACATCACATCAACGATGTTCAAAGATTGAAAGAAGATGCAATCATTCTTGAATTCATTGTCTAAAGAGTTTGAAACGTGTGCATATGTGACAGTTTCATACAAAGCGTTGAACATACTTATAAATGTTTGATCATCAATAAACTTGACTGATCAGTTCATAGCTTTTTGCTTTTTCTGAATGATCATTGATGACACTATCATGAATGAGCTGAATGATATGAAAATGTAGTTTATCTGAGTTGAGCACGTACTTTCTTTCTTGAAAGTACAGATGATTCTCATGTTCTTCACACTCAACTAAAGAAATCTTGTTGTGATGTTGTGCTTCATTGCGAAGCACTTCAATTATCTGAGCTGCGAATTTGTCATTGATTTCGACTTGCTTTTACAATGTCTGAGTGAGAATGTCAGCAAAATCTTCATCAAGATTCAGAATGTCTTGATTTAGCTGAGACTTGATGTTTTCAACGTTGAATTCTTCAATTTCTAGATTCATGAAAGCTAGAATTTGCAAGAATGCTGAGATAACTGAGAACAAATATAACTGAACTGAATTTAAAGCAATGATTTATGACTGAAGCTTCATGACTTTGATGTCGAAGATGTCAAAGACGAGATTCTCAACAATATCAAGATCTAAAACATGAGTTTTCAGAATTGTCTGATGTTGATATTGATGTTGAGAATTGAATGTATTCTTCTTTTTAGAAAGATCTTCTGAGCGACGTGTCAAAGCATTCAACTTATCATTGATCTTGTCGAAACGATAAGCGATGCAATAGTTGAATTTAGACAGAAACTTGCTTCAACGAGCTTGATGACGACTCAACTGCTTAGTTAACATGAAATACTCAAGGTTTTTGTGATTCATAATCATCTCAACAAAGTAGATAAAGTCTTCAAGTTCTGATCATCATTTCTTGAAAGTGCAAACAATGATCATGAGTTCTTTATCGTAGATCTCATAGTTACACTCGATTGAGTTATGCTTCTTCAAAAAGTAAGCGATTGAATGAAGAATTTTGTTCTCATCATACTGAAAGAGAATGTTTTTGAACACATAGTTTGAAGCATTGATTTCTATCACAATCTTGTGATCTGAATTATAGTGACAAAGAATAATCTTGAAAGTGAAGACTTTCTTAAGAATGTTGAATGCAATCTGACATTTCTGAGATCAGACAAAGAATACATCTTTTCTGATGAGATGAATGAGCGAGATAGTTATTCTACTATAGTCATAAATGAATCTTCTATAGAAGTTCGCGAAATCTAGAAAACTTTAAACGTCTTTAACGTTGATCAAGATGAATCAGTTGACAATGATGTTTATCTTAAAAGAATTCATCTTGATCTCTTTGATGATAATTATCAATTCTAGATACAAGACTTAAGTGACGTGAAACTTGCATTTGATTATATTCACTTGAAGATTTGCTTCTTGCAGCTTTCGCAGAATGAGCTTGACATGAATCTCATGCTCGAGTTCATTGTTAAAATAGATCAAGATGTCATTCAGATAAGTTGTACAGAACTTATCTAGTTGTTTGCAAAGAATATTGTTGATATACTTTTGAAACAAGACAGACTCATTACATAGATTGAAAAGCATGACTAAATACTTAAATAATTCAAATCGAGTGCAAAAGACGATGAAAGCTTCATCTTCTTCTTTGATTTGAAGTCGATTGAATGCAAAGATAATATTCAGCTTGATAAAGATTTTAGCTCGACTTAAATGATTCAGCGTTTCTGAGATCAGAGGCAGAGAATATCAATTCTTGACTGTGATAGCGTTCAGATCTCAATAGTTCACGCAGAAGCAAAGTTCTTCTTCAAGTTTCTTGATGAAGAAAACAGAGACGATTGTCTGAAAGTGACTGACTTGAATGAAATCTTTGCTCAGATTCTCATTCAGATAACGACGAAGTTCTAAAATTTCATCACGACTTATGTTGTACAAAGCGAAGACTGAGAGTTGAGCATCTTCTTTAAGATGTATGACATGATCATGAGCTTGATGTAAAGACAAGATATTAATGTTCTTCTTGAAGAAGACATCTAGAAACTCAAAATATTTGAATGATAGAATTGTGACTGAATCGACGTTCTTACTTTGTCAATAGACTTCAAGATCTTCTTGTGTCGTGAATGCAGTCAAATGAAATTTCTTTTTCATTTGATGAAGATTCAGACGATGATTTTTATCATACATATTGTCTTGAGAGCAAGATGAGAACTGAGCAAGAGTTGAACTGTTCTTTGAATGAACAGTCAAAGTTGCATGACGCGATTTTGACTCATCAGAGTCTAAACTAGAAGACGAGATTGACTCAAGATTCAAGAAGACATCAATTTTCTTTAAAGTGACGCTAAACACTTCAATGTCTTTGACATGAGCAGCATGATCAAAGCTTCGAACTTTCAACTCAACTATGTCAAGTTGTATAAAAGATTGATTGAATTGATCTGCTCAAGAGATAACAGAAGTTTTAAAAAGAGAAGAATTTCAACACTTGATTTTTAATGAGTATTCTTTTTGAATGACTTAAAGAATACAACTAAAAGCTTCTTGTTTCAGACGAGAGACAAGACTGAACGAAGTTTGTTTCTTGTGAATGAGCTGAGTATTAATTGACTTTTCATAAACAAACGAGAAGTTATATTGCTTCTTGTGAGCAGACGAGAAATTGAGTTGCTTCTTTCAAGCAAATGAAAAACTAGATTGCTTCTTGCAAGCGAATTGAGTGCTGAATTACTTCTTGTGAGCAATCTGTAAACTGAATTGCTTCTTGTGAGTGATTTGTAGACTGAATTGCTTCTTGTGAGTAATCTGTAAACTGAATTGCTTCTTGTGAGCAATTCATGAACTGAGTTGCTTCTTGTGAGTGAATTGAGAACGAGGCTGAAAGAAAGCTACTTTGTTAACTTCAAATGAGAAATTTTCTTCTTGTTGATTAAGATCATAAATCTTGACGAGAAATGAGCAACAATGATTAAGACAGAAGAAGAAAAACAAGATGAGAATATTGTGCTCAAAATTGACATCAATGACGTGACAATGAAGTCATGACAGACTCATGATGATGAGATACTGACTTAATTCAATGACATAAAAGAATAGTCTTTCAATGTGTTCATCAAGAATCATTGTGATTTCAACAACATGAATAATATCATCGATTAAAGTGACTTGATCATCAAATTCTTGAAGTCTGTGAGAGTGAGTTAATTAATGCAAGAAAAGATGATGTTGTTGCGTGAAGAATTTATTTCTAAAGACATAAGCAAAGACTTCACTATCAATCAAAGCAAGAGTGAAAACTCTAGATTAAGCTTGATGTAGAATACAGAATACTATCATGTGATTATCTTTGAATGTTGAATTGAATTCAAAGAGTTTCAAGACAGATTTAGCAGAAAACTTTCTATATGATTGAAGTGAAAGTGAAAAGATTGAGACTAGTAAACAAGATGATATGTATACAAATCTTTGAGCATAACTTAGCTCAGAAACTAAACTTTTCTTGCAGACAGCGAGACTTCTTCATTTATATTGACGACGTCATTGTTGTAGATGTTCATGATACGCAGAGTGAAGAACTTCTTATTTGAACATTCTTTAATGATTTTGCTCAAATGTTGCAACTTGCAGTAGTAACACAACTTTCACTTGTTGCAGATTTTCTTGATCTCAGAAACGATCAGAGTCTTATCTTGAATGATAACAATGACAAAACTTAGATTCATTGACTCATTGAAAGATGAGAAAGAAAGAGACGAAGATACTATTGAAATAACAGTCACAGAAATGATGATTTTTGAATCTTAAGAGTTACTAGTCAATGCAAAGATGTTCTTGACTTTGATGAATGAGACAATGATGAAGATGAAGTGAGATTGATGATGCTTAAGCTGCTGAAGCTCTTCATTGATGTCAGAGAATACTTGAACTCATTGATGAAAGATGAATGATCGAGTTTCATCAAAATTTCGTTAGAAAAAGATGATAACTTGAATGAAATAATTGACATTGTGCTTCAGACAATCAATCAATGAGAAATCTTTTATCAAAGAACATTCTTTCTTTTGATAGAAGAGATTGTAGTAGTCAGCAAAGCTATTCATGTCTTGCTTTAAAGTTTCACGAAGATATAGATGAGCATCTTCTGTCTTGAAAGAGTTGTTGCAGCAATGATGTAACTTGTGTTGTCAATCTGCAAAGATGAAAATGATACAAAGATCATTGACTCGATATTGACTCATTAGATTGTGAGTCTTCTTATCTATGATGAGTCGTGACTCGACATAAACAATCTTGACTCGATGAAAGAAGTAATGATCATCGTTCATGTTCATGCGCTGTATCAGACTTTGCTCTCATGCATTCAATTGATCTTTGTTCTTCTCATACTCAGGTATGTCAAGAAGCTTCTTGAATCTAGAAGCGATGAAGACAATGACAGAGTTTGCAGAGAGATGAACGATGAAAAAAGATTGATTGTTCAAGATTTGTGCAATGATCTGAGCTATCGCTGCAAGAAACTGAGAATTCAACTCTATATAAACTGAAGAACTGAGAACGATGAATGAAAACAAGATGATAACATCATGTTGTCGAACTTGATTTTGAAGCTCACGCATTGCGCGAAAAGTCTCAACTGAGTTTTCGACCACACTTTGAGTGAACTGTTCAACAGCACGCTCATCATCGATCGAGAAATTATGAAACGACTTCATTTGAGCGAAAGAGTAACTAGATGAGATTTCAACGTATGAAAACGTTGCAAAGAGTGTAGATCTTTCATAATGTCAAAGACTAGACTGAACTAAAGATTCTATCAATATAGAGAATTGATTATTATATTACTTGAACTAGATACAGAACAATACATCAGGTAATGTACAAGATGAAAGATAAAGAGTGAAAGAAAAGAACGAGAGCTCAACTTCTATATACATGAATCGAGCAGAATCAAGGCTAGACAGTAGTTTTATTGACTTAAGATTGCAGAAGTTCGCGCACATGACTGAGATGATCAAAACAGAATTGCTGAAGCTAGATTAAGATGATGATGACTAGATTGATGACTTGACATCATAACATGTCACATGAAGCATGTTTTGAAGAAATTTTGAAGCATGTTTTGAAGCGAGTAGAATGATGAGTAGACAATCAAGTCAATAGCTGAGTTGATAGCTGAACATGTAGGTAGACGAGTAGGTAAAGTGATGAGTAGAATGATATGTAAAGTGATGAGTAGAATGATGAGTAGAGTGATGAGCATGTAGAGTGATGAGTAGGTAGATGAGTCGATAGAAATCGTAGAATAGATAAACAGAGCGAACAAAATGTAATTAATTCAATAATACGCTCATACTTTATTGCATCAGGTAAGACGATCGACAAAGTTCGATATTATTTCAAATTAACGCAGATCAACCTATCTTACAAAGGTTTGCACTCAGACGTGCCGTTCGTATGCTGCGAAGTCAGCAGAGCGCTAACTCGAAGAGACTTAGCGACGTTGACACGTCTGAGAACTGAGGCAAGTATGTACTTACTGTTACTTTCATGATTAGTAATCTTCGCATTCATTCGGCGCTAGTTCGGCGCTAGTGAATGAGTATTTACCCTTCGCTCACTTCTTCCTTCCTTCATAGTTCCTACCTACTAGATAGTTCAGTCAATATATCTACGTGCCTCTCTGCCCTCGTGTCCTCGTATATCAAGAGTAGGTAAGGTAGGTAAACAAACGCAGTAGTAGAGGCTAGAATTAGCGTGTTTGGTGGGGCTGCTTATGCTACCTTGACACGAGTAAATCTTGTATCATAATCTAAGGCCACGTGATCTGTTACCGGATTAGTAAGATAAGTTGCGGCTCATACAGCTCAAGCAACAAATATGCCTTCCCCACGCCGTATATCAATCTGAGCAATCCTTCCCCCTTCCTAGCTTCTTCCAGGCTCACAAGCGCTTGATCTACTCAGCTGCGTTGTTGCAGATATCAATAACCCTACCGACTACTATAGCCCGCGAAACATCTAAGCAACCTTATAGTTCCCACACAATGCAATCACTGTCGAAGAGAAGAATCTTGAGATCGTGCTCTTCTCTCTTTACAGTGTAAAAGTCGGCCTCCGCTTGACACAGATCCTTAAAGGGAGTAGAGAGCACAGCGATGACTCGGCAAGCGCCCTTCGGGCTTATACGGTCGTGACTCGGTACTGTGAGCAACATCTGGATATAATCAAGATACTCGATGAAAACGACCGTGCTGAGATTTTTGAATTACATTCCACAAAACAAGGGAGAAAATGGCGTGGGTCTCTCGTGGTTGGCTTGAAGACATGCCTCGATGCTAAATTGGTGGATGTGGGGAGACTTTCAAAGAGTCATGATGCTGGGGTCGAGGTGCCTGCGACGTTATACTCGCTGCGTCTGGAGTGGTGATCCCTGGTGCTGGAATGGTCCGGACTCTGGCACAGAAGGTCATCGCGCGGAAGTAAAATCTTCGCTCTCGAAATACACGGCCAAGGGGGAAAGGGTGCTCGCAGTTCAGTATGCACAAGTCATGCGACAACAGGACTGGCTTCACTTATCTGCGCCTATGCTCAAGCATAGAGGGTTCCAAGTGATCGTACCATATATAGATATCAGGATGAACGTTACGGGAAAATGAGATCGTGGAGTACGATGGCGTGAAGCCTGAAGATGATGCATCGGAGGTCGGTGCAGGGTTGGGGATCCCTGAACAAATGACTATAATGATGATATCCTACTTGCTGATCTTTAGTATTGTCGGTTCAAAATCTATTGGAAGACGTCTTCACCTCGCCGTCTCCTATCTCTAAGTTGCAAAAGTCATAAGTTTATCCGTCGCACAAAATTACAGAACGACGTCGAATAGCTGAAACTGGAATAAACAAGGTATAGTGAAGCTGACTGAGAAAATGCTGATCTACTCCAATCTAGCAGTTGAAGCCTGTGTCTCCGCTACGCGAACCACTATCATAACTGCCAAAGTTGCTGTGATGAGCTTGATCATTGCTGCCCCAGTTCTGGTCTCCATACTGGAAGGACACAGCATCGTCATCCACTGCGCCAACAGTTATATTCAAACCAAGTGGTAGAGCACTATCGACCGTTTGGGGCACGTTGGTCAATGCAACGAAGCGAACGCCGGACCCGCTGCCAGGAGGATCGGCGTTGATCAAGTTTTGCCGGGCGTCGTAGATGTTAACATCGAGCAGGTAGTTTGGACCTCCAGCATTTGGTCCATTTGCTTCATTCTTCTGGTATTGGACGACGTGAATGCCGCACCAGCCAGGAACGTAGTTACCCCAAGGATTACTAGGGGGATTTGCAGCGTATGAGGCCAAGACAGCATCCTTGATGGCGTTATGACCATCGATCCTCGGATGGAAGATTTTAGCAAGGCTGTCCGCGATCCAATGTGAACCTTGCGATGCAGGTTTCAGCGAGCCGTCGGCAGCGGCCTGCTGATCAATCCAGTCCTGAATTTGCTTTTCCAAACTCCCCTGAGGGAAAGCATGCGACTCTGTTACCGTGTACGCTTCCGTTGTGTCCCACTCGAAAAACCATGTGTCGGCGCGGTTAGGATCAGGCTCCGTGACGCCATCCTCGCAGTAGCGGTGGGTACTGAAGCTATTGGTATAGTCGACGTAGACTACAGGCTTTCTTGGATCGTTTGAGTTAGCACGATCCACAGCGTCTTTAATGGCACCATTCAGCTGAGAGGTCAAATCGTTGAGCTGCCTGCGCAGATCCTTTGTTAATTTGGGAGGGTTGTCGCGGGTCCAGTAGCTCCACGTAACATCATCACATTGAGTCGTGTCTTGGTTCCAAAAGTGGGCGTAGCCCGTCCAATACAGCTTGAACTGCGGAGCTCCTGCGTTTTGAAGAATTTCAAAAGCGAGTTTGTCAAGATTGGTGTGAAAGTCTTGA
>JAABUK010004089.1_pt1 | contig 24084 bp, 30 predicted proteins | sample 5559141 | NCBI WGS metagenome assembly JAABUK01 (sample SAMN10711869, study PRJNA513367) | rock metagenome | isolation source: Antarctica rocks | place: Antarctica: Victoria Land, Pudding Butte nord | collected 2016-01-03
AAGTCAGTTGAGATGCACCATGAGTCCCTGCCAGAGGCTCTGCCCGGTGACAACGTTGGCTTCAATGTCAAGAACGTGTCAGTCAAGGAGCTGAAGAGGGGCTTTGTAGCTTCTGACTCCAAGAACGACCCAGCCAAGGAGGCCTCAAACTTCACTGCACAGGTCAGTTTGCCTAATGCATCTTGAACGCAATCCATATTGAGAGCCATGAAGTGCTGTTCTTCGATGGTGAGCAAGGTGGGCATTGTGCTGTCAATGCCTTGCTTGTTTTGCACTGATACTTGCTGCATTTGTTTGCTACATACAGATCTGCCAACAATGCTGGCTCAATGTTGACATGCATATGAGCAGGTCTCTGGCTTGGGCTGCAGCATGGCATCACGCATATTGCTGTAGGACATGTGCTACTGTGCAGGTCATCATCATGAACCACCCTGGCCAAATTGGCAACGGATACGCTCCAGTGTTGGACTGCCACACAGCCCACATTGCTTGCAAGTTCTCTGAGATCCAGACCAAGATTGACAGGCGATCCGGTAAAGAGCTGGAGGCTTCACCCAAGTTCATCAAGAATGGAGATGCTGCTTATGTCATCATGATTCCCACCAAGCCCATGTGCGTGGAGCCCTTCACCGCATACCCACCCTTGGGTCGGTTTGCTGTGCGTGACATGCGCCAGACAGTGGCTGTGGGTGTCATCAAGGCTGTGGAGAAGAAGGAAGTGGGTGGCAAGGTCACCAAGTCAGCAGCCAAGAAGAAATGAACCGCACGGGGGCTTTGCCCCACTCAGTGCATGGAACAACACAATGTGCATGAGGCTGCTTGCAATCATATGCGCAAAGTTTGTCACTGTTACAAAGGTCAATTGTTTGTCTTCATGATGTTAACGAGTTTGACCCAGTTGCCTAAGATCAGCTGTCATGCAGAACTCGCTCAGCAAGCACAGAATTGGGTGCTTGACTTTCGATGGCAGGGCTAAAAGGCTCCTTTGGTTTGTTAGACCCGATGAATTTGTGCAGCAACTATCGAAGCAGCAACAGGCTTGGCTGCACCACCTTTGCAGTGTAATAATATGTCTTGTTGGCCTTGCGCACTGCATTTGTCATGACAACTGTTACTGCTTGAGGTGCGTAAAACGACTGCACGGCCACGTTTACAGGCTGATACGTCAGTACGAGGTTGCTATCACAACAAAACTACTGTGACAAACGTCATTGAAAGACTGACCTTGAAAGCATACAAAATGTTGCAACACCCAGCTGTGACTGCTGCCCACTCAGCAGGTATACACACACAGTGATGCAATGTGCAGATCTTATCCCCAACACACATATACAGTGCTAGCAACAGCATGGTAGTCATGCTGCAGTATACAAATGGAAAACGCTGCAAGGATCATGCTATAGAGGTCCAGCAGGCTTGATCACAGGCAATTCCAGTTGTGCAGTACTATCTACAGAATTCTGTATGCTGGTGGTGGGCATGTCATTTCTGCGCAGCGCCGATCTGTCACGACCAATTAAAGGTCCTTTCTCAGGATCCCGACTAGGCAACATTGACTCTTTCATCATGCGTCTGCGAGCCTGCATTATCGAACTGAATTGAGTGACACGCAATTGCCCAAAGAGTAGGCGCAAGTTGTGGAAACAGCCAGATACAACTAGACTTGTACAGTCTTCCCTCCCGCATGTAGCATGTGTGTACTAACAGTTTCATGAGGAGTATTGCATAAGATCTCAATGGCTTGCCACCAAGGATGATGCGAGGCCAAGCAGAGAAGCTCGGGAGCAACCACCTCTTTGCAAGCATGCTTGTCAGCGTAGGACATCTGGACAGACTATTGATGAAAGCCCCAGTCATGACCACTGACAGACACAGTCTCTAATTTGTGACAAAAAGCATGCATGATCGAGCTGCTGTCACAACGTTTATGCTGACTCACCTTCATGGCTGATTTAGCAGCGTACCAAATGGCTCCAACCATGCTCATACCCAGGCCAACACTGTTCCACACGCTGAAGCGGAAGTCACCAAAAGCAAATGCTCCCACAATAGTCATGATCACGTTCTTCAGATTGCCTGCTGTGCTGGTCATGATGGAGTCATTTATCCTTGTGCACACAAAGGTTGAATGGCTCACTGTCAGCCCTAAGATGCAGCTGAGGACCATGGATACCTGTGCAGGACAAGCCAAGTCCTTCCCCATGACAGCTGTGGAATTTGTCAAGTGATGCTGCATCAAAGCTCAAAGCACACGCATTGTGCAGCAGTTCTTGACTGCACATCTCATTCAAGGGCAACAGCAGCAGCAGACGAGGGCGCAAGCAGCAGCAGTAGGCAAGTATCTACAAAGTCCATTGCTGCAGCGCTGAGGTCCACACACAGTTTTTGAAACCGTGCTCCTGCTGAGCAAGCACACTTAGACCAGACAGCTGGGACTGCTCACCTGATAGCCACGCCACCGAAATCCTGGATACAGACTGATTTGGCGAGGCTCATTGGACAGGGCCAATGCTGCAGTCAGCAGTGGCAAAGACAGAGCAGCATTGTACCCCAGCAGGCCCGTTGTAGTCAGCCCTGAGGTTGCTGGGCTGTTCTTCACCATGATGAGGTACAAGGCTGTCAGAAAGTTGTTTATGACAATTGCTATGTATCCGTACAAGCTGAACGTCAGGTCTGTAGCAGCTGCTACCACAGCTCCTGCAGATTCACAGGCACTGGGTTGGTTCATGTCCCATTTGCACAACTGCAACAGTGGCACCTGTGAATTGCAAAGTGCATGCGGCACAAGAAAAGGGTAGTGAGTCTTCTGTTTATACATATTGAGTGATGATGTGTATGAGTATAACACTTATGACAGCATGAACAGCAGACATTGTGGTGGTAATGAGCCAGTCACAAGCTGCTGGTGAGCTCACACTCCATGAAACAAAAAAGGATTGCATGTACTGTAAGGAAGGGCAGATGAAAGTAGATCATCAGATAGACAAACAGTTGCATGAGCTAACCTCCTATCATCAGAGCGACTGCTCCTATAGTTGCCCTGTCATGCTGCTTATGCATTAGAGACCTTTCTAGCACAATTGTGCATACAAGGGTAAAACGTCGCAGTGCAATAAACATTGGCACATTGAGATCAGCAGTGCCTGCAGCAAAAGCGCCGTTAGGAAATGTCCAAAGCAGCCTTGGCTACTGTGCACGAGGCAGAACACTGCTGGGCAGCTGTTTTGGCAACCAGAACTCACCAATCAAACCAAAGACAACATTCAAGATGTTGACAACTGCTAGAGGAAATACAGCTTTTGCTGTGGCCCACTCCAGTCTTGGCTTTGCAACTAAATAGCATATTGGAAGCATGACAAGCATTTGTGCAAGGGCCACTGTGATAGGAAATTGGAACTGGAACGTTGTAAAGAGGGCCTGCACAGATGGCATACACGGCTGTTTGTTCTGCAGCAAAGATGTCGCTTTTGCTCAAGCAACACATCTGACATCACCTTGTTCATGAACTGCACAAGTATGGACGAGCCCGCATAGTAGCCTGCTGCAGACACCCTTTGTACCACTGATTTGCCAGAATCGTCTGCTGGACGCAGCATATGTATCGGGAAGTGCTGATACGCTGCAGAAGGCCATAAGGGGTAGGAAGGTGATGTCTCTTCTGTTACATGTCAAGCAGGTGTTCCGCGTCGCAAAGTTGCGATAGGGCCAGTGGAGGGGTGGAAGGTGAGTAGCGAGGTGCTATCCAGCCGTTGATGCGCAACGTAGGCAGGGACGGGGTGCAAGGTTGACCGCATTCAAACTTTGCTATGTATACGAAACGCCAGCGCGTTCTACACTGCCACCTCTGACGCCCGATCTTGCACCTTCAACCTGTCCAGCACAGGCGTCACTAAGCCGAGCTTGATATCGTTCTAGCCATCGCCGGAAGGGTGTATGCAGCTTGCAAGTTGCATAGGTGTTGGAGTGCTGTGGGGTTGCACAAACTCGTTCATAAAGCGTGGCAGTGTAGTAGCTGACTGTAAAAGTTGTGATCAGGCTTGCGACTCTAGCTGGTCTGTGGTACACTCTATTGGAATTAATTCTGTTGGTCTATTCAATCTGCTGACTACCTGGAGATTTCTAGTACCTCAAGCACTAAACTTGGTGGGAAGCGTATGCTTTGCATACTTGCTTGGGAGAGCCCCTCTGTCATTTGTGGTGCCTGTCACCAATGCAATCAGTCTACTGTCAAATGCTATGACAGACTGGCTGCTTGGAGAGCATATTGACCTAGCATATGCCGCTCCAGGCGTCTTGCTGCTAGCCCTGGGAGTTGGCCTTTGCGCAAGCTAAGCCAGCGCAAACAAGCCTACATAGCAATTGGCATCCTCTCAGCACAATGACAAATGCAGTACACCATTTAGATAGGAAAGCAACAGCAGTAGGCAGTGGCAGCAGCACGCCAGACACAGGCTCTGGCACAGCATTCCCAGCTGCCTTTGATGCAAGAATGGTAGTGTTTCAGCAACTGAAACCCCACACGAGCCAGCTCCTGCTGCATAGAGATTCTCCAGCACGCTTGCAAGCATCTTTACAGCGCCTGAAGACTGTCATTCAAGATGCCGATGCTGGTGGTTTGAACAGTCCTGGCTGCATGGATTATGCTTTGTTCCCGCTCATGTTTGGCGTTGATTCAGTTGCTGCCACTCGACAAGCAGGTCAGGCCCTGCAAAGCTCTGCAATCAAGCCATCAATGCCCTGCATACAAAACACGATCATACACATATGCTTGGGCAGCCTGGTATAATGCATGGCTTCTCATCAAATTGATGCTGAAAGGCGTAGTCTTTTCTTTTCTTTTGTTTTCTATGCTCAACATCCTTGGCAAAGCACATTTGTGGCAGAATGTGGCACTCACTCCGAGTCTGCATGCAGTTCGCAAACATGCAACAGAAATGTATTCAGGCGCCAAGACTGCATCATCAGAGGTGTCCATGCCAGCAGCCCGCAGTGATGCAGTAGCAGAAAGCCTGTTGGACTGCTGCACAGCGTTGCTGCTACGCTGCCCAGCACAGACTGGCGAGCAGCTGCTTGAACTGATGGATAGGTTTGCTAGCATTGCCAGCCTCAGTAGCAACACAGCATCAGAAGAGGTGAGCAAATGCTGATGGCACCTGGCTCTTGTATAAGTGCTGCATGTTTGTACAGATGTATATATGCACTAGCACATGCCTGCCTTGAGTCAGACTGCATATGACAAGCTTACCATCAAGCAAGGGTGGATGTTGTCAAACCGTCGTATTGCTATTCCTATCTGCCAGAAAATGCATTTGCAATTGCAGCCTGAAGAGCCAAGTCGCAAAAATGCAACACAAACAGCAGCTACAGGTTATTTTACGATTCCTGAATTTTTTTCACTGACATATTTTGATATTACTAGGCACATGACTGCAGTGCACACATAGAAGCCGTGATCTGCCTCACACCGGCAGCTGTCCATGCAACAGCCTGGTGCTGTCAAACAAGTTGTTTTGTTTCTGTCACAGGTTCGTCTCAAGGCAATTCAGTGCATAAGCTCCATGCTGATCAGCAGTGCTAGCAAATCCGCTTCCTCAGGCCCCGCATCAGTCCTGAAAGACCCCAGCAAAGCCCCTCTGATAGCCTACCTCTTCTCCATCCTGATGAAAGCAGCTGAAGGGGAGATGAAAGCAGGCTTGACTGGCAGCAAGACCCTTTCAGCAGCCGCCTTGAAGGCTGTGCGCTGTCTTGCTCAGGCTGTGAACGATGGGGATGCCCTGGCTTTTGTGCTGCCTGGCCTGGCCAGCGGCCTTGCCAAAATCATGATTGCAGCAGGTGACAATACCACCATTTACATGCTGTGTGACTTTGCGCCGCAAGGCACAACACAACATGTGGCTGACGCCTGTTAAGTCAGCTGACAATGTCTCCATCATCATGCAGATGCACTGCATGCAGGAAGCCTGTTCAACCATGTTGCACTTATTAAGGTAGACCTGCGCTTGTTGTGTGGCCTAACTAACACTAACACTAACAGCATTGATGCTTGAGGGCAAACTCATGACATTGGTCGCATGCAACGTGGTTGTTGTAAGCCAGCAATGGGACACATGTTGGTGGCCTGGCTGAAGCAGGACAATCGCTAGGAACAAGGCAGACAAAGACCAACATATGTTTATGTTGCGAATAGAAAGACCTCATAGTGTTGGTGTGTGTGGAGAAGGTTTTTGAAGGCGGCAAGTGCTGATGTTGCAAAGCTAGTCAAGCCACATTCATGTGTAGTTGGCTCTGCTGCTGATACTGGTCCTGCTGAGCTGCAGTAGGTGGGTCTAGCAAAAGGCCATCTGGCAGCAAAGTGGGAAGTGAGTCAGTTGTTGAAGCCCTCCAAGCTTTCACAAGCGTTGTGACGGCTACTCTGGGAGATTTGCACGCACAGGCTATCGCTGACTCTGAGCAAGCACAAGCTGAGTTGAGCGCCCAGGAAGCTCTCACTGCTCTCTCAAAGCTTGCTGTACAGCAGCAGGGGCATCCAACTCCAATTCCTGAATCAAAGCAAGGTACAGCAAGTATGAAGCCTTGATGCCACTCCACATGCTCCACATGCCACCCACAAGCTCATGATGCATGTGGTGCCGTGACACGAGGTCATTGAGGCCCTTGCGTTTGATATGGTGAGGCAATAGCTAGGATGTAGACTGATGCTGCATTTGCACATGAGGCGCACAGTAGCAGGTCTCAGCAGAGCAGAGCTACTGGGGCCCCTCATTGGTCAATTCTGCTTTGCGCATGAGATGGTGGGTGACTGTCGTTCTGCGATTGAGGCTGACTGTGGATCTGCAATTGCAGAGGTGCAGCAGGTGCAGCAGAAGCCCATGCAGTCAGGTCAAGGTCAGGGCATGAGACCTGCAAGAGACAAGGCATGGGTCCAGACAAGCGCTGCTCGCCTTCAACTGCTGATTGCCCAAGTCCTTCCTCCTCTGGCTGCACATCCCAGGATGGCCGTCAGGACCCCGCTTGCACAAGGTCAACCTGCAGCATTGCACCCTGTCTTGTACCTGCCATTGCTGCTGACTTTGTGTGCAAGACCTGTGTCACATGGCAGACCGCACACACCTAGCTCATCATGAGCTGGAAAACGTTGTTGTTATGATTGTTATTGGTATTGTTATTGAATACTATAATTATTGTTAATATTGTTATTACATGGCAGACTGGTCTATTGCCAGAAAGTCTCCACCGAATGCACAGTCCCCCTTCTGACCCTGCACACTCACATGCGCTGCTTCATCACTGTTGTGCAGACTGCATTCATTGCAGCAGCAACAGGCCAGCTGTGAGGTATTCTGGAGTCCAAACTCCATACAGCTGTCACCTGCATCGCTGCCGTTTCGCAGCCTTTTAAGTGCTTAGCAAGGGTACTTGTCAACACACATGTGTCCCTGGAGCAGAACGTCTGCGGTCAAGCTACTGAATGATGTGTGTGATTGTGGGTGCAGCGGTGACTCAGCTACTGGAGCATTGCAGCACAGTGCTGCAAGACCCAAACCAGGCTTTGTATGAAGTCCTGTTCACACTGGCTCAAGACGAATGGCCTCAAGTCTCCAACCACTGCCATGCTTGGTTGTGCCGCTGCCTGCCTGTTCAACACAAGGACGCACCCAGGGTGAGCAAGCAGCACCACTGAGCATGCAGTCTGTACTGCACGTGTGCACTGCTTGTATGCCCAGCTGCTCAAACCCCGGGCTGCAGCATCTGTGTGACAGTGCAAGTCTATTGAACCTGTTGTTATGGTGGTTTGAAGCTAATATAGCTGTGAAAGACACACATGGCTCTGTGGCTCAAGCTGCATGAAAAAAGGATGGGCCCAGTCTTGCAGCAGAAAGTCCCTAGTTTGTGTGAACCACATCTTAATTGTCTGACTGATCAAAAGGTATGCCTGCCGTTCACATCCTCAAGCTGTGTTGCATCAGGCTGCTGACTTGCATGTGGACACCATCTGCAAAGCTCGCATGATCATCACAACTGCTGAATTCCATGAAGATCTGCAACACCATTAAAATTCCAGATGCACAGAACATGTGAGACCCCATCAAGGACGACAAATGGATGCAACAAACTGTCATGCATGGTGACCTAGTAGGTACCTGGCAAGAACGATTAGCTGGAACGCCTGTAAATATTGATTATTATTATTATGCATGGTGACTTGTCTGCAGGGGGGTTCTGTGCCTGCCATTGTGCAGCGGTTGCTGGGCGGGTTGCTTCCAGCTCTGCAGTCTGGAGAGGAAGCAGGTACCTTGCATGCCCGCCGCCTCACTACTGCTCTACAGGCAAGGCCTCCTTTGCTCGAAATCTCGAGGAACAGTAATGTGTCATGTGTAATGGGTAGTACGGTAATTTAAATACACTGTTGATCATCAGCATGACAAAACCGATTTTGCTGACATGTGAATGATCATGGCAACACTGCTTGGCTGTCTCGGCAAGCGCTACTTTGGTGCAAGGCATACTGATACAGCGAGGTGCATGGTCACAGTCTGTCACAGTCTACTGCTGCACACAGCTCATCTGGCTCTCAAAACCGGTCACGTACGGCACATGATGTCACTTGCACAGCACGTGATACACTTTTGGACTGGTTCTGAGCAACAATCCAAGCCTGTCAGCAGCCTACACATGCAGACTGTCTGGGTTCAGCCTGTGCATAGAAGCACAACTGTCAAGCTGCGTATTGCATGATCACTGGATTTGCTGGCAGCTTTGCTTACGCTGTTGAACAAGCTGCCTGGCCTCAGCAACCCACTCACTGTAGTCTTGCTTTGTTTTGAGCAGGCTGCTGACACTGTCAAAGACCAAGGCAGCATCCAGCAAGCCGAGCAGACGGCATGTCTACAGACACTTGATCAACAATTCTGTGCTCTTGCAATGAGTGCTTTTGTTACCGCAGGCCTGCTCTCCACAGCAGCTCACAAATCTCTTGGCCGCAAGTCCAGTCAATGCAAGCTCTTGGGCTTCTACGCTGTGTCGCTGCTTTGCCTTTGAGCGCAGCGCCGCCGCCCTGCTGCTGTACAATACCCCACAGGCAGGGCCTCATGCACCCCTTTTGCACCCCACCTCAGGCCCCTCCCCTCCACCCACCTCAGCCCCCTCCGCAATACCCGCTGCAGCAGCTTCGAGCGCTGGCAGCACGGCAGACACACAACAGCAGCCAGGCCTGATGCACACACTCAGTGACATTTCCACTTATCAGCAACAAGCCGCCACCGTAGCTACAACAACTCCCGCCACAGCTGCCACCCTGCCTTTGTCATCAGCAACAGCATTCTCACCACCAAATGCTGCCAAATCTGATGCTTACCAAAATTCCAGCCAGGACAGCAGTCAGACTGCACAGCGAGCAGCAGCAAAACCTGAAGCGCATGACCATTCTGGCAGTCCAGATGTGGCCTTTGTTCTGCTGCCCAGGATGCAAATGGGCATGACTCACATTGCCACTGCTGCCTGCTACACTGCAGTGGCAAATGTTGCTCGCACTCTGGCCAAGTCAGCAGTGGCGACAGACCAAAGCAATGCTGCATCAGCAGGTAAGATGATGGGCTAAACTCCATTTTGCAGCCATGCCTGCCATCTCTGTGTTGCTTCTTCCGGCATGCTAGCATTCAGTGGTGTAAGGCACCAATGAGATGGCTGTAGCAAAGGCAACAGGCCTTGCTCTTAATCTGGCATGATGAGCTTCTGCTAGCCCATTTGTTGCCGACATCAATGCAATAATCGCTGTGTCAGGCGTTGTTTCTTCACGAGCTGCGCTCGACAGCTTTCTTTCATCACAATGAGCTCCATTTTGCTACATCGTGCGTCACAGGACTGCATTTGATACTGCGCTCAGCATGAGAAGCATGTCCTGTTGCATTTTCACTGCTCAGCATTTTCTTGCCTGGCTGCGTCTGCAGGTGGGGCTGTCTTGCATGGCATTGTGCAAGATCTGCTGCAAGTCTTTGAGGCCCAAACGCCTCCTCAACACACCCAAAGCCAAGCAAGCAGCAGACGCCACACAGCTCTCAGTACAGAGGCTCGGCCCAGCATAGCATGGCAAGGCAGAGCCGCAGCTGCAGTCGTTGCCTTGACTGAAGTCTTGTATGGTGCATCGCCCGCTTGGCAACCTGCGCAGGCCCAAATAAGCAGCAGTCCCACCTCACCTGATGACAGCAGGCGACGGCGCAATGGTGGCAGGACTTGCTCAACCACAGCAAATGGTGCCAAGACCTGCTCAACCATAGCAAATGGTGGCAGGACTTGCTCAAGAACAGCAAATGGTGGCAAGACTTGCCCATCCACAGCAGCAGGTGATGAGGCAGTTGGTGGTGCTGGACAGGAGGGCAGCAGGACTGGTGAGGAGGCAGGACGTCATGGCAGTGAGTCTGCGTCTGACGTGGGTGCATCTGTGCATGGTGATGGGGCGCTGGAGCAGCTGGTTGTACAAGTGTTGGGCGATTTCAGCAGCGCTGATGTGTGGCAATTGCCCACTCATGTAGAACCTGATGCATCGCCAGGGGGAACTGCCCTTACTCCACAGGTGAGTATCATATCACCATACCTGCTTTACAGCATGGGGTCACTTCTTCCAGTCTGCTTTGTGCAGTCTCACAGAGTCCTGACAAACCTTGCAACTGGTGGCTGCAGCCAGACGGCCGGACTATCAGAATATTAATGCTGAATCCAGGCCACCAATCATGTTGGAGTTGTCTATTTGGCAAGTGCATCAGTTTGATATACAGACGATATCATAATTGATGTTCAATCTTGGCCAATACAAATATCTGCCTGGTCCATATTTTCTAGCCATTCAATGCAATATCCCTCTGGATTTGTCAGAGCAACTGAGTATGTTGCACCTCAGTAGTAGGTGTTGTCATTGTGACAGGGTGATGAGTTGGCCATCACAAGCGCATGTCTCCATTGATGACACCACTCCTTTGAGCAGTCACCGCATTTTGATAGGACATGGCTGACAGCAATGTTGCCACACTGCACTTCCAGCCACAACCTCATGCCTTGGAGAGCTGCGTAACAGTTAGCAGTGAAAAATTCAAGTCTGAATTTTGATGCAAGACCTTGCTAGAAGCAGTAGGCGCTGTGCTCTTTTGCCAGGAATGGCCCTGTTCCACATCTGCCTTATGCAGCTGACACCCTTCTCCTCACCCTACACTACAGGCGCTAGGAGAGAACGCAGTTCTCATCAGAGCTTTGCTGGAGGCAGTGGGCACCTTTGCACGGATGCTGGGCCCTCGCTTTGCAAGCAATGGCCTCATCCTACGCAAGGTGTTACTGCTCCTACTGGAGCGGCTGGCAGACCCGTGCCCCTCTGTGGCTTCAAGTGCTGGGGCGGCCCTGGGCTCCCTGTGTCTGCACTGCGGCTACCCCTCAAGGCAGGCCCTGCTGACGCACAATGCAGACTACCTCGTGGATGGGCTGTGCCGGCAACTGCGCTCACTGCAGTCTCACCCAAGGTGTGTACTTTGGTGTTGCCGTGCTGCAAGACAGGTCTTGTGAAATGATGTTGCTGACTATCTGGTGGCTGGCTTGTGTTGCAAGCTGCAATGGCTGGAGTAGTGTTGAGGAAGGTCAGTGCTGGTGATGCATAACTCTTGTGTCAAGCAAAGTGGGTGTAAATCTGAGGGCAAACCGCAGACACGGCATGAGACACAGTGCCACTGCAGCTGTGATGGTTGTTGCTATTCGACCATGCTGGGTATCCTGTTCCTGGGCTCTCTTGCCAGCAGCGCTTGTTGCGTTCTCAGGCAACCATGGTTGGTGATCATGCTTGTCATGGCATGCTTCACGTCTGGGTTACACTGCTATTGACCATTGTGACAGCCACCTCAAATGTTGGGTGCGGCGTTTATTCTGTTCATAGCACAGCTGTGAGCTGTGTGCTCACTGAAGGCTCAGATCTAGACTTTGCAAACAGTTCAGGCATCGCACATGGTCTCAGGGGAGGTGGAAGGCTTTAGTGTGTGCAGCATAACATCAGAATGCAGGGTGTACTGCGTCCTTGGTGGCATCAATTTGGCCAGCAGCAAATTCTGTCAGACAAGCTAATTGGGCTTTATGACCAAGTCGGTTGCGCCGAAAGACGGCACACCTTCAACAATCTGCAGATTTCCTTCCATGTCTGCTCTGTGTATACAGCACAGCTATGCTTTCGCATCTCTGTCTCCAGATGGTTCTGTTGCGCTTCCTGCCAAACGTGAGTGAAAAGACTATGTTGGTGCAGGGCGCCATACCTGTTTGCTGCTGTCCTGCAGCAGGCAGGGGCAGGGCCACAGCTATTGCCCCTGCTGGCTGACCCTGCCAGGGCAGCTTTCCAGGGCCTTTCTATCACTGCCCGTCAAAGTGCAGCTTTCCATGTGTATCCATTCCTCCAGGTGACATTCTTTGCTCGATGTCCCAGCTGATCTCTCAGGCAATGCACAGCTGCTGCCGTGGGTGTTGACTCAGAGTATCAGTATAACAAGCTTCTCTGGGCAGCCCGGTATAATACTTGCTTCTCATTACATTGGCGCCAAAAGGCGTAGTCTTTTCTTTTCTAAAAAAGTATTTCAAGAGTCAGTTCTCTCCTACCTGAAGCGTATTCACCAACTCCATGTGTTTTTCCCTGTGAATTTTGAGTCATCTTTGGGTAGCTGTGATGCTGTGTCCTGCTGCACAAAGCAGCAATCAGGACAGCATCCTGCTGAGTTTCCAGCGTTACGGTGCCCTATCAAGTATGATGACATGAGATTTGCTGTGTGCAAAGGCTCTGCTTACATCCAGTAACAACAACCTCATCTGTTGTTCGGCGAAACTTACTTAGCAGTGTACATCAGCCAGACATGCACATGCTGCATGAGGGGGTGTCGCTGGGCTTGTGGTCTCCAAGACAGACCTCGCAAGCTGTACTATAAAAGACAAGAGAAAAAATACTACACCTTTTGGCGTCAGTTTAATGAGAAGCCAAGTATTATACCGGGCTGCCCAGGTGCAAGCTGTGCTATGCTCAGAGTAGCACACAACTACTATGACATGGGTTCATGCAAAGGTGCTGGTTACAGATACCTAGCTTGCGTAGACACAGAGCTGGATCACTTTTATTATTCGTCATTATTCTTACAGGTGCTGATGCATATCGTGACCATCTGTCAGGCTGAGGCGGCTGTGCTGCTGGCTGCTACTCAAGCAGCTGCTGATCAGATCAAAGATGCAGTCAAAGCTGCTGGGCCACAGTTTCCAGAGGATGATCCAGATGAAATGTCAGGGCTGTCAGGCGTTGACGCTGTCAGAGCCTACTTCGAGGAGCATAATAAAGCAAAAGCCGGCGCTGCTGCTGAAGCAGACGTCAACTACACTGCACGTGAGCTGTTTGCCCGAAGTTGGCGTTGGATCAGGATCTCAAGATCAGCATTGAGCAACCTGGGTTGACAAGTTTTTGGCTGTGCTGATCGTGAATCAGAATGTGGGTGCAATGACTGCTACAGCTGCTATCACTTGCATGACTTGCATGACATCATATTGCACATTCTAGCATCCCTGCAACAATGTCACAGGACATATTCTTCTCGCAACTTTAAGATGTCCGGATGGCACAGCATTATGCAGACTTTGTCTGCATGCATTGTTGGCAAGAAGAGCCTCAAAGTAGTCTTCACATCGTACAACAACTTTGTAACTTGGTTATATAAGTATGCATCTGGCATACCTATCCATGCACACCCCAATGTGGTGCTCACATTTGAGTGTGATGTTTGCAGGGTTGGATGTCATTGAACAGCTGAGTAGCAGGAGACGCCAGATTCACTCTGTTGCTGTGTTAGCGCATGCCAGTGCAGATGTGGCCACCCCTCTACTGCTATCTGCCACCCTCAAGGTAAACATTGTGTATTTGCACGAGCTTGTGTCTGCATACCATCACCTTGTATTGTGAGCTGTCCTTTTCAGGATCTGACCTTGGTACATGCTCATCTTGAGGACTTTTGCATCAGCCCTGTATTAGATCCTTCTGCCTCTGGCTATGTATTCCATGTTGCGCACATATTCCTAATTAGGTATGCACCATATTCCTTGTTGCGTGTAAGAAAATTGCAGGCTGCAATGACTAGACAAGTGCTATACGTGGAGCAATGGTGAAACTCCAACAGGTCAAGAGTCAGATTCTGACTGTGCTGCTGGCTGTTACAGGTAGGGCTGTTGGCATCCAAAGTAGGGCTGGTGGCTCTTAGGGCCCTGCATGCCACAACAGCTGCCCTGGACCTGTACGAGCAGGTGATCACCCCTGTCACCAGCAAACAGGAAGGGGTGGGACCGCCCCCTCCTGACACCCCTCAGCTGCTGCCCAGTGTCCATGCAATTTGGGGTCCACTTGTTGGAGCCCTCAGGGTAAGTTGTAGGCACTATGCCAACAACCAGTAAGTGGCTGTCACTGACAGATGTCCTTTGATCACCACACTTTGTTGCCTCCTCCTCCTACCACACCTCAAAACCTGCCACTCATCCAGGCAGCGACTTGCCTTAACTTTGAGTCCTTCAGTCTTCTTGATGTGCCAGCAAGTACACTTTGCTGGGTGCAGAACGACATGCCAGCCTTGGTTCAGGCAGCAATGGAGTGCTTGGTGGGTGTCTGCCAGCTGGCCGGCCCTCAGTTCATGAGGCGGCGGGTGCAGACAGAATCATGGCCTGTTCTGGTGCACTTGCTGAAGCAGGGCATACCTGAACGCAAGCACCTGCCCTACCCTGCTGGTGATCAACCACTCTCTCCCTCTCCGCATCTTGTTATGGCATACTTTGACAACAACAGTTCTTATATCTCTCTCTCCGCATCTTGTTATGGCACACTTTGACGTCAACAGTTCTTGTAACAGCTGAACACAAGTTGCTCAAGGTGGCTTCTGTCGTGAACACTAGGGTGTGGCATCAGCTCATGCAGGCCCAGAGTCACGGGGTGCATGCAAAACTGACAAGAGATGCATGTTCAAAGGTGTTGACTGTGCTGCCATGAGATCAAATCATAGATCAGATTGTGGCTTCGTGATGGGCAGCAAGGATGCATATAGAAGGTGCCACCATGCCAGGGTATTGCAGCTGGGCAACTATCCAAGTGACTGTTGCGTATGGCTCAACGCATCTATATTAGTCACTCAAATTCCAACTGCGGCATGAACACGTGAGGACACAGATAGCTGAGTGGCAAAGGGCATGTTGTCCTGACATCAGGTTGTCCCTTGCTCTTTTCAATCCCAAAACGTCTATTGTAATTCAAAACCGCCATCCCTACACTGAAAATCTATATTCAGAACTATCTGGGGACAGCAAAAACGCGTTTCTACATTGGGGAGATGTTTAGCTCTTTCCAACCTCAAAACACTTACTTTGAATCAGACACATCATCCCTACACTGGGAGGCTTTTGTGTAAACAAAGACACCATTGACAAAGGTTGCTGCCTTGTTGCAGGCAGGAGAGCACTGATGGCTCCTGCAGCGCTTCAGCAGATGCGCTACAGTGTTCTGCACTGCATCAGGCAGCTGGGTGATGCTGCTCAGGGGTCCACCATCTGGAAGGGCATGACTGACAAAGTTGCTGAGGTGGTGATTGTCTATTTGGACGGCAGTCAGATAGCAGCTGTTCAGGAAGCTGCTGCCCAGGTCAGTGACATGCATCACTCATTTGTGCAGCTTGATTGCTGTCCTAGATGCAAGACATATATAGTCATCTGCAAAGTGCACTGGCAGATAGTCTCAAGGCAGGTTACTGGCAGTGCATGCAAACCTACACCAACACTTCCCTCTCTCTGGCATACCTTATGTTTGTCCCCCAATTGATCCACTAACAACCTGAAAAGAGATGTTTTGCTCCTGCAGCCTTCTCACACCTCACTTTAAACAGGAATGCATCTGCATGAGATGTGCGACAGCAGCCAATCCCTGTGTGTGTGTGTGTGTGTGTGTGTGTGTGCGTGTGTGAATGTATGGTGTTGTGCTGCAGGCACTGCTGAAAGTGGCCAAACTTGATCCGGACGCTGTTTGGCTGTTGCTTCAGTTGCACACGTCCCATAATGAATTCATACACAGTCCAGACAGGCAAATCTTTCCAGAAGCACAGCAGCTACTAGGTGTAAAACCTGCCACAGACTCTGCACTGCAGTTGCCTGTGGTCAGCGCACACTTGTCTGCACTTCTGTGTGAGGTTGAACAGATGCAATCAAGCTGGCACCAGGACAGTTAGACATGTAACAGCGCCGTCATGACTGTCAAGTCAAAAGTGCTGAGCTAATTGGTAGGGGTGCAGCATGACATGCTGCAGACATCAACACCTTGTTGCCAGTCAATGCTGACTTTTGACAGAACTGTCTTCCCTCCATTGTCTTTTTGTTTACATTGCTGATGGCGTGACAGTGATTGTCAGCTGTCCAACCTTCACCCTACACCTTGCGCCCATTTGTTGCCAATTTGTAGGCATAGTCTTCATAGTACACCTTGCCAGAAGCTGCTTCTGCTGCACAGCTGCAATACACACAACCAAGGAAAATACTTATTGAATATACTGAAAGTGGTGCATGCGCAGCACAGCTTTCACCATGCTGTTGTGCTTTTACCAGGTGCACAAAAATTGCAGTACTCAAGACCTAATCTAACAAAATTCAGGGATGCAGTGAAAGCCTCTAGCAATGCTTGGGTCAAAGCAGGGCTGGTGAGACACGCATAGCATGGGCATGATCAGTATCGCAGAACCTTAGCAGTGTGCCTGTCTCCTGGGTGCTGAAAGCCTCCCCTCTGGCAGACATCAGGCTTCCAAACAGTTCAGCATCAATGTATCCCTTCTTTTCAGGATCTAGTGCTCTGAACGCCCTCATGAGTTTGTGGTAGTCATCTCGTATCAAATCATTCTTGTTGCTGAGAGCAAAAGCAGACACAACCTGCAGATGCACACAGCGGTTGGCTTGCCAATTCAGCAGGAAACCATAATGCAGTTTAAGGTGATGGTGTCACACCTGTTCAAAGCGATCTAATGGAATAAGTGCTGTGTCCTCTGTTTGTGTGCCCTTGAGCTGCAAGCAACACATGTGCGACATCTGCTATGGTGTTGTTGTCACTTGAGGCCAATTCATAGGCAGCTCAACAAACTGAGCAGAACCTGTTCCATGAGTTTTTCAATCTGACTGCCTGTTGGGTTGATACCCATGGACCTCACTATAGTAGGAATATCCCTTCAAGCCAGTCACAACTGCAGTGTCTTGCTTTCACGCTCATAACTGCAGTGTCTTGCTTTCACGCTCTATCAATGGGGTAAAGGCGGTATGTTGGCAAGACCTTACTTCTCATCTACCATTTTCGATCCTTCCTTATGCTCAAACACCAGAAAAGCATCTCGAGCAATTCTTCGTGCTTCGTCTTGTGTAGCATCAGACGGCATTGCGTTGGTGATGTTGGTGGTGTTAGGCAGTATTGTTGGGCAACACAAGACTGGTCGAAGCCTGTTAGCCTCACTGCGTCAGAGGAAGGCTTGCTGCAGCTCGTCAATTCAATGCAACACGAGGAGAGACACCGGAGCAGCTTCCGTCGCTACGTGCATAAAGTCAACCATAAGTCTGCAGATGCAGGTGCTATCTAAATCAATCAATCAATCAACCAATCAATACATTCAGTGTCCTAGAGGGCAACTGGGTCCCAACAGACAACAAGCTCAGTTTGCTTTCTACATGCAAAGCATTCCCTAAGGAAACCACTACATGCATTTGGTTCGCACAAGGACATAAAGACTGCAATAGTAGAACAGTGCTGCAGGAGGTCTCAATTCTGTGACCTGATATGGCTGTACGCTGGGCAGTAAATGAAAACACGCTGCTCGTACTCCATACAATCCAACGACTTGCACACTAGACACAGCCTGTATGTATGTCCTACTATATTGCATTGCTTTCATGGGGTCACTGCCTTGGGTCACTTCTCGAAACGGCAGACTCACCTATACCATCACAGAGTCGCATCTGCCTGATGCACAATGTCACACATGCTGTATGGCACAGTGTGATGCTTAACTATAGCCCATTTTTGCCACGTCAGCAGCGTCAATGACAGCAACAGCAACAGCAACAGCAACAGCAACAGCAACAGCAACAGCAACAGCAACAGCAACAGCAACAGCAACAGCAACAGCAACAGCAACAGCAACAGCAACAGCAACAGCAACAGCAACAGCAACAGCAGCAGCAGCAGCAGCAGCAGCAGCAGCAGCAGCAGCAGCAGCAGCAGCAGCAGCAGCAGCAGCAGCAGCAGCAGCAGCAGCGGCAGCAGCGGCGACAATGGCAGTGGTGGCACAAGCAGTAGTGCCAAAGGCAGCAACAGCCAGCAGCACATCTTGGCATCACAATGCAACATGTTGTACAATGGGGGCAGTCTGCAGCCCTATTTTGGGCCTGAGGTGAGGGCATCGTCAAAGAGCAATTGGCTGGTGCTAGCCAGGATACAGACGGCTTCTTCAAGTTTCACACTGACTGAGGACTCAAGCACATGCAGACAGCCAAAAAGAGCAGCTCCAGCACACCGGTAGCAAGCCTGTTTGCCTTGTGCCTGGCTCTGTGGACAAGTACCTGCCTTTGCCTGATGGCAATTCTCAAAACAGCCTGGACACACATTCTGAGGGTTTCTTACTTTGCTGATACAGTATAAGTATTCCGCTGACACAACCTGCAGTTTCAGATCTACGTGCGTTGTGCTTGTGCTTGTGGCTGGCCAGCTGGACTGTCAGCCTCGGTCTAACAGTCAGCAGCTATTGATGCCAGCGGGTCAAGTTGACTGTAACAGTAGTCTCCGAGATGCATTTCAATGCAATTGAATGCATTGCGCAGCCTAACATAGCCTTGCATAGACTACACACTGTATCTAATACAATACCTGTGATCCAGGCATTTCACCAGGACATGTAGATTGTCAAGGAGACACAGCCTGAATATCTAGTCTGGATGAAATCTGTGACATCAGCACCACGTGGTCACGTTTGGCTGCGTTGTTTATTGCCCCTGCGCGTGCAAACAGGTGTCTCAAGTCAAAGATTTATTACCCTAGCATCCCTGGTCCACGATTATGCCTTCGTAAGGGCATCTTCTTTGTGGAAAGACAGGATCGCAGGGAAAGGTGCTGCCCACTGGCAAGATCGACTGCACAGGTCAAGCTGGCGATCAATCTAAGAATGTCTCAGGCAGCTGGGACCCGCGGCCGGCCTTGGCAGGATGGCCCTTTATTTCGCATCGCAACGCCCGCCAGCACGCAAATGATATCAGCGATCGGGCTCAAGAAAGACATCGCGGCGGCATTGAATCTCAGGCATCATGCAGTCACAAAAGCTTCTACAGCTGTCAAGGTACGCTCGGCACGCAAGATCGGGCTTGCAACCCTGGTCCCGCCTGGCAAGACTGTCATCCCGCCTGCGACCTAGCATATGGCTTCGCTGTTAGATTTTCTTGTGCAATCTCCACATTGCGTTCCTCCACGCACTATGTCGATCGTGTCCACTACACCATCGGATGTTCCAAACCAATCTTGCTCACGAGACGTAACGCTCTACAGGTACCTACCGTTCCTCAGCCACGGGTTCAAAAATTTGGAAAGCTGTTTGATACCTCTTCGGAGTGTATAGCTGTCGGTGGTCACCGAGGGTGAGCATTACCTGCTCTTCAAGACTGAAAACACTGCACTTGCCATTGATAGCCTTGTTGCTGCTGCCAACCCATTGGCGCTGACTCTCAATGTGCACTGCAGGAATGGCCAGAACCTCATCAGTGACTCTGGCAAGATGGTGCCTGAAACAAGGGAGAACACGCTGTCCTCTTTCTGTTGTGCTGTTTCTAACGGTGCCACCTTCATTGAGTTTGATGTCCAAGTCACCTCTGATGGTGTGCCTGTCATCTGGCATGACAACTACGTGGTGACTGGTGACCCAAAGGCCCCAACATTCAGAATGATCAGTGAAATCACCTTGGCTGAGTTCAAGGGCTTGTGCAGCTCAGATGGGTTTCCTGCATCACAGCCCCTGTTGCGTCGATTTCACAGGCAGGATGGGACTCTCATGTCTGACTACACGGTCTGGCGTGTTGTAGAAGACAGCGAGCTTCCAACTCTTGAAGAGCTGTTTGTCAGTATGCCAGTGTCCGTGGGCTTTGACGTTGAGCTGAAACTGACAACTCCCAACGATCAGCTGTACACCACATCAGAGGAGGTGACAAGGATGACTGATGCAATCTCTGCCAAGGTTCAAACATTCTCTGAGCAAGGCAGGACCGTGTTCTTCAGCTCTTTCTGCCCTTGCACTTGCAAACACATGAAGGCTCTGCAGCCCACCTGCCCGGTCATGTTTCTGTCAGATATTGGTGCTGAATGGCATTGCAATCCCCAAAGGACTAGTCTGCTGTCAGCTGTGCGATTTGCCAAGGAAGCCAAACTAGACGGGTTAGTAGTGGAGACAGCTGAGCTCAAGACTCAGCAGCATATGGTTGAGGAGGTCCGTGATCAGGGTCTGCAGTTGTTGACTTTTGGCATTGACAACAATGATCCTGACTGGGTTAGGAAGCAATATTTCTTGGGTGTTCATGCTGCTATTGTAGATGAGCTGCCTAGGGTTGGCTCATCGTTGTGGTCCCCTATTGGTGTGTGAGCTGTGTCAGTGCGATCTGCTCAGTGTTTCATAAGTTTCGCTGTGTGTCTCATTTTTCTTTGTGTATTTGCAGCCAATGGCATTGTCAACAATGCCAATGTCATTGTGTGCATCTTTATGCATGTTTCAAGGCTAGTCGTGAAGCCCCGCTATGTTTGAACGTCTACGCTTGTGCGATGTGTATATGTGTGAGTGAACTTGTCTTTCCCACGCAGATTTGTATTGAGTGTAGCTATTTCTTCTGTATTGCACAGACAAGTTTTGCCGTTCAAAAATCACTATGGCTTTGTGAGTATGGCCTCAGGCCTGAAATAAATACACCTGTAAGACATTCAAGCTGACTACAGTACTGAATATCAGCAGTGTGGCCTGTGTCGTTCTGTTATGCAAGTCGACTGCTGTACAGCAAGCAGTGTAACCTGAATTCCTGTGCGTGTTGAAAGTGCGCAAGTCCATGCGCAATGCAGGAACTACGCAGTGACTGCCAGTAGTGATCACTACCTTCAGCATGCACCACAGCAGAATGATGCAGGGATGCAGTCAGCTCGAAACAGGGTTGTGCATTGCTTTCTTTGCAAAGCACTCGTCTTCAAGGCAATGAACGGTATGTGGGTCAGAACATCTGCATGTATGGCATACCAAACTTGCTTTGTTGTGCCAAGGCTACTTGTGCCACATTACAGGATCAAGAGAACAGGAGTGCTGACACAGGCTGGGGGTATGTCCAAAGCTGAAAAGGCACTTGCCATGTACTGAAGCTGCCCTATCAGATGCCCCAGTCCAAGCTGCTGCTACATGCCCTTGAACACATTAATGGTGAGAGGATGCTTCTGTTCCAGTCTGTGCGCATTGGTTGCAAGCCTGCTGAAGTATCACAAATGCCGGCCTCTGCCTGCTGAGTGTACCAACGCCTACCACATAGATGGTGGTGACCACGCAGTGCTGCCATTGTGGTGCTGAGCTTGAAAGGTATGACAGGACATCAAATGAGGGGATATCTGCTGACATGCCATGCTGAGCAAAGCAAGGAAATTGCACCAGCCACCAGGCTGTGACCTGATATCAAGATGTGCCAAAGGCAAACAAGGTTGTGGACATTGCATGCTCTGTGGACAACCTTGTTTGCTTGTGGCACATCTGGTTGTTGGGTCACAGCCTGGTGGCTGGACAGTACCGCAGAAAGTGGGTGTTGGATGCCAACAGCAATGCAAATTTTGGGATCACTGCTCCTAGCAGGCAGAGTGCATGGCTGGCTGGCAAACAGGGCTGCTAGTGCTTGTGCAGAGTATGTTGCAGCATATGCATGTTGTGCTGCCTGCAAGCACAGCTGCAAACACAGCTGCAATCAAGTTGCAAACAGGTCTTGCCAAGTTGTTCAGATCACCGCTCCTGGCAGGCAGAGAGGTCCAGCCCATGGCATTGATGTCATGGGGGAGCCTACCTTGTGCACATGCCTCGTACCAGTGTTGAAATGCAACAAAAGAAGCTTGAAATCACTTTCAAAGTGGGATCACACAGGTTTTTTGAACAGCAATGCTGAGCTGAAAGTGGAGTGTGTGATGTTTTGACCAAGATAAAGTCACAAGCAAACGTGATGCGTGGTTGTGCATACCACTTGCACACAAGCCAGTGAATGGGATCTTGGTTGTGCTGGACTTAAGTACTGGTTGCTTTGTTGATCAAGATCTTGTGCTGCTGCAGTGTCAAGCTTAAAGGCAGGTGATGCCCAGCAAGCGTTTCAGACAGCCCTGGCTTTGCCAGCAGTCTTGCCACCAGGGGCAGAAGCGTTGGCCCTTAGGGCTCTAAGCAGTGCGTTTCAGAAAGCCCTGTTAGGCCCAGTACTGGCAGCTGCCTGTCAGGCGCTTCAAAATTTGAAAGACAGCGGCAGCTCCTTAGCACTTGCTGCTGCTGGGGTGACTTTCAAGCAGATGCTCAGCATGCGTGATGAGTCATCAGAAAAGCCTGGGAGCAGCAGCCAGCAAAGCATGCACAGCAGGCTTGCCACTCCCAATCAACAACAAAGCGTGCAAAGCATGCGCAGCAGCCAGGCTGCTACCGGAGCACGCCCAGGCGGGAATCTGGCCCAACATGAGTCAGCAGCCAATGCGAGTCAGTCATCTCAGCAGCAGCAGCCGCAGCAGCAGCCGCAGCAGCCGCAGCAGCAGCAGCAGCAGCAGCAGCAGCAGCAGCAGCAGCAGCAGCAGCAACAGCAGCAGCAGCAGCAGCGGCAGCCATGGCAGAAGCTGCAGCAACAGCAGGACATGGCCGACTTGCAATTCCCACTTGAGCCTCTGCCTGATGACACAGCCTGTTGTCAGCGCTTGCTTCAGGGCTACAGCGCAGCCTGGCTAGGGCTGGTCCCTGCAGGCCCCTCTGCTGACGCCCATTCTCCTGTTGGGGCACTGGGTGCAATGCAACAGACTGGACCGCTTCTTCTCCAGCCATCTGGTAAGCTCAGAAACTGCTGTGTGCTGAGGGCATTTCATGCATCAGCTGTTTTCTTCTGGCATGGGTGCAGTCTCATCTCTGGTTTTGTCACTTTCACCTTTCACCTGAAAAATGCAATGAGGTGTCAGCCCTGAAGGTCTATGAACTAAAAGCAATACCATAAGGCATAACAATGTGATACTATTGCTGTGAATTTGAGTCATCAGCAATCACAGCACTAGTGCCTGGGTCTGCTCACCTCAACTCTGCTGATCCATGTGCTCACAAGTGTCAATCAGACGCCGGCTGCTTTCAGCCCAAACACAGGTTGACAGTTTCTTATGCATCAAAGCAAAGAACAATGAGGGGCCAGAGCATAAGTTTCTGTCCTTGCTTGTATGGCTTCTCACAAAAACTTAGAACAAAAGAAGCGCTTTTCAAGGCATTCTGTTTGCTCAGGCGCTTCGCAGCTCCTCCAGACATAGGCAGGCTGTTGCACCAGAATAGTGCTGGCTTGATCTTTGCTTTGTATCTTTTCTTGCAGAAAGGAAAACAGTAAAGCTGTATCTGCAGGCTCTCGTCTGCCTCTGCCTGATGGGTACCGCCTGATGGAGATCACCCACCCCACCCAGGCCCCACCAACCACTACCCCTGCACCAGCTGGGGTCAAATCCACTCAGCCTCTGGATTCTATTCCAGAAGAAGATGAAGCACAGGCTCAGCAGGGCTCAAATCCAGAAGGTGCTGCAGAAGCTGCTGATAGGGCTGATGACTCGGCAGCCTTATCAGTCGGCTGCGCACTGCTGCTGCAGCTCGGTCTTGAGGAAATGTCAGCTTCAGACAATGTTAATGATGCTTCAACAGGTGCTTGCCTCTGCAAAAGTGTTGCTGTGTTTTCTGTACTGCTGTGTGACTTTATCTAGCAGAGAACAGTCTGGATGCTGCTTCCAGCTAGGCCTGGTGTTGAAGATATCAA
>JAABUK010004090.1_pt1 | contig 24084 bp, 25 predicted proteins | sample 5559141 | NCBI WGS metagenome assembly JAABUK01 (sample SAMN10711869, study PRJNA513367) | rock metagenome | isolation source: Antarctica rocks | place: Antarctica: Victoria Land, Pudding Butte nord | collected 2016-01-03
GAACGAGTTGTAAACTTTTCTGGTAAGCAGTTTGGAAGCGAACGATGCTGGATTCAGCATTGCCCTGCAAGTTCTTGAGTTTCTCTGGAGATGAATTGTCTATCATGCCAGACGGGAAAAGCGCAGTCTGGATGTCGAGTCCTGTGAGCTCGTCTTCTGCCGAGTTAGACTTCCATTGATTTGTGGCGGGCCTGGATCTCCAAAATGCAAACTTATTGCTGCTTGCAAGATCCGTGGTGGCGACAGACAAACTGCTATTATCTTTAAGAAGCCTGCTTAGAGGTCTCTTCATCATAGTATCCACATCTTGTGACATAGTGCTCCTAGAAGACCCTCCCTCCATCTCAGCAGAGTCGAAAAAGGGGTCTTGCTTCTCTTTCACCGGTGATGGAATCAGCGTTATGTTCACTGGTTCTGAGTTGCCGCTGAACCAGCTGGCGAGCTTTCCAGGCTTCTTTTCGGCTTTTGCTTGCAGATACTTCTCGCCAGTGAGTGTATGCTCAAATTCAGCTGCCGCTTCTGGAGAAACTGGCTCAGGGGAGATCGATCGGTCTTTGGCAAGCTTTAGAAAGGGTAGGAATGTCGACGATCTCGAAGGTGAGCTGGATCGACTAGAGGGTGGGATCGAAGCAAAGTCGCTTGTAGTATCAGATCGACGATGTGCCTCCCAAGGTCGTGTTGCAGTGCGGGGGCGTAGCCTTGTTTGCGAGTCGTTTCCGGAGATGCCATCTGTCACTGAAGGAGAATTGGGGTGAAGGGTAGGATGAGGAAGATGTCCAAGCATTTGAAGATTGGTTCAGGACGTGGAATGCACGAGTGCATGTGCCAGCTCCGCTTCCGGACCGTTCCAGCAAGGTCTACTGAAATGTGGTGGCAGCTTTACAGCTCGAGGAACCACGCAATCGCTCAAACTTCCTCAGGGGACCACTCACGCCGGTACTAAGTTAGTAGTCTCGAAACCTCTCCAAATTTCTCACCAACAGGTTGCGGGTGGGGTCGAAGGGCCAAAAACTTCCAGTGACTTGTGCTGTTGGCTCTCTCAGATTGAGGAAGTTTCGATGGATGAACATGTGAGCACGTATCATGATGGCAGAGGCAGGCCTCAATTGTATCGCATTTCTGCAGAGGTTGGGCTCTCGTGATCATCGTGCGGTGGTGGCAGGAAGGGACCGCAGCCACCAACACAGCACCCAATTGAACCTCGTACTCCGTAGGCCATAATGAGTCGCAAGTGGGCTTTGCTGGCGGGAACATCACCCCAATGGCTCTTACAAGCTCAAGAAAGATGACCTTCGGATTACTCGACGCGTGTCCATCAGGTCAAGGTGAACCCCTTCACTGTTGTTACTACTAGATAGTAGGGTTTCGCGCTCGGTCTTTGCCAAGATCTAATCCTTCTTCTCTTGGCATCTCAAACCCCAAAACGGGCAACGTGAGCCAGCACCACCAGGATCAATAATGATGCTTTTCCATGGTCCACATTACCTTAACGATTGGATCATACCCTGGCCAAACAAGCGTTCAGCCAGCATAAATCCTTCATCCTTCTCGTACTCGGTATCTCGGAATAGATGTAAGCTACAGAACAGCCCTACCGTAGATTGCAGGCTAGAAGCGTGCTTTCTCGCATGCTTTTACCCTATTTACCTATTGGCCGTACCATTCTTTAGGAACACGAAATCTGATGCAAGCAGGGGCATAACTTCCTGATTAGATCATCAACGCCGCCTATAGACGCCGCAGCCAAGTGCTCATCGAGTACTACTCTCGGTAAAAGCGGGGCATCTAAAGGATGAACACTACATAGTAGAGTTTCAGCAATTCTGTCACCAGGATCTGGCCATTGGAAGTTAAATTCGTCACGTACGTACCTGTTCCGAAGGTGTTAACCTTACTACGGTATCAGGCATAAGTACATCACACTTCGCGACTGGTAACGCTAAGTAAGGATACAAAGCCACAAAACGCCTAATTCGGCGCTTATCGCTTTTGATACTAGTATCGAGTGTGGCTTTTATTTGCATCTATAAGAGAACTGCGTATAATATCGACAGGGATATCGTACAAGGGCGACAGGGATACCTGTAAATGAGGCGTTTTTGTGGATCAATACTAGCGTCGAGGTGTGAATACTTTTGCCCGATACCGTAGTACATAAAACTTGCCTCCCACCCACCTGAGTGAACAAGTCTTGAAGAGTCGTCTTTGCATGCCCAATTCGTCTTCCTCTCGAGATGTCTACGTCCCGTATTGCAGCAAGCGATATCGCCTCTACGGCGCCAACTTCTACGACCATAATAGCCACAGCGACAGCGACAGCAGAGGTAAAGCATGCAGTGATTGGAGCGGAATCTGAACTAAACAACCTAGATGCCTCAACAGCCATGCAGATTCAGCAAAAGTATAACGAAGAGCGTACCAAAAGACTTCGTTCGGATGGTGTCTCGCAATACATTGACCTCAATACATCGGACAAACACTTTCAGGACGATCCCTGGATCGATCCTCTTGCTCCTAACGCCGGAGTGTCTTCGCTCACGGACGGCTCTCGCTGTAAATATCTTATACTCGGCGCCGGTTTCGGAGGACTTCTCTTTGCCGTTCGCCTGATACAAGCAGGGATTGACGTGGACGATGTCCGTATTGTGGACTCCGCTGGAGGCTTTGGCGGGACCTGGTATTGGAATCGGTATCCTGGACTCATGTGTGATGTAGAGAGTTATATCTACATGCCACTGTTGGAAGAGATGGAATATATGCCCAAGCACAAGTATGCTTATGGACCGGAATTGAGGACATATGCGGAAAGTATTGCCGACAAGTGGAAGTTGGGTCAAAAGACAATGTTCAGAGTAGAGGTCAACGATTTGACGTGGAATAACCATGAGAAGGAGTGGGTCGTCAAAATGACTCAGAAGCGACTGGGTCAAGAGAACTCAAATATCACTGTCAAATCGAAATTCGTTATCTCCACTTCAGGCGTCCTCAGCTGCCCCAAGCTCCCCAGCCTTCCAGGAATCGAGAGTTTCCAAGGACGGAGCTTCCACACCTCCCGCTGGGATTATACTTATACCGGAGGCTCGCCTATAGATCCCTCTCTCACCAACTTGCAAGACAAAAAGGTTGGCATCATCGGAACGGGCGCGACCGCAGTCCAAGCCGTACCGCACCTTGCGAAATGGGCAAAGAAGCTGTACGTCTTTCAGCGCACTCCCTCGTCGGTCGACAGGAGAGATAACCGCCGTACGGACGTTGCATGGTGGACTAGTGAAATACAAGGCAAGAAAGGATGGCAGAGGGAAAGAAGGGAAAATTTCAACGCACACTTCACCAATGCGACTCCTCCCCCAACGAACATGGTAGCAGATGCATGGACTCACATGCCATCCTTCAGCGCCCTAATTGGAGGGCCTGTTAAGGTCTCACCTGAATCAATTCCTGCCCACGTTGCGTCCTTGCACGCTATGGACTTACCACGCCAAGAAAAGGTACGTGCTCGCGTCGACGAGATCGTCAAAGACAAGACCGTGGCCGAGAAATTGAAACCGTGGTACCCAGGTTGGTGCAAAAGACCGTGTTTCCATGATGATTACCTTCCAGCTTTCAATCTTCCCAACGTTACGCTCGTCGACACCGATGGTAGGGGGTTGGACTCCGTTACCTCAAACGGCCTCAAGGCTGGGGGCTCGGAGTACGAAGTTGACCTTTTGATTTTCAGCACAGGTTTCCGGGCACCTGGTGAAGGCAGCCCAGCTTCTCGCGCTGGTATGTCTGTCACAGGCCGCAATGGCAAGTCGCTGGAACAGAAATGGGCCGAGGGAGTGTCGACACTGCACGGTGTGATCAGTCATGGATTTCCGAATCTCTTTTGGCCAGGCCCACTCCAAGCCGGCGCGGCTGCAAATCAGATGTTTGTGCTCGATCAATTAGCCACCCACGTTGCGTACATACTGTCGGACGCAGAACGGACAGCGCATGACCAGTCGTTAGGGCACAATTTCACGATCGAGCCGACAGCGGCAGCCGAGGAAGAGTGGTCAATGCAGATTTTGCACAGAGCAGCCTCTTTCGCGGGTATGGTCGGTTGTACCCCGAGCTACTTAAATATCGAAGGAGAGATGGATCGGATATCCGGGATGGAGGAACAGATGAAGGCGGGTAAAGGAGCGATTTGGGGTCAGGGTATTGCGGATTTCGTGAATGTTATTGAAGATTGGAGGGCGCAGGGGGGTTTAAGAGGTCTTGAGATTACAGCGGCGGGTTGATTTGAGCTGATCTTCCCCTCTTTCACATTGTCTTGGGATAGGCTCTGTAATGACCGCACAAAGTAGAAATGAAGAAACACCAAGCCGTCACACCTAAAAGGCTCCAAGTTACTAGAATCGCTAGCAATCTATCTTCATTTCCCACATATGCTGTGTCATGACTTATCTAGGCTGCGAAATAGTCCGGGCCCAACTCAGGTGGTCCGATTTGGGATCAAGATCCGAACGATTTGGGTTATGACTCTCTGAAATTCAGTCTGGATTATTTCTAAGCTATTTGTCACGAGTCGCTACGGCCAAATACGACAGCTGTTCGCATAGGTGGTTGCAGGCAGAGCCATTAGAGTCCTTGCAATTCGCCGTGCCAGGCGTATGGCGAAATGTCGAAGGCTTGGAGTTCCGATCAGGATTAGCTATTGCAGCACATATTAGAGCACTTCTACAGCTTCTCTATAAGCTAGATCTATTTAGTTTAAGCTATTATCTCTTGTGTCACTAAATCTATATCCTTTCTTTGAGAGAATAGTATCATCGTGTTCTAATATCAAAATTTACTACAGTCTTAATGAAAAATATATTAAAATTCAATATTATTTAATTATACTCTTAATACTTAAATCATCTATATCTGTCAGACAAATAGAGCTTGAATAGCTAGTAGAATGTCTGTTGAATTGATTGAATTGACTGTCTAAATCTATGTAGAATTGCGTCTTGAATGAGTGTTATATACTCAAGAGAATCGCTCGAAATAGCCTGTTGGACAGGGCCGTTGGACAGGGCGCAGGCTAGCCGAAACCTGACCAATGGACGCCCTGAGGCCTAGGCTGTTTGACAATATCAGACTAGTTATTATAACTATAAAATTTTGGAGAGCACGATGTGTGCAAATTCGAAGTACCTCGACCCAATTTCATCAGGCAGGGATTTTCATCAAGTCGAGATGTCGATTACTGTTGGAAAACATGAGCAGCGAAAGTTTAAGCTTAAGGCAACATTTTGCACCAATTGATGCCACGGAATCGTTGTCAGTTTGCTTAAATGGGCCACACATCTATAGACCTTGCGTCATATCTGCCTCTTCTCCAAATGCTTGCCTATCTGTCCTGGCATTATTATGAGGGTTAGCCATTAATCCTGCGACGGATCGGCGCCTGGGGGTGGGACAGGGACTAAGTATCTCCCGAAGCCCCATTTGTCCTGTCCCAGCCCAAATCTCGGGTGAGGATGGATCGTCACTAGGACGCTTCGGGCCGTAGTAGACTAGGCCTCCGGAAGTGCCCACTGTCCTGTCTAGCAGGAGTTTCTGAACATGGTCAAAACTCGATATAGCGCCTCTGTGCGCTTCATTCGAACAGACGGCGAGCGTACGCTTGGATCCAAGTACGATGAGCTCATCAAGAAGCAAGGAATTACTATAGAGCGCTCTGCTCCCTACACGTCTGCGCAGAACAGCTATACGGAGCGAGCTGGGGGGTACTCATTCTACGAGCCCGTACCTTACGAATAGACCCGAATTTGCCCACGGAGCTGTGGCCAGAGGCTATCAAGGCAGCAGGCTATCTCAACAATCGTACGCCGAAACATGGCCTTGATTGGAAGACGCCTTTTGAAGCTGTTACGAAAACGCGCCCACAGCTATCCCATCTCCATCCGTACGACTGTCAAGCCTATCCTCTTCGAAAGAACGTTTCACGCACTGAAAAGCTCGATCTGAGGGCCCTCGTGGGGTACTTAGTAGGCTATGATTCGACTAATATCTATAGGATATGGGTACCGAGCCGTGGGAAAGTAATTCGAACGAGAGACGTTACTTTCCAAAAGAAGCTGTTTTACGACCCAAGGGAGCTCGATTCTGGCCACATTATGACGACAGAACTCGATCAAATCGTGGAAATCATTGATATGCCAGAACCGAGCTATACAGCGTCGAGATCCCTTGTGAACGACGACGTTGATGACCCTGAGCCTCCTCTACTCCCTGACGTCCTTGGCGACGCTGATGAGGACCCTATCGACGCTACAGACGGCGCCGACGAAGTCAATGAAGAGCAAGATGTTCGTCAATTTCCCACGCCAGAATCTACGCCGGAACGAATCTTAAAGAACAGGTAGAAACCGGCGCACAAGCGGTTCGAGCAAGCAAAATTTCCTCCGATTTTGATACGCAGAATATTCTACCTTCCCGTACCAGAGCCTCAACTTGACGAGAGGGCTATGCTATGGCGCTGGTGAGTACAGCGAGCCTCTCAGCGTACCACGCTGCCTTCACTGTCGGCCTAAATGATCCCTCCATCAAGAAGGAACAGCTTCATCGAGACACTCTTCCTTTCGAGCCTCGCGCATGGAAGCAAATGATTAAGCACCGCTTCTCAATGAATTCAGGGAGGCAGCGGCGAGGGAGATACGAGAGCGAACGAAGAGAGGGACCTATGAGGTCGTTCTGAAAGCCTCACAAAAGGAGATCTTACCGTTGACGTGGGTTTTCAAGTATAAATTCGACACTGACGGCTATCTGGTCAAATTCAAGGCGCGTATGTGCGTTCGAGGCGACTTACAGTCCACTGAGCAAGACATGGACGCTACTACGCTCGTGGCGAAGACGTTCAGAGCTCTCACGGCTATCGCTGCCGCCTTCGACCTTGAGATATGGCAGTACGACGCCGTCAATGCATTCATCAACAGCTTGTTGAATGATGAAATCTACTGTTACTGCCCCGAGGGATTCGAAAAATTTGGATGTTGTTGGAAATTGCTCAGGGCGCTGTACGGCTTGAAGCGGTCCCCTCTTCTATGATACAAGGAGCTCACAAACGCTCTGGAGGAGCTCGGACTTTACTCTGTGCCTGGAATCTACTGTCTCTACGCCAAAGACTGGCTCATTCTCTTCTTCTACATTGACGACGTCGTTATTCTATGCTCCAAGCAAAATCACGACATGCTCAAGGACTTTGAAGCTTCTTTGTTAAAGCGCTTTGAAATGAGGTCCCTTGGAGAGCTGAAATGGTTTCTTGGAATACGAAATCTACGCGATAGAGATGAGCGAAAGATATGGATATGCCAGGACTCATATATCAGTAACGTCAAAGGAGCTCCGAAAACCACTCTGCCTGTTAACGGCGTGCCTTATGCGAGCGATGAAGAGCCCGATCCACAGCGAACCCACGCTTCTTAAAGCCGAATAGGCTCCTTGAACTTCACCACCGTCATTTCTCGGCCAGATATAATCTTTGCGACATCGAAATTAGCTCAGAATCTGAAGAATGCCTTCTCTGCTCACATAGCTATTGCGAACCGGGTCATCTCCTATTTGTACGCTACTCCAAATTACGCTATTGAGTACGACGGCCGATCTTCCTCTGAGATCTTCATTGGATCGAGCGACGCCGCCTACGCAAATGACGAGTAGACGCGGCATAGCTCTGACGGCTATCTGTTTCAGCTATACGGGGGAGCTATCGATTGGCGAGCTGCAAAGCAACGAACGGTGACGACCAAAAGCTGCAAAAGAAACGATTTGGTGGAGGCGTTTCTTTTCATCCATTCGATTTGAAACAGAGCAAGAGATGGTCGTAAACTGCGACAACTTACAAACGATCAGGCTCCTCGAAGAGGACATTCTGAAGCTTGAAACGAAGCTACGCCATGTGGATATTAATCAGAATTGGCTTCGTCAAGAGGTACAGGCCAAACGAGTCCATCTACGCTGGCTACCGACCCCCGACATGCCCGCCGACGGGATGACAAAACAACTAAGTAAGCAGAGACAGGATAGGTTCGTCAAGCAACTCAACTTGGTGGACATCTCGGAAAAGCTATCCACAACCCTGAATAGAAAATCCGACGACAACGACGTTCAGGCCCAACAAGGAGCCTCTTGAGCCTGAGGGGGTATGTGTGACGCCCACGGTCACGTGAGTCGCTCATTGGCACGTGATATGCGGAGGCCACTTGATTTTCAATCAACGCTGTTTTGAGCGTTTTGTCAGAGTTTGCAAATGTTCTGAAATACGCTCTTTTCGACCTTTTTTGACTGCTTTGGGCCTGAAATCCACGTATTTAGTATAGAATATACGAGCAAGTCATATTCCACAGCTACGTATGATGCTATTGATGACAGTGCTAAGAGTCGGGTTTCATTACTATCTCACAACCATCAGCCGCGTGCCAATCCCTAGCCCCAACACCTAATAAGATGAGCGCTGTGCGGTTTTTCTCTCTTTTGCTCAACCTGCTGATATTTTGAGCTGTTTATTCAAGATGGTCGGACAAACGGTCAAATATGGAGGTTGCGGCAAGCGTTCTACCATATATAACACCTCTTGCAGCATTTCTGGAGCCGTCGAAATGCACTCTCTTAAAGATCCTAGAGCTCGAAGCTGGGAAAAATTGGGCTGCGGCAGCGCAGGAGCAGGAATGGATTGACTTCCTCCTCAATCCCGAGACCGGAGCCGACAAACCCGGTGTTTCTGGATTGGAATGGCGAATTGATGGATGTGGTCATCACGGCACTCGGTTTTCTGCTCTTCCTGTATTCATGCTGCCGAATTTGCCAATCCTGAGAATCGATGTATACATCCCTGACCAAGCGCGACATCCTCCGGTGCTGCAACGCAGCTCAAAAGCCGCCAGAACATTCTACATACAAAGTCATTGTGTCAATGAACTTGACATATCTCGGCTGGTCTTGCAGGCGTTGAATCGCTGGAGTGCTAGTCAGCCCAGCTTTGATCGGGCTATGCCATTTGGAACCCGAGTAGCGATAGAGAACATTGTCGCGGATTTTGACAAGATCGAGCTTCGGTTCCTTCCAAATGTGCAAATTGACCAACAGCTTCTCTCGACCAAGCAGCTCCAAAAAATGTGGAGTTTTTCCCAATTATCGCTACCACCTACCATTGATATAACTCGTTTACAACATATTCGACAGCACTTGAGACTGTGTTCCTGGGCAAGCTCGAGTCATTAGGTCGTAGCCACGCCTAGCGAACTGTTTTGCCTTGTTAATTTCGCCACTGTTCAAAAGCACATAGCATTCGTGATCGTAGTACTTCGCATATTCATATGGGTACTTTCTCTTCCGTACCCCAAATCCTGTATTTAGCAAGGCATTTGACCAGGAGCTCCTCGATGGCCTTGTATAGATTAAATTGTTGAAGACTGCAACAGAGATCGGTATAGGCGTTGGAGCAGCCAGATTTCATCGTCGACATGCCTTGAACTTGGCACCATGTTGCCAAAGCATCTTTCCCGAACGATCAAATTCTTTCTGCGTACCTTCAAGCCCTCTGCCCTACCGGTAATGCCAAGCGGATCGTAACATAGACCAAGCATGGCCAGAATATTACCTCTCAGAGTGGTCTCCAAAGGATATTGTAGATGATTCAAAACGTCCTCGGCGGCCCTGGATAGGGTTTGCACCTCTCCTGTGAAACCATGGTCGAGGAGATCCATGCCAACAACATCTGCCAAGAGCTCGGCGAACGGGAGGTTACCGGCAATTCGAGGCTCAATACGGCTGAATACAGCTACCAGACGGAGCAGATGTTGCAGTACCTTTAGGGTAAGAGGCCAGATCTCTGCATTGGCTTGCTGCAAAGGAGTTGGAGTCGGGAAACTTTCTCGTAGTAAATTGACAACTCGAGTAAATGCCGCATGTCTGCTTATCGTGTCGTCCAATTTTTGGAGAAGCACCTCTTGAACAGACCTGTGTACTCTCAGATAGATTATAAGTCGGCGGCAGCCAGCTCGGTCACAATGGAAAGATGAGTGTGACGCTTAGTGCTTCTCATGAACTCTCCGCAGCTGAAATCTCCTACCTCGGTTTTTTTATAGTGGAAATGAAAGCTAGGCTATCAGACATGTGGTCGGCAACCAACCACAACATTGTCTGGGTTCAAAAAAGTCAACATGTAGAGGAGGTCACGGGCCTTCGCCGACAGCCTGCTAAGAGATGGGTCAAAGGCTGTCAGCGCCGCACGTTGTATCTCCAGCCAACACCCGCATTGTTATTCCATAAGAGAATGCTGGAGGCACGAAAGTTATCAATATACTCTCAAGGGAGCAATTTGAGAGCTTGATAAATCGCCCAGCCTGATTGATTAGAAGGGGAAGCCCGCCTAGAAGCTCAGATATTTCCATTGCCAATTCTTCATTCGTGTCAGTTTCTGGGTATTTCGAGTTGCTGGAGTATCTGTTGTAGGTCCTCCTTGGCGGCTTACTCAGCATAGGCCTATTTAGCTTCTGCAGAGTTCTCGTAGCTAGTTAGCTTCCTCCATACACTCATTCATCAGGTTATGAGCCCTCAACGCTTCGAAAAGCGCGTTAACAGAGCTGTATCGATATAGCTTAACTGTTATATACCCGAATGCCTGGAGGAAGACCCTCCTCGTGTTAAATGACGAATGTCTGGAGGCAGACTCTCCTCGCATTAAACGACGAATATCTGAAGGCAGACTCTTCTCGCGTTTAATGACGAATTCTGGGGGTGGGCGTTTGAAGACGCCTGTCATCTCTATAAGATCTGCAGCAGAATCTGCGAACCCTCGAAATCCTCAAACCTCTTCTCAAACAACTTAATTAGGCGAATTAATCACTATTAAACGAAATTATAACTAATTAAACGATATTGAGCGAATTCCAATATAAAATATGACCGCAGAAAGTTAGCTAATATTCTCACTTTCACTCATAAGATCTCAGTACGAAGTACCGGCCTTAATAAAGAAATTTCGAAAGAATCTGATCTTCTTTAAATTTAAAATATTCACTATTTTAATAGAAGCTGAGATATATTTATAATGAAAGAGTTAATTAAAGAGAAAGATCTGAGAATTAGCTGCTATAAACGTGCTAGAAGACTGCTCTAATAATATGAATGCCCGACTTTATAAGCTTATAAATATAGCTCTTTAAGAACTAATTTTAGTCTTCTTATCATTGAATTTAAGAGCTGAATTAAAAGATAAATTTGTAAATGAGATGTATTCTATTCTATTAGTCAGATACTTAAATTCGAATGTAACTGCGTACATCATATTAATTATTAAGCTATATCTATTTAGATAGATCTTTAAGCAGTTCATCTCAAACTATATTATTAAATTTAACAGCTTATAAGCTCAATTTAAGACTTCTGAAAGTGAGATAAATTTGAAAATATAGATTAAAATCTTTATAACAGATCTATAACTCTTATATAGCCGGAAGACATTTTATAAGTTAGCTAAATAGAGTAATAATTCTAATTTTGAGGGCCTCAAATAGATTCTGATTCGCGTCTCAATTTTCGAGGCAAATTAACGCGAATTTTAATATCAGAATATTCTGAAACAGCAGAATGAGCGAAATGAACAAAATAAGCAAAATACTAACTCTAAAATAGACTTAAAAGCATTGAAATGCGCTCATTATGAGCGCTGATATGTTATAGATAACTGTTGAACGAAATATTCCGAAAAAAGGTCTAAGCAGGTTAGAGAGACAGAAGTCCATTTTGGGTTAAGAGTAATGGTAGTGATGGCTGTGCCGAGCTCTTATCACGACGATGATGACGATGACGATAATGACGACGACGATAACGCCAGCTATATAGCGTCTGTTAAGCAGTGGAAGAAGAAGAAGAAGAAGGAGAAAAAGGAGAATTGATAGGGCTGGGCAGAAACAGCGCGTTAAGAGATCCGCAAGGGGGTTAACATCATGGTTTTGTATACCATTGAGTTGACAGCGAGCTTCGTCTCCGCCGCTTCACTCGTGGGGGTGTGTTGTAGGTCCTCCTTGGCGGCTTACTCAGCATAGACCTATTTAGCTTCTGCAGAGTTCTCGTAGCTAGTTAGCTTCCTCCATACACTCATTCATCAGTATCATCTCAGAACCCTTTTCTTTATCGAAGGGCTTAAGTAGGATGTGATGGTCAGCCCAGTCACCCGCTTTATGTGCCGTGAGGATGATCGATGTGGTTGCACGAGAAGACATTGGACAATACGATGAGATGCTGTTCCAGTCACTGACATTATCAAAGATGAGCAAACACGCTCGGTCTGGTCAAGGTGAGAAGGTTTATGTAACGACATGGGAATCTTGCCTTACCTTGCGTCTCGAGCCAATTGAGTATGCTTTCAAGCTTTGGCTGATCGATCTGCTCAGTATCAAAGAGCCCAAGCCTTCTACCTATGGCTCCATAAGTACGTAAAAGCTCAATGGGTTTCTCAGCGTTGATCCAAAATATTGCATCATAGTCTGATCGAAATCTGGATGAGAACTCTATTGCTGATTCTGTCTTTCTAACCCCCCTAATTCCAGATAAGGTGCACGAGACAGGACCAGGATTTGCTCTGTTCCGAATCAACAAAGTATGGAGCATTTCAAGCTGCTACTCGCGGCCAATGAAGCCCGTGTTGCGGCGGCGATTCAAAACATATAGAGGAAACTCAATAGCCGGTGTTTGAACTGTCGATGCGCTAGCGCTTGTCACGGCACATAGCGTGGCTTCACCGATGGATTCTGTTTGCCTTCGATGGACATATTCGGCTTTTCTGTGAAAATTCTCGATGTGCTTTGCGATCTTAACCCTCATACTCCCGAGTTTGCGCTTTAGCGAAGAGGAAACTGAGTTTCGAAGGAAATTCACTGACTTATTTAGCAATCACAACCACGGAAGATAGAGGAGGCGAGGCCAGGCCAAGTGGAGGTCGTCTGAGAAACTTGATGTCGAAGGGCTTCTGGTCGTCCGTGTAGAATCCAGTGAGAACCCTGCATCATCAGTCATCATGGGCGTCTTGCGAGAGAAATAAGTGATTTAACTCTGGAGAAGAGTGTCTGCAGTGTCATGCACGACACAGAAAGACGGCAACCGAAAGAGGAAAAGAGTGGAAGTGGCGGGATCGAAGTTAAGATGGGCGCTCAGGGTGTCGCTCCAAGCGATCTGTATGCCACCAATCTGAGATAACGTGGCATAATTGATGCTCGCCAGCTGCACAATGTTCACAGGTGCTTCTGCCATAGATCTGACAGGTAATAAGCCACCTAAGCTACGCAGCAACTCGGTGATGGACCGAGCGGCAAGCTTGACGTCCATTTGGGGATCTTGAAAGCATGGCTCCTTCTTTTTGACGATTGTCAAGGGTCCGTCAGCCCGGAGATCAGGTGTGTACAGCTTTGTGATCCACCCTATCCCAGCGAAGACGCATGCTGTTGTGTCGTTAGAGGGGTCAAGCTCTCCCTTCAAGATCTTCTGGGTGGTGAAATGACGGACGGCAGATTTAAGCGAGGATTTAGGAGACTCTCGAAAGTGCGTCGCGATCGCCACTAGAAACTTGAGCACGCGGGTGGATTCGTTCAGTTGCGGACAAAAGTCTGCAGCTAGGACAGCACTGAATCTCTCTCGAGCTCTGTCGTCAACCACGGCTTCGAGCTGCGCCTGCAAAAATCGAGCTGGCCCGAGTAAAGACGTCGAAGGCTCACCGCGGCTTATCGTCAGGAGATTGGCGAAGTGTAAAGGATCAACTGCTTCGGCAGCATGAGCGACGGTCTCATAACAACCGTTCGGGTAGCGCCTACTTTGAGAATCAGAGCTGCCCTGAAGGGAGGTATAGGATGCCCTTGTGGTACCAGTACTCATGGGCACGTCCAACTCAGAGCCTCTCTCGACATCCATATAGACTCTTACGCCGGTATTCGAGTAGCTTCCGTGTGTATGAGCCAAAAGAAGCAAGTGTAGTTATAGATCCTGTCAGCGCCCCTTCTTGAACGTCAAATCATCGTCGTACACATGTACGTAAGGGCTGTGTGGCTGCATCCCTACATGAGAGATTGCATGGATGCCAGATGCTCCGTATTGTTACGTCTGTCTTGTCAGCCTTGTCCGGAAGGAGCAATTTGAAGTTCCACCAACTTTCCCTCATTCTTCCCAGAACCCTCAACCATTTCCTTAAGCGCCCATCATTGGTTTCTGGGTTATGATCCGGCCAAACGTGTTGTTTGTCATAGTTGCGGCATTTGTCTTCACCTCCTGTTACTTTCTTTTCACGCCGCAGTCTCTCTCCTTATGGTCGTGGAAGGCTCCAGTGCCGGCGATGGCAAGGGTCTCTTCGTCTCTCAATGTCCTGACTTCGGACGCTAAGTCGTTGAAGAGGCTTCTCGACACGGGCTCAATCAGGAGTGCAGACGTCGTCGACCTCTATCTTTCCCAAATTCACAAGCACGATGGCTATCTGCATGCCATGCTTAGTATCCTGTCCAAAGATCGACTCCGGAAAATTGCACTGGAATTGGACGAAGAGCGTAAGGCTGGAAAATTGCGAGGTCCTCTACATGGCATTCCCGTCATAGTCAAGGTAGAAACACTACTCCCCAAAGTCGTTGTTAAGTAAATAGCTTACAATCGTAAGGATAATATCAACACGCTTTTAACCCTCGGCATGAAGAGCTCGGCTGGCAGCTTTGCGCTTGTGGAAGCGAGGCCTCGTGAGAACGCAAGATTGGTTGACAAGGTCATCACAGCAAGCAATAGCGAAGCTGCGCGCTGATCGCTAAAACTGAGAACAGCTTATCGCTGCTGGCCTCATTATCATTGGGAAAGCAAACCTCAGCGTGAGCACATCTCGTTTCATGTGGTATTCCCTCGCACAATGTTAAGCATTGACACCCCTACAGGAGCTATCAAACTTCCGGTCAGTATACTGTTCAATTGAGCTAGGGCGTGGAACACATTTTGACCTTCAAATTTGAAACAGGGGCACATTTCTTCCAAGCGGCTGGTCTGCGATTGGGGGTCAAACGCAATCAGCCTACGTGCGAGGCGGTGTCCGGCCCGACGATTCGAAAGATGGTCACAGCGTAACTGACTTAGCACCCTGCTCCCATTTGCTTTGATACTGACCTTTAATCAGAGCCCTTCGGGGTCCTCGTCGGGATCCGCAATATCAGTTTCAGCTGGCTACGCGCCCTTCTCTGTCGGGACCGAAACCGATGGGTCCCTGATCGTGCCTGCAAACAGAGCTGCGGTCTACACGATCAAGCCAACCATAGGACTCGTCTCCCAGCACGGGATCACTCCAGTGTCCCATACATGCGACTCTGCAGGACCCATGGCGAAAACGTCGTACGATCTCGCACTTCTGCTAGATGTGCTTCAAGAGCAAGGCCATGCAGGGTATAGAGCCTCTGGATTCATTTCGGCACTGAAAGACTCCTGGGCAGAGCTAGCAGTTGGGGTTGTAGATTACAAAAAATGGATCTTCGCCTCAGAATTTCTGAAACCTGATGACAGCGCCACAGCACAAATGGTAGGCCAAGGCCACTCAAGCTTTCAGTGTCGTGCTCGACTGACTAGAAAACAGAACAAGGAGTTCCAGGCAGCATACGACAGCATCAAACCACGTGCGAAAAAGTTCGTTAACAATGTGCCTCTTTTGCCAAGGTCCGAATTGGAGTTCAAGGGTCGCGATAGCTTGTTTACGATCATGCGTAAGCCAAAGCCAGTATCGCGGCGCTGCTATACTATCGTTAACAGTCCCAATGGCCGACTTCCGCGCCGACTTCCAGCACTACCTGAATGCTTTGAAATTCAGCCCAATACAGAACCTACAGGCGCTGATCGATTTCAACATAAAGAATGCCAAGGTTGAGCTGCCACCAGGTCAGTGAGTCCCAAGATCATCAGGAGACGCCATATAGACAGTTGACTATTCTTGGCCACTCAGGCCATGCCAACCAAGCGATCCTAGGAGACGCTGCTGCCCTAAACCTGTCGTCGACTGATTACAATGCCCACTTGCGACATATGCGTGACGTGGCCTTCAAAAAAGGCGTCAACCGAGTCCTTGAGCAGCATGATCTTGATGTCATCATTAGACCAGCCGACAGTGGACTATCAAGTTTCGCGGCTGCTGCGGGTCTGTCATCATCTTTTGTTCGGCGTATTCCCTTTTGAGCTGACTCTTACAGGGTGTCCAATTGCAACTTTGCCGCTAGGTTACCTCGCCTACAATGGGAGAGCGTCGGAATGGTCGCATTGGCTAAGCCCAATGAAGATGCAAAGCTATTTCAGGTCATGAGTGCATGGGACAAATTGTTCCGTCCTGTCAGAGTCCCACCCATGCTACTCGAGGGTCAGCCTAGCGAAACTTGATGCAGACCAGGAACTCCCATTTGGTGCGTTCATCCGCAATTGGTCTGTACTTGCCCGAAGCTACAAGACGTTCGTAGATTTCGCCTGCGTCCTTTCTGTACCTGAGACTGTTGTCGCGCTCGCCTTGTTGGGCCAACACTTCTGCTAGCTGATTCAAGATCCGCGCACTGTCCCCTTAATCGCCTTTCTCTCTCTCATTTAATACTGTCAGAGCCAGAAATTCTTCCAGGTGGACCCTGAGAATTGGTCAGTTTGTCGGAGGATAGGCGTTTTGGGATTGAGAAAGATTTCACCTTGCGTCATCATGTCTACCTTGTAGCAAGCGTAGACAGCCCATCTTAACCTGGAGGCAGAAACCCACGGACTCGTGTTATCGTCCAGTTGTGCGATTTCTGCCGCCTTCCAACAGGCTTCAAAGGCCTCTTCATACTTGCCTTCGAGCCGCAGCAGGCTTGAATGTATATTGTTTGCGCTGCACTCACACATCAGCCGAACTCTGCGAATTTGTGGACAAATAGCCAGAGGGGGATGGCATACATAATGGAGTACCGCGAGTTTTGCCAAACTCGGCTTCAACATATGCGACAGCTTTATCTAAATGCCAGCGCGCATTAGCCCAATCTTGTAGCGCGTCGTACGCAAAGCATAGGTTGAAATGCCTCAGATGCAAGACCTTATTCTTAATCTCCGCAGGCTTCGACTCGTCAATTTCCAACGAACGTAGGAGCCACGCCAGCGCTTGTATGGCAACGTCGCCTATTCCAAGCCGAGCTATCGCGCCATAATAGTCTCTCATGTAAGGCTTGAAGCTCGCCAGTATTCCTCAAAACATGCTTGACTTTACCCTGCCATAGCCCCATGCTCGACCATGCTGTTGCAAAGAATTCGGCACCCCTTTCGGCTTCAAGACGAGCTCATATGACCTCTCTTAGAACTTGAGAGTCGAGACCTTGAATACAATTCTGGGCACAAATGCCTGCTTCTCTCTTTCGACGGACCTCATTTTCAGAGAGTTCGCATCCACCAGTCCAGATCAGTTTCTCTTACTTAGCGGACATCGAGAGATACCGTGTCGAAAGACCATACGCAACCGAGTTTAAAGTAGACCTCGAATCCGAAGAGCACCGGACCGACGTGGAATTTAAACCCAAAATATTGCCACTTACCAATATAAAAGGGATCGAACAGAAGATCTCCATCGAAGAACATGGCTTTGAAGTGCTGCAAGTACCGCAATTAGTCGTCGAGATGTATTTTTCCAAAAACGAACAGCATGAGAACATGGATGGGGTAGCGAAACTGACGAAAGAGCGCTTCAATACCGACCATGTGTTTTGCCATACACATAGAGTAGGTGTTCAATCCTTCGCAGAAGACTCCCACAGAATCACTAAACATGAGACGCCGTCACGCCGAGACGCTTACCAGGATTCATAGCGTCGTAAAGCTGCGCGGCCAGATGGCTACCATATATTCAAAATCAAGCAGCCGTCCGAATATAGTCTGCCTGTGAACAATCCTCATGCAGGCAAGCTCACGCAAGGAATTCTAGCGGCCGATAGTGAGAGCTAGTCTCCATTTAGATTACACTCTTGAAAGCGGTTTGAAACGCATGCAACGACATCTCACAGAAGAAGAGTGTGGAAGATTGTCAGATGGCAGTTGGAGAATACGGATCGTCAAGTGAGTCGTTCGAAGTCGCTTGACTTCATGTCGGTATTAATGCTCAGAGAGAACAGCTTCTAGAAACCGCTCAAGCACACAGTATGGAATTCACAACTAGCATTCTGTGCACGCGAGACAGTATCTGAGAGTCAAGTCATACCATGTGATCTCATCTCATCAACCTACGCCGGAGGCTTCTCCTTCTTGAAATACAACCCACATCATCGATGGTGTTATTTGGATAGCCAACATGTGAATGAGGCGTTTCTTTTCTTGAGTTTCGATTCGGACCCTGAGCCAGGACTGGTGCCCTGTGGGTTTAACAGTGGCACTGCCACCACTTAGAGTCCCCAGCTAACACGACTTCCAGACTGCTTTCACGCCTCTTGTCACCTCCCTTCTGCAAGATCAGACACACCCGGCCGAGAGAGTATGGAAGTGCGGGCGCTAGTCATGACGGAGAAGATGCGATGTTGTAGCGTGCTGCGCAGATAATCGCGTTTGCCATCGATTTCATAGTATCGTGGCGTTGGGGTGATTCTAACAACACCCTTTCTTGTGGGCAGACAGACAGCTTTTAGAGACAAAGTAGCTTCGAGAACTGACCGAGAAAATTTTCAATCAGTAATCGCTGCCCGTATATATATATACCTAATCGAGTGCTGATTTTCACGATTTCGAAAATAAATAGTCATCTTCCTTCGTGCGTGCTTCCACGAAGCTCGAGGATGACTCACATGGCCTCAGCTTCTGGATCATGAGCAGGCTATCGGCCAGTGCGGAAAAGTGGAGACTGGCAGAAACAGCCTGGTTAATACTCCTTTGTAATTCCTCGGTCGACAAACAAGTCCCGCGAGCTGAGGAGCTTTTGCACACATCGTTCTCATTACTGAATATCCATTGCTTCAATACCAGACGTACATGAAGTCTGATGATGATGGAGTCATCACGATCAATGAATATCAGGACCTCTCTCTCATAAATCGAAGACTTGGAGCTGTACAAGGCTATCAAGCCGTACATGTTGCTAATGAAAGAAGATCCGGGAATTGAAAGATCCAATTGCGGTTTCATCAAGGGCACAGATATAATGGTCAAGGATGCTCGTGCACATAATCTGAATAAGGCTTTTAACTCTTATGAGTTCGATCTCATCAAGTGGCCGTCTGCCTGCGATCTGGAGCTCAGCGGTATCCTAAAACCGGAAATGAAAATTAGTCTCAAGAGATATCTTGAGAAGACGAGAGCGAAGGTTCAGGATCTGTTAGCAGCGGATGAGGCTATTTGTTTCGACTGGAGAGTCAGTAACAAGCGCAATCCAATCAACGTGCATCGGCTGATCGAGCAGGTTCGAAAACAAGTCGGGCAGGTAGATTGTACAGACTTTGATGAGCAGGAAACTTATATCGCGAGACACAAAGCTGTTCAACCAGCATATACGGCCCATGCCGGTATGAAGTTTTTGAGACGTCGCAATGTCCACATGCCGCACACTGCAATTTTCCAGCAAATACTAAAGTGGTAGATCTGTCTCCTTCGGGAGGCTGGAAGACACTAACAGCGCATTTGACCGAGAAAGATGTCAACGATGCTAGGAGCAGGCGCCTCAGAGTCCGAATCTTCAAGTTTATTGCTTCAGAAGGTGACAAAATATCATAGGCTCACCATTGAAACAGTTGTTGGTGGCCGTTGGTGCCTACAGTCGAAGACGTGCTGTTAGCTGTGTGCGATAGGACTACCGTTTGGGACGAAGACTGAATGGCCTACGATTGAGTTGACAAGACCGGCGTCGGAGAGAAGACATGGCCAAAACAAAGACCTTGGCATAGCTGGTATTGGTTCCCATTGATGACAGCAGTTGAAATGCTTGTCTTCGAAAATTGGGACTCTCAAGCCACGGACTTCGGAGGTGAGTCAGGGAAGCTGCCTTCAAATTGATGAAACACTTACGCCAAATAGCGCAAACTCCTCACGGGGCCTTCTTGAGTCCAGTGGCAGGACGGGACTGCCCAGCTCGTGCAAGTATCGAGGTTCGTCTGATGACCCTACATCATCATGATGACAAAAGTTCAACCTAGCGCCACTCTGCGTATCTCCGGAACCGTACTCTCCAAATCTCTTTCCCTGGCCTTTTGCTTAGAACGAAGTCCATAGTTGAGACATCTGCAGCATAGATTTTTTTGGAAGGGTGTCATTGCTCAGCAGTGGGCGTCTTAAGACCTTTTTGCTGAGCCGGGCCACTTTTTTCAACACACACAATATTCATCTCAATATTGAAGCATGGTGAAGGGAAACCAGAAGAAAGGTTCGTTGTGCGTGGGTAGGAAGCCAGCGCTTCAATGAACGAAACCAATGACATTCTCCAGAATCAAGAGGCAAAAGACTACCCATGATGTGGAGAGTGTAACAGGAAATGCTCTTCATGACATACTAGATCGATCAGCCTCAAACAGGCTTCTCAAAAGGCCTGGGTTGGGGAAGAGCAATTTGAAATTTCAAGTGACGGAGCGACTGTAGCTTGGAACGATGCCATAATGACGCCAAGCGTCTGCCAAGCGTTTGATACTGGGCCAGAACTTGGTGGGAAAGGGAGAAAAGCGGATCGGAATCGCATGCACACAGAGCACACAGTGCAAGAGTTAGGTCTTGGAATCTAAAAAGGGGTTGATGCCAGTATAGAGCATTGGAAAGCTCTTAATTGACAGGGGGATTATGTAAAAAAACTACTAAATATAGTGTCAACCAGCCTGCGCCTCAGGGCGTCTATTGGCCTAGTTTCGGCCAGCCTGCGCCCTGTCCAACAGGCTATTTTGAGCGATTCTGTCAAACAAATGGCTTGAAATAGCTCTGAAATGTCTGAATAGAATTGAATTGAGTATAATCAAAGTGATAGAATTGACTGTCCAAGAAGCTATGTAGAATGCCCCTAAGAATGGGCTAAATATGAAGGAAATGGGGCCAAGATAGGCCGGAGATTGGCTCAAATAGGCCGATGGACAGCCTGAGGCGCAGGCTGAGGCGCAGGCTGTCTGACAGATTCTCTTGAGTATATAACACTCATTTGAAGAAGCAATTCTATATAGATTTAGTCAGTAAGTTTCAATCATTTATACAGACATTTACAGCTAGTCAAGCCTATTTGTCTGACATATAGTCTAATATATCAATCTAATATAATTATATAATACCCCTTTCAAGAGGATATTGTGATTCAGATTGAGCGGGTGGGGGTGAATTATGACACAAAAGTCTCAATTGAACAGCCAATGTATCTTTTATGGGAAATAGAGTGCAACGATTGTTTCGTTTGTACGAAATGTTGGGTTGCAAATTGATTGATTGTCTAGAAAAGAGAATGAGCAAGAGCTAAATACCAGAGGACCCGCGATTAGCGAGAGCGTAAATACAAATGCGTCAACAAACACGTCTTTAACCTTTAGAGTAAGAATCTAGACAACCACCAGCCCCTTCCTCCGTGCCGCTTCGTTTCTGTTCCACCTGGTTCTCATCATTTTCGCGGCAGTACGTGCATTCGCCGCTGCCCGCCCTCCCGCCAGCCATAGACTTGCAACCATCAACACAATGGAGACGAGCCAGTAGATCCAAAACCCGTCACCGCCTGGCCCAAGGAAGTCCTTGGGAATGGCCATGATGGCTGCGATAGCGCCGAAAGGTAGAAATACGGCGGCAACGCGCGTTAGACGAGTGATGGCCTGGCCATCGGCTAAAGTTTGCTCGGCTTCGCTGATAGATACAAGCGCAAGTAACACAGCGATATTGGTCTCGATGCGCTCACGTGTACGGTCGAGGCGGGACAGGACGTACTGGAAGTCCTGGACCGCCAGCGATGGAGGAATGGTTGTGTTGCTACTGGCGACGGTGACATTCCTTGTTGTAGATCGCCACAATAACCGACCCTGCTCTTCACACTGGCGCAGCGCATCTTGGGCGAGCTCCCTGTACCTACTCCAGCGGCGCTTCATGGCTAGAAGATCCCGGAGAAATGTATGCAAGACGTGGAGCTTCTGGGAGCCGTGTTCGAGTGCATACGCAACGGTTTCAAGTTCCCGTCCAATATAGTCGTCAACTAGAAGCCACTCGGATGCCATGGCCTGGTAGAGGCCATGCAGCGCGGTGAAAGGGTTTTCCAGAACCTGGGAGCGACGTTCAGCGCTGTCAGAGAGCTCGGATGCGAGTATCGAGACGAGTGGTCCATGGACGGAGGCGGGCGGCCGCAGCGTTTCCGCACCCCAGTACAGCCGATGGTGACGGCTCTTGTTGCTGCCATGCCAGTGCTGGATCTCTTTGGGCATTACTCCATCGGCCTGAGCGGTGGATGCTTTGGGTGCCTGGAATTCAACTCCTTGGGCTTGAAAAGAAGGATCGACAAGTATCAGACCTGGCATTGCCACCTGCATCAGTCATTCTGGCCAGGAGAGGTGCCTTTTGGGGGACTTACCAACCAATCGGCCATTTGCACAAGTTTCCCTGCTCATCCAGACCATTAATGTCTCCCGAGTGAAAGATATCGAAGCCATCACTTCCCCTTCCCCCGTTCTCGGCCGCATGATACCCGCGACACGGTGCACACGACTCGTTTCGCGGTCCGTCTTCATCCACAGCAGCGTATCAGGATCGGCCAAAGTAGCTTCTTCCTCCATACCTTCGTCATTTAGTTTCCACTGAAATGGCCGGGGCACGACCCATTGGGTCTTAATGAAGCGCTGCGCAGCCTGAACGGACGGCAACGTCAACCACTGAGGCGTCACCCGCCGCTTCCAGAACCATGGTCGGTTTTCCAAGTACTCGCTCCAGACCTGCGGCGGTATACGCAGCCTTATTCCCAGCTTAACCAGAGTCTCTGGGCAGAGGTTCTCGATAATTAGGAAGCTAGCTGCATCCTGGCCGTCGCTTCCCTCCGTCACTCCAGGAGTGCTGAACAGTCCGGAGAGAAAAGCTTCTACTCCGGCCAGGCCTATGCTGTGTGTTGCTTGAAATGCCGGTGAATGTCCGTCCTCACGGACTCTGAAGTCCAGCGCAGTGCAACTCACACGAGGCTCCTCACGACCAGCCTCCAGGGCAATGAACTCATCCAGAATTGAAAAGCTGTGGCCGAGTGATGCAGGATCGCCGCGATTGTCGAAACCTTGCTTGTAAATCTCATAGGATTTGAGTGTCACGTCATCTCGGTGTGGCTCAAGGTTTTTTGTTTTCATGATTTCGAATTTGAGAGGGAAGAATGAGGAACGAAGACGAGAAGTAGAGGTTGTGAGTTCTTGGGCTGAGGCATCCATGATTTGAGAGGAGTAGATTACTTTTTGTGGGTACGAAGTATATAGTTTCTCAGCCTTACCATGCAGCCTCATCCTAGAGCCTCGTCCTAGAGCCTCGTCCTATCCCTTGTGTCACTGAATGGCAACAATCCCATATTGAGATTAGTACTCCCGCGTTATAGCGTAGAAATTGGGTGCAGCCTTGGCATTAAGAAAATCAAAATTAAAAAGATGAAAAGTGCTTAAATCAGTTATAGTAGACTAAGCTTTTGAGCTAGCATACTAAAAATAGTATTATTAGAAAGCACTAATGAAGCTCCATATAATAGTCTACTTATATATATTAATTAATTACTGAATAAGCTAGAAATCAATAATTAATTAAATTTTAAGAAAATTTCTAAAGCTTAATAGATTATAGAGGGTTAATAATTATAACTGAGATTCTATAAATAGTATTATAAGAAAGTTAAGTCTTTAAGCTATAAAATGATTTATTCAGATTTTAATTAGCTTTATTTTAAAGTGGGTGCACTTCGATTTTTAGTTAGAAATAATAATAATATTTTTTAGTTTTTTATACAAATTTTAATATATATTTAATCTGATATTTACTCTGTTTAATTATAAGTTATAAAATATCTAAGTAAGCTATTTTATAGAAAATTTAACTGACTATTTAATAATATTATTTATAGATTTATAGATACTATTTTTAATCTTATATAACTAATAATATATTAGAATTCCA
>JAABUK010004091.1_pt1 | contig 24075 bp, 19 predicted proteins | sample 5559141 | NCBI WGS metagenome assembly JAABUK01 (sample SAMN10711869, study PRJNA513367) | rock metagenome | isolation source: Antarctica rocks | place: Antarctica: Victoria Land, Pudding Butte nord | collected 2016-01-03
GCAATTCGGAAGACTTCCGAATTACTCAGGCTCTCGGTGCCGCACCGCCGACCACCGGCAGGTAACGCATCTCGTTATCGGCTGACACTTTCGGGTAATGGGCGATGCAGGACTTGAACCTGCGACCCCCAGCGTGTCGAGCTGGTGCTCTAGCCAACTGAGCTAATCGCCCATGTACGCACATTATCTTACAGAATCGGCCAAAGGAGTCAAGGCTTTCGTTGACTGAAGCAGGAGGATTGCAGCGTCCTTAATTTACTGCCCCGATAAATTGGTGGTGTCTGTCGTTGACTCGCAGCTTTTGCTAACCATTTCACGGAGGGAACAACCGGCTCAAGTCATGAGCCACTCGATCATTACGAGCAGGGATGGCCAGCATGGTCTCCATCAAGCATCTCTGTTGCCAGAATTCCCGCTGTCCCGAGGCCGGTGTCCGAGGCGGTGAAAACCTCTAGTTCCGCGGCTGGAGTGGCAAAGCCCGACGCATCCGTCTGGTCTACTGCCGCACCTGCAAGCGTTCCTTCTCCGAGCGCAAGGGGACCGTCCTGGAGCAGGCCCGCTCGCCCGACGAGAAGGCACTGGCCATCCTGAAGCACCTCCGGGAGGGCTGCGGGACGCGGGCCACCGGCCGCCTGGTCGAGGTGGACAAGAACACGGTGACCCGAAACCTGGCACTGGCCGGCACCCACGCCGAGAGGCTCCACGACGAGCTCGTGGCTCTTTCCCCCCCGGACCCGCGAGGTCCAGGTCGATGAGAAATGGGGGTTCGTCGCCAACGAGGAGGCGAACTGCGACCCATCCGACCCGCTCGATCGTCTCCGTGGCGACGACTGGGACCACACGGCGGTCGATCCCGAGAGCCGCTTGCTGCTGGCCCTGGTGCCAGGCAAGCGCGACGGCGAGACTTGCGAGCGGCTGATCCGCCAGGTCCGCGATCGGACCGGGGGGCGGGCCGACGTGCTGCTCACCAGCGACGAGCATGCCCCGTATGAGACGGCAATCCGCCAGGCCTACGGCGTCGAGACGCCCCGACCCCGGCGTCCGGGGCCGGGCCGACCGCCCAATCCGGTGAAGGTCGTCCCGGCCGATCTCTGCCATGCAACGGTGCGGAAGCGACGCGAGAAGGGTCGCGTGGTGGAGGTGGTGCGGACCCTGGTCTTCGGCACGCTGTACCTGCTGGGCGGGCTGCTGAAGCGATCGACGGCGAGCACGACGATCGACACGTCGTTCGTGGAGCGGAACAACGGGACGGACCGGCACCAGAACTCGCGGAAGCGTCGCAAGACCTACGGGTTCTCCAAGGACCTGGCGATGCACCGATCGGCCTCCTCTTTCATCGGCTCCAGCTACAATTATCTGCTGGCCGGTGCGGACGCTGCGAGTCCGGGAGCCCGAGGGGCCATGGCAGGCTCGGACACCGGCAATGGCGGCGGGCTTGAGTGACCATGTGTAGAGTACCAAGGAATGGATCACTTACCCCGCCAGACCCCGTTAGCCATCCTCAGACACCACCGAAAATACCCTCGGTTAGGAAATACCCGGTTAGCGGACACGCCAAAATAGCGATCTTAAAGACAGACGGCGCGTCCAGGATCGCACAATCGCACCAACGGCGGGGCACCCACGACATGGCCACCGAGAAGCAGGTCGAGGCGAATCGGCGTAATGCGGCGCTCAGCACGGGGCCTCGGACGGAGGCGGGCAAGGCCCGGTGTCGAGCTAACGCCACGACCCACGGGTTGGCCGCCGTCCGGCCGGAGATCGAGGCGGAAATGGGGGCCGAGGGCGGGCTTTGTCCGGCCTTCGCGGAGCGTCGAATGAAGTGGGAAGCCGAGACCCGGCCGGAGGGGGAAGTCGCCGGGTGGGCCCTCGATTGCGCGGTGGCCGCTTCCCTGCGGATCGATCGTTGCGGCCGGGCGATGGATACTCTGATCGAGGCGACCCGGGAACGGGCCCGGCTCTCCTGGGACGAAGACCGGGCCGTCTCGGCCGCCGAGGCGTTCGGCCGGCTTGCCCGCAACCCGGTCCTCGCCGCTCGGCAGCTTCGGACCACCTTGGCCGGGGCCTTCCTCCTGATCGACGCCTGGAACGCGCTGGGCGAGGCGCTGGGGCGGGGCGACTGGACCGAGGCCGAGTCGAGCCGGGCCCTGGACTTGCTGGGCGCCGCCCCCGACCTCCGCGAAGGCCGGACGGCGATCGACCCGCCCGGCGAAGACGCCCCGCCCGCCTTCCGCCGGTCGCTGGTGGACGACGAGGTCGCGAGCCTCCTCAATCTGGTCGACCGGGCGCTGATCCCGCTGGAGGCGGGGGAATGTCGGCGGGCGATGGAGGGCGACCTCGCCCTGATCTCGAAGCCGGGCAAGCTCCTGGCCCGTTACGAGCGCGACGCCTGGCGTCGTTACCGCGAGTCGATGGCTCGAGTCGGGAACCCCGCCCAGGCCTCGACCCTGTCACCGGCACCGGCACCGATTGCCGCGAAACCCGTGGCCCCGGTCGCGGCGCCTCCGGCTCGCCGACGGGTCGAGGTCGCGGCAGTCGATGAAGGCCGGGCTTTCGAGGCGGAGCGACGCGCGGTGCAGGCGGAGATGGCCGCGTTCCTGGAGGAGTCACGCGGCCGATTCGCCGCGGTCGAGGGTGAGGACGCGACGGTAACGCCGGTCGCCCCGGAACGCCCTCTTGATGGGCCGGGCCGGCGGAAGTCCGGTCGCGACGGAACGAAGCCAATTTCCCGACTCGAACCGGCCCAGGCTTGAGGCCTCGGGGCGGCCTGAGGCCTGTCGTCCGAGCGCAAAGGTGCCGGATCGCGTTCTCGCAACCCTTGACTTGCCCGATGTTTGGGACCCGATCGGTTGTGATCCTTTCGCGAGCTTGCTAAACTCGTCCTCGCCCGGGAAGGACCGCCGAACCCAGGGGTAGCCCTCATGAAACGTGACGACGACGCCCCCTGGTATCGCGACGGCCTGGCCTTCGAATGCACCCGCTGCGGCGCCTGCTGCACCGGGGCCCCGGGGTATGTCTGGGTCGACGCCGAGGAGGTGGCGCGGCTCGCGGCGTTCCGGGGCGAGGCGGTCGACGAGTTCGGCCGGCAGTTCCTCCGCCGGGTCGGCGAGGACCTCAGCCTGACCGAGCGGCCGGGCGGCGACTGCGTCTTCTGGGACCGGTCGACCGGCTGCACCGTCTACGAGGCCCGGCCGGTCCAGTGCCGGACCTGGCCGTTCTGGCCCGAGAACATCGAGTCGCCCGAGGCCTGGAACGAGGTCAAAAAGGGCTGCCCCGGTTCGGGGCGCGGGCAGGTCTTCACGGTCGAGGAGATCCGCGCGACCGCCGCGAGGGTCCACACCTCATGATCCGGCCCGACCGACCCGGCCTCGACGTGGACGGATTTCGCGAAGGGCTCCGCGAGGCTTACGACGGGCTCGACGCCGAGGTCGCTCGACTCGCGCCAACCTGCGCGGTCAGCGGGCGCTGCTGTCGGTTCGAGGAATACGGCCACACCTTATTCGTTTCGGCCCCGGAGTTTGCCCTGCTGATGGCCGACGCCCCCGAGCCTTCCCGGCCGGTGGACGGGGGGGCCACTTGCCCCTGGCAGGACGATCGGGGACGATGCTCCGCCCGAGACGCCCGCCCGATGGGGTGCCGGGTCTACTTCTGCGACCCGAGCTACCAGCCGATGGCCCCGGAGATCGCCGAGAGGGGGATCGCCCGCCTCAAAGCCCTGGTCGACCGGCTCGACCTGCCCTGGGACTACGCCCCGCTCCACCGCCACCTGGCCAGGGCGGTCGAGGAAGGACGACTCGAAGGCGAGACCCCCGGCTGAAGCCCACGGGCCGACCCGGGCTCCCGGGAGCCGGCCCGCTTTTCGTCACGTCGGTCGAGCACGACTTGACATTAATCCAAGCTGTCATTAACGTTGAGCCAATCGTCTCGGCTAGGGCCGACCTTGTCCCCCTGGAGACCGCGATCGTGACCAAGAAAGAGATTGTGAAGAAGATCTCCGAGGACATCGGCCTGACCCAGCTCAAGACGAAGGACATCGTCCAGCGGACCCTCGACGCGATCATCGGGACCCTGGTCAGCGAAGGGCGGATCGAGCTGCGGAACTTCGGCGTCTTCGAGGTCAAGCGTCGGGCCCCCCGGAAGGCGCGGAACCCCCGGACCGGCGACAAAGTCTACGTCCCGTCAAAGAACGTGGTCACCTTCAAGCCGGGCAAGGAAATGGAAGAACTGGTCCGAAAGATGGACCCGTCGAAACTTCCGTTAGAGTCGGAAGCCGATGATGCCGATTTAGAGGGCAACGGACCCGTCGGGCCGGAAGCCGGGACACCCAAGGCGGGAGCTTCCGCCAAGGCCGACTCCGCCGACTGATCGGCCCATCGCTCCTCCCTTGCCGAGGACGGGGGCCTTTTGGGTCGGCCACCCGACGAGGTCCCCAACGACGTGCGGAGGCACGCATCGTTCCCGGCGCGAGGAGGAGTGGACCGGGCCGACGACCCAGGGTGGAAACCCTCGGCCTCGACCCGATAGCCCCTCCCCAGCCCCTCGGATCGGACCCTCGCGGAGGACCGCGTGGCGTGACCGATTCGCGGTATCGAAGGCGGGAGGAGCCCGAATGCGGAAACCCTTGGCGGTCCTGTTGCTTCTGGGGGCGATCCTCGCCTTGAGCGAGGGATGTGCCCCCGTCCCCCTGCCGCACTACGCGGCCTACAGGCCCAGGCGGGTCGAGGAGTTGCTGGTCGACTCCGAGAACCTCCGCCAGGCCGGCGACGAATGGGAGCGGATCTGGTTCCTCGACCAGCCGTCCCACATGACCCCGTTCCGCACCCATGGCGGCCTCGGGCCCTGATCGTGAACGCGAGCGGGCCTGAATCGCGAATCAACGGCCGAGGGCCGGACCCCCACCGGGTCCGCCCCTCGGCCTTTTCGCATCCACGGATCAGTATCGCTTGACCGAGCGATCGACCCGGATCGACCAGGCTTCGATCCCCCCGTCGAGGTTGGCGACAGGGCCGATCCCCCGCCGGGCCAGCCAGGTTGCCGCGACCATCGACCGCTGCCCGTGGTGGCAGTAGACCACCAGGGGGAGGCCCTTCGCGGCCTCCTCGATCTCCTCGAACCTGCGGGCGACCTCGCCGAGCGGGACGTGGAGGTCCACGGCGGTCTCGGGGGCCGCGATCCGGGCGTGGTCGCGTTCGAACGCCTCGCGGACGTCGAGCAAGGCCAGGGCCTCGCCCTGATCGAGACGCTGCTTGAGGGTCGTGGCCGCGATCTCGGCGACGGCGTCGGGCACTCGGGTCAGTCCTTGGGGATGTAGTTCAGGGTGTAGTAAGCTTCGGGGTGGAGCAAGGGCTTCGACCCTCCGGCCGATCGGACGCCCTCGGCCTTGATCGTGTGGACATGCCCGCGCTGGAGCGGGCCGACGACGAGCCTGGCCGACTTGCCGTCGGCCGCCACCGTCACCTTCTCGACCTGGCAATCAACCTGGTCGACCTCCGGGCTCCCGTAGCTCGACTGGTAGACGTAGGCGTGAGTGCCGACCTTGTACGAGGCGGGGTCGGCCGCCGCTTTCGGGTCGACCGGCTCGGTGAAGGTCAGCTCGAAACCATCGGGCCGGGCGTGGACGTCGAGGATCTCGAAGGGGACCTTCCCGGTCCAGGCGAGCCGCTGGAGCGAGAACGGCCGACCCCCTCGCGAGCCCCAACCCCGGTTGGTCCCGCCGACGATCATCGACCCGTCCGGCGCGAAAAGCATCGGCAGGACGCCCGAGGCGAATCCCGACCGGAACGGGATGCAGGCCCCCTGATATTTGCCGTCGACCTGCTCCAGGCTGACCCGCATGACGAAGCTGGACGACTGGTCGCCGACGAAGACCTGATCGCCGAACGGCCCGAACTTCCCGCCCGACTGGTCGCAGGCGATCCCGCTGGCCGACTGGCCCATCTTGGGATAGGGGAAGTAGACGGCCGGCGGGAGGAGTTCGGGGATCCGGTCGGCCTCGACCATCATCCGGCTCCCGCTCTTGGGCTCGGCCGGCTTCGGGCCGAGGTTCCTGGCCTGGTCATACCAGCGGTTCCCCGAGGGGTTGCCCTGGAAGCTCCCGGGCTTGAGGTGCTTCAGGGCACAGGCGCCGTTCCAGGGCCCCTGATTCTCGGTGTAGAACATGTCCCCCTTCGCGTTCATCCCGATCCCCCCCGGCGAGCGGAGGCCGGAGCAGGTCGGCGTCATCCGGCCGTCGACCCCGACCCGGAGGGCCCAGCCCCGGAAGAGGTTCTCCGAGGTGAACGAGCCGGTCAGGCAGAGCGCGACCCAGAGTTGGCCGTCGCGGTCGAACTTCGAGCCGAAGGCGTATTCGTGGTAGTCGCCGTTGATCTCCCAGGCGTCGGAGACGGTCTCGAAGCGGTCGGCCACGCCGTCGCCGTCGGCGTCCTTGATCCGGGTCAGCTCGCCCCGCTGGGTGACGTAGAGCCAGCCGTCGCGATAGGCCAGGCCGAGGACCTCGTGCAGGCCGTGGGCAAAGCGGGCGTACTTCGCGGCCTTCGCCGGGTCGTCCGAGAGCGGATTCTCGACGAGGTAGATCTCGCCCCGGCGGGTCGAGACGGCGAGCTTGCCGCCCGGCATCCACTCCAGGGCCCCGGCCTCCAGCGAGATCTCCGGCGGGGGCTCGAAGGTCAGGATCTTGTAGTAATCCGCCTCGGCCCCCGGGGAGTCGTCGGCCGCCGATGCGAAGGCGGCTGGCGTCAGGAGGCCGAGCAGCAGGAGGCATGCAGGGGACAGGCGGGTCCGCATCGGTGATGTTCCCTTGATCGGTCAGGTCCAAGTTCGATCCAGGCCGCAAGGGCGGATCACCAGGCGTAGTCCTCGACGATCCGGGCCTTCCCGCCGTCGAACTTCACGGGGACGATTAACTCCGATCGGCCGGCCGAATCACGGACGATCGGGGCGGCCTCGGCCGAGACGCGGAGCTTCCACTCGCCGTCGACCTGGAACCACCCGTCGCCGAGGGGCACGATCGCCTTGCCGACGGCCGCTCGATAGTAGAGGTCGCCGGGCCCGGCCTCGGCCGAGAGTTCGATCGTCCGACGGAGGGTCGGGGCCTCGCCGCCGGAGACCGCCTCGGGGTAGTCCTCGACGTGGACCGGGCCGAGGTCGTAGAGGAAGGCCGGTTTGCCGCCCGCCGCCAGGCGGTAGCCCTTGAAGCGCTGGCCCAGCTCTTTCGCCTTGCCTTTGGGCCACTCGGCCGAGGGGCTGGCGAGTGCGGCGAAGCTCGGGCCGGCGGGGAGGGCAAGGATGTTGTCGCCGAGCGGTCCCTGGAACCCCTCGCCCCGGCCGGTCCAGTGCTTCGAGGCGTCGATGAACGCCCCTTGCCAGATCAGGGCGAGCCGGAGGTCGTTGGCGTCGAAGGCGAGGTTGGCCTTCTCCGGGTATCCCACGCCGATCGCCCGAGGGCCCGCCCCCTGGATGAAGTTCCGGTAGAGGATGGCCCCCTTGTCGGCGACCAGCGGGATCGGTTCGCGGCCGATCCCGTAGGGGACCGCCGCGTCGGGGCCGTCGGAGAGATAGCGCCAGATCGACTCGACCTGCTTCGGGGTGTCGCCGTCGTAGACGGTGTCGAGGGTCGACTTCCCCCCCGGCCAGGCCGTCGGCATCCTGGTGCCGGGTCGGAAGGCGGGCGGGTCGACGACGTAGCGCTCGAACCAGTCGCGGCGGAGCCTCCGGGTCATCAGGGTCATGTCGAGGGCCTGGATCCCGGCGGCCTGATACTCCTTGAACTGGTGGCAGCTCCCGCAATTAAACGCCAGCGACCCGACCAGGAACCGCCCGGTCGCCTTGACCCGCTTCTCGGGGAGGTCGAAGTGCGGGACTGGCACGGGCCCGAGCACGTCGACGACTTCGAGGGGGGCGGCGAGCCCGCCGACGTTGGCCTCGCCGAACTTCGGCATCCGGGTCTTCATGTAGGGACGGTCCTTGGCCCCGTCGGCCAGGACGTGCTTGAGCCAGGCGGAGGTCAGCTTGCCGCCGACTCCGGTGAGCCAGGGGGGAATCCGCCCCTCGTCGCCCATCTCCTTCTGGGTCGTCGCGAAGGCCGAGTCGCGACCTTCCTCGACCCCGCCGACGCCGTCCCGGGCGTGGCAGGCATAGCAGTTGAAGGCCACCATCGTCCGGGCGATGGCCCGCTTGGCGTCGACCGCCTCGACCGGGGCCTTGAGGGCGGCGGCGAGGGCGGCCCGCTGGCTGGGGGCGAGATCGAAGTCGGGGACGCCCGGCGGCGGCTCGCTCGCCAGGCAGCCTGAGTCGCCTTTGAGGTCGGGGAGGGCCTTCGACCCGGCTCGGGCCTCGATCGCCCGGCCATCCTGCTTGAGCTGGTGGCACGAAGCGCAGCCAATCGAGGCGAAGAGGGCGCGGCCCTTCGCGACCTTCGCCGGGTCGGGCACGAATCGGGGGGCGACGGCGGCGGGCTTCGAGCCTTCGGGCGGGATCAGCGATGAGGCCAGGGGTCGCCGGGAGGTCCCGGGGCCTTCGTATTCGACGTCGAGCTCGGCCTCGCCGCTGCCCTGGAAGTAGAGGACGACGACCTGATGCCGCCCCTGGGTCAGCCGGACCCGCCCGGCCTTTTCTTGGTTCGGGTGGGTCCCGTCGTTGTTGGCGACGACCTTGCCGTCGACGCTGATCCGGCTCCCGTCGTCCGAGGCGACGTGGAAGGTGTAGGGGCCGGGCCGGTCGACTTCCAGGGTTCCCTCGAACCGGAAGGCGTAGTTCGACGGGCGCTGGGCAGGCTCGAGGTCGAATCCTTCGGCCGATCCGGTCGCCTTCGGGGCGAGGGCGTCGAGGTCCGGCAAGGCGTCCCATTCCCCTTCATAATAGCGGAAGGCGAGGACGGGCGGGGCGTCGACGCGGACTTCCTTGAGCAGGTAGCTGCTGATCGACTGGGCCTCGATCTCCTTGAGGTTCAGCGAGGGCATCCGGCCCGAAGGTCGGCTCGCCAGCGGGTCGGCGTTAAAGGCCGTCAAGCTCTGGTAGGTGTACTTGCCGGCGAGGTCGCCGAGCGGGACCGACGTGGGCAGGCCAGCCGAGGCTTCGCCGGGCGCGCCATGGCAGGCCGCGCAGCCGGATTGCTCGAAGAGGGTTTTGCCCGCGTTGATCAGCTTGCGGTTGGGGGGCTTTGGCGTGGCGGTGCCGGTCGTCGCCAGGAAGTGGACCAGGGCGTCGACGTCGGCCTCGGCCTCGGCCCGGGGTCGGCCCGCCATCAGGTCGGGCATCGTGGTCCCGGGCTTGAGCTTGTGGGGGTCGAGCAGATAAGCCCGCAGGTGATCGAGCTGGACCCGCGAGCCGACCTCGTCGAGGATCGGCGCCCGCTTCGCCGCGACCGGCGAGAGCGGGGACTCGGCCCCCCGGTGGCAGGCGACGCAGTTCAGCTCGCCGAGCAGCAGGCGTCCCCCGACGGCGTCGTCCGCCCCGGCTTCCCCGTGGAATCGTTCGAACCCCGCGACGATCGGCCTGGACCCGGGCTCGTCGGCCTCGACGGACGAGCCGAGGGCGAGCCAGCAACCGGCGAGGAACGCGGGGAGCTTCCGCGGCAGGTCAAACATCCGGTCGAACTCCTGGGTCAACTCGGGCGAGGGCGGGCCGGGCCCATCCAGCATAGCGGGCCCGACGCGCGGGGCAAATCCTCGGGCGCGTCGCCGGACCTCCGCTCACTGAGACCACGCGGTCGGCGAGCGGTCCCATCGGTGGCTCTTGAGCTGTTTGAGGAGGTCGATCGGCAGGGCCTTGCCGTCGCTGACGGCGGTATTCGCCTCGACGTGCCGCTTCTTCCGCATCCCGGGGATGATCGTCGACACCCGCGAGTCGGCCAGGATCCAGCGCAGGGCCAGCTCGGGCATGGTCATCCCCGGAGGCACGAGCGGGCGGAGGGCCTCGGCATGGTCGACGCTGCTCTCCAGATTCTCGGGGATGAAGTAGGTGCTCCGCCAGTCCGAGGCGGGCCAGGTCGTCTCCTTCGTCAGGGTGCCGGTTAACGTCCCCTCGTCGAACGGGACCCGGGCGATCACGCCGATGTCGAGCTTCTCGCAGAGCGGCAGGAGGTGGTCGCGCGGGGCCTGGTCGAAGATGTTGAAGATCACCTGGACGGCGTCGACCTGGCCGGTCTCCAGGGTCTTCAGCACGTTGTCCGGCTCCCAGCGGTTGACGCTAACCCCGACGGCCCGGACGACACCCTCGGCCTTGAGGTCTTCCATCGCCCGCTGCCAGCGCCCGTCCTCGGCCCAGGCGTCTTCCCAGACGTGGAACTGGAGCAGGTCGATCCGCGGCAGGCCGAGATTTTCCAGGCTTTTGTGGGCATATTCGCGGATGTGCTCGGGCGGGAAGCAGTCGTCGAGCGTGGACTCGCGACGCGAGGGCCACTGGAAGTTCTTCGGGGGGACCTTGGTGGCGACGAAGAGTTCCCCCCCGGGGTGCTCGCGGACGACCTTCCCCAGGATCGACTCGCTGTGCCCCTTGCCGTACCCCCAGGCGGTGTCGAAGAAGTTGCACCCCAGCTCGATCGAGCGGTGCAGCGACTCGGTCGACTCGGCATCATCCGACCCGCTCCAGCCGGCCAGGCCCCACATCCCATAGCCGATCTCCGAGACCGACCAGCACGTCCGACCCAGAACTCTCTTGTACATCGACCCGACCCCTCGCCCGTGGGAAACGTCCTCGACCGAGGAATGATGGCCGATCGGGCCGGGCTTGGCAACCGGTCTGCGACGGGTGCCCTGGCCCGTGGTTGGAGTCCGCCTCGCGGGCAAGCGGACCCGGCGAGGAGTCTTGAAGTCGCCATGCTCAGGGAGACTCGGAGGGGAGCCTCGCCCGGCGACGGCCGTCCTCGCTCGTGGCATGCCAATTTGTCAGCCATACCCGGTCCGGCCGCCGCTTTGACGGCGAGCGGACGGCAGGGCGTACCGGCGAAGACTACGCAATCACCCAATCGACCAACCTTTACACGTCATCTCCCCGAGCGGCATCGGCCTTGCTTGTCCTCCGATCGTCTTGTCAAGTCTCCCCGCAGAGGTCGAGCCGGCTCGCGACGTCCCCCGGGGCGCGAACCGGCCCCTTCCATCAGAGGGATGGTCGATGTCCACCGAGCCCGCCCGCCAGCAGTACGCCTTCCAGGCCGAGATCAAGCAGCTCCTCCAGCTCCTCTCGCACTCGCTCTACCAGAGTCGCGACATCGCCGTCCGCGAGCTGGTTTCCAACGCCTCCGACGCCCTCGACAAGATGCGATTCGTGGCCATGACCGACGAGTCGAGGCGCGACGACGCCCCGCTGGAGATCGTCATCGAAGGCCGTCCCGAGGCCGGCGAGCTGGTCATCCGCGACAACGGCATCGGCATGACTCGCGACGAGCTGGTCACCAACCTCGGCACGATCGCCCACAGCGGCTCGCTGAACTTCCTCAAGGACGCCGCGAAGGGCGGCAAGGCCGACGTCTCGCTGATCGGCCAGTTCGGCGTCGGGTTCTACTCGGCGTTCATGCTCGCCGAGACGGTCCGCGTCAGGTCGAGGGGCGACCGCGAGCCGATGGGGTTTGAGTGGGAGTCGGACGGATCAGGGACCTTCTCGGTGGTCGAGGCCGAGGGCCTCCCCCGGGGGACCGAGGTCGTCCTCAAGCTCAAGGCCGACGCCAAGGACTTCGCCGACGATTACCGGATCAAGTCGATTCTCAAAACCTATTCCAGCTTCGTCCCGCACCCGATCCGGGTCGACGGGCAGGTCGTCAACGACCAGAAACCGATCTGGGTCGAGCCCAAGGCCCAGGTGACCGAGGAACAACACCGCCAGTTCTACCAGTACTTGACCCATCGCTCGGACGAGTCGCCGCTCTGGCACCTCCACATGAGCGTCGACTCGCCGATCCAGTTCCGGGCCATCCTCTATTGCCCGAAGAACAACGTCGAACGGCTCGGCTTCGGCCGGCTCGAACATGGCCTGAACCTCTGCGCCAAACGGATCCTGGTCCAGGGTGATTGCCGCGACCTCCTGCCGGAATACCTCCGGTTCCTCCACGGGCTCGTCGACTCGGAGGACCTCCCGCTGAACGTCTCGCGCGAGACGCTCCAGGACAACTCGGTCATCCGCAAGATCCGCACGGTCCTGACCAAGGGTGTCCTCGACAAGCTGACGACGATGGCCCAGGAGCATCCCGACGACTACCTGGAGTTCTACCGGCAGTTCGGCCAGACCCTCAAGGAAGGGATCGCGGTCGACCCGATCAACCGCGACCGGGTCGCCAAGCTCCTCCGGTTCGCCTCGACCAAGTCCGAGGACGGCTCGACCCTGACCGGCCTGGAAGACTACCTCAAGCGGGCCCCGGCCGACGCCAAGGCGATCTATTTCCTCGGCGGGCCCGACCTCGCCTCGATCCGCAAGAGCCCGAGCCTGGAAATCTTCCGCAAGCGCGACCTGGAAGTCCTCCTGCTGCCCGACCCGATCGACGAGTTCGTCATGACCTCCCTCCACCAATTCGAGGGGAAGACCCTCACCTCGATCGACTCGTCCGACCTCGAACTGCCGGGCCTGGAGACTCCGAAGGAGGCCGAGGAGCCCGGGTCGGGCGGGTTCGGACAGCTCCTGACCGCCTTCCGCGAAGCGCTCGGGTCGCGGGTCGAGTCGGTCCGGGCCTCGAAGCGGCTGACCGACAGCCCTTGCTGCCTGGTCAACGCCGACGGCGGTTTCAGCCTCCAGATGCAGCGGCTCCTGAAGCAGAACAACCGCGAGGTCCCGGCCTCGCGGCGGATCTTGGAGATCAACCCGGACGCCCCGCTGATCCGCCGACTCGAACAGCTCGCCGTCAACCCCGGCAACGGGCCCTTCATCCGGGAATGCGCCCTCCAGCTCTGGGCGAACACGATGATCCTCGAAGGCGAGACCGCCGAGCCCGAGGAGATGGTCGCCCGCGTCCAGTCCCTCATGGAGCAGGCGGCCCAGGCGAAGTCGTCGATCATCGTCTGAGGCCAGGGCGTGGCGTCGAGGGCGGGCCGGAGTTAACCTGGGCCCCATCGGCTCGCCCGAACCGGGCGCGCCGGGCTCGACCCCGACGACACTCGAAGGGACTCTCCATGATGAGCCTCCGCAACACGATCCTGGCCGCGCTCGCGGGCGCGGCCATCGTCCCCGTCGCCCTCGCCGATGGGGCGGACAAGGACGCCTCGATCCACTGGAAGAAGACGGTCATCGAGGGCCAGTTCCGCTCCGAAGGCGTGGCCGTCGCCGACGTCAACCGCGACGGCAAGAACGACGTCCTCGTCGGCGACTTCTGGTACGAGGCCCCGTCCTGGGACAAGCACGAGATCCGCAAGCCCGGCCAGTACGGCGACGGGCTCCACTCCTACAGCGACTGCATGGCCTGCTGGGCCGGCGACTTCAACGCCGACGGCTGGCCCGACCTCCTCGTCGTCGGTTTCCCCGGCAACCCCGCCTACTGGTACGAGAACCCCCAGGGCAAGCCCGGCCAATGGCCGCGCCACGAGGTCGCCACCAGCGCCTGCAACGAGACGCCGCTCTACGCCGACCTCTTCAACGACGGCCGCAAGGTCCTCGTCATGGGCTGGCAGCCCAAGGGCAAGGACAACGAGGGGACGATGGCCTGGTTCGTCCCGGCGAGCGACCCGAATCAACCCTGGGAGAAGCACGCCGTCAGCGAGGAAGGGACCGGCGGCAAGGGTGCGCCGGGGACCCCGAAGTTCGCGCACGGGCTGGGGGTCGGCGACCTCAACGGCGACGGCCGTAACGACGTGATCTGCACCGCCGGATGGTGGGAGCAGCCCGAGTCCGGCCGGGCCGCCTCGAAATCCTGGACGTTCCACCCCGCCTCGCTCGGCGACGCCGTGGCCGACATGGTCGCCTACGACGTCGACGGCGACAAGAAGGCCGACGTCCTCGCCAGCTCGGCCCACAAGTTCGGGATCTGGTGGTACGGGCAGGGCGAGTCGAAAGACGGCAACCCCCCCTTCGCCCGCCACGACCTGTTCCCCGACCTGATCTCCGAGACCCACGCCCTCGTGGCCGCCGACATCAACGGCGACGGCCTGAAGGACTTCGTCACCGGCAAGCGCTACTGGTCGCACGGCAAGGGCGAGCCGGGCTCGGACAAGCCCCCCCGGATCTACTGGTTCGAGGCGAGCCGGGGCCCCGACGGGATGGCGACCTTCACCCCCCGCGAGGTCGACGCCGAGAGCGGCATCGGCACCCAGTTCCAGGTCATCGACTTCAACGGCGATGGTCTGCTCGACGTCGTGACCTCGAACAAGAAGGGCGTTTTCCTGATCGAGCAGGGGCGCGGGTCGAACTGACTTGACCCATCCAGGGCGGTTTCCTTCTCATCGAAACATGGGTGCCGTCCCTGGAGTAGCCCTTGATGGCTTCCGGGAAGATGGACCGAGGTGAGTGTTGAATTGCCGCCTTGGGTCTTCTCGGTCGGACCTCTCGTCGCCCGAGTCCGCCCCTTCTTTGTTGTTGCCAAATGTCGGTCGTCCTGAGCCTGCCCTCGGCAGTCCGAGAGCACGGAGGGGGCCTCAATGCCGACGACGACCAGACTTGCTCGTCTCCTGGCACGACACCGACTCGTCGTGCCAGCCGAGGGTCGACGACGAGGCTAGCCTCGGCCGGGCAGCGGCCTCAAAGCCAGCCTGGCCCAGTTCATCGCCTGCTTGGCGGCCCGCCGGATGATCACGTCCCGGGGCTGTTCGGGACCGAGTTCGAGCTTCCGAGTCGTCGTGCCGGCGGACGTCGAGAGGCCGAGGTAGACGAGTCCGATCGGGCTCGAAAGGTCGTCCGAAGCCGGACCGGCCTCGCCGGTGACGGCGAGGCCGAGGTCGGATCCGAATCGCTCGCGGACCGATTGGGCCAGGTCGGAGGCCACCTCGGCACTGACCGCCCCGTGAGCGTTGAGCAAGGAAGCATCAACGCCAAGTAACGACGTCTTTGCCCGGTCGGAGTGGACGACCAGTCCCCCTTCGTAAAATCCGCTGGCGCCCGGGAGCGCGGAGATCCGCTCGGCCACGAGCCCGCCGGTGCAGGATTCGGCCGTGGCGAGTGTCAGGCCGGTCCTGGCCAGTTCGCGGGCGAGCGCCTCGGCGACGTCTTCGGAACCTTCGCCGACGATCAGTTCGGAGAAGCGGTCGTAGATCAGCCTCGCTGTTGGCTCGATCAGGGCCAGGGCTTCGGCTTCGGTCGCCCCCTCGGCGGCGATGCGGAAGGCGATGGTCGCCTCCGAGGCGGTGATGCCGACCTCGGGGACCCGGCCCCTCGCGGTCAAGTCGAGGGCCTCGGCCTCGATGTCCGACTCGCCTCGTCCGAACAGGTTGATCTTGCGATGGACGATCCGCCGGGCCGCCAGGCCGCGTCGGACCAGGCGCGGGGTGACCTCGACGTCGAACATCCTCTTCAATTCGTTGGGAACGCCAGGGAGGCAGGTGACGAGAGACCCTTGAACCTCCATCGCGATCCCGGGCGCGGTTCCGATCGCGTTGGGGATCGGCTCGGCCCCCTCGGGAAAGAAGGCCTGGACCCGGTTTCGACCCGACATCTCCCGATTCCGCCTGGCGAACAGGGCTCGGATCGCTTCCAGAGAGTTGGCATCCTCAACCAGCCCGACGCCCGCAACCGAGGCGAGGGCCTCGCGAGTCAAATCGTCCTGGGTCGGGCCGAGCCCCCCGCTGGTGACGATCAAATCCGCACGGCCAAGCGCGATCCGAATCGCGGCGACGTTCTCCGCCAGATCATCGCCGATCGAGGTATGAAACCGGACCGGGATCCCCATCGAGCCGAGCCGCTGGCTAAGCCACTGGCTATTCGTGTCGAGAGCCTGACCTCCGACCAGTTCGGAGCCGATTGCGATGATCTCCGCCTTCATCTTCATCTCGGGGGATCGGGTGGTTGGGGATCGAGCCGGGTGCGACCACTCTAACCATTGGAACCAGTTCGGCCTACAACGTGTCTATGATTTCGGGGCCGGGAATTCATCGAAAACCGAAAGGTCCTGGCTCACGCCGGGCACCCTGGTGTGGTCTAATCGACACTCGAGGCGAGGTGCGATTCCTTCGGTCCCCTAGGTTCCCTTCGGGAGAACGCGCATGGTGGGCTGCGTCCTTGAACGTCCGACCCTCGTCCTCAATCGACACTGGATGCCGGTGAACGTCGCCACCGTCTCCCGCTCTCTGACCATGTTGTGGAATGAGACGGCCCAGGTCGTCGACCCGGATGATTTCCGACTCTACACCTGGGCCGACTGGGCGAGACTGGCACCTCGCGAGGGGGAGCCGTTCATCCGCACCGTCTCCTTCGCCATGCGAGTGCCCGAAGTCCTGACCCTGACCCGACATGAAAAGCCGAGGTCGAATGCCGTCACCTTCAGCCGGCGGAACGTCTTCAAGCGCGACCATTCCACCTGCCAGTACTGCGGCGGCCAGCCCGGTACCGAGGAGCTGACCATCGACCACGTCCTCCCGAGGTCGCGCGGAGGCGCCACGACCTGGGAGAATTGCGTGCTCGCCTGCGTCGCCTGCAACGCCAGGAAGGCGAATCGGACCCCCGATCAGGCCCACATGAAGCTCCGCAAGCCGCCCGTCCGGCCCGCCTGGAAGCCGTTCTACGACAATTCCACGATCCGCATTGCCAGCTGGTCGCGGTTCCTCAGCGAAGCCTACTGGAACGTCTCGATTGAGGAGGTGGGCTGATCGCCCCTTCCGGCCAACCCACGGGTCACGACCGAATGAAGTACCTGGTTACCGGCGGCGCGGGATTCATCGGCAGTCATCTCTCGGAAAGGCTGCTGTCCGAAGGGCACCGCGTCCTCGTGCTCGACGACCTGAGCACCGGCCGCTACGAGAACATCGCACAACTCGAAAGCCAACCGGGATTTGAGCTGCGAGTCGCCGGGGTGACCGACCCCGCCGTGGTCGAGCGGTGCGTGATCGAGACGGAGGCCGTCTTCCACCTGGCCAGCGCGGTCGGGGTGAAGCTGGTCGTCGACCAGCCGGTCAAGACGATCGAGACGATCGTCGGAGGGACCGACACGGTCCTCCGGTCGTGCGCCCGCTATCGCAGGCCGGTCCTTCTGACGTCGACGAGCGAGGTCTATGGCAAGTCGGAGAAGATCCCCTTCGCCGAAGGGGACGACTGCGTCATCGGACCGACCACCACCCGACGCTGGGCCTACGCCTGCGCCAAAGCACTCGACGAATTCCTGGCGATGGCTTACTGGCAAGAATCGCGGCTCCCGGTCGTGGTCGCCAGGCTTTTCAACACCGTGGGCCCTCGCCAGACCGGGCGTTATGGGATGGTGATCCCCCGATTCATCGACCAAGGTTTGGCGGGCGAGCCGATCACCGTCTTCGGCGACGGCTCGCAGAGTCGTTGCTTCGCCCACGTGAATGACGTCGTCGGCGCCCTCGTCAAGCTGATGGCGACCCCCGAAGCCCGAGGCGGCGTCTTCAACATCGGCAATGCCGAGGAAGTGACCATCTTCCAGCTCGCCGAGAAGATCCGGGCCCTGACCGGCTCCCGGAGTGCCATCCGCCTGGTCCCCTACACCGAGGCCTTCGCCGCCGGGTTTGAAGACATGGCGCGACGCGTGCCCGACCTGGAAAAGATCCGGCGGCTGATCGGCTACCGGCCGACGCTCGGGCTCGACCGGATCCTCGCCGACGTCCTTGCCGAGCGGCCTGACCCGCCGCCCGCCGTGAAGCGAGCCTAGCCATCGGGGGCCGGGATCGGGTAGGGTGGGGTCGTGGATGCGACCCCGGAGGCCAGGAGCAAGCTCGATGGAATCCGCCACCCTCGACGGCATCGCCGACGCGATCCGGGCCTACTTCAAGGACGATCCCTCGCGGATGACCATGATGGCCGCCCGCAAGTTCGCCGTCCCCGAACGGTCCGTGGTCGACGCCTTGGTTGGTCAGTGGCCGATCGTCAAGCTTCGCGAGGAGGCCTTCCGCGACTTGATGGAAGAACTCCCCAATCTGGGCGTGATGCGGGTCTTCGTCCGAAGCAAGGCGGCGGTGATCGAGTCGGTCGGCACCTTCGGCGGGTTCAGCGAGTCGGGTCCGTTCTTCAACGTCCAGACCGACACGCTAGACATGCACATCCTTCACGCCGAAATCGGGTCGATCTATTCGGTCCTGAAGGTCGGGCACGACTCCGAGTTCGTCACCCATTCTTTCCAGTTTTTCGACAGGACGGGTGATGCGGCCTTCAAGGCTTTCCTCTGGGAGGGCTACCCGAAAGTCACGGCGCATCGGGTCGAAGCCTTCCAGGAATTGACTCGCCGGTTCGCCTGGGCCTGAATGGTGACGATCAGTGGGACCTTCGACGACCCTCGGATAAGCGGGTTCCGGTCGCGAGCGAGGGGATCGAGTGACGAGGCCGGCTGGGATCATCCTCTGCGGTGGCCGGAGTCGCCGGATGGGCCGGCCCAAGGCCTGGCTACCCTTCGGCCCCGAAGTCCTGCTCCAGCGAGTGGCTCGACTTCTTGGCGAGGTGGCCGGTCCGATCGTGGTGGTCGCCGCGCCGGGGCAAGATCTGCCCGAGCTGCCCCGGAGCATCGCTGTCGTCAGGGATCCGATCGCCGATCGGGGACCGCTGCAGGGGATCGCCGCGGGCTTGGATCATCTCCCCAAAGGTGTCGAGTTTGCCTACGCGACCGCGACCGACGCTCCCTTTCTCTGCCCAGCGTGGGTTGCCCGGCTCGTTGATCTGATCGGGAGGTACGATTTAGCCATCCCCGAGAGCGGAGGCTTCCTTCAACCCCTCGCCGCCCTCTATCGGACCAGCGTCGCCTTACCGGCCGTCCAGCGACTACTGGCCGAAGACCGTCTACGAATGGTGGAACTCATGGAGGAGATCCACGGGTTGAAGATTACGGCTGAATCGATGTCACTGGTTGATCCAAACATGACGACCCTCCGCAATCTCAATACCCCTGATGACTATCACCAGGCTCTCCGCGACGCCGGGTTCGCCGCCGATCCTCAAGAAGGTTGATCCATTCCCGAAGCCGGAGCTCTGCGTGCGACGGACGCGGGCATGGCCCGGCCCTTCCAGAGGATTCGACCTCGATAGTAATGCCAGACGCTGCTCGTCGCGATGGCGACGTAAGCCGTGATGCCCGCGGGCAGCGTGAAGGCGAACGAACCTGGCAGACGCAGGAAGACCAGGATCGGCGCCGTGGCGAGGGCTTGGGCCAAGATACCCCAGAGGCCAACGGCAAGCGCGCCGACTTCTCCTGTGGCCATTCCCGCCAGGAAGGCAATCCAGGGCGACCAAGCCAGGAAGATGGCCAGGATCGCCCCCGTGACGAACTTGTGCGGCATGAAGTCCATTCCGGCATAGGCATTCTTGCGGAGGCCCGCCCAGATCTGGCCGAAGCTGCCATACATGTGCGTCCAGGCCAAGGCCGGAGCCAGCCGGACCAAGAGGACTCCCCCGGTGGCCTTGACCCTTTTGGCCAGTTCGATGTCCTCGACGATCGCGTGACGGACCTCGGAGTGTCCTCCCGCACGTTCGTAAGCCGAGCGACGAACGAGGAGGAACCCTCCCGCGGCGATCGCCTCCGGTCGCCTCGGATCGTTGACTCGGTCGAGGGGGTAGAGCTGACCGAGAAGCTGGAGGAACGAAGAAGCGATCGCCCCTTGCCAGAAGGTCCGACAAGAAACTCCAGGCAGGAATGACACGAGATCGGCTCCGGCGGCCTCGCCCTCGGCGACGGCCGCACGCAACGCTTCGGGGTGCAAGCCCATGTCGGCATCGACGAACCAGATCCAGCTTGCGGTCGTCCCCTCGGCCCCTTGATGGACCGCCCAGGTCTTGCCGACCCATCCTCCAGGGCGAGTGATCCCCCGGATGAAACGGAGCGGGATGCTTTTTTCATCGCCTGCGGCCAGTCGATCGAGGATGGCCGCCGTCGCGTCCGTCGACTCATCGTCGACCACCGTGATCGTCAGGGCCGGATAATCTTGGCGGCGGAGGGCCTCGACCGTCGCCTCGATGTGTTCTTCCTCGTTCCTGGCCGGGACGACCGCATCCACCCTGGGCAGAGGTCCGCCCGACTGTCCCGATGGCCCAAGGAATCGGAACCAGGGGCCGCGAGATAGTAGAATGAACCGGACCGCGAGGGCGGTCCATGCCATGGCGACGAGCCCGGAGACGATGAGGAGGGCCATCATCGCCGGGATCCTTTCGCAGGATGCAAGGCCGCGGCATAAGGGATGTCCTTGGCGATCCGCGCCGCCGTCACCTTGCCGCTCTGGACCACCATCGGCATCCCGGCGCCTGGCTGGACGCCTCCACCGACGAAATAGAGACCCGTGACATCCTTGCGGAAGTTCAGGGGTCGAAAGCTCCCGCCCAACACGTTGTGCTTGTTGCCGAGGCCATAGATCGAGCCCAGGAAAGCCGTGAATCGATCCTGCCAGTCGATCGGGGCCGTGATTTTTCGCGAGATGGTGGCACTCGCCAGCCCTGGCAACCCCCCCTCCTCCAGTCGTGCGACGAGTCGGTCGGCATGGCGTTCCTCGAAGTCGAGGTCACGCGAATGCTCGCGACCGGGCTTCAAAGGAGGTGCTCCGATCACGATAAACGGATTCGATCCCCCGCTGGGTGCGTCTCCCGGGTCGGTCACCGAGGTTGCATTGACGTAGATCGGCGGGTCGGAGGGATATTCGCCGCGAATGAACAATTCGTCGTAAACTCGCCCTGAACCCTTGGTCAGCACCAATAAATGGTGGGCCAACCTATCCCAGGAGCGGTTGCAGGCGAGCTGGACGGTGAAGAACGAGGTGGAAGGCTCGGCCTTGCCCTCGCGCAGGTCGCCGATCTCGTTTGAAAATCCCTTCCCGCCGCGAAGCATGCGAAAGGTGTGGACGTAATCCGCATTCGAGACGACCACCTTGGTCGGGATCGGCCCGGCGCTGGTGCTGACCCCGGAAACATTCCCCTGACTGTCCAGTTCGATCGCCTCGACTTCCACGCCCGTGTGAACATCCACGCCCTGATCCAGGCAGGCCGACGCGATCGATCGGGGAATGGCAGCGATCCCGCCCGACTCGGGATACCAAACTCCCTCGCGAATGATCGTCCAGGGGATGATGGCCAGGGAGGCTGGTGCCTTTTGCGGGTCGAACCCCGAGTAGGTCGGGAACCCGTAAAGCAACTCGCGGATCGCGGGAGAGCGGAAATGCTCGTCGATCTCCCTGGCATAGGCCTTGGCCGGCGAGATCAGCGCCGCCGAGACCATCAATGGAGACAGCATCACCTGCCCCCAGTTCTCGAGCAGTCGGTCGCAATAAGAATGGGCGATGAGCTTCGCGAAGCGATCCATCTTCTCGAGGAAGCGATCGAGGGCGGGGCCATCCTCCGGGTCGATGGCGGCGAAAGCCTCGCGGAGTCCGGCGGGGTCGGCGGGTATGTCGAGCGGTCGGCCATCGGACAGGACGACACGGAACGCCGGATCGAGTCGCTTCAGCTTGAGGTAGCGGTCTGGGTCCAGGCCGCTCGACTCGAAGAGGGTGCGATAGACCCACGGCATCACGAGGATGCTCGGTCCTTCATCCCAGCGATAACCGGCATCGATCCGCTCGCTCGCCTTGCCGCCCAGGGTCTGATGGCGCTCCAGGACGATGACTTGATAACCGCGCCTCCTCAATTCCAATGCCGCGGCGAGGCCACCCAATCCGCCCCCAATCACCACCGCACGAGTCGTTGTCATCGCTGAACAGCCCCTTGGTAGCTGCCGGAAACCCGTCCCAAACCCGCCGGTGCGGAGGGTTGAAGTCTCGAGGAATCACATTAGTGTAGTCGAGAGGCGAGACGTTCAGCGAAACCCGCGATTTGGCAGGGGCTCGATCACTGCAAAGTGTTCGCCGCGAGGGTGATGTCAGAGCGTGGTCAAGATTGCGGGTGGTCCGGCGGGGTGGTTTGTCCACTCCATGGTCCGCACGACGACCCTAGCTAACAGGAACTAAGCGTGCGTCTGCCGGGAGGCGAGGTAGAAGGCCCAGAGGCCCAGGCGGTCTTCCCCCTCAGCGGGCGAGGCTTGTCGAGCCCTGAGATCGTCCCAGGCGGCCAAGAGGTCCGATGACATGCAGCGGCCGAGGTCCAAGCGATAGCCTTTCCTCGCCATCAAGGTCGCGTGACGGACAATCGCCGGGACTTCCAACCCGCGGATCGCCGCCGCATCCTCCAGCGAGAATCCTCGGTCGAGCAACTGCCAGGTCCATTCCTCGGTCGGCACGTAGACCTTGGCGGATGAGTTGGGGGAGGCGGTCGGCGAGGAGGCGGTAGTTTCGAGCCTCGGTGTGGCAGGTTTCAGCGGGCTGGGCGACGGCGGATGGGCAATCTCGACGATCTCGTTTGTCGATCGGCGGACGCTCGGTGCATCGTCGAGGCGTTTCTCCCTCTCGGGAGGCGCAGGGGACTCGCCCGAGATGGCCGAGAGCAAGGCCGACCCGTAACGCTCGCGGATGACCGGGCCGACGCCCTTGATCGAGGCGAGGTCGTGGGGCGAGCGGGGACGCTCGCGGACCAAGGCCTCCAGCGTCTTGTTGGGGAAGATGGTGTAGGCCGACTGGTTGGCCTCGCGGGCCCAGGCCGCCCGCATTGTCTTGAGCTTTTGATAGAGCGGGTCGCGGCTGAGACCCGGGTCGGTCTCCTCGGGGGTCTCGGCCGCGGCCACTTCGACCCCAGGCCTATTTCCAGGGTCGGTTGCCGGCCTGGCGGCCGGGCGATGGGGGAGCTTCTTGAGCCCCCCATGGCGGACCTTCGTATGCAGCGAGTCGGGCAAGGCGAGCGAGAGGGGCCGATCGCCCTTGGCTTTGAGGAAATCGAGGCCCGCTTCCGTGATCTCGACGACCGGCCGGAACCGGTCGACCTCCCTCGAATCGACCAGCCCCGCCGTCGCGAGGGCGTCGATCAGCCCGACGACCTCGGACTGCCCGAAGTCACCGAGGATTCCGAAGGTGGTCAACTTCCCCAGGCCCAGCTTCGACATCCGCTCCGACTTCGAGCCGATGAGCATCTGCCCGATGGCGACCTTGCCGTATTTCCCTCGGGCCCTCGCGACCCCGGAGAGGACCTTGAGAACCACTTCGCGACCGGCGGGGTTGTCGACCGGCAGGCTCGGACTGGTCGAAGGCCGGCCGTCGACCGGGCCGCAGTTGTCGCACCGGCCGCATTCGACGGCGTCTTGATCGCCGAAGTAACCGAGGATGTAAGAGCGGCGGCAGGTCGTCGCCTGGGCGTACCGAATCATCCGGTCGAGCTTGTCGTACTCCCGTTGCTTCTTGGCCTCCAACTCCCGGAAGTCGATGACGAGGTCGCGGGGCCGGCGCGTCCGATCATTGACCCGCACGGCATTCCCCCGGAACGGAGGGACGTAATCCAGGGGCAATTCCACCGCCAGGGCTTTCAAGGCCCTGGTCAAGGCCGGGCGGTCGAGGCCGAGCCTGGCGGCGAAGTCGTCCGGCTGGAAATAGACCGACTCGCCGAAACGGCGGTTGACGAGGCCTTCGACCCCTCGCAAGGTCGTGAGCTGGACGTGCGCACTGGGGTTGACCCGCCCAATGAGGCTCGGCTCGTCGGCCTCGGCGTTGATGCGGACGATCGCCATGTTCTCGCGGGGGCGAAACCGCTCGACCGCCCCAGCTCCTTCGAGGATCTTCAACGCCGTCCCGACGGCCGATTCGTTGAGGTCAAGTCGGGCCGACTCCTTGATCTCGGCATGGGTCAGCTCGATCGGGTCGGCGTCGAGGCCGCGGAGGAACTCGTAGACTCGATAAACAGCGTCGGCCGGGGGATATTCGTTCTCGATGAACATTTCCTGGAGGAAGCGGTCGCCGGCCGCGTAGAGCAGCAGGCAATGCGCGGGCTGGCCGTCGCGCCCGGCCCGGCCAGCCTCCTGGTAATAGGCTTCGAGGGTCCCCGGCAGGTTGAAATGGACGACCGTGCGGATATTCGCCTTGTCGACGCCCATGCCGAAGGCGTTGGTGGCGACGACGACCTCGGCCCGGCCCGACATGAAGCGATCCTGGGCCTCGGAGCGTTCCT
>JAABUK010004094.1_pt1 | contig 24070 bp, 31 predicted proteins | sample 5559141 | NCBI WGS metagenome assembly JAABUK01 (sample SAMN10711869, study PRJNA513367) | rock metagenome | isolation source: Antarctica rocks | place: Antarctica: Victoria Land, Pudding Butte nord | collected 2016-01-03
GTTGTTGTTGTTGTTGTTGTTGTTGTTGTTGTTGTTGTTGTTGTTGTTGTTGTTGTTGTTGTTGTTGTTGTTGTTGTTGTTGTTGTTGTTGTTGTTGTTGTTGTTGTTGTTGTTGTTGTTGTTGTCAATATCATTATTTTTATTGCTGATATTATTATGACAGTTTGCAGTAGAGTGGGCCAGACATGTGGCTGGTGTTCCATGATGAAGGCACATCACTGCACTCCCTCATGTACTCTGCCAAGGCTCCATCAGATCAGCCTGCTGCCCCATCAGCCACAGCTGGCAAGGAACAGGATGCTGCAGCTGACCAGCCAAATCAGGCTACCACAGCTGCAGACCAGGGCACCACAGCTGCAGGCTGGCAGGCTGTGGGGATGCAATCAGGGGCCAAGCAACAAGAGGCAAAGCATGCACGGCCAAAAGACAACAATGTAGAAAGGACCAGGCAGGCTTCACAAGACCAGGGCGAGGAGTCTCAGGTACCAGGCCTTGCCTTTGCAATGTCAAAATGCAGTGCCAAAATGCTGCTGTTACATGTTGCACAAGTCAATTGACAATGTGATGGGACCTGAGTGACAACTCAGGCCAAAGTCTTGTTGGATGCCTCAGTTCGCTTGGTGTCAGCAGCAGATCCCCACATGACTCCAGTGGTGCCAAGTAGCTGGTCTACACCTGATTACTGATCTATGATCAATTAGTTAGTGCCCTGTAATGAACCAGATTTGAAGTCAAAGTGGGTAGCACTTGTGCATAGCTGGACTGAAGCTGGATTGTGACAAAGTCATGGTGTCCTCTCATCCCACCACTGAATGGACATGATGGAGTCAACAGTAACTCACAAATTGATTCATTGTTTATAACAAAATAAACGATTATAATAATGTATAATAATAATAGTGATGATATATACATAATACATATACAACAAAATAATTTTGATTCTTATTGCAGTGGATCCCCATGATGGAGGCCAGTCCCTGGTGGTGGTCCCTAAGGTGGCAGCCCCAAGGCCAGGAGATCATCAGGGATCTGCTGCGTCAGATGCTGTCTGCCTTGGCTGTCTTGCAAGCTGCCAACATCACTCACAGGTATAACTTTGAGTCCTGATAGGCCCATTGTACAAAGCATACCCCGATGGTTGCCAGCATAGATTTAGAAATTCTGAGGGTAAGGCCCTACCCCAGGGCTTGTGTAATCACTCACAGGTATCTGCGCCTGCATCATTTCCAAGCTCATCATGACATCTGCAAAGGACCCAGCATGCACACACAAACTGCACTTGACAGCGTATCAGGACATGTGCTTCAACCACCTGGCTTCTTTTGGGACAAGATTAGATCACTAAAATGAGTCGTACACGACTCTGTTTACTCTTCACTGTTTACCTTTGCCCATGACTGTTTACCTTTGCCCATGACAAGTGTTGAATCTCGTCCTTGGCGCTGCATGCTTGCTGAGCCTGCAAGTCCTACCTGACCAGAGGTCAGACCGACAGCATATGCTGTTGCGCTCTCATGTGCTGTGCTGCACAAGCAAACCTGTCTATTCAAAGCCCCACCATTGCAAAACCAAAAACTACTCTTGACAATGAGCAAAATGCAGAGATTTGAAGCCAGAGAATGTGCTTCTGCGTTCAATGGACCCGGCTGCAGCTGCTGCGGGGCTGCCCCTGTCAGTTGGGGACCTGCACGTGAGACTGATCGACTTTGGCTCAGCTGTGGATAAGCACTCCATTGAGCACTTGTACAGCACTGAAGGGCCGTCTGACGATGAGCAGACTGCTGAGTACGCTTCCCCAGAAGCACTACTTGCCAGGTCTGTATCAAGCTGCATTTTGTCTTGGAAGTCAGTTAGTTTGTCTGTCTGTCTGTCTGTCTGTCTGTCTGTCTGTCTGTCTGTCTGTCTGTCTGTCTGTCTGTGTACGCGCACTTCCATACAGTCCTGCTGTCCTGGTGTTTGCTAACAAGCCTGAAGCGCCCATTGCACATCCTGAAGCAAGCTTGTTTGCCCTGTCACGCTTGCATGCCTCACCGCTCACGCCTCACGCCTCACGCCTCATGCCTCATGCCTCATGCCTCATGCCTCATGCCTCATGCCTCATGCCTCATGCCTCATGCCTCATGCCTCATGCCTCATGCCTCATGCCTCATGCCTCATGCCTCATCCCTCATGCCTCATGCCTCATGCCTCATGCCTCATGCCTCATGCCTCATGCCTCATGCCTCATGCCTCATGCCTCATGCCTCATGCCTCATGCCACATGGCTCATACCACATGGATACTGAATGCGCACATGGTGCAGGCAGTCTTGACAGCAGGGGCTGCAGGCCTCATGGTGCACTCATCATCAAGCCATATTCAGTGAAAACAATATGCTTCCTCTTTATGGACGTGACATCTGCATGACAAAGCTCTTCTGTTCCTTGCTCATTCAACAGCCAAGAGCAGGTGCAAGCTCTACGACACTGAGATTGCTTGTGTACCCAACCAGGTAAAAACCACAATATGGAAGAAATGGAGCAAGACATGCAAACAGCTTACAGCAATGCAATACTCTGTCGTCCCACCCAAACCTTTGACATCTCCACAATGTAGAAACGTATTTTCACTGTCCCCAGGCGTTTACGAGTTTAGACTTACAGTGTAGCAATGACGTTTCTGAATAACAATAGAGGATTTGGGATTAAAAAGAGCTCGATGCTTGCTATCCACAGGTATTGGAGTGGCAGGCCAGTGGTGAAGCGTACTTGGCCGTATGACATGTGGATTCTGGGAGTGGTGTGGCTGGAGCTGCTGCTAGCCACACCCCACGTCTTTCAGATCAGCCCCCGCACTGCTGCTGTGCTGCAGCACCGTCTGCACCACAGCTCCCAGGTAAAGATATCATGCTCATTCAGTGTGCGCTCCAGGCTGCCGCCTCAGGAGGCTCCTGTTATGATCGCTGAAAAGCGTAAAGTTTTCTTTCATTCAGTGTGCCTGATCTTGAGCTGTGTGGCAATGCCCTGCAAGCCAATGCTGGATAGGTCATGCTTAACTGCTGGGACCAGGCATTTCACCAGGCTCTGCAAATCAGGGGACATGTATCTGAGATCCAGTCTATTGAGGAAATTGCTGGGACCATGTCGCTCTGAGCAGGATTGCGCTGTGGCGTGTCATGTGGCAATGCTGCTTAGCCCTGCAGTCATGGTCCCTGTAGTCATTGCCCTGTAGTCATTGCCCCTTTAGTCATTGCCTACATCAGAGTGTGCATAACACAGTTGAGGTTGCCTAGACGCAGCCTGCTTTGCAAGACAGTACTATAATATGTCTCATATGAATGGGATGTGCGTGTAGATTCTAGCCATTGGCTGTACCTCATGTCTCAGTTAGTAAGCAGCTTGTTGCTTGCAAGCACCATGTGCACTGAAGCCATGTGGACCCAGGCTGCCAACCCACACTGGTTACATTCAGACCTGACAAGATGTACTTCAGCATCAACCTTGTCAAAATGACAGCCGAAAAAGGTTATGCACACCTCAGCATCTGGGTCTTTGTTTTGCAGGCCGAAGTTGTCTTGGCTTATTTTCTACGTGGGCTCATGGATTTGTGCATCTACCCGCCCCGCCCAGCCCAAGCTTCCCCCCCTCAGTCCAAAAGCCAGCCAGACTCGCAAAAGGACAGGGTAGGGGCAGGAAGTGCCCCAGAGGGAGATGCAAGCTCACTGTCAGATTGTGATCACTCTCAGCAGCATGACAGCAGGTGCAGGAAGCAGAGGCATCACTCAGCGCCCCTGTCTGCCAGCTGCACAGACGAAGCCATCCGGAAAGTGATCCAAGATCGTGATCCCACACACCAGGGGTTGCCAAACCAGGCTGCTGTGAGATTGCTGCTGTCTCTTCTGCACTGGAACCCAGCCAACAGGCCAACTGCTGCTGAGGCTCTCAGACATGCCTTCTTTGCCTTGCCACTCGACAGTGAACTCAACATTCCATGCCACACTGATAGGAACTTGATTGGTTGGTGCTGAAATGAGCTTCAAGGCAATGAGCTTTGATTTCTGCATGTACTGTCTGCAGTTGTTCGGCCTGGCAGGCAAGGAAAAGATGGCTCGTGCCATCTTCACCTGAAAGTTGATCCAGCTACAATCCTATGCTTTCTTTGGTTTGCGGTGCTGATAGGCATGAACCAGTTTGCACCATTATGTACGGGCAGCAGTATAGTTGAACATTACAGTAACTCTTGTGGCTTAAGGTGCATGCAGTGACATGATAGTATCATGATGGGTGCGTGAGATATATAGCCTTTTAAAACAAAGCGGTGCTTGTTAGTCAGCCTGTCTGAGGCCCAAGGTGGTTGATGTGCAGACCACCTAGGTTAGCTGTTTGTTACTGAGTGGGCGTGATCAGCCATGTGCTGCATATCATACTTTGCAGACGTAAGTTACACCAGTTCTCACCGTCACATAACACATTAATGCTCAACATGCCTGAAACCCATGAGCCAGCCTGGCCTTCACACCAGCAACTCATAGCTTTTGGTCGTCCAACAGTATACACATCCACTCCAAAAGCCCTGTGGCTGGGTAAAGAACACATACAAGAAGGAAACAATTGGTTTAGGCAAGTTGAGCATATCAAGTGATTCACACCACCAAACCCAACCCAACAAATAGCTATTAAGTAATTTACGCCATCAAACCCAACGCAACAAATAGCTATTAAGTAATTCACGCCATCAAACCCAACCCAATAAATAACAGAAGCAAATAAAAAATGCAGTATTGAGCTCACTCTCGTGATATGTAGGTCAGATTTGGCTGCAGGCACTCTCATATACACCAAAATTGAATTGCCTGGCACAATGCCTAACGCAGTTGTGCATTTCGTCATGATGTTCTGATGTCATTTGCAATGACCTTCCTAGACTTACTGAAAAGCAAGAGAACATACAAACAATCTACCCGCTACATGACCGTTGCTTTCTTAACAAAACGCAGAGCATCCTGCAAGGCTTTGGGCTGACAGAAACAGGGAACAGGACACCAGGCTTGGTGCAGTTGTTCAGCCATGCAACAGAAAGCCTGCAAAGCCGAGACACACGCCATCAACAGGAAAAAATAAAATGTGAAATGGCTCAGACAACAGAAACCAGAGCTACTCTACCCCAGCATGTCACCAATACAACTTTGACCCTTCCTCTCAGGCCAACCCTCGTCTACATAATACTGATACTGTCCTGTAAATGTATCAGCAGCATACTGGAAGCTACTCCAAGCTCAAAGCTAGAACATGAAGCACCAACTGCGCCATCATTCTGAATGCCAATACCAACATCACCAGTCCCTGGAAGGACCAGTAAGACCATGCTGGACTGACTGCAATGATGATTGCATGCCCAATCATCACACATATCTCTGCCAATGCCAGCAGCTGCTGATGAGCACCTCCCTGCACACACAACATCACTCCTCTTCCTGTCATGCTTCTTCATGCATATGGAGCAGAACTCTCGCAAACGTGCCCTTCTGAAAACAGCATGCTGAGGAGCTTACGCAGCTGCAAAATTAGTCTGTACTCATCTGAGCTTTTTGTATAGCTTTTGTCCATGAAAACAGGCACATATTCAAGCTCGACAGGTGCAGACAGACTAGCATATGCAGCTGCACTGTGCATCATCACTGAATGTGCAGGAGACTGCTGTGCAGCAAATGACTTATGTGGGTTGTTGACACAAATATGCTGAAGATGATGCCTGCCAGCAGCAGCTGTAGGCTCACCTCAGTGGGGTGCATCATTATGAGCAGCCACCAGGGCAGTGTGCAAAGGCCCCCAGCTGTTGCCAGGCACAACAAAGCCTGCAACCAACACATACCATGCCACAACTGCCAAAAATGTAGACTTCAGACCAGCATTATAGCTACCTGTTGCATGAACAGCATACATGCAGCATGACGTGCTCCTGTGTACAGTAAAAGCTCCTTGCAACGTTGCCCTTTAGACTGACAGTCGCGTTACAACGACCAACTTTCCGAACACAATTGATTCGCACTGCAAACTTCCTCGCTACGACAGCAACGAGGCCCGAAACCACGACAAGCCAACTGGCCGAATGTCACTACATAGCAGCAAAACGCGTTTGTAGGCCGCCTCTGCTGCGCTTAGGTTCGTCAAACTGCGTCCAGTCAGCCACATAAGAGCACATACATGTTCTGCAGCCCGTGCAGAGGCTAAAATGTCACGAAAACGTGTGCCTCTAATTGATCTACAGATCTGTCAACTAGCTGTTGTCTGTCACTGCACTGCACTGCTTTGAACGCAACTGGACAAGCCTGGATCGGCCCGCAGTACTGTGACCGGTATGTTGAAGAGAGTATCAAATGGCTTGCAAAGTGTCAAAAATGACAGTCTCCAGGATCAACCAAAGCCGTCAACAAAACAACGATCTTTTCTTCAAACTGAACAGTCATCTCATGTGCTTGATTTGTGGACAAACCTACTTAGCAAGTGAATGCCTTGCATTGTCAGCAGTCCGAAACTGGTGTCAGAACTGAATTTGACCGAAGTTTTGATAACTTATATCTATCTTTCTGTGCAGTAACATTCAGCAGTCATATGTCGTTATATCGATGCAACAACAATGCGCTACAGTGACCGAATTGTTGCAGAACGGTGTGGTCATTGTAAGGAGCTTTTACTGTATGCACTGGCCTGGCGTGTGTGATCACTTATGCCCGATTGGTCAGGTACATTGCAGCAGCATGTGTATAAAGTTCATGCTGTGGCCAGCAAACCTGTTGAGCAGTGCTTGTGCAGACATAGGCAGACCAAGGTCAGGCAACACCTGAGCTGTGAGTGTTCCACAAACATGCATGTGCAAGATCATGCACTGTCTGTCATTTGCCATGCCCTGCGATGCATCAACTCCACACGAGCAGCTTTGTACTAATCAGCATCACAAGTTGCGTGCTTACCAGAGCGCAGCAGCGGAGCGCAAGCTGGATGTGTTGGCGCTGCGCAAGGTACCAGTCACGGTGCACAACCCAAGCAGAAGCTGGAAGTATGGACAGCATGACCAGCCCAGGTAGGACCACATTGTTGGGCCATGTGGCAGCAAGGTGATGAGGCATGATGACTACCCCGGCCAGGCTCAAGCAGCTGGCTGCACATGAGTGGATCAAATCCCACTGCTCATGTTGACCTGCAGGCAAGCGTGAGTGGCAGATTTGCATCAGGGTAGCTGGTGCAAGTTTGCACCTTTCTGACAGTGTTGCAGGCTTGCATTTTAGGCTAACGAGCCTGCGCGTGCAGAGTGAAATAAGAATGGAGTGACGATTATACTATTGTTTGATAACGGCAGTAATGCCCACTCTCAGCAAGTTCATACTGCATTGGTGACAGACAGGCCACACGCTGAAGCTGTTGTGGAGACTAAAAAGGAAATGGGCTCTGAATCATGCTATACAGGCTTTGCTGTTGTCAGATGTACAGTTGTCAATGCAAGGGCAGCATTTCCTGTTCTGTCTGGACAGTATCATATGCAAAGCACATCTGAACACAGCAGCATACGGTAATCACCAAGGACAACACTGTCAATGCTGAGAATAGCATCATCATTGCTGACTCTAATCAGGATTTTGAACGTGATGATGATATTATGAACAACTATGCGATAGAGACCAGTGCAGAGGTGGTGTAGGAAATCAACATACATGTATTCCTTCGTTTAGTGCCTTACAGGCTGGATTGTACAGCCAGTTATGACTTGTCAAACACCCTGGCAATGAAGCGTAGATGGATGTGATGCATGACACACCCAAGCATCACAGTGGGGCCACTCACCTGAGCATGCCTGTTGCCACGCGTGCCGCAACAAGCGGCAGTATGGCAGCACTGTCTCATAAGCTCTTGCAGAGGTTGGGTGCAGGTTCAGTACAAGCTCAAGGCCAGTGGCCCAATGCCTACCTGCCAACAGCCGTAGCATTGATGCCTGCACATCAGTTGGATGCATCAACAGGTGACTTTAGCACTGAAGAGAGTGTGCTGATGTGGAGTGTCAAGACTGGACGCTGATGTGGCGTGATGGATCGGCTATGAAAAGCTGCAGACAGGGAAATTCAAGCCTTGCATGCAGCGACACAGCAGTACCACAGTGTCATGATGCAACTCATAGGAGACTGCTTGGAGGGTGTTGATTCATGGCTATGCACTGGCTATCGCCTGTGTGACAGAAGCGGCAACTGCGTCAGCAGTGAGCTCTGCACATCCCATACCTTTGAGCTGCATACCCTTTACACAGCGATGAACAACATCACAGAGCACCACAGTGACAACCCCATGCAACATCAGCCGCAGCGGGCAGTTTGCATGAAGCTTTCCCACAGCAGCAGCACGTGTTGGTTTGCACACATGCAAAGCTCACCATGATGATGATGCTTGCAAACAACCACGTCAGCCTAGGACTGGCTGCGGTAACTGCATGAAAGCCGTAGCCCAGCAGCAGCAATGCAGCCAGGATCATGAGGCACAGTGCTGCCAAGATGGGCTTGGAGGGGACCAGCAAGGGCAGGCGTGCAGGCTGGGCATCAGCTGCACCAGTCTGGTCTGCTTGTGGCTGCAGCAGTTGCTGCAGCCTTGCTGGAATGTAAGGCTCTGCTCGCTGCACTAACCCCTCCACCAAGTCCTGCAGTCACAGACTGCATATCAGGGAAACGTGCTCTGCATAGAGATGTGCACTGCAGCAGGAAGCTGGTTGGACTGCAGCAGGAAGTTGGTTGGTTGGACAGATATGCTTGCCCTTTACCCTGCCGTGCCATACCCCAGCAATCAATTTTCCATTTCTGATGATTGTGGGTATCCCTTTGACGTTCTATATTGACTACATAGTCGTAAGAACAAAAGAAAGGTAGAACAATGACATGCGTTAGAATGCACTGCGATGCACTATGCTATGCTACGCTGTGCCATGGTGCAGCTTCATGCAATGTGAGTACAAACCACTCTGTCTGAGCACACATGCAATGCACTGTGCTACATTGTGCCCATGATATCACAGCATGCAATGTGACTTTAAGCAGACCTGCCAGAGATAACACTCGACACAAACAGTAAACACTGACAGTGCCAGGCACACTGTCACCCACTTCTTCTCAAACAGATTTCACGCTCAGTTCAGTTTCAGTGCAGATTCACGTTTTGCGCAACTTGCTGATGCGCCCAGCTGCAGCAACTTGTCTGCAGCAGCTTGCACGGCAAGTTAATACCCATCCAAGAAGCATGCAGAGCCTGTGCTTTCAGAAGTGTGCTTCTGCAAGTCTCACCGTCAGCATCCGAGATGCAGTCTCCCTGCTCTGGGCAACAAGGTCCACGTCTGGCTCAGCATCCTGCTCCTCGTCTTCTGCCTTGGCCTTCGCAGCACCAGCATCCTCATGCACCTCCTTAGCAGAGTCCTTCAGCACCCGTATCTCCTCGGGCGTAACCACAGTAATGACCGTACGACCTGTTGCGTCAGTCGTCTGGCTGGTGACACCTGACTGAGCTGAGTCACCAGTTGAGGGCCCAGCTTCTATGATCTCAGGCAAATCAATGGCATCAAAGCCGAGCTCGCTCAGCCCCATTGAGCCGCTTGGACTGAGTGGGAAGTTCCTGCTGCAGTCAGAGGCTGCATGCGATGTGCCTGAGCCTGTTCCGGATCCTATAGACGACTCTAGAATGGTTGGCAGCACAAATCGGCGAGCTGCGGCTCCTGCTGCGCTTTGCAGATTGCTGGTGTGGGCAGGTTCGCTGGGCACATGAGTTGAGTCGGCTTGCTGTGAGTAGGATGTCCATGTGGCTGCAGCTGCCTGAGTTGAGTAGTGAGCTGAATCTGGCTGTAGGCCAGAGGCAACCTCTTGCACCTACACAGTGGTCATCTGCTTCAATGCCAGAGCAGCATGTTCAGTAGCAGTAGTGACCTTTGACATGTTCAGTAACAGTAGTGACTTATTGACATGCATAAGTGATACTTTGACAACACTGGGTTTGCTTTTGGGTTTTTAGCTGCAAATGACAACATCCTAACAAACATAGTATCTGCCAAAAGCTTGCAGCCTGTAATGGTAGTGAAACGCGCTGAGCTAGATGCTGGGTTTGGCAGTCTGGCAAAGCAACCCCCCGCAGTTGCTTGTAGCAGCATGTTGATTTAAACAAAGAGCAAGCTTTGCGGCTCATGCACTGTCATGCCTTGCGTGCTGTAAGATGCACAACTGTCTGAACGCAAAGCAAGCAGAGGGCAAGAGCGAGCCGGAGGGGGGGAGGGGGGGGAGGTGCCCACCTGTTCCAGCAAAGCTGGCAATCCCGCCACTTGACACAGACCAACCAGCTTCTTGGCCGTGCGCACCATGTGAGCAACATACAAAGGGTGGGTGAAAGGGGGGTGGTCTGCCAGCCTTTGGGGTCCCATGGACCCTGAGCCAGACCTCCACAGGCTCTCCATCAAGCTGTCATTGGGGCTGCCCGACGCATGCTGTGTTCGTGCGTAAGTGCTGTGCTCGGCCTCAGACGCACCATCGTCATCAGACATGTTAGTCATGCTGCTAGCATTGGAGTGAGCAGCTGCCGAGGCAGCTGCTGACAGCACGCCGCAGTGAGTCGAGTTGTCGCTTCCAGGAAACTCGCTGATGTCTGAGTCTGAACTGGAGAGCAGCTCTGAGTCAACCCATGGGCCTTCCCAAACATTGTCATTCACACCATCTGAATTTGAGCTGTTGTCAGCTTCCAGCAGGTGCTCATGATACTGCAGTACCATGCCAATGTCCACCAATAACAGATTGACGGCATCCTTTGTACGCCTGCGGCATAAAAGGATAGTTCTAACAACTTGTTGTGTTGGCATGTGCGTCCAGCTCAAAGCGAGGGTCACACGCATTCACTGCTGACAAGTACTTCCAGTCAGTTGCTGAGGTGCAGAGGTGCAACTCAGCAAGAGCTTACAAGTGCTTACCAGTGTGACTCACCATGAAAGTGAGGCAGCTATGGGCATGCAAGAAGCATGCCACGACATGAAAGGATGTGACGAAACAGGAGTAGCAGAGCCTTACCCAGCAGCTTGCAGCAGCATCACCAGCTTGCAGACATCCTGCTGTGTGGCAACATCAGGCGCCACAACCACTGGCTGAGCAGCACTCAGCAGGCTGCCCTGCTCAGCCTCAAGCGTCAGCACACCCACGCCTGCCAGGCCCGGTACAACCACTTCCCCTGCACTTCTAGACACAAGCCCTGCGCTGCCTTGTAGGCACGCTGCACACTCCTGCAGATCTGGGTTCACCACAACCTTGCCCATGTAACGACCCAGAACCTTAGCAGCATTGCTCTGCTCCTTCTTTGTGGTAGCTGTCGCAGCTGGCCTTGCTTTCCTGCCATGAATCTGCAGCCTGGCTGCTTGGCCAGACACCAAACAATGCAGCATGGGGTTCTCCCCTGTGCCGGGAACAAGAGAAGGCATGGCAATAGCAAGCTCCTGGGCAGTCCACAGCTTCACAATGCGTGCATCGTGCCATTGCACAGCGCCAGCAGGCAGCTGCATGACGAATGTGCCGTGTTGCCAGAAGGCGTCAAAGGCCATGAGGCAGTACGCTGCAGCAGCCACGTCCCATTCTGCAGGGTTGGTGGTGGACATGATGTCTACCACCAGGTGGACGCAGCCTGGTCTCATGTGACCTTCCAGGAAGGTGAGCTGTGCTTCAGGAGAGAGCGCTGACAGATGCGGCAAGAGGTGATGAGGGATGCTGGCTGGATGCTGGTTCAGCATCTTCAGATTCACACGCCCCATGTACTGATTCGGCTCATGAAGCACTGCACCCATACCCAGCAATGTAAGCATAGTCCAGGGACTGATCATGCAGCTGTCTGGAGCAATGCTTGTGCACAAGTTATGCTTTGCAATTGTCATGGCATTGCTGTTGTTGCAATCTTGCTTGCTCAAAAGCAGCACAGGGCGGCGCTCAGCTTCATGCGCATCGTGGCATACATGCACAGAGAAGATGACATGCAGCATGTAGTTGGAGTCACAGCAAGGAACAGGCGAGAAGGCAGCGTTACCAGGCTGAGTGGTGGGGAGCTGGCTGGGCCCAGTCTGATACACCATCTTGTCCATTAAAGCCCTCTCCTGCGTCGGCACAAGCAATACAGTTATTTAACTAATTAATGATTGATTATCATTACTATTATTACTATTATGATTATGATTATCATTACTATCATTATTACTATTACTGTTATTTATTATGGTTGTTGTTGTTATTGTTGTATTATTATTATTATTTGATTAAATTAACTAATCACATCCAGCGGGTCAAGGACCCCTCACAAAGCACAACTCAAGACTGCATGCAACAGCGCTGACGGTCAACTGAGGTGAACTCGAGAGGTGGTAGCAGGCCTGACGCAAATCCAAGCACAGGCCATAACATGATGACAGCAGTGTTTCCCAGTTTGATGGTTGCTGGAAAATGACAGACTGACCACAGTGGTCATGGCTCAATTGCAAGGTAGCGAGTCGGTGTGTACCTGTTGTAGGTGGCAATCCAAGTTTGTGAAGGGCACCCCTTGACCAGCAGGCTGAGCCATGCCTGCAGTCTGCAGCGACTGCATCCCACCCACATGATGCCCTTGCAATGCATGCTGCTGAACAGGAGCTTGATTGGTCCCTGTGACAAACAAACAAGGAGATGAGCTTTCCCTTACTTTGTTCCAGCTCTGTCGGCCTGAAAGGCTAGTCATGGGCATGTCAGCATGTCAGGCCCTGCATCCCGGGCCGACAGAAAAACATGTTGCCGTCAACAGCCAACCCAACATACAGCATGGTCTGCACCGCAGGAAGTGATGAGCGCCTTTGAGGCCACGCAAGAGCCAGCCACATGCTGTGGGCGCATGCAACCCCAGGAGGGCAAAGATGGGCTCCAGAAGGTGGTGGGCAGCTGAATGTAAGCATGCCACAAAAGGCAATCCCGACCCATGAGTACATGCAGCCAAAGGTGATGGGCAGCTAAATGCAAGCATGCCACAAAAGGCAATCCCAAGTCATGAGTACATGCAATGAAAGCAGCTTGGCAAACAGCTGAGATGGCTTACAGTGGCTGCCATTGCCATTCTGAGGAGACTGCAAGTGAGGCTTGTCTGCCCCTAGCAAGCCCAAGCTGAGTCCCTTCAGGAAGCTAAAGTCATCAATGTGGCTGTAGCCTCCAGCTGAAGCTGCTTGGTTTTGCTGGTACCTGCTGCAAAGACACAAACACTCATTATGTACCTATCAACACACTATGTTGAGCCAATCCCTAAAAGCAACATCAGCCAGACTGTTTTTGGTATCAGCAAACTGCTGCCAACATGAAAGAGATGTGGCACATGGTGTCAACCACCAACGCTGCAAGTCCTGCTTGTACTGCTGTTGCTTTGCATGCTACTGCTGCCGTTACAATGTGCATCACCACAATGCAATGCAGATCAACGCAGCAATTGCGCGTCAACAGGGCTTGGCTGTCCTGCCACTCAACAGGACTGACACAGGGCACATACCTGTGTGCAGATGTATAATCTTGAGCAGCTGACAGAGGCAAAGGAGATGCCATGGGCAGATGAGCTTCCATCTCGACGCGCTCAGGAGTCGCTCTCTGTGTCGGAGTGAGTCTGTACTGGTGATAATGATACAGGCCCTCAGCACTAGGCTGCTGTCTGCCATCGTCGTACTGTGGCTGCACCATCATACCACACCCGTCTGTTCCTGCACTGCTTTCAGCAAGGCCAGCGTACTTCCTTTGGAGCGCATCCCACTCATCTGCCATATCAAGTCTCTGTGGCTGCTGCTGCTGCTGATGATGATGAAGCTGCTGCTGCAGCTGCTGCTGATGAAGCTGCTGCTGAAGCTCTTGCTGAAGCTGCTGTGGACGCTGCAAAAAGATAGACTATAAAGTGAGAAGGAAAGAAGGTGTTATTGAGGTACATGATTGGAGTGATGAATTGCACTTCAGGCAAACGCAGTGACTGCCAGAACTGTGCCAGCTTTTGGCTGCTGGAGACATCACAAAGCAATGGTGCAACTGGGCTTATGCATATGGCACACAAGGTCATCAAACAGGAGTGCCAACCCTTGCCACACAGGCCAGAAAATGTGATCAAAGTGCAATCACATGACTGTACACCACACACATTCATGCTGTCACGCAGGGGTTTTGCTGAGTCACATGTGGCCGCAAAGCGTGTGATGACAGCTTGAAGAGTTTACCTGCAGGTCGTGCGGGGGGGATGACAGGGCTTTGGGCCCAACCAACGGCAAGGGTCCAGCATGAGCAGGGTGGGGGTGCAAGTCAAAGTCAGGCCCCAAGGATAGCTGGCCTGTCATGGGGAGGGGTACAGTGGAAGGACCCGGGGTGGAGGAACCATCCAGCAGCATGTTCAGCGCTAGCAGCATGCTGTCATCCTGCGCACATTGTGCATGCATTCAGGTCCAGTTCATGGAGACCACCAGCAGAAAAGGACAGGCAGAACCCCCAGATGGCTTTCGGAAAGAAAGGGGGGGGGGGGAAGAGGGTAAATGTGGTGATGGGTGGGAGGGGATTGGGAATGCGTGTGGGTGGGGAGGATGGATTGGCTCTTGGAAAGCAGGTTACAACAGTCATTGGTTCTTGCAGTCATAATGGGAGACCTGTTGTGCTTGGACCGGGCACAGGTCAATACCTATGGCGAAGTGATGATTCAGGATGGTGCAGCAGCACATGACTCACCACACACAAGAGCCAAAGCTGGCACCCAAATGTTCACTGGTGGACATGAGTGTTAGCTACCATTCTGCATCTAGGGATGGATAGTCTGCTTTGGAAAGACAAGACTTGTCCCACACTTACCTAGCTCATCATGAGCTGGAAAGTTTTGTAATAGTAATAATAATAATAATAATCATTAGTGAGGTGTGTCAGTACGTGGCTACCTGGTGGGCAGGGTCAAGGCGGGAATGGTCCTCAAAGTCAGGGGGGATCTGGAGGGGCGGCACAGGAAGCATTGGCTTGCAGACAGTCTCTGTTTTGCTGGGGAAGTGCCTCTGCCAGTTGAGGGCTTCTTGCTCTCCAAGGTGCTCCACCAGCCCCTGATTCTTGAGAGACTGAATAGACCTCTCTAAGTCGGTCAGATGCTGACTCAGTGATTGGTAATCTGGTCTGCCTTGAGCAGGGCCGGGGCCTTGTGTGTGAGAAGGGCCCTGTGAGTAAGCTACCTGACCATCTGATGCTACCTGTGCATCGGCATTCCCGGGTACATACAGTGGCGGCTGCATGTGGTTCTCTGCAAAAAGAGGGCCGGAGGTATGGCATGGATTGGAGGCAGGTGGTTGAGGAGGGGCTGGGTTGGCACCCAGCTGCGCATACAGGGCGTGCAGCAGATCATCCTCACAAGCTTGGCTTGTGGGAGGGAGGGAGTTTGTAGAGAAGATGTCAGGAAGCTGCATGTAGTCCTGCACACAGTCAGAAGAACATGAGGAGACGCTCCTTGAGGCCTCCCTGCATAATATTAATAATAATACTAACAATAATAATAGTAATAACCATAATAATAACAATAATAATACTAACGCTTTCCAGGTCATGATGAGCTAGGTGCATAGCTGAGAAATGCCAAGGAAGTTGCCGAAGCCAGGTGCAAGTGATCTACAGCTGCCACGCTTGCTGATGACATCATGCTGTCATGATGCTGATGTCTCTTGGAGAGTTCAACAGCTTGTTGACACCGACTATTACAGGCTTCACCATGACGACATTTAGTCATCAGCAAGCATGGCAGCTGTAACTACTTGCTGGAGTTGCACTGTTTGCAGCTTCCTAGAGTACATAGGCAAACGCCATGTGCAGCCATGCAAGCTTTTCTGCACAAAAGCATGAGCGATGGTGCTTACGTTGGCAAGATGCATCCTGTTCATGTGTTGCATGACAGCATGCTCTGTCATGGGGTTGCCAGAAGGGGGAGATGGATGGTTGTTGCCGCCATTGATGTGGTTCAGCCATACAGTATGAGCAGCATCATCTTCAGGTGCAAGCTGTGGCACATCATCTGCTTGTGAGGCCACAGCAGTGGATGCCATGAAACGTGGGCTATCTTCCTGCAACACAACAACATGCTTCAGGTATTGCTTTTGAGTGATATTACCTGTGCAGGGCGTGGCAGAACACTAACTTTGCAAGGGCTTGTGACACATTGAGGCACACAGTGCTTAAACCCATGGGCAAAGCAGGTGCGCATGTGCTCTTAGTAACCCCAGGCGCAGCTACTGATGTGATGCTTGACCATGTTGCCACAAATACAAACGCAGCATGACCATCTACGCCATGACCCATGACTTTGATGCATGAAGGGCTCACACTTTGCAAGACAGCATGCCAAGACACATCACTGGAGTAGCAGCCAAGCGAGCTGCAGTGGTATGCAACAAGCATGAGCTCAGTGTACAGCATGGTTAAAGTGAAGTCCAGAAGTCCAGCAGCATACCCTGGAGCTCTGGGATGATGGATGGTGGCCAAGTGTGGCAGCAATCTGACGCAAGGCAGACAGATCAGCACTTCTGACACCCCCCTCCTGGCTGCTGCAGGTCTCGCGGGGCTCTTCCCTTGTGCTGCTGTCTGAAGCGTGCTCACTGCTGCGCGGGGCTGCCTGCATGAGGGACACATGCCAGTGACATGGTGGACTGGAGCTGGCAGTCAGGTGAAGTTTTGAATCGTGCAGAAAGCGGAGAACGCTGTCTTGTACTGAAGCTGGTACCAGGGTGAAGTCATGATACAGACACACTGCATGAAGCATGTAGAAGGCGAAGGAAAAAGACATGTGGGGCCACACGTTATAGTGAGTTGATGCAGATCCGTCTTTCAACTGCAGAACTATAAGGCAGCACTTGCATACTGTTGCCTAGCCTGTGTGAGCACAGCCAGTTTTGAAGCCATGCTTGCCTGCCATGATCTATTTAGAGTGGCTATTCAAGATGTCATCCTGTGAGTGCTTGTTGCTTGCACAAGGTGAATGATGACAATGGTAGATACATGATACGGGCTGGGCACAGGGCGACAAAATGCGACATCATGATAACTGATTGCATCCAGCAGACACATCTGTTCTGGCTGCTCTCAGTCTCAATGTGTTACTGTCTTGCTCGCACTACATCAGCAGTCCTCACCCCTGAGGAGCCGCTTGTGCTTCTTTCTCCAGAAAGCAAATGGGCAAAGGGGCCAGCCCTCTGGCGTCTGGGGGCTTTCTGGGATCTGATCAGAGGTGCAGGTGCATCATTTTCAGAGTGACCACCTGCGGCGGCAGTTGTGCGCCTTGTGCGGCGAGGTCGGTGCTCAAGCAGATCATGGCACGCCTCCTGTGCTGTGGGCCGCTTGCGCCTCCTGTTGTTGTGCTCTTGTAGCTTCCATCTGCAGCTCCTGCAGCAGCGAAATCAAAGCGCTCATGTTGATGTTACATGCGTGATGATACTCATACAAAGCACAACTTCATGTGATGGACTCAAAGGCTGCAGCAAGCAAGTGCTTGCTGTGGGGCATGAGGGACCAATCATGCCAAGGCATCTGGTGGAGGGCCAACAAATGAAAATTGAGGGCAGCAACAACTGTTGTTTGGCTGATGTAAGAGCAAAGCATTACTTCTTTTCGCCATCAAAATCGCCCAGTGGATGGAAACGGCCACACTGCTGGCAGAAGCGGTGCTCTTTACCATCTGCCAATCTGAGTGCGCTGAGGTTCAAATGCTCTTCGCACACACGGTAGCGCTGGTAATAGTCCTTCTCCTTGCTCAAATCTTTACCACATCCAGCAACCTGGAGTACAGGTCCTGAAAGACTGAGTCAATGTTGAAACTGGTGGGTGAGGCTGAAAGAGGCAACAAAAGTCACATCTGGCTTACACAGCATATGAGAGGAGCTTTTTTTTTATTGACACCATCTCCAAGCAGCCTAGGAACGATCTCCTCGCCTGGCTGTGCTCCCGCAGCTGTCTCTGCTCCTGCAGCTGTTTCTGCAACGGCAAGTTGAGCAACACTCAGACTCGGTGCTTTTCAATGCACAGTACTTCAGGCCTTGTACACAACAGCACACAATTTGGTGTTTGGAGGAAATTGCTCACACCTTGCTGCCTGGGACTTTCCCTAATTTGCAGCCTGTGAGGGTCTAGCTGGTACTCGTGGTCATGCCAATGACTCTCGCCTGAGGAAGGCTGCTCCCCAAACATGCCCTGCTGAAGCATAAAGTGGAGGGAACTGGAGTAGCGACCGTATGTTTCGGCGCTAGACGGTGTGTGAGACAAGTCTCGTTGACATCTTTAGTCTCTGTTGACTTTTCGCGAGAATTCGCGTGTCGCGGACACTTGCGAAGTGAGTGCAGCAGCACTACAAGCCTGTCCTGCTGAGGTTTGAAGCTGCGCTCCTTTCTCAGCGTAGCCGGAAACTATGAGCAGTCAAGTGACCAGATGGTATCTGCGTCCTTGAGTTTGCCTCACTCAAGCGCGAGCGCCAACATGTGGTTGATGACGACGTTCATCTGCTATACAGTGAGACTTGCAGCTTGCGCAGAGACCAAAATTGAGAAATTTTCTACACAAGCAAGATCCGAAAAGGGGTTGCACTGCACTGTCGGACCAAGCAAGCCGCAGCAACCGAGATCAGGTCAGCTCGAGGCTCAACACAGCTCCGCAATGCGCGACCAACGCTTGGCCTATAGCTGCGGTCGCGAGCAAGGCGCTGAGTCGCTGCCTTTCCATGTTCCCGGCTCTGTCGTACAGTTGAAAAAACGAGCTTGAGAAGCCTCGTGAATATTGCCTCTGGATCTGGGTCGATCATTCAGTGACTCAGTGACTCTCAAATCCGACTTTTATGAGTCATCAGAAACTCAGATTTCGCACCGACATTGGCTTTTCGGCCTCGAGGACGTACGGTATGAAAAGACAGCTTCTAGAGTTGCACACCCTGACGCGCTTCGGTGCATCAAGTCGAGCAATCCTTTACGGTGCGACATCGTAACTCGGCTACCGCTTCAATCCCAGCTGCGAACCACGGCTAGCTAGCTATAGCAAGCTTGCAAGCGTTGACTTTGACATTGCGCCACTCCACGGCGCGCTTAAGCTGCTCGTGAACTGCCGCAGTGACATGACTCAAGCGTGTGCGGCCCTACAACATTGAAAAGCGTACCTGGCCGATGTCACCTGGCCAGCAATGTCCAACCTGTTAGGAACGACGTGCATTTCGGTGAGCACCTATCTTTGAGCTGGCTTCACCTACTACGTACCGCTGACAGTTAATGGTCTCTGTGCAGAGGACTTTATCGAGCAGGACAGCATATTTTTGTGGCGAAAAAAAACTAGGTATACACAGTGCCCTGTGCATGCAATGCACAAGCATGCTGCGCAGTGACTACTGCTGACTCAGTGCTGTGCGCTTGATCTTCTGTCTGCACAAACAAGGAGTCATGCGTGCCTGCATCATGGTCACATGAAGCCGACTCGGACTTCTTTGGAGAGGAGATCTCTAAGCCTGGTATGTATGTTGTGCGCTGTCTTGACACGTCTGAAATTCTGCAAGATGCCTGGAACATGTGAATACAGCTGAGGCGCCAAGATGCAATGACTTTGCACATAGCTGAAACCTGTTTAGCTTGTCTGTCATTGCCTGCCCTCTCATTCAAAGGCCATGTCGCTTGCAGATGGACCCTGCCCTGTAAACTGCACAGGTGACACCTTGTGTGTGTTAAGTGTGTGTCTGTGGCTTTAGATGTTATTGACAAGATCATGCAGGTCTAACATGTCAATAATCCTGCTGGCAGACAGGCAACAGCATCTACAAATGCCCAAGGCCGTCCCAACTTGTGCAAAGGCAGCTGGCTCAGGGTCTCAGATTGCAGCAGCCCCAACAGCCCAGCAGCGCACGCTTGCTGCAAGAATCCCAGCTGCCAGCAGTTGATTACCGCCTGTGGCTAGCTTGTCAGCTGCTGTTGTAAGTGTCAAATGTGCCACAGTGCAGCAGACCAATGTCACGACAACACAGCCACAAACAAGAGCTTCAACCACATCTGCACTGCCGAGCCTCCAGTGGCTGGTGCCTCAGGGACAGCTGTTGCAGCCTTCAGTGCAAATAAGTTGACTCAGCATGGCATGGCAGCAACACACGTGAACGACTTGGCACTACCATCCTTCTGCACGGCAGGAGAACAGCATGTGTAGTTGCTGAAGTGATCTTCACCTTATGCATCAAACTGTCACTTGACAGGACTGTTGATGCGTTACATCATGACTGGAGGCACCAAAGGTAGCTGTACTTGTCAAAGCTCTGAAGCAATGGATTTGCCAAGGAGATTCAGGTAGAAGCCATGAGGCATAGTGGCTTGTAGTCTGCACCAAGGAGATTCAAGTATACGCCATGAGACGTGGTGGCTTGTAGGGTGCACCAAGCCACTTGTGCCTGGACTTGTAGCAACACGTTTGCATGCATATGCAGCTGTTGCAATGTCGTTTTATGCCATGATTTTCAAGTAAATGGCTCTTGCCAAGACACAGTGTGTACCATACCTTTGTTGCAGATCAAGTCCTGTTAAATCATGCAGTGGCTTTTAGACGTTTTCGGTCAAGCCATTCATGAACATACTAGTAACACTTAGTCACTGACAGCTTCTGTGATAGCTGCATGTGTAGACCCGCTTCCTGCGTCCTAGCAGTCTGTTAAATACTATATAAGCTACAGACTTTGAGCACTGAATACACAGTTATCGGTCCAGTCCTCATGTAATTATTGTGTCTAGTCCAGCAAGTATGCAAAGCTTGTTTCAACAAGGCCTGGCAGGTGGAAACATTGAAAACTTGGAAGTGTCACACAGTCATATCTAGTCGGTTCTACTGTGAGTGTATGTGTGTTTCAACCTCTGACTCAGCAACACACAATGCAAGGACATTGTCCATCCTATGAAGTCCCTTGATGCAATCACACACCACATGGTGTTGCATTTGTCTACACCAGCATAGCAAAAGTGTAAACGTGCAATGCCTGCTGCTTGGTAAGCAGCAACACAAACTTTCTTTGCAGTGGCATTGAACTGAGTTCACCCTTTGCACTTCAGGTAATGGTTGCAGACATTACCGTTCATGGACAAGCCTCCAATCATGGCTTTGCAAAGTGGGCACGACAAAGCACACAGAGGCATCGATATGGCATCATGACTGCATCATAGATGTACAATACAGCCACTGTCAACAAAGCAGAATAAGGCAAGCAGACTACAATGTAAGTCAAATAAGGATATATGCAGTGTGCAGAGAAACTATAAGCATTCAAGATATACAACCTCTTAGGAGGACTTGTTGCTAATGGTTTGCTCAGCAAAATTGACAGAAAGGCCCTTGGCTGCAAAGATTCCTGCTGAAGCAGCAACAACAAGTGGTGGGTTGTGCTCCTGGGACCTGCTTGCATCGTTGACAGAATGCAACTCTGGCATCACCCTGCTGTGGCCACCAAATGTGCGTGCAGCTCAGGTTGTTGCTTGCTGTAGTGCTGTGAATGTGTTGGCTGCAGCTGGGTTTGCAACTAGGGCTGCAGCATCAGCATTGCCAACCCTTGCAAGTGCTGTGTCATTGGATGCATATTGAGGTTGCTTCCTGAGCATCCTCAGGGGATTCACAAAGGTGAAGACTCTCTGCACAATACAACAGTGGGCAGGACCAAGGCTACCTGTGGTGACTTTAGGTGTCGGGCGCATGTGCATGACGCTTTGCCCAGTAATGTGCTGCCTACAAGGTGGTGGTGACACACAATTGCATTGCTGCAGACAGCAGAAGAGCTGACTTGCACCCACAGCAGTGAACATAACAGCACTATCAGCTGTAGAGCAGAGATCAGCGTTGCTTTCTCCTTGCAAACTGCCATGGCAACATCCTTTGTTGGAACCAGCCTCTTTTGGTGCACACGAGAGTGGAAACTCTTCAACGCCAATCCAGAGTTGCTGAATGGTTTGGAGAAGAACACCGCTGGGCTGTAGTGCTGCAGGGTAGCACTGATGCCTTGCATTTGCAGCAGCCAGCACTTTGTATCTACAAATCGTGACAGGGGCATGCACATGAGCCTGTCACAGTTTATATATACATATGTAGGTACAGTAGGGTCTACCAAACAGTCAGCTGCCAAAAGGGTGGATAGGCAGCGCATTACCTGTCCCTGAGTGAACATCATAGGTCTGATTGGTGTGTAGAGAAGTGATGCCCCTACTTGGAGACACCAACATACATTTGTGGCTTGTGCATGCAAACGTGGACGCACGTACAATTGCATGCATGACAGGCCTTGAAGGGAGAGATACACGATGCAAGCACAAACTTGATTTTGTCATTGTGACACATAAGTGTACTACTCAGGGCAGATGACCTTTTATCTTGTCTCCTTATGAACAAATCAACAGGCCTGATTGGCAATATGGCTGGAGACGTTGATAGGCTTGGCTACTTCATGCCTGTACATGAAAACACAAGCATGTCATCTGCAGTCAAGTGCAGAGCTCTTGCACCCTTGCTCAATATGTAATGTGTCTGGCAACACACGACAGTGTCAAGAAAGTAAACCGCCTGTAGTGCACACTTGACCAGTCTTGAGCTCATCAGCACTTTGGACTGGAGACACTCTTAAAGAGAGGCTTCTAAGCCTCGTTTTGCTGCCCTCACACAGTGCAGCTTGCAGGGCTGCAGCATGCAAAATCATTTACTGCAGGACAGCTGCTGCATGACTGTACAGAAAGCTGCTGTCCACTTTAAAGTTGTATGTTGTTCAGCACAATACCAACATCTCTAGAACACACTGCCTTGCAGAGCAAGAGGTCTCATAGCATGCTCACCATTGAACTTGACCTGCTGCAGATGGGATCACAATTGGAAGGTCCCCTATCCTGGACTCACAGACCTGGGTGAAGATGTTTATTGTTAGGAGGCTGCAAATGCGCTGCCTGTGCATCACCATACAGCCAATTGGGTCTTTCATGTCAGCTGCAGATGTCAAACAGTAAGCTGAGATGTTGATTGCATGCCATGGGCAAAAGGACGCTGAAACCCTATCAGACCGAGTGTGCAATAGTCTCACCCTGGGCATGGCACAGTTGCTTATAGTGACACAGTTGTCCTCTAGGTAAACACCTCCTTTGTCTGTGATCAAACAAAAGTAGGCAACATGATTGCGAGCCTGGAGCAAAAGGTGCAGGGCCAAACTTTACCACTTTCAAAGGCATCTACAGTCAGGTCTATGGTATTCCCCTTTCCCGTGACAGAAACTGCCCTGAATTTAGAAGAGTATTTAACCCTCAGAAACATCAGTAAGGTCAACACACTCGACACGTCATCGTCTTGCTGGTGGTGGGCCGGAGGCAACTGCCTCAGCGAGCTGTTACAAAGTTGGACGGGGCTGCAAGCGTGAAATCGCAAGCGCTGGATCGACGCACCGAAAGGTCAACTTTAACTCAGACTGAGCGGCAAACAGCGACGACGTGGCTTGCCCTGCGTCCATAGCTTGTCTATGTCGGCAGGTTACGCACTCTTCACACATCAACAGCACTGACCTGTACAGTGGTGTTCTTTGCGGTGCCGCAATGTGGCATATGTAAGTGTTTGAAGTCAAAGCTATTTGAGACGATCCGACTGTTCTAGCTCACACCTTGCAACTTGCTCAGGCGTACAGGTCGGAAAAGCACCTTAAAAACTTCTCTGATAAAAAGCGCGTAAAGGCAGCAACGACGCAGGGATATCGCAGGGACAAAAACGCAGGGACAAAAACGCAGGGACAACAACGCAGGGACACAAACCCAGGGACAATAGCGCAGCAGGAACAACACGATATCGCGCAATTAGTAAATTGTGTCCGCACGAGGCGAATAATATCGCTGTGATATCGCGGACGCGGTGCTTCGAGCAAACCGTTACGGTACGGCATGGTAATTTGCCCAACAACTTGTGGCATTCCTTGGTAGATTGGATCTCAGATACACTTTCCCAAGGATACACTAATTTGCAGAGCTTGGTAAAATGCCTGGATCATAGAGGTGTTGCACCAGATACACTATGCAGTCA
>JAABUK010004095.1_pt1 | contig 24068 bp, 37 predicted proteins | sample 5559141 | NCBI WGS metagenome assembly JAABUK01 (sample SAMN10711869, study PRJNA513367) | rock metagenome | isolation source: Antarctica rocks | place: Antarctica: Victoria Land, Pudding Butte nord | collected 2016-01-03
GCCTTGTTGCATAAATGAGCTGAGGCAATGAAATAGTCAATGACAGTATGTCCAGCATTGGCATGGCTAGTAAACTGAGCCGGTGTGTCCCCTGTTGTGCGACCGTTCAAGATGTGCAAACCACTAGACTCCGAATGAGACTCAAAGTGAGAGTCTCAAACAAATCAAGCTTGACTCACAATAGAGACAGCCTGATTTCTTGATACCGGTAAGTTGGATCTCAGACATAATTCCCTAAGGATACACTATTTTGCAGAGCTTGGTAAAGATTGCCTGTCATGTTCTGGATTGTTGGATCCTGGAACATGTCTCCGAGGGTGCCCAGTGAAACACAGAGATTTCAAGAGTCAAAGCCAGATACAATACCTACACAAGCATTGCTGCTTTAGACAACATGATGCATTGACATGCACTTGAGAGACTTTGTTTACAGTGCCTAAAAGCAAAGCCACTGGAGCGAGCTGAAGTGACCCAGGCTAACTGCAAGGACGATGCATTGTGGCAGGAAACAGTCCTTTATGCAAGCATACACAGATGCAGCAAAGTCATGCAGCAGCATGGCCTAGGTATACAGCGGTGCATTATATGCACATTGCCCTCTGGCCGTCCTTATGGTCATGACTTGCCCACGAAGTTCAAGATCAAAATGAAATGGGACAAGCAAGGTCAAAACTTTTGACTGCAATGCACATGAAAAGCTCTACTCTCGGCGGTCATTGCGTCGCGCAGTCTATCTAATGTTCAGCTGGTTCAGCCACCCAGAGTCCTTGGCTTCTTGTGCGCAGGACTACCTGCCAAATCTATAACAGGCATGGCTTGGATAGACTGGCCAGCCCCAGGCAGTGCGCGATTGTGGGCAGGCTTGATTGCTGGCGCCTGAAAGGCCTGATCACTCATCCAGATGTCATCAAAGTCATCATCATCGGCAAAGACACCGCTGACTTTGACAGCAGGCTTTGGTGCAGCTTGCGCTGGCCTCTGCTGCTGTTGCTGCTGCTGCCACTGCTGGTGATGCTGAGGTGGCTGCTGCCTTGACTGACTACCTTGCTGAGGTCCAGCCTGACGTATTGGCATACCTTGCTGCTGGGCCGCGTTCTGCATGGTACCCTGAGGCTGGAACATGTTCCCAGATGCACCAGCTGATGTCTGCAGATTGCCAAAACTAGAGACCTGCTGCTGCTGATGTGAATGCTGCTGAGGGCGCTGCGGCTGCTGCTGAGGGCGCTGCGGCTGCTGCTGAGGTTGGAGCACCTGCTTGGGCTGAAAGAAAGACTGCATTGTGGTTTGCTTTCCAGGAGAAACAGTGTTGGGCATGGGTTGTTTGGCCTGTCCCCTTGATGGACTGGCCCCTACAGTCAGAGGTAGGTTGGTGATGTCTCGTGGCCGAGCAGCGCTGTCTGAAGCCACAACGCCTCTATCGCTTCTCTGATCTGGCCTAGCTTTCACCCAGGACGGGCGACCCGAAGTAGTGCCTGATGTTGCTGCAGCTGTGGTGGGTGCGGCCACAGCTGTGCTGGCATGAGACGCAGCAGAGGGGGCAGATGTGGTGGCTGTTGGACCAGCTGTGGCTGTTGAGGGCACTGCAGGTGCAGCTGTGCTGGGTTGGGACTGGCTCATGAAGGCATCCAGCCTGCCTTGATTGGCACTCACCTGCTGCTGGGACTTTAGCATCTGGAAAGAGTCTGACTTGCCATTCAGCACCTGCAGGAAACAGCAGACAGCTCTCCAGTAATGGCGTGCTTAAGCAGATGCTGCACTTCAGATACACATGGAGAAGGCAGCCGCAACAGTGACAAGCACAGCCAGTCATGCAATGTGAAGGCACTTGGCATTGCAAACGCTTGTCTCAGAGACAAGATGCTGCTGGTCCAGAAGGAAGTTCACACTGGCAGTTTTACCGTCCCCAGACGTTTCTGAGTTTAGATTTCCAGAGCAAGGATGACGTTTCTGAATGAAAATAGACATTTTGGGATTGAGAAGAGCAGATCAGGAGGTACCTGGCCCACATCATCCAGCTTGTGCTCCAGCGTCTGCCAGATGATGTCATCTATTGAGCCCTTGGCATGCAGGTAGTACACATTCACAGAGTTGGCTTGGCCAATCCGGTGCACTCGATCCTCAGCCTGCACTAGGGTGCCTGGTGTCCAAGAGTACTCAGCAAACACCACCATTGATGCTGCCTGCAACAACATTGCTTTATTCATCTGCCTGTTTTCCCTTGGCACAGGGTTGGTTGCCAATAAAATATGGCAGGATTGTGTGTTTGTTTTGTGCACAATCAAGGGTCAGAGCTAGTATTCGTCCATCAGTTCTACATATAGCTGAATGTGCTCAAGCATGCGATCCACCTCAAAAAAGGACTCTGCGCCAAGCAATGAGCAAGGTGACATAGCGGGTGATGTACCAACAGCAGTGTCGGGTGTTCCTTTTACTGTTTGGGACCAGCTTTCATGAGAAGATGATGTACAACAGCATGAGAAGATGATGTACAACAGCAGTGTTGGGTGTTCCTGTTCTGTAACTGTTTGGGACCAGTTTTCTAGGTTCATCAGCATGGGAAGGGGCTCACTGTGAGTGTGAGGCCGGTGCCTGCTGCATTGATGCTTAGAATGGCCACTCGCACATCCGAGTTCTGCTGGAACTTGTTCACCAGCTCTCCTCGGCTTTGAGCAGGCGTTGATCCATCAATCCTAATGAACTTCACCTTCTTCCTGCAAGGGATGACTTTGTTTCAGATATGCCATGCAGCAGCAAGTCCCTGTCTTTGTGTTTTGTAACATGACAGCTACAGTTGTGTGTACATCAGAGGGACCAGTACATGATGGTGAGTAACGCACTGTGCGTCTATATTTGCCTAACAGACAAAGCATGAGACAGTCCAGTGCAAGTGGCTTTTATGCACACTGATGAGGGACCTCCTTTTCATGTCTTGCACATGTAACCCATGACTGCATCTGCATTTGCTGCTCAGTACAGGCTTTGCATGACACATGGAAGGCTCACCCTCTGACTGCTGCCTCCACAGCATTGTGCATGTCAGAATGGTGCGAGAATATCAGAAACTTTTCATCAGCATCCAGCAGAACTCCGACATGCTCGGCGACAGCCTTGCTCTGTAGCAACAATACTTGTCAGCATTAGCTATCTATACATCACCAACGCATGGGGCGCAATAGGCAAATGTGTTTCATGGTGTGGCTACCATCATCAAGCCATGTTCAAGGCATCATTGATGGTCTTCCATGCACATGCTAGACATGTCTCGTTTCCAAATGTGAGCACAAAATCACCCACTTGCTCAATGCTTGATGTCATGCTAACTGCGCTGGCAAGATTGCACTGCTGGCAATGTTTCAGTAAGCAATCACAATTCAGTGTCCATGGTTCACCTTGAGCTGGGCACACTTCTGGTACAGCTCCATGATCATCTGCTGCTGCCCCTTGTCTGCACCCCCTTGAGCACCACCATTGGACTGGGCATTCTTCAGCTCTCGCGCCTTCTCCAGATTAGACTTGAGGGCCTTCATCTGCCCATTCTGAGGCTCTTGCAGCTGCAGATACACCTGCAGGAGCAGCCCTGACCATATAGTCATGCATCCTGGGATTGTGGAATGTCTGTTTTGGTCCCGAATGTCGGCTTTTCCATGCCACTATCTGTCCAATAGTAGCCGTGACATGTCAATGACATATATGAGGCCTTCCTGCAATATCCTGCAGCCCATTTTGATGGAACAAGACTGCCTGCTATGCACCATGAAGTGGACTCATGCATGCACAGTCACCTCCGTCATAGCAGGATGACTCAACAGTTCTGCAAGAGCACAGTTGGACCTGGGCATAGTGGTGAGCCAAGGTGGCTTACATGTTGGCGCCTCTTGGGTGGCAGCTGATCTAAGACTTCACTCTTCAGGCGGCGCACCATGACTGTGCTGTTCAACACCCAGTTCAGCTCTGCCAAGTTGCTGGCACCTGCATTCATGCTGCTCAGTACCAGCTGTTGAAAACCCTGATTGTCTGCCGATAGTGGTTCGGCAGTGATATAAACAAGCCTATGAAGAGCTGTCTGCTTCTCATGTGTGCGCATGTTGGGTTCGTTGCAAGTGCGCTGACATTGACAGCCTTGAATAACATGACAAGGCTAGCACAGCTGAACAGGCTCAACAATGCACGTGACGCACTGGGATATCTGTCCTGAGTGCTAAGCCAAGGACCATTGTGAGTGTCAACATCTGCTCCTGACCAGCACAGTAGTGGCGCTGCATCTCATGAGCCACACAAGGTGCAGGTCTTTCCAATGCACATGAACATAGTGCAGGTTATACAGTGTATCAGGTTGTGCAAAAATTCATGTATGATTGTGCAGAAGGACCATCGAGATCTCCTGGTTGACTGTTCCGAGACTCTATTTGTCTCAGATAGCAGCATATAGCAGCAAGTGGTGTGCTTTACCATCATACTGCCCTCCATAGGGCCTGTATCTATCGCACTGGCAGTAGCGCTCCCCAAAGTCCTTCATCTTCAGCTTAGCAGAGGGCGCCAGGGCTGTCAGCTGGGAGAAGAGCTCCTTGGGGCGGGACAGGGCGGGGGTGCCTGTCAGCAGGACCACCCTCTTGGCAGCCTTCAGCAGGGGCACTGTCTCCTGAGTGCGCACGCTCTGCACCACACAGCTTTGCATGCTTCAGACTGGCTCTCATGAAGTATCTGGTGGATTGTTGATTGATTGAATGATTGATTGATTGATTGAATGATTGATTGGTTGATTGATTGATTGATTGATTGATTGATTGATTGACTGATTGATTTGATTGATTGATTGATTGATTGATTGATTGATTGATTGATTGATTGACTGACTGTTGATTGATTGATTGATTGATTGATTGATTGATTGATTTTCACCTGTGCCAGCCTTGGCTCTCGCAGTAGCCAGGTAGGTATCAGGTAGGCCTCACCCCGATTCAGAAGGCCAGAAGGATGGATTGTTGGCCTCCAGTAACAACACCGATGCCATTCATCCGTGACTGGATAAATATGCATGCCCATGATGATACTGGCAGAAGATACATGACCTGGGGAAAAAGCAAACATGCACACGGCTGAGCTACTACGAGGCTGTTGAGATAGTCCTGCAACATGCATTGTGCATGCAGCCGTTCTTGCTGTCAATGCACGGCTTATCAGCGTGCAGAGAACCAACAGGCTGTGGTTTAGCTGCTTCTGGGCGTCCGCGATATTGCTCAGTTTGCTGATCCCCCCAAAAGCTAATCTGTCAAGGTTTCAACAGGTTCATGTGCAAGGTGTCTGTTGCACCTTGCTGGCTTTGATGGAATGCGCCTCATCCAAGACCATGACCTGGGGGGCCAGCTCCTGCAGCTGCTCCTTCAGCTTGGGCACAAAGTTGTAGCTGGTGATCAGGAACTGGAACTTCTTGCCTTCCAGCTGGCAATCTTTGCCCTTGGCGACCATGTGGACACAGTCATCTGTGATGCCAAGCCACTGGTGCAATGCATCTGCCCACTGCTCTGCACACCATACATCCAAGATGACCGTTGGGCTTGCTTTGCATATTTCAGGAGCAAGTGAGGGCTAACAGTGGGATCATGTGTCTTAGGTACGCTGTGCAGGCAGATGGGAGGTCTTGTATGCTGTAGGGTGCCTTCCTTGTAAAGCATACTTTCAGCTGGTATTGGTCAGCATCTGCTCAAAAAAGGCCTGCTAAATGAGAAGGTCTGGCCAGAATGAATTGACACTGCATTTGCTTCATGCAGTTTGTGGCAGAGCTGCAAAAAAGAAAAGAAAAGACAAGGCTAGGCCTTTCGGCATCGATTAAATGAGAAGCCAAGTGTTATACCGGGCTGCCCAGGGAGGCAGAGCTGCACCTCTGAGTGATGAAGGGGTGATGATGACACAGGGCCACTCATCCTTGTAGCAGGCCATGATGCCAATGGCTTGCACAGTCTTGCCAAGACCCATCTCGTCCCCAACCAGCAGCCTGCCCCCCCTCTTCAGCGCAAACTTGATGCCCTCCCGCTGAAACCCCATCAGCTTCTCCTGGAGCTTGGCTGGCATGTTGCTGTAGCGGTCACTGTCATCAGGCAATTTGACAGCAGCCTGCACACGACCACATTGGCATGTTGCTGTAGCGGTCACTGTCATCGGGCAATTTGACAGCAGCCTGCCCACATTGGCATTGAAAGCCTGCATTGGCAATTGGTTCATCATGCATGTGTTTGGCTGTACAGGAGCCAAGAGCAGGGCCAGCAAGTCATCATACCCAGCATGCAGCTCAACAGAAAGAAGGCTAGGGTTGTTGTGGACTGAATGTAAAGCTGGGTGTGAGCAATGGTGCTGGCATGCTCAATATCAGTATACTGTATGCTTTCCAGTTTAATGTGTCTTCTATACCTGCACTAGTGCTTGAGCCACTGCAGGCAGAGGCTCAACATCCAAGCGCACTCCAGGCACAGCAGGAAGGGCTTTCATGAGTGGGATATATTGTGACATGGGCATGCGCCACAAGCCTTTGTTGGAGATCCATTCAGCACCCTCCAGACTGTGAAACATACAGTGGATTAAATGGTCTGTAGCCTCAAATTCAGTTTTGTGCAAGTTGCGTACAAGCTGCACTTGTGACCTGAGAAGCAGGTACAGCAGCAAAATGAGCCAGGTGCCTGCATACACGCTTCTAGCAGATGCCAAATAAAGCAGGAATGTCTGCCAGGTGTTTTCTGCATCAGAGGTTCTGCCAGATAGCCATATACAGACCTGTAGGTAATATTCACAGCCAGGCTGTTTACAGATGTGTGTGCATACCTCTTCAGGGCAGCAGCGATATTGGCGTGGAAGCGCACGTTGACCTCTATTGTAGCACCTGGGCCCATCAAGACCTCTGCCCTCATTGTTGGCCCTGACCCTGAGCTCATGCTTGGCCTGGCAACAGCACTGGCATCTGCAAGATTGCTGTGGGAAGAGCCTGAGGTGCGCTGAGGGGGTGCACTGTTGCGCTGTGGCACGATCTGCTGTGACTGGTGAAAGCTCTGACCTGAGGCCCTCTGGTTTTGATGGCTGCTGCCAGGATAGGCATACTGGCCAAACGTACCAGGTGCTTGATTGCCTAAAGCTGGAGCCATTGTGACCTCATGGTGCCCAGATACTGCGTGATGGCTGTGAGGGAGCTGGTTGGCTGGCTGTGGGGCCAGAACTGGCTGAAAGTGCGAAGCTGTTTCAGGCAGTACTGGCTCAAGTCTTGCAGGGCCGCTGTGATGCTGCAGCCGGCTTGCAGGATGGGAGGACCCATGGAGGTTTGTGGAGGGTTGCTGAAGGGAGGCTGCCGGCTGAAGTGATGAAGACCGTCGAGTGAAGAGTTTGCGTATCTCCTCTCTGCTTCTAGGAGTTGTGCTTTGCACCAGACCTGATTGCAGGGCAGCAGCTTGGGGAGTCACTGCTGATCTTGCCGCAAGCGCAGTGGTCTTAGGGTCCACCACAGCTTTAGGTACAGAAGGTGCCTGTGTATGCTGCCTTGCTTGGTTCCCCAGCCTTTGGGCTGACTCCTGTGGTACAAGCTGCTCATCACTAAAGGCAATGACACATTCAACACAAGTATCCTGTGATTGAAGGCGGAAGTGGCAAGTAGGCAACACTAGGTATGCAGCCACGGTCGCAACGTACTGCTGGACTCACTGTGTACTGGTTTTGGGGCGCTCTTCCTCTTGCCTGAAGTTCGTCTACTTCAGCAAACAAAGCGCTGAGGTCGGAGGCGTCAAAGTCGTCCATCTGTCGCAGATCATTACAGGGTAAACGCCGCGGACATCAGACCACTGCTGCAATCTTCACAATTTGTATTAGGAGTGCTAACATAGGACCATGAACTTGACGACTGCAGCCTACTGTTGAGCAATGCAGTGCCCTCACGGTCAGAGACATCTACTAACTCGAATTTGCATGCAGAAAGCTGTCTGTGCACACGTTCGTAATGCGAGTCATGCATGCTGGGTCACAGCATGCATGACTCGGTGCTGGGTCACAGCACCGATTCAACCAATCAGTGGTAGGCTCTCAAGGTCGTATAACACATAGGCTGCCACCACAAGATTCTAACATGTTACCGAGGCCACTTTGATCAGATTTTAGCACTCACTTGCCATGTTGCCAACCCGTGGTGTCATAGCAGCTGCAAGCAATCCTGCTCATGCATGAAAGTGTTGAAGTGTATCGACTGCAAAGGTGTGGACACATACAGGGCATCATAATGGACCATTCAGGTCTGACCTCACTGGTTCAGGCAATGTGTATCAAAAATCACGTTTGACTTTTGTGCCCTTGTTAAAATTGGTGCTGTCAAAGGTGCCAGCATGCTGACTGGATTCAAACCTGGCCGTGAGCTTCAACGCTTGACTACGTGTGAGCATAAATAGTATAATCTAAGAATGACACGTTCCCTTCTGCTGCCTTCCCATTGATATGCTTCACTAAATTGCAATCACCCTTGACTTTGTTGACAGACTTGCTGTCCCTATGTATGCTGCCAAACATCAAACAAGCTCAGATTTGCAAATCAATCCTGGCCCAACATAGATCCAGATGCTGAATTTTTCTTGCAGTGTTGGCAGATAGGGCTCTCATCATCACCACACTGATGACCTGGCTGCGCCATCCAGACTAGTTCATCAAAGCCTGCAGATACAGTCTAGACATGGCAAAAGACTTAGCAACTGTACTTGCCAGTTCACAAACACCCCAGACTACATCAACATCGTGCAATGCAGACAGCGTGCAAGACTTAACAACCAAAAGCAGATGTGACCTTTGTACGCGTTACCATGGATACAAGAACTCAAGGTACATGACAGAGCATGACATCAAAGGTGAAATGACTTATTGTTGACAGCACACCTTCCCAGAGCCCATCATACAGCTTGAAAGGCTGTAGACTATCTGCCTGCTAGGATCGCATGGCTTTGAGACATCTTGTCTGTTGCTGGCGCCACCACACATCTGGCAAATACAGACTTGCATGTCCTCTGGGAGTCTCAAGGCTGATTTTGCTGCTTCTCAGCAGCTGAATGTACACTGAGCTCTGTTGCTGCAGCGCCACCTGTGTCTACTGCCTTGCGCCTTCTCAATATGAAGATGTCGATGGCAATGTGTTGATGGACAGCATCCATTTTGCTGCGTGGTGTGCGCTTGATGGTGAAGTATTGCTCAAACAGGCTTGTGAAACGGCTGTGGACAGCCTCTGATCTTAGCTCATTCACCACAACCACTGCGAGAGAAGAAGTTGACCGTCTACATAGAAGCAACTTGCAGAAACAACTGCAAACAAAGCAATGTTGCAGGTTGGCAGGAGATAGCAGAACGAGATAGCAGGACAGAACAAAATAGCATAAGCGGAGCAGCTAGTTTTACAATGCCTGCACCGGGAGTCAAAATGGTTGGTCGTGAAACCTGGACAGCATCAACCTAGTGACTCTCTTAATGCGCGCATTGACCTATTAATCTGCACAATGCAGTTATGCACTCGTGCAATGCAGGCATTGAACAGTGTGTCTGTGACAAAACACTTGCATACTCTGTGAAAATGCGTTTGCAAGTTGTGCCTACTGACCTGTGGATTTGCTGTGAGTCATGGCCAAGACAGTGCGCAGAAAATCCTCGACGATCTGCTCGTGGTAGACACAATCAGCAGCCAAGACATAATCAAAGGGTGGATTGACAGGTGCATAATGTTCAAGGTTGCTCCAGTCTAGCTCCTGGACTGCTACATGGCCAGCTGTGTTAGACATCTCTTGCCCTGCAATGCCATGACACCTTTGCACAATGTTGCAAATGCACGCCCTGCTGTTTTGCTTCTGTGGCAGAGTCTTTCAGCTGCAGATTGTAAGTTGAGCTTGCAAGAGTAGGGATATTATAGTCATGGCACACACTGGCATGCCATGCATGACTTGTGCAGACACACAGTGCTTTCACCTCTAAGAGCAGCTGGAGACAAGTTGTTCTCATAGTTTCTTTGGAGCAAGCTGATGACTTCTGCAGTGTCGGTGACTGTGGTGTCACAGCCAAGCAAAGCAAAAGCAAAGCCGCCCAGGCCCATTCCAGCACCTAGTTCAATAGCTCGCTTGCCCTTGAGTCTGTGTCGTGCAAAATCTCCTTTCTTTGCATTCTGCAAAGTCCACAAGCATCTCAGACTGAACCACTTCCTGACAGGACTTCAGTATTCTTCTTTAACTTCAAGACTTAGCAAGCACCCAGGAATGCAGTGCAGCAGATGGCTCACCTTTTCCAGAAACTTGGCCAACACTATGCTGGAGTCCCAGACAGTGGTGCCGAGGTGGTTAGTATTGGGGTTTTGAGCTAAGTGGAGAGTGTTCCTGCAGTAAAGTCACACTGGTCAGCACGGGACTGGTCTGCCGCCAGGCGTTGCAGCAGGCAATATAGCCTAACAATACCTACCCAAAAAGCTCCACGTCGACCTGCGTAGAATGATGAGTGTTCCAACGTACCCACGTTTCATCACCCGCCATAATGGAATAGCGATGCAGAGCATTCCAGCGGTCTTGCAGCTATGCCGACCCTAGACATCTCACGCACACCGATTAGTCACAAGCTTTTTTCAAAATTTACTGTTGCTTGACCTTGACTGTGCATTGCGGCACGGCAACTGCAGTGCGTCAGCATGTGTGTGGGCAAATCTGTTGTGCACTGCTTGCTTTCCTAGCGAGGAGAAAGCAAAAGACTGACGCACCGACATCATGACTGCTGACAGCCTTTATGATCTGCTCAAGTCCTTTTCTGACGCGGGCCGGGAGATTGCCTCGCAGCAGCAGGGCCTGGCAGATCCAAGCAGTACAAGTCACTCTTCTGCACGGATTGATTCACAGGATGTCTCAGTAACCAAAGCATTTGCTGAGCAGACTGCTGCTCATGCTACAATATGGCAAGGCATGCCGCAGGCTGGCATATCCCTCACTGACGTGACACGGTAACACAAAGCGCTTGGACTGATACAACAGAGGCTGGTGCAGGCCCAAACTACTGATCACACGCTTGTTTATGCCTGCAGGTGCTTGAATCAGGCTATGTCACAAGATGTGCAGAGTTCTGGAGTTCAAGCTGCACTGATCTTTTCGTATTTGCTGAAGACGCCCGGATGTCCGGTTGGTGGCTCCCCACTTCTGCATCTCATTTGCCTGCCCAGCTGCATGCAAAGCTTGTACGCGATCCAGCAGTGCCCTAAAAATATTGCTTGCATCTGCTATGCCTGGCTACTACTTAGGCGGTCTTGCAAAATGGATGTTGCTCAGCTCTAAAGTCGTGTTGTGTGACATGACAGGTGTTGTCGTTTCTTGATGTTGTGACATCTAGCAGCCTGTTGAAGCTTGTCAGGGGACTAGCGGCTCCTTCGGCAGCTCCAAAGGGGAAAAAGAAACAAAAGGCAGAAGCTGAAGACATGGATATTGATGACAATGACACAGCTGACCGCTCTGCACCACCAGCCAGCAGCATGACGACCCAGGAATGCTGCATTGTCATCAACAACCTGGCAGACCTCTTGCAGCATTTTGGCATCAGAGATCAGCCAGATATAGTGCGCGCAATAATCGAAACACTTGCGCATGTTGCAAGACACTGCTCAGCAGGTGTGTCTCATGTTGCTTTTCCTGCATATGACTTCTTGCATTCTGTACTTATGTTTGTCTTGCTGCAACTACACCATCACGACTCATTAGTCATTGCTGTCTCTTGAAAATGCACCTCAAAAAGGCCTGAGCTCTGTTTGTGCTCTTGCAGATGATGTGGTAAGGGCATGCTTCAAGACACTGATGGCCTTACTGCACACAAGGCATGGCAGCGTCAGAGAGCTTTCAGCTGTTGTCCTGCGCCAGATGACACCCAACATACTGGGTTTGGCAGACAGTGCTGGAGCTGCAGCGTCAAAATCTATGTCGTCCTCAGCAAATCCCAAGCACATCATGGCCATCAGATCACAAGCCCTGCACTTCACACAGGATGTGGCAAGGTATGATTGCTTCTCAGCCCCTGTATATGCTACTTGCTGAAGCAACATGTTTCAAATGTCATCATGCTTATGCTTGTTGATGCTACCTTGCAGCTAGACGACATCCACCTTTTGCCCTGAAGCAACATTGCACTTGGCCAAACATTTGGTAATGACATTTCATTAGTTTTTGATTGCCATCTATCAGCCCAGATCATGGATTGTCAAAGGTGTCATGCCATGGACCTGACAGTTGTCGCCATTTGTGCAGGCATAGCAGTGAGAGCTGGGAGGCTGTTGGGGCGCTGGCAAGGCATGTTGTCTTGAAAGCCCCTGATAAGGCTGACTACAGAGCAGTTGCCACTGAAGCTGCTGTAGCCTTGATGTCTCACCTCCCCGTCATGAACCAGCACCAGTTTGTGCTGTTTGCTGCTCGCCTGGCACGCACAGCAAAGGTCTGCCACCTTCATCCAAATTTTGCCATCTCCTTCAACCTGCCCTCCCTTTCAACTTACATATGTAAACTGTGAGCCGTGTGCCCTCTTGAAGCACGTCACCACAAAGCAAACCTGACCATCGGCAATGCTGTGACATGGTCTGTGTGGGTTAAATCGTTGTCGTTGTCATTGTTGATGTATGCCGTGTACACTGCAGACCTGCGGCATGCTATCTGACAAAGTCTCAATGCTGCTGATGTACAGGTTAGTCAGAGGTTGCTGGCTGTGGAGCTGGCTCCAGTGTTGCTGCAAACCTTTCAAGACCCCTTTGCACCCAGCCCGGCCATGGGTCTGGCCACCCCAGCCTCCCTGCAGGTCTCTGTCCCCACACTGCAATCCCAGCTTGCAATGCAACATAATAAGAATGATAATAATCATGACAATATAATAAATTCACTTTGCAGCTCATGATGAGCTACACAGCCTGTTTCCTGTTGTTCCCTGACATCAGCTGCAGATGCACTATGCGTGAGCTAGAAATCTATGCAGGGAACTGACAAATGTGTAAGAAGCTGTGAGTGCAATGTCTGAAAGTGACCAAGTATGTTGCAGAGCCATTTATGGACCTGTATGGTGCAGTACATCTTGCAGAAGAGCAACTGCATTGTACAGCAATGCCTGAAGCAGAGGCATTCATTCAGCAGCATGCATCGTGCTGGAGTTGGTCTTGCATAACATGAGCGTGCTCAGCTGCTGCTTACAAAGCTTTACTGTGTAGGGGTCTGGGGGCAGTGCTCCTGAAAGTATGGCAGGCAGCCCAGCAAGACCATCTGATGAGGCCTCTGCTATGGACTGCGACAGCCCAGGCTCTGCACCAAGCACTGTACTCCCTGGTGGTGCGTCCCTGACCACTACACACTGCGCATTGATAGTTTGATCTGAACCTGTGCCAGCCTTTGCTCTTGCATTAGCCAGGTAGTTATCAGGTACGCCTGGCCCCAGTTCAGAAGGCCATACAGCAGGCTTACATTGCGCACATGAACAGTACGCACACATGCCTGCATGCTGCTAGCTAGCTATGCAGGAGAACAGGACAACTGGATATGTTGGGATCTGTCTAGCTTGTAAACAACCAATCTTGTAGGGAGAGTAGCACATGCTATTGTTGACAATTTTGCCATCACAGGGGCAGAATGTGTGCATACAATGGTCATGCATGTGCAACAACATCATCCAGACCCTCTGCTTGCTCAGCACTGCAGACACAGTGTTTCTAGCAGACATCCTGCAGGTCTCTCCTTGACTGTATGTCAATTTGATCTTGAGAAGCGCTAGCCTCAACATGTGTCATTGCTGCAGTGCCGGCGGAGTGTGGTCCTCCAGCCACCTGGGGTCAAGTCTGCATTGCTATGCTCATCCAGCGGGCATCTGACAAAGCAGCTGCTGTGCGTGGCAGAGCCATCAGCAACCTGGCTGGCATTATTGAGCACTGGTGTGCACAGACACACGGCCCCATGGCATCCAGCCTGGCTCAATTCAGACAGGTGCACAACTACACACACCTACCCTGGCCATGTTTTTCAGGCACTCACACCTGCTCTGGCCATGTTGTTCAAGCATTCGCTTCTGCTCTGCAGAGACTGTGACATGAGGACATGTGACCTAGGACATGTGACCTATGTTTCTGAATGAGTTTGGAATTATGGTACCTGGCAGACAAGTTCCATGTGGCTAGGTGTATGTTGTTATGCTGCTTGGTGATGTAAAGCTTTGCATGCTTACCCCTTGCTGGGAGGCCTTTGCGGACCATTTCCAGGATGCCGATAGGTAATGAACCTGTATCAATAGAATGGTGCTTGACAAATGATTGAGTGACAAGCTGATGCCAGATGGGTCAGGTCATATCAAGACAAAGCTGCGTGTGACTTGTGCTGCAGGCCTTGTCGCTAGGGTACGCTGTGCGCATGCAAGGAGGAATGCCCGGGCGCACCCCTGCTATTATCACCCCACCCTTCATCTCCCCTGCAGGGTCTGATGAGCCTGGGGCCACCCCTATGAATGATGCCACCCCTGAGGTGAGCCAAGTATGAGTGAAATAGCATCTTGCAGTGTGCTGCCCAACAAGCTGAGATGGTGTGTTGACTTGCATGTCTCTTGTCTTGTGTTGAGTCAATTGCTTTGTTTGGCGCGCTGCTTGCGGTAACTTTGGTTGCAAGCATAAGCAGCCAAACACGGCAACTTGGGCCATCTTTGGTCAAACACAAGCAGAGCTTGAGGTAATGAGGTCTGCTAGTCACTAGACAGTCAAGAATTTGCTGGTTTGCAGTGTCACACCCACCCTATATCCACAGGGCCTCATCTGCAGAGGGGCGGCCTGCACCGGCAGCTTCTGGAGAACGCCTACCAAGGAGCAGCACGGGCTCACGCCTTGCAGCTGGTAGGCCCTCATTGTGTAGAAAGAAAAGAAAAAGAAAAGAAAGGACTACGCCTTTCGGCGCCACTTAAATTAGAATCTAAGTATTCTACCGGGCTGCCCAGGTCCCTCATTGTGTATGCTGTGCTGCAACCTTGCTCTTCAGTTTTGCCCCAACGCAATCCAATGTCTAGGCTTTGCAGTATTGTACTGACCTGCTATGGCAGCAATGACTGGATGTCGCATGCCTGCCTGCAACTGGAGCTGCAGAACAGGTTTGACAACAAGCTCAAGAAGCTTTCTGACCAAGTAGTTGACAAGAATCTGAGTGTCTGGGTCAAAACTGTCCGGCAAGGTTTTGGATGTTGGCGCATTGATTTGCAGGATGTGGAGGTGCTGGTTCACATGGCACGGCGGCGCTGCATGGATGACAAGGCAGCGGTGCGCAAGGCAGGCCTGCAGCTGCTGGAAGCCCTGCTCATGATGAGGGCCCGGGGCGCTGGAGGGGCAGATGTCGAGCTGCCTGCTGAGCAGGACATCCGTGCCTTGGAAGCAGCCACTGCTGACGCCCTGGTACGCCCTGCCTTGCTTTGCTGCATCTGACCGGTGTTGCATTCTGTTTTGCAGATCGTTTGACCATACACTCCCTTGCAAATGGTGCACAAGTCATTGGCCTGACCGTGCATGACCTTGCTGATGGGTACAGTGTGAGTCTGCATCCGATGCGTGCATCTTGATCCCTAGCACAGAGTGGTTCTGCATCTGGTGCTTGTGCTTGTAGTAGTAAGTAGTAGTGAGCAGTAATAGTAGTAGTAGTAGTAGTTAGTAGTATTAGTAAGCAGTAGTAGTAGTAGTAAGTAGTAGCAGTAAGTAGTAGTAGTAGTAGTAGTAGTAAACAGTAGTAATACAAAGAAGGGTTGCCTGGCTGCAGGTGACTGTGAGGCGTACTGGACTGCTGGCGGTGTCTCGCCTGCTGCGTGAGCTGCCCAATCAGACTGCTGTCACTGAGCTGTGGGTGCGTGCAGCGCTGCCTATGGTAAGCCATGCTGCCCTATCAGGTTTTGCCATCATCCTAACCAGATTGTGCCATCATCCTAACCAGATTGTGCCATCATCCTAACCAGATTGTGCCATCATCCTAACTAGATTGTGCCATTATCCTAACCAGATTGTGCCATGATCCTGACCAGACTACCCTCAATTCAATGCTGCAATTGTTGTTCATTCTTGACGATCTGACTGAATTGTGACAGCATGCACTGTGTCAATGGGATACAGCATTTCTGTGCATCCTGCATGTGACATGGACATGTCAACAGTGAACCGCACCTCTTGAGAAATTGACTGTTGTGACATGCAATGATTCTTTGCTGTTTGATGAATGCGTGGCAAGGATTTGCACACTAATTGCTTGCTGCACAGGCAAGAGATGTAGAAGCGTCTCTGCAAGAGCAGCTGCTGGAGCAGTTTCATGACCTGGTGTTGGCCCGGGCAGTGACTGCTGGCAGCACAGGGCGGTCTCAAACTGCCTTGGCTGCAGCTACAGATGCGGCTGCACTGCTCAGGCCCATTCTGGCTGTGCTGCCTGCAGCAGGGGCGGCAGGAGCAGCCTGTTTAGGCCGTGCCTGTGCCGCTCTGCACGCCAAGAAGCGCCTGAAGGGCAAGGCTGTCGCCACAGGCCTACAGACAATGATCCAGCAACTGACTGCCCAAGGTGAAAGCGACATGCTCTGCAGACAGATACGCAGCATGTGTACTTTTGCCTGGTGCTTGATGTCCAGGATTGCATCAGCTGCTGACGAGGTGAGCAGGCAGGCAACAGCGCATTAGGTCCTGTTGAGGTCTGGTAGCTCTGCAGCTTGAGGAAGGCAGGTGCCTGTTTGACACTCCAGCTTTTTATTTGGTGCAGAGGGCAGCAACTGTGGCAAGGAGGTGTGTGGTGCTTGGATGGTGATGGTTGAGGTGTCAGTTCAGGACCCTGCAGCCCCTTCCTGGGAGTTCCTTCAGGTCTGCTGCCCTCACCCTAAGTTGACCGACTCTGTCTGTTTACAACCTTTGTCACTGCATGTGTCTATCTGCAACGCTGATGACCGTGATGATCTGTGGAAGACACTAGCTTGACAGCCTGCTGCGTTGTGCACCATCACTGCAAAGTCATGGTCACTCTGACTGCCCTGCTTATGCCATGGTCATGGTCACTAAGCCGACAGTTCCACACAAGCCTGGGCCACATCTGCATGCCATCTCTGCAGCTAGGCAGGTGTTGCCTCTGAAGCCCTAACACTCATTTGCATCACAGCCTGCAGACCCAATACGCTGCAATCTTGTGTACTGTGCATGATGTCCATGTAAACCCCTTGTTAGACAACTAGGCAGCTGTTGGCTTGCATGGAGTGGCTCACCTGGCTGTATACAATACAGGAGTCCTGGAATCAGTTGCAGCAGCAGGATAGTGGAGGCGAAGCAAGTGCAAGTGCAAGTGGCAGCGATGGCACCCTGCTACTGCGAGTCATTGCGAACTCAGCAGCACGCTTCCCAGCTGCACAGGCTGCTCAGCTGGCTGCAGACCTGCTCAAGGTCAGCTTGCTGCCTGCAATTAGAGTTGCCTGCTTTCTCCCCTGGTCCACTCCACAGGGAAGGTTACTATATACCTCACCCTTGGGCTGTTCTTTCATCACTGCCAAACGGCGTATTTTCTTTCGTCTTTTCTCCCCTGTTATTGCAGCTAATGGGTACATACAGCATGTTCCTACCTTGACATATCTGGTGCAGGCAGTTGAAAGGTTTGGGCTGAGTCCAACAGCAGCTGCTGCCCACATTGCAGCTCTGGCTCAGCTCACTGCCTCAAGAGGTGAGGCCAAAGCGCCTGACTCAGCAAAAGCTGGTCAGAACCTGCCACAGACCACAGCCTGGGGTAGCATTGTGCTCCAAGGTGCTGAGGAAGAGCTTGGGAGGTTCGTGGAACAGGTACCAAGGCTGTCCTCTGTGTAGTATTCTGGAACCTGTTCATAAAACCCAGCAGCTGCTGCCAAGTGCAAAAGGACCTTGCTTGGCGTCCATGCCAGGGAGTGCTAATCCACTGCATGCTTGAGCAAGGTTGTCACGTCTGGAAACTGCTTTGAAGAAATGACTGCAAGTGCATCCATTGGAGGAAGCGTCGTCCTTCATGAACACTGTAGTTGCTGACAAAACCAGGATGCCAAGGTCATCCCAGGTAGATGCTTGCTTACGTCCCCTGGCTGCAGGCTGGCCACTGCACGGCGCCTTGTATTTGATGTGCAAAGTCAGTCATGACGTTTGCTTGGCATTGCCTCTGTGGGACTGTCCTTGTAGTTGATTTGCACAGTCAGTCATGACGTTTGCTTGGCATTGCCTCTGTGGGACTCTCAACCTTGATGGGCTGGATCAGGTGGGTGACGCCAGCTTAGAGAGTGAGCAGGAGAGGCGGCACGGCATGACTGGTCCTGAATGGAGGGTGGCCACTGCCCTCTTCACTGCTGGAGAGGTAACCACAAGTATCTGTATATTCAATCAAAGCATGCAGCTGCCTGCTGACTGGCGAACACATGGCGTCAGTATGGCTTCAAGACCAAGTACGAGTGGCAGCTGACAGTGCACTATACATCAGTATAGTATGTGTATACCGTATCTGTATATCCTGTCTATAGGCGCTATCTGCAGTCATGCCTAAGTGCTGAGCAAGGAAAAGCTGAGCAACTAAATACAAACAAGACGGCCTCTGCGGTGTCATACAATGAGATGATGGCCATGCATCCACATCAATAGGAAGAGCACCACCCAGCATGATGGGATGTCAGATGAACAAACAAGCGTGCTGAGTAGCTATGGCTGTTGACGCAATTAACTGCATCAATCAAAGATTGCAACGCATCTTCATCTGCAGCTATCTGAGGGCTCTAAAAGGCAACACTGTCCAGGCCAGGCAGCAAGCATCCCCTGGAGCTTGTTCAAAAGAAGGATTACAAAACAAACTCTAGAACACAAGAAGTAGAAGGGACACCAAAAGGCATATGCTCTGACAGCTGGTGGTATGCAGGTAGCGCTGCTGAGGCAGGGCAAGGCATCTGGCAGGCTGGTGGTGCTGGTGCAAGCCCTCACCACCCCCACCCTTGTTGCAGCAGCTGCAGCAGATTCCCAGCCAGCAGGATCCTTTGTGCAGGGCACTGATGTGCCAGCTGTCATCCAGGTCATCCAGCTTCTGCTGCACCCACTGGTGCACTTCCCCAGCTTGACCCCCGGCCCAGGGATTGCATTCAAAACGCTACATCAATACACACATGTTGAGGCTTACTTCTGTAAAACTGCTGCAACAACATGCCTGTGGCCTGCATTGTCAACATCAGCCTAGCCCGCACGACGCAAGTCAACAACAGTATCACAACGTTTTCGCTGCTTCACACTCTGGTGTACAGAGGCATCAGCATGTGACTATCAAATCGTTGATTGTCTTGCATGTGCAGGCTCATGCCTGGGTGGCGCTGGGCAAGCTGTGCCTCACAGATGAGCCCCTGGCCAAGAAGTGCATCCCCCTCTTTGTGCAGCAGCTGAAGGCGGCCAAGGCCCCTGCAGTGCGCAACAACATCATGGTGGCTCTGGCAGACCTGTGTGTGCAGTACACGGCACTAGTGGACACCCACCTGCCTCGCCTGGCTGCCTGCTTGACAGACCCCAATGAGCTGGTGCGCAGGCAGGCACTGGCCTTGCTTGCAAACTTGCTGCAAAAGGTAAGCTTAGATTTTGGTCATGCCAAAACAATGGTGTGACAAAGCATTGACAGGTGAGTGTAATGGCCACGAAACGTGTCCTTCAGCCACATTTGCTGCAGAAGGTAAGCTTAGGTTTTGCTCCTGCCGTACAGTCACAGCGACAAAGCATTGACAGCTGAGTACAATGGCCACAAGGTGAGTCCTTGTGGGTGCTACTTGTGATGCGCTACTCTCCTGGTGGCTGTTTGTAACCCTCCATTTGCAGGTCACGCAAGAGAAAACTACGATTATGGAGGTTTGCCTGAATCTTCACTTAGACTTGTTGACTCCCTATGAAAGCCATGGGAGCACTGGGTGTTGAGCACTTGCAGCTTGAGCAAGGTGAGTGTGTGATCGAAATTGTGTGCGGGTTGCAGGACTATGTGAAGTGGCGGGGGCCCCTCTTTCATCGCTTCCTGCTTGCACTGGTGGATGACTCACCCAGTGTGTGTGCCCTGGCAGAGTACCTGCTCACTGACACCCTTGCTTCAAAGGTACACTGCTCAATCTGTCCTGCCACGCGTGTGGGGCTTTCATAAGGGCACTCAGCAATTTACTTTGACCTTGCTGGCTGGCTGTCGTTGAGCATGCTTCCAAGATTGTGTCTGCCCTGGGTGACTTTATGTGCAGGATTTCATGCATCACCTTTGTGCCATGCGTCTGTCTGCTTTTCTCATTTGGTCATGGCAGCATCAAGGTCAATGCACTTAACACAGGTGAGAGCTTGGTTGCCTGTGTTTCATTGCTCCTGATCTGTGCTAAGCCAGCCAATTTGCAGGCACCGTTGTTGGCATACAACCACTTTGTGGAGGCGCTGTTTGTGCTGAATGACTGTCGGGCTGGCTTGCATGGGGGCGGCAGTGCAGCCCTCATCTCTGACACAGACATGGCTGATGCCACAGAAGGCAACTTAGCACAGCTGAAGGGCTCTGCCCCTTCAGCCAGAGCCAAACGAGAGGCCATCTACAGGTCAGCTGACACATGCTGAGTCAAGACTTTCCCCTACATGCGCAGTTAGGTCTTCCTTGTGCTTTGAAGTTGAGTGACACTGAGTCGGGTTGTGCATGTGAGCTGGGATGCCAACTCAATATTGAAGGTGGCTCTGCCGAACCACAGCTATATTGCTCTCATTTTGACACCGCTGAAGGGAATCAGTACCACTATTGAGTGTGATTGGCACGTGCACGTCAGTTTAGACAACCCCTGGCAGCAAGTGTATGGCTGAAATGACACCGTGACAGTAACCATGGCTTGGTTGCGCACAGAGCACTGCTGCAGCGCATGGCACCAGAGCACAAGTTTGCAACGGCAGCCAAGCTGTGTGGTGAGGTGCTGGGGGGTGTGGCTGATGGGCTATTGCCCCTGCACCAGTGCGAAGAGGTGCTGGGAGACGCTCTGCGCTGTCTTGCCTCCAAAGACATCAAGGTGCAATTCAGAGACCCTTGTGGGAATTGTTTCCTCCTCATGATCAGGAACATAAGTGATGCTTACTTGTAGCTTGCTGCAGCTTGTCAACCCAGTAGCAGCTGATCAGGTGTCCCCAGCACTCAACTTGTGGCTCATGTGTGCAGCTACTGCTATGCCGTTTATAGCTGCATGGCAGCCAGGGTAGGATGTCATGATAGATTGGATCTCAGATACAGGTTCCCAAGGATACACTGAGAACAGCCAGGGTAGGATTCAGCAAAGCGACTCATGGCAGCTGTCAGGTCAAGCTATCTAGTGACTGCAGGTGTCCACATCTAGACAGGCAGCTGGTGAGGAAGATGACCCAGCAGCTGTGGTCGGTGCAGCAAAGGGCCGCTTGGTGCGTCTTGCTTATGTATTTACACGTGCCCTTCCTGCTTACGCATACATGTTGGCTGGCATGAATGCAGGCTTGAATCATACACACTACATGTAGCTCATGAGTGCGAGTCACTGTGATGCCAAGTCATGGCTCCATACAGCATGCAGCTAGAACATACCTGCTTTCTGATAGGTTCCATGTAAAGGCAAATGTTGATCTGAGCAAGATGGGTTGTAGCATGAGCATGCAAAGTCTGTGTTTTGGTCCTGGTTGCAGTCAATCACTTGCAGTACGCCACGGCAACATCTGTGGCGCATCGGTGTCCTGCCAGCCGACCATTGAGCCAATCAGCATCAGACTGGCTGCTGCAATGGTGAACAGTCAACTGTTTTGCAACACAGTGCTGTAGTACCATAGTGCATCGTCCTGCTTGGTCAGTGACATGATATCAAGGCCAAGGGATGGGCATGGATACGAGCAAGCCTATGAGACATGCAGGTGTCAGCTATGATGAAGAGGCACCTTGTAGAGGGAGTGGTACCGGTCCTGATAGAGTTGAAGCGTAATCTAGAAGGGCTTCGCCATTGGCTGCTGGGAGACCTGCTGACTTGCATCAGAGCTCTTCTCAAGGACCATAAGAATGAGGTCAGCCTGCAAACTGTGCATGCTCAAGCTTGCGAAAGCTGAATTGGCCAGTTTCACTCGGTGATGAGCAGGACATGCTCTCTGTGTGTGCACACAACATCAGACGTTCCACAGACGAAACGGCAAAATGCGTGATCCGGGAATCGAACCCGGGTCTGTACCGTGGCAGGGTACTATTCTACCACTAAACCAACCACGCTGCTCGACGAATCATGCAGGAATGCCGTTTTCTGATGTTCATGTCCTTGTCATTGCCTGCTTTATTGACCTTGCAGATCGAAGACATCTTGGTAGGTGACAAGCAGTTGGCCAAGGAGATTCTGTATGACATGAGGCAAGCTGAGCTGGCAAAGGAGGATGATGCAGTGCCAGTTGTGCTGCAAGGGCCTGCTGTGCAACAGTCAACAGGGCCGCACTTTACAGACCAAGCAGGGCCCTCAGGGGCAGGGTCCCCTGCTGTGAGGGGGGGACCAACAGCAGCATCTCCTCATCCTGTTCTCATGCCCAGAGGTCAAGCAGCCACCAGGCACAGGCAATCAAATTTTAGGCGCTCTTCTGGTGAGTCTTGAGTACCTGCTTTTGCAAAGTGTTGCAGAGAAACTTTGCCCACCATCAGTGCACCATATACAAGTATCTGAACCTGCTGAAGGTTACAGATGATGTCAATATTCCAAGCAAGAGAAACACAGCAGAACTTTCAAAGTGCACACTGCACAGCTTCCATCATGCACATCAGTAGCAGACACTGCACATCTTACTTGTGCCAGTTGCAGCAAACTGCACACTGGTATACATGATCTTGCACTGTTGCGATCCTTGATGTTGCGACCAAACAATTGTGATTACATGGAGCAGACAATGTGTCTACAGGCAGTGGGGCAGCAGGCGTTTCAGCTCAGTCCCCCATCACAGCCCAAGTCCTAGCTGCAGCAGGACAGGGTCAAGCCCTGCGCCGTAAGTCGCGCTTACAGCATGTAACAGCAGCCGAGTCACAGGCCAGTCCATCTGGCTTGCCTCAACAGGCAACCCCAGGAGGTGCTGCCAGTCAAGCAGAGGGCTTGGGGCAGACGCCCAGGGGCAATGGGGTTGCCAAGCCAGGGGAGGGCAGCACCCCTCGCACTGGTGGTGGGCCTGTGTACATGACCCCTCCCACTGGCTCAGCCCAGAGACCAGCAGTGAGCCTCCATCTGGCAAAACCACAACACATTGGCTCACGGCTTCTGTCTTTAATGCCTGGCTGCAACGCAAGCATCCAAGCTGCCAACCATACTTGCACACTTGATGCTTCTGGTCATTGTCTGGGCATTGTCTGCTTGGCCACACTGACAACAGGCTCATGCTAGTAAGCAAGCACCCAAGCCCTTTCAAAGCTGCTTTCAGTTAATGTCAAGCATGCAAAAGCAACATGTGCACCTCTTGGCAATACTGAGAGCTGCTGTTTGCTTGCAGTCGCGCATGAGGCCAAACAGTCCAGCAGTGGGGGGCACTCCTGTTTCTGTGCCACGGCTGCGTCAGACAGCTGCCAAAAATTCACTGCTGCATGCACACAGCAGGGCAGCTGCTGTCACAGGTAATACGTCTACAGATACTTTAGACTGTGCAGGCTGTGTTGTTGCTGGTCCGTTGATCCATTGATGCTGCTTCCTGTATGACTTATGGCTTTCATACCTTATTGGACAGGATCGATGAGCCTTACAATTATGACATGAGCGTAGGAAGGCTGCTGCTGGGAGTCACATTGCAGAAACATTGAGTCGTGAAATTATGTTATCTGTTTGCAGGGACAGGTGCTTCAGTGCAGCATGAGACTGATGAGAACGTCGATGAAGCAAACAGACCGGCAGATGTGCAGCTTGACAGCCCAAGCAAGGTGGGCTCAAGCAAAGCCAAGTGGAGTGTGCAGCCCAGCGTTGTTGCGACTGCAAAAGGCAAGCAAAATGCCAGCAAGGCAGCTGATGGTGAGCAGAATGCCAGCAAGGTGGCTGTGCCCACAAAGCAGGCTGGGTCGAATGAGACAGTGACA